>Ga0335078_10005591_pt1 | contig 18573 bp, 8 predicted proteins | sample Lox_Sample_32_FD_206711 | JGI IMG/M metagenome (GOLD analysis project Ga0335078, IMG submission 206711) | Soil microbial communities from Loxahatchee National Wildlife Refuge, Florida, United States - Lox_Sample_3.2 | ecosystem: Environmental > Terrestrial > Soil > Wetlands | place: USA: Florida... | reverse complement strand
TCGGGCATTCCTCGGTCACCTCAAAGGCAGCGTTATCCTTCAGACGGGTAACGAAGAAGACCCCGGCCATACTCCAGCGGGCAAACAAGGCGTAATCGACATCGCCACGGTCAATAGCCACGATCGAGCCGGGATTCAGCCGGAAGGAATCGGCCAGTTTGACGTCGCTCCGTTTGGCTTCGGTCAGCAGCACGTAGGCAGGCAGGTAGTCGTCATGGTCGAGCAGGACATGGGCTTTGACGCCGCCCTTGGCGCGGCGGAATCTGGCCCACGGAAACATCGTCAGGCACAACGAGATGGTGGTCGAGTCCAGCGACAGGAGTCTATTCTTGAAGCGGAACTTGTGCCTTTTACCGCCGAGCGCCTGTTGCTCGCGGAAGCGTGCCGAAGCGCTCCAGAACAGTTCCTCGAACAGCGCGGCGGGGCGGTGTTGGTTGGCATAGGACAGAGTCGAGCGGCGCGGTGCACGGGTGATCCCCACAGGCACCAGTCGGCCCAAGCAGCAACCCAGGCCGTTGCAGATCTCGCGCAAGGAATCAGCGCGTCCGAGTTGGCAGAACAGCATGGAAACGAACTGCGTCCAACAGGTAAAGCCCTTGGCGTCCCGCTCGGCGGCGTGTTTCTTCACTAGAGCGGCAAACTCCGTCCGGGGAAAGTGCTGGAGCAGTTGATTGAATAGGCTCGCGACTTGTACGATTGGATTGCCCTCCTGTGGGCAGCGTGTGGCGAGGCTCCGGCCAAGGAACTGCTCGCCAACGTCAATTATAGGAGGGCACTCCTCCCTATTTCAGAGTGCAAGAACCTGTTTTGGACAAGAGTGATTCAAAGTAAGGCCGCTGTTCGGTCTTGATGCGGTGGTTGCCGCCCACTTCGGAGTGGTGCTTGAATTTGCCATTACATACAGAGCCAGTTGTCGGAATCGTCATCGAGGCCCAATTTAACGTGACGCGCTTGACTGTTTGCCCGGAAGCCGCGAGCGGTTACAATTCAGGATTGAAGGTAACTGAAGGATTCGCCGCGCGCCAAAGATAACCGCAATCCAGCGTTCACCGTCTCGAACAGCTGACCGAAGCGCCATGCACGTTTCTCGAACCTATGGTAAGACCGGTCTCGCTTCGGGTTCCTTGAGGAGTAATCGTATATGAGGACTAGCCGTGTATTTCGTCTCTTTGTAAGTTCCACCTTCGACGATCTCAAGGAGGAGCGCGATGTGCTTCAGCGGGACGTCTTTCCTCGGTTAGCACGGCTTTGCGCAAGGCACAGATGCCAGTTTCAGGCGATCGACCTGCGGTGGGGCGTTAGCGAGGAGGCCACCCTTGACCAACAGACGATGGGCATCTGCCTCAAGGAGTTGGATCTCTGCCGCGAGGTCACGCCGCGGCCGAATTTCCTGATCTTGCTGGGCGACCGCTACGGCTGGATTCCCCTACCGCCGCAGATCGAAGCCTCCGAGTTCGATGCCATCCGTTCGGCATGTCCAGATGGGGATCTGATCGACGAATGGTACCGTCGCGACGAGAACACCACGCCTCCCGTCTACCGGCTTCGTGCACGCCGAGTAGACGTGTCGCAAGAGGCAGATCTGGGCCGGTGGCGCGATATAGAGGGGGCGTTGAGGGCCGCCATGCTTCGCGGCATCGAAAGCCTTGACTGGCCCGCCGAGGATCCCCGCCGAGTGAAGTATCAGTTCTCGGCGACTCATCAGGAGATTCTCCGTGGTGCGCTTGGCGCATCCCATGATCAGGAAGGGGCCTTCGCGTTCTTTCGGAACATTGTCGACCGATCCAGTCTCGGGCCTGAGAGCCCACTCGTCGACGCCGGTTCAAGCCGGATCGACGCACTCAAGGCGTCGCTGTCGGAGGCGCCGGGCGTCCGGGTCTTCGCGTACTCCGTGTCGTCCGATGATCTGACCGGCAATCTAAGACGTCTGCGCTTCGACGCGTTGCGTGCGATCAGCCGCGTCATTCGGAAAGAAATCCGCCGCATCGAGACGATCGATCCTCTGGAACGCGAGTACAAGGCGCATCAGGAGTTCGGCGACGAGCATTCGCGATGCTTCGCTGGGCGTACCGAAGTGCTTAGGGCCGTCGCGAACTACGTATGCGGAAGCGCCCAGAATCCGTTAGTCCTCTACGGGCCCACCGGCTCAGGTAAGACTGCCCTCATGGCCAAGTCGGCCGCCGACGCCGCAAAGGAACATCCACGGGCGCTCGTCATACGCCGGTTTATTGGCGCGACGCCGGAGTCGACGGACGTTCGGCTCCTCTTGGAGAAGGTACGTCAAGAGGTGATGCGCCTATACAGCGGCCCCCCGGAGCTGTTCAATGCGGACTGGAATATTAGGTCCGCCTTACGCGCGTGCCTAGAGTCAGCAACCGCCGAGCACCCGCTGATTCTGTTTGTCGATGCAGTCGACCAGTTGGGGACGTCGGTCCGCACGTCCGATTTTGACTGGCTGCCTAGGGAGTTGCCGCCCCACGCTCGGGTCGTCGTATCGGTGCTGGAATCCGAAGGCGTGTACGGCGGAGTGTTGCGCTCCCTCTGGGGACGGATACCGCAGCAGGCGTTCCTCCGATTAGAGGAGATGCCCCCGGAAGAGGCCGAGTCAGTCCTAAATGGGTGGCTAGCCGATTCTCAACGAACACTCACAACAGCGCAACGAGACCTAGTGATGGAAGGCTTCCGAAGATGTCCAACTCCTCTGTACTTACGGCTGGCATTCGAAGAGGCAAGAAAGTGGAGATCCACAGACGAGCCAGAGTCGTTGGAAGCCGATGCGCAAAGGATGGTGAGCCGCCTAGTTGAGCGTTGGCGGGATGAGCGTCAACACGGCCATGCGTTGGTCCACGCGTTCCTCGGACTGCTCGCATCGTCGCGATACGGCCTGTCGGAGGTCGAAATACTCGATCTCCTATCAAGCGACGAGGGCGTCATGCGGTCGCTGAGTGAGCATGCGGTTCGCCCCCTTCCGTCGCCCCAGCTGCCAACTGCAATATGGGTCCGGTTACACCATGATGTGGCTCCGTACCTTGTCAGCCGCATGGCCGACGGCGCGCCGCTGATGACTTTCTATCACAGGCTGGTCGCCGATCAGATCGCCGCCACGGAACGACGACGCGACTGTCACGATCATTTGGCTCGATACTTCCGGAATGCCGCCGATCCGCGCGGCGACGGCTCGTGGGTCGGCGCTGCAAAGCACGCCCTGCAGGAATTACCTTTCCAGCTTGCCCAAACCGATCCGCAGGCTCACATGGAACTTCTTACCAGCTTCGGGTGGCTGCAGGCAAAGGTGGACCTAGGCCTTTATCAAGAAGCTGTTATTGATGCGAAATTTGGCGCGGATCAATCAGTTGGCGAACGAGCATCCCGAATCTTTCGACTACTTTCCACGACGCTCCAGATGGCTCGCGCCGCAGAACGCGACAACCGGCAGCTTGCAAGCCAAATCGTCGGGCGTCTGATCGGTAAGGCTGAGCCGGAGTTGGAGCGTCTTGTGGACGAGGCTCGCGCTTGGCGAGGCGGCTACTGGCTATGTCCCGAAAGTTTAGCTCTGAGGTCCCCCAGTACGGCCGTCGAGGAGACGTGGATGGGTTCGGGGCGCAGCGGAATGATGCTGGTGGCGGCGCTCGACGACCCTGATCGCTTTGTGACGGCAGACCGCGACGGGCTTCTGGCGATCTGGAGCTTGCGGGAGGGGAGCGAAATAGAGATCATCAAAGCGCACTCCGCTCCGGTATCCCTGCTTTGCGCGAGCCCCTCGGGCAGGTACCTCCTGTCGGTGTCTGAGGATGACGAGATTCGGCTCTGGAAGGCGCGTAAGGCTGGCTTGGAGCCGGCCGCGGACTGGATAGAGCCGCTCGGGAGGGTCGCAAAGGAGGTGTTGCCAGATTTGCTGAGTGACCGCCCGCGCTACTCCTGGGTCGCGGCGTGTTTCTCAGCCGACGATTCGAGCTTTGCTCTGGCCGGCATCGACCAGGTTATTCGCGTCCGAAAGGTCGACGACATCTCTTGCGTCTCGTTGCTCGGCACCTACCGTGACGAACACTCGGGAATCACTTCGATCTCTGCCACGGCCGATGGCCGACTCTTGGCGTCTGGCTCGAACGATAAGACGATCACGATATACGACGTGGCGCGGAGCGACATTCACGCTAGGCTCGCTGGTCATCGCGAACCTGTGGGCACCGTCTGCCTCTCTGCAGACGGCGAGAAGCTCCTATCCACAGGCGACGGCACGGCCCGCTTATGGCGCGTCGCCTCCGGGGATCACACGGTGATCAGCGACGGGTTAGAAGGAGTGAAACTTGCTGTCTGGACGCCCGATGCCCGAAACTACCTTTTCGCCGACTCACGCAACCGCATTCTGCTTCTGGACTCCCAGGGCGGGGCTGCGCGAGAGAGCTTCGAAGTCCCCGGCTTGACAATCACGAGCGCGACGCTATCAATAGATGGGGCATCTGTGATCACGGGTGCTTTCGACCAACAGGTCACGATACTGCGCCTCGGCAAATCGGGGACGACCGCGAGCCTAAACCTGAGCGAGACGCTTGTCAACGCCATCGCCATCGCGCCGTCCGCCGACGCTGCCGCTGTCGTGGCTTCCAGTACGCTGGGGTTGGACCAGCAGATGCGCCTCTTCCATCTGCCGACTGCCAGCGAGCGCTTTTCCACCATAGCTTCGACGTTCGGAAAGGGAGCGATGGCGGTGGTGGACGAAGGACGGAGTATTGCTTTGGTACACAGTTATGGACGCACGAAATGCGAGTTGTTGGATGGACTCAGGCTGTGGCATTGGTCGCGCGACCACTCGATCTACACCATCTGCTCGGCGTCAAGCCTTAACGGAAGGTGGATCGCCTATATGCGATCGGACGGCAAGGTCGGCCTCTGGAATGCGTGGCAAGAGGATGTCGAGGAAGTCGCGTCCAACGCGTTTCGCCCGGATAGCCGGGGCATCTCGAAAGACGTACTGGAGAAAGAAGAGGAGTTCAAGACAGCCATAAGAGCAGCCCGGAGCGTCGGCATCGCCGTTAGTGACTCAGGTAACTCTGTGGCCAGCATGCACGCGGCTCCTGAACTGCTAGTTTCCGCAGAGGATGACGCCGAGGTGCCAACCGACACGGTGACTGTTTGGCGACGCTCTCGACGCCCTTTGGTCAGCCAGGCGAAGTGGACGAGCAAGGTGTATCGCTTGGAAGGGTTCGAGATCCAGCGTATCGCCCTTTCTGACGATGGTAAAAGCGTATTGACCTGCCTGGCGTCGGGAGAGATTGGCGTTCTCGATTGCATTGAGCAAGCGTTTGTGATTATTGGCTCGCATATTGGGGATATCGTCTGTGCTTCCCTCGCGTCGAACCCAGTGCGTGCGTTGACGGCGTCGGCTGATCGAACAGTCAGGATCTGGGATGGTGTCGACGGCCGCCCTTTAGCCGAGTTCCAAGCCGACCGCCCGATCGTGGCATGCGCGGCGTCAAGCGGCTTCTCGCGCGTCGTAGCGTTCGACCAGGCCGGGAGGCTGATCAACCTCCGGCTGATGGTGCCAGCGGACAGCCCTGCGGCGAACGTTTCCCAAATAGTCGGCGAGGCTGAATCGCGCGTTCCACGGCTTGTGGCTCGAACGCTGGATGAGGTACGCTCCGCCAACATTCAGGCCATCGAAGCAGAGGCTGCGGGGGCCGTTCGGAAGGCTTCCGCCTGGCATCGCGCATCTTTCTGCGGCGCGAATCGGCTACTCGGATATACGCATCCTTGGACACAAAGCGCGGAGAGGAATCTGTTCCATGCGCTGCTGAGTGTTGAACCCCTGGAAGAGGTTCGGAAACTAGAAAGGGCCACGCAAAGAATCGGCAGCGCCCAACGTCGTCGCGCACGCGCAAAAAAAGAAGAGACCGTACAACGCTATCGCGAAATGTCGATAGGTGTCGCCCATCAGATGCGGGAGGTTCTCCAAACCGTCGGCGAACAGCAAAAGGTCGGCTTCTGCGTGATAGACGACAAATCGATGACGGTCCGGATCAAGATCGCCCCCGAGAGGCTTCAGCAGGGAATCGAGTGGGTGACCGACTTTCCGCGCGAACTGATCGGCCAGGGCCCCATCGCGCTCGCAAGTGCTCTGGGGTTGATGGACGACGTGTCTTCGCTTGCAACGGCGGTCCTGCTGTACGATTTTCTGGAAGACATCGTGCTGCCTTTCGGTGCGACACCAAAGTCGACCATGCTGGCGCTGAAGGCAGTGGGCAACGCTTTGGGCCGCGACTTAGTCTGCGTGAAGTTTGATTCGCCAGACCGTAACGGATTGCTTCGGATCACTCCACCTTTCATCGTCCACTTAGCACAAGAGCGGTTCGCAACCGTGACTGGATATTCAAACGGATTGGTCGAATGGCGTGAGTCCGGCGTTCCGCAGACCACTGCGGAACTGGAGTTCGCACCCATGCTCGACACGTTCGTCCTTGCGCCTGCTTCCTCACTTCCGCCGCCGGAAGTGTGGATCAGAGTACCGGATCCGCTGGCAGCATTCGTGTGGGGCTGAGGTTTTCGGACCCTCATAGGCGCGACCAGTCTAGTCAAAACGTTCAGAAGGAACCAGTAGCAATGAATTCAAAGGCTCTCACATTTTAGAGAATCACACTGCCTCGAAGCGCGGCGGCGGAATTATTGGCGATAAATCCCCGGTTCGCCAGGAACTGGCCCGGGCATCCAGGAATTCAGGTGAACCCCCGATCCCTTGTGATGGAGATCGGTTGCAAACGCAAAGGGCTGTTATCGACAGCTATCGGCGTTCGGGGACGTGCGTCCCTTTCTCCGAGTAGCGCGTTCCGACCGAAGCACTCGCACGGGCAGATCGGCGGGACGGCGACGATACGTCCGGATGGGTTTCCGGAAACTGGCTTGCCGTTAGTAATCCCCGCGCCACAGCGAATGCGCAGCGGGCGATGAGGGCAAGTAAACGGACTACATGCGTGTCCGGAGCTACTTTCACTCAGATCCCACTTTGGCTATTTTAGTTTCGTCACATCCCACTCGCGCAGATGTTCCGAGCCTGCGTAGAACGTGCGGGAGTCGGGGCTGAATTGGACAAGGCCGGTCGGCGCGCCCTGCGAAAAGATCTCGTCATTGAGGACCCCGCTCCAAGGCCATTTGCGGTCCACGTCGCCGCGGAGTGTCGCCAATCGGTGCCCGTCGGCCAATGAATACAACCCGAAATAGGCATAGCCGCTCGGACCTGCCTGAATTCCGTAAGACAACGCGAGCATTGCGTTATCGGCCGATATGCTCATTTCGGCGGGGAACTGAGCACCGAAGCGCCATTTGTTCTTCTCGGGAAACGAAAGCTCAAACCGGCGGACAACGGAACAGTCGTGCGCATTGAGAAGCGTCAAAAACAATTGTCGGTCAGGGGGGACATTGCCTGATTGGAAAGGTCTCCTCTCGCGAAGAGTGGCAACCGCAACCATTGATCGGTCCGGAGAGATCACGTAGTCCTGGATGCCCTCCCCAGTAAAGGCGCGGCAGGAAGATGCCGGCGTTTCCGGTTGGGTGGAGATCCAGTAGAGAGCCTGGCCATCCTCAGTTCCCAGCAAATAAGAACTGGATGAGCGCCAGCGTCCGCAGTTCTGGTTCTGGAATAGATGCCGCACATCGACAGGCGAGGCCGAGAGCGGCAGTTGGAGTTGTTGGTGGAGCGCGGGCGGGTTCATAATGTTCAACCCCCACGGTTCCGCGGGGGCATCTCTGAGAGCCAGAACCCGGCGATCATCGGCCAGGCAAAGGAAGGATGCACTGTACCCCCCGGGAACGGCAGTTCGTTGATGGCGTCCAGCGCTGACATCCCACCTTACCAATTCGGGTTCGGCAGGCCACTCCTGCTCGAACACGGTGACAACCTTGCTATTGGCGAACTCCACGTTGCCGAAGTGACCACCGCCTCTCGTTGTCAATTTGCCCCGGAGTTCCCCCGTATCGGATCGATATGCGGCAAGTACTTCGGCGACGCATTTCGGAGCTTGACCCGGGCAGTCCGTGACGTCGTGGCGAGAGGAACCAAGAACGTAGCGGCCATCTGGGGAAATCGTTACTAAATGAGCATTCCGAAAGGTCCGGACTAACGTCACGGAGTCTTCGGCATTCAAAGGGAGCAGAAGGCACGCCATCGCTCCCATCGCAGCAAACCGCCGCATCAGCCAAATTGTATCGCCCGGCGTGTACGACAGCAGGGCACTTTCCGGAGACGCTCGAAACATCGTGGGAATCGATATTTAGGCCAGGATCCCGCGATCCACATGGCCGGAAACGCCCTAGTCGTAGGAGTGCCCGGAGCGAGGAGCGGGCGGCTTGTCCCCGACTCGGAAAATGGCCAGAGATGACGGCTTGGGCGGCGCCATTGCGGTACCTGTCGATAAATCCCCTTCCCACCACCAAACGCCCAGAAGTCTGCTAGTGGTAGATTTCTCCCCAACGCCCTTCCGTCCTCTCAGTTTGGTTCGTCGGCATCCAGGGCGCGATTCGTCACCAGGAAATCGCCTCCCGCCTGAATCACAACCTCAGCCCGCGCGCCGGAACACCGCTTCAATGCCGCGCTCTACTCGCGAATATTCCAGCCCTTCCCTCCCGGTCCCGGCCATGCTACTATGGGAATCCCATAGGAGGTGCTTGTGGCCGAGAAGACCGACGTCTGGCAGGGAACCCTGGCCCTGATGGTGCTGAAGACGCTGGAATCCATGGGACCGCTGCACGGGTACGGCATCGCCCGTCGCATCGAACAGACCTCGGGCGACCTGTTGGCGCTCAATTACGGCACGCTGTACCCCGCGCTCCTCAAACTCGAGCAGGAGGGCTACATCTCCAGCGAATGGGGCGTTTCCGAGAATAATCGCAAAGCCAAGTTCTACAAACTGACCCGCGCCGGCTACAAACAACTGGCCAGGGAAGCTCGCCAGTGGGAGCAGGCTACGGAGATCATGACGCGCTTTCTGGCGCCCAAGGAGAACTGATGCGCGCCTTCCTCACTCGCTTGCTCGGACTGTTTCGCCGGGCGCGCGCCGAGCGCGATCTGGCGGCGGAGCTGGAAAGCCACCTCCAACTCCATATCGACGACAACCTTCGCGCGGGCATGACGCCCGCCGAAGCGCGCCGGCAGGCGCTGTTGAAGCTCGGCGGCCTGGAGCCGGTCAAGGAGAATTGGCGCGACCGGCACGGATTCCCCGGTGTCGAGAACCTCGTGCGAGATCTTCGCCATGCGGCCCGCATGACGCTCCGCAACCCTGGATTCACCGCTGCCGCCATCCTCACGCTGGCGCTCGGCATCGGAGCCAATACCGCCATCTTCAGCGTTACCGACGCCCTGCTTCTGAAGTCGCTGCCGGTTCAGAATCCGGACAAACTCGTAATTTTCGCCGGCTGGGACCCCGGCATCCACTCCTGGATGTACAACTACACCTGGCGCGAGCTTCAGGAGCTGCGACGCCGTCTCGCCAGCTTCGCCGGCATCACCTCCAGTTGGACCGCCGACCGCTCCGGCGCCTTCGTCAACGGCCGCGCGGATGAGGAACGCACGCACATCGGCATCGTCAGCGGAAATTACTTCCAGGTTCTGGGTGTCGCGCCCGTCATCGGCAGGTCTTTCGACGATCGCGAGCCCGCCGCGGTGATCAGTCACGCCTACTGGGAGCGGCAGTTTGCGCTGGCGCCGGATGTGCTCGGACGAACCCTGGCGATGAACGGGACCGTGTTAACGATCGTCGGCGTCGCGCCGCGCGCGTTCACGGGCGACACGGTCGGCCAGCCCGTGGATGTCTGGATTCCCGCCGCGCTGGCCCCGCGCGCAGTGTCGCGATGGCCGCAGCGTCTCGAGTTCAATCCTCTGCGCATCATCGCCCGCTTGCGGCCCGGTGTGACCGCGCGGCAGGCCGAAGCCGAAACCAGGCCCGTCTATAACCAGCTCTCGCGGGAATTGCGCCTGGGCCCCGGACAAAGCGCGCCCAGCCACGATGGCGTCTTTCTGCTCCCGGAAGGGCAGGGCATTTCGCGGCCTCGCCAGCATTACCAGCGCCCCATTGTGATCCTGACGATCGTCGCCGGACTGGTGCTGCTCATCGCTTGCGCCAACACCGCCAATCTTTTCCTCACACGTTCCGAGGCGCGGCGAAAAGAGATCGCGGTACGTCTCGCGCTGGGCGCCGGCCGCGGAAGAATCATGCGGCAGTTGCTGCTGGAGAGTATCGTAATCGCGCTGCCGGCCGGAGCCGCCGGATTGGCCCTGGCCTGGTGGAGCACCGGCGCGCTGGCGCAATTGGCGCGCTACGGCCCTTGGGCCGTCGACCTCACCCTGGCGCCGGACGCCCGCATGCTCGCCTATACCGCCGGGTTGTGTATCCTGACCAGTATTGTCTTCGGGCTCGCTCCCGCCCTGGCCGCAACCAACGTGGAACTTTACACGGCCGTGAAAGGAGCCATCAATGGCCCCGGACGATTCCGCCTGGGCAAGTCGCTGGTGGTGGTTCAAGTTGCCCTCTCGCTGGTGCTCCTGATCGGCGCCGGATTATTTGTCCGGACGCTCCATAACTTGAAATCGCAGGACCTCGGCTTCGAACGCGCGCATCTGCTCGTCGTCCGCACCGATACCGGTCCGCGTCCTCCCGCACCGGCGTCCGATGTCTTCGCGCAGATCGCGCGGATTCCCGGCGTCCGCAGTGTCAGCTCCTCGCATTTCGGCCTGCTGATGAATGCCGTCTTCATCGAGATTTCGGTGCCGGGCTACGTGGCCCGATCGCCGGCCGATGCCATCGTCGGCGCCGACCAGATCACGCCGCGCTATCTGGAAACGCTCGGTATGAGACTCCTGGCCGGCCGCGAGTTCACAGAGCAGGATATGCAGGACCCGCCCGGCCGGATGCGGGTCGCGCTTGTCAACGAGTCTATGGCCCGGCGGTTCTTCGGACGCACGGACGTCGTGGGCCGGCGCTTCAAATGGGACAGGGACACTGATGTCGAGATTGTCGGCGTCGTTCGCGACGCCGCCTACAGTTCCCTGCGCGATCGCTCCGCCGCGATGGTCTACATGCCCGAGGGTTCCGATTGGCAGGACCTGACCGACGTTTGCCTGATCCTGCGGACCACGGACGACAGCCCGGGTCTGGTACGGCGGGTTCGCGAAGAGTTGCACGCCGTCGCTCCCGATGTCACCATTCACAGCGTCGATTGGATGGACGCCGCCATCGATCAATCTCTGGCCATCGAACGCATGGTCGCCTGGATGGCCGGCCTCTTCGGCGCGCTGGCGCTGGTGCTGGCGTGCGTGGGTCTCTACGGCGTGATGTCCTACGTGGCGGCTCGCCGGACCGGGGAGATCGGCATCCGCGTATCGCTCGGCGCTACCCCCGCCGGCATCACCAGGCTCGTTTTGGGCGACGCGCTGCTACTGGCCATCGCCGGAGTGGCGCTCGGTGTTCCGGCCGTCTTCATCGCCAGCCGCTCTGTTGCCGGTTTGCTTTTCGGAATCGGCGGCACCGATGGCCTCACCATCGCGGGTTCGGCGGCCTTGCTGCTGGCCGTCACGATGGCCGCTGCGTGGCTGCCGGCCTGCCGCGCCTCCCGCATCGACCCCATGCAGGCATTGCGATCGGAGTGATCAGGCGCTGAGAACTTCGGCTTTCCGGCGCAGCAGGTTGATTTCCGTTGTCAGGCGCGCCAGCGCGAAACCGCACTCCTTGAATTCGCGCTCCGCCGCCCGCTGCTCGATGATTTTCAGCAACTCCGCCGCGCGGGCCGCGCCGATATTGGCGCAAGCTCCCTTGCTGTAATGCGCCAGGCGTTTGCAGATTTCGGCATTGGCTTCTCCGAGCGCGATTTCCAAAAGCTCGAGTTGCCGCGAAGTGTCCTCCACCAGCGCGCCCACCAGTTCGCGCATGAGCTCGCGGTCATCCATTGCCACTTCGCGAAGCTGCTCCATGTCCAGAGTCACGGGATTGCCCATAGATTTGCACTTCCATTCTGCCGGATCGGGCAACGCCGGCGACATTCGGAAAGCCGCTTAGGATCGCCTCAAAAATAACTCAACATTGTGCGGAACGTGACGTGGCGCGGGCACTCTCGTGCCTGCAGCGTCGGCACTCGTGCCGACGTGCCGGGGTCTGCTCGCGGCCAGAAGCGCCGAGAGGAGTCTCGGCGCGGCACGCAAGAGTGCGTGCGCCACGGCTGCATCTGCGCAGTTATTGTTGCGGCGTCCCTTAGAGCTTAGATCGAAACGGAAGCGCCACTACCGGAAGTGGAACGAAGATTCCAGCACTTTCAGGTTGGCATCCACTACCGCGCGCGCCACGAACGCCGGATTGGCGGGCGATCCGAAGCGCAGATCATAGGCTTCCACGATCTCGGCATTCTCGATCTCATCGGAGGGGGCGATTCGCCACAAAGGGTACTGCGCCCATTGCAGAAATGCCTGGAAGGCCGGCGTGCGGCTGGCGGCCTCCATCGCCGGGCTGGGATCGGGCTTCTGCAAGAGGTAGGCGCGCGTGGGATCGAAATCCTGGGTCAGATCGACCATTTCGTAGGCATAAAACCCGGGGGTTTCCACGATTCCGCCCCATCGCAGGGGGTTGCCTGGAGTGGGTGTGGCGGCCACGCGCGCCGGAGCCGTACCCTGGTACAGGCGCGAGGCCAGCTCATTCACCGCCCGATCGTGCAGCACCGCCCGCCCGCAATCGTATAGCGCGAAGACCACCAAAGCGAAGATCGCGCCTCCGCGTCCATGGTTGCGGGCACGGACACGGCTGGAGGCGATCTCGCTTCCGACCAGCCCCGAAAGGAATGGGCCGCCGATGCCCAGCGCGAGGATGACCCAGCCCCAGATGTCGGGCAGAGGCGCGATATCCAGCCGCAGCCATCGGCTGGAAAACGGGAGCAGCAGGCGGATGCCGTAGCTGTTGGTGAGATCGAGCAGCAGGTGCGAGCCGACGCCGATCATGGCGGCGCCGAAGGCTCCCATCCATCGTACGGGACGGCGAAAGATCCAGCGGACTACGGCGACCGCGAGCAGCGCCATGATCGGCATCGCAATCAACGAATGGGTAATGTGGCGATGCCAGACCAGGTAGGAAGCGGACCCGCCCGCCGCCGCCACCACGTCGCAATCGGGGATATTGGCGGCCAGAAGCAATACCGCGGTGGCGTGCGGCGTCCAGCGATTCAAACCGGCGCGGCTCAGGAAGAATCCCGCCGCCGTGTGCGTGAGCGGGTCCATGCGAGATGGGCGGAACAGCTATTGTACGGCACGGACGATATCGGCGCTCAGCCGTCTTGTCAGCCGTTTTACTTCGTTCGATAGACGAAGCTGACGGTGGTGTCCTCGTCGATCACGAGCGGCTTGACAAAGCGGTACGACGTGCCCATCTTCGGGATGTCGATGGCGATGGGCAGGACGCCCGCGACCTTCTGTTTGAGGTTGAGTATGTCGGCGGAAGGCGCGGCCGGAAGGGGCACAAGGGCGTCCTTCTTAAGTGCATTCACCTGGTTCTGCACGCTGCTATTAAGGCTGGCAACCTCCGCGGAGGTCACCTCAATCGTCTCCATAGCGGCCGCCACCTGGAGGCTCGTATCGGCGCGCGTGGGTTGCGAAGACACGTGATTGAGCTGTCGGGCCGTCGTCCTGAAGCCCTGCGAACTCACCGTCAGGCTCACCGGGCCATCCGGAATGTCTGATACGGACCAACCGCCGGCCGCGTCGGTTCGAGTCGTCCGGGTCGTTCCGGTAGCCAGGTGGGTTACGGTTACCTGAGCGCTGGGCACGACGGCGCCGGACGGGTCGGTAACGGTCCCGCCGATTTGCCCCGTATAGATGATTCGCTGCTGGCGCGGCAGCCTTCCGAATGTCTCCGCCCGGGTGAATTCCTGGAGCGGAGCCGGGTTCTCTTCCGTCGCCGCATCGGGTCCGGCGGCCGTGATCATCCACGAGGGAGTGACATTGCCGCCGAAATCCGCGACCTTGTATTTCGAAGGCAGGAAAACCTCCCATTCGATCATTCCAACCGGCATATCCATTTTCGGCAGGGCCAATTCCGACCCGCCCTTTTTGGCGAAGGGCGAACCGGCGTGCAGGAATACAAACGACACGGTGTAGTCGCCGGTGGGGCGGAATCCGGGGCGGAGGAGCGGGACGCGCTGGCCATCGGCGCCTTCCGCCGGCTTCACTTTTTCTCCCGCGACATCGGCCGAAAGGATGGTCGCTCCGGGCGGCAGCCCGACTTTCAGGAACGGCTGCGACTGGTTCTTCACCACCAGCTTGATTTCGGTGAGCGAACGGCCTTCGGACGTCACGACGGTGGTTGCCGTGGCCGATTGCGCGATGGCCGTGGGCAGCGGCGATTCGGGGAAGCGCACCCATTCGAGCGCCAGGCCGGGGACTTCGCTGGCCTGGCGGTGATAGCGAAACGCCGCGGCCGTCGAATCGTGTGCCAGCGTCCTGAGGTATGGGCTGATTTCCTTCAGGTCCATGCGTTTCAACGCGCCGCTCTCCTTGGCGGACAGTTCCAGGCTGCCCGAGCCTTCCACCAGGACCTCGCCGGTTTCGCGCTGCGTGGCCAAGGCGGTGACGAACGGAATTTCGGCCTGCGGCTTGTCGATGGCCCTCTCCAGGGAGATCAGGAATTGATGACTGTGTTGCGCGGGGTTGAGGACTTTCAAGGTCAGCACACCCGATTGCAGGTCGCTGGTATCGAGCGACGGCCCGGTGACGCCGGCGATGCCATAGCCCTCGGGGACCTGGATCTGGAACTGCGCCGGGTCGCCCTGCACCACGGTGATATCGACCAGCGCAACCAGCGACAGCGCGGCTTCGCTCACCGACACCAGCGTTTTCACGTCGGAGAGAAAGCGGACCTCGCGCGGGGCCACGGGAGCCACGTTCTCGCGGGCGGCCCACCAGATGGACGCCGTGCGTCCGGGAACAAGGGTCGCTTCGATGATGGTCTGTCCGCCGCTGGAAGCGCGGCTGGTGATGAGACCGGGCTCGAGATTCACATTTGTCCGGTCGCCGGGAATTGACAGAGTCAACTGCACCGCTCCCGCGGCGGGCACGGGAAGGCTGAAGGCGGCGCGGCCCGCTTCCATTTTGAGCGGCAGGCCGGCGCGCAGCGTGACGGAGAAATCGCCAGGCCCGGGCAGGACGGCGCGTGTGGAAGCGCCGGCTTGATCGATGGGCAGTTCGCGGCCCTGCGCCTGCGCGTCGAAGACGGTCATGTCGGTGACGAGCGGGACGGCCGTATCGCCCTTCGCCATGACCTCGCCTTCGATCGCGATAGTGCCGGATACCGATTCGCTGCCGGCCTGGAATTTAAGAGCCGCGCTTTTGAGCGAGTAGTTGACGGGCGGGCCATCGGGCCGTTTTACCGGCTTGGCGGCGAGATCCACCAGGTGATTGTATTCGTCGAGCGGCAAAGCGACGTTGCCGGGCGCGGGGAATGGTCCGGTTGCGGTTTGAGCCAGCGCCAGGACGGGCAATGCGAGCGCGGCAGCGAGCACGTGGTATCTCATTTCACACCTCCGTTCTTCTCCATCTGGAAATTGAGCTCGATATGCGGGGCCTGGTTTTCGGCGGTCAGCTCCGAAGCCAGGAAAATCGAGGCGCCCATCGCCGGGAACGCGAGTCCGGCGAGCAGCGGCCGCGACGCGGCGCGAGCTTCCGATCGCGCCTTGAAGCGGTCGACCAGCGCCTGGGTGGAAGATTGCGCGGCGTTGTTGTTGAACTGCTGGAGAATATCGGGCTGCTGCGATTGCGTGTTCGCGGCGCCGGGGCTGTTCGCCGTATTCAGCGGCGATCCGCCGCCGAATGCGGTCGAGCCGGGCCGTTCGTATTCCTGCACGCGGAAGGCGCCGGGTTCGGGGGTGATGCGATACCGGGGAGGCGAGTAGAGGACGAGGCCCGTCTTCGAGACAGGCAGGTCGAGCGCGGGCAATCCGACGGATGCCCTGCCGCGATCGGTCCATGCCGTGCCGCGGAGCAGGTAGACCAGTGTGACGACAAACGGCGCCGCCTCCTCGCCGGCTTGCGACTTGAGGAGCGGCACCAGCAGCGCGCCATCGGCCGACCGGGCGGGGTGCACCGGCCGCGGCCCGAGCGAAGCGCTCCAGACCACGCCGCCCGGGGGCAGCGAGACCTTCAGGAAATCGCGCTGGCTGTTGCGCATGGCATACCGGGCTTCGAGCAGCGTCTTGCCGTCTTTTGTCATCAGCACGCGATAGCGGGCTTCTTCGATGTTGGCGGTGAGCACCGCCTGCTGGGTGTAGCGCGCCACCTGGATGCTGAGCGCGCGTCCGGCATCGCCCGACAGGCTGGCCGGCAGGAAGCGGAAGGCGGCGAGCGAAGGAGATTGCCGCGTGGCTACCAACTGGCCCAGCTCGGAGGCATCCGCCCGCTCCAGGCCATGCGACTTGACGTCCTTGATTTCACCGGCGCCCACCACCTCCACGGCGGCGCCGCCGGATTCGCGTTCGGCATCGAGGAGGCGCAGAAGAGGAATATCGACGGCGCCTTCCCGGGGCAGGCGGGTCTCGCCGGCGATCATAAACCGCGCGGTCTTCTCGACCGGCTCCAGAAAGCGGACCGCCAGCACGCCGTCCTTGGTGTCCCAATCGCCGACCGCGGCGCCGAGCACCTGGTTAATCGTCACCGCCGCCGGGATCTGCACGCGGACCTGCGGCGCTGCGCCCTGCAGAACCTCGGCGTCGATTTCGGCATAGACCGAGGTCGCGTCCTCTCCCATTCCGACGAGCTCGGTCAGCGATCCGCGAAAGCGCAGAGGCTCGGTGGCGCGATGGTCCTCGGTTTTGCGGCGCCAGGCGAAGGTGAGGGATTCGTTGGGATGGCCATAGGCTACCCAGCGGACGCCATCGCCGGTATCCCCCTGGTCGGACAGCACGCCGCCCGAGAGTTTCAGATCCATCCCCTGGCGGGGCAATGCCACCGTGGCGCTGGTGATGCCGGACGAGCTGGATGGCAGGACGAGCCGCTCCTCCCCGGCGGCGGCCGCCACGGGCAATACGATGTCGAGCGCCAGAACGGCTCGACCCGGGCGAGAAAGAACGGCGAATAACTGGCCGTTTGCGGGGTTGACCGCCGGGATGAGCGTGAGGAGCTTGTTGTCGAGGCGCGCGCGCCGCACCAGCAGGCCCACTGGAATTGGCACCCGCACCCATCCGTCTTTCAGAACATCGACGGTGAGGTTCGCCTGCCCGGAAGCGAACTCGCCCGAGACTTTGAGGTCGTAATCGACGCGTGTCAGCGTCTTCTCGATGCGCGCCGGAGCGGATTCAGGTTCCGAAGGGTAAGCTTGTGCGCGCAGCCTGGTGTAGTCGTTGGTCGGGATGACAATCCATCCCGTAGAGTGAGTATCCTGCCCCCAAAGCGCGGTCAGAGGGTAAAGAACGGCGAAGAACCAGACGCCGGATCTTTGCATGACTGACTCCTTTCTGAAACGAGAGACTAACTGGAAGATTCCACGAAGAAGACGATCCTTTCAGATAGGGCGATAAATTCACAGAGGACCAACCGAACAACAGGCCGGATTTGTGTAACGGCCGGGCGGGCGAAAGGCCCCTCTTTGGGTAAATTACCCAAAAAGAGCCGTAAGTCCTTTAGATTAGCCATCGTCTTGGGTAATTTACCCAAACCGGTGGGGCAGACGGTCGGAGTGTGCCGTCTGCCGGCGGCCAGCAGGCGGCAAAAGGGACCGCCTGTAGAATGACAGGCGGCACAAAACGACCGCCTGTCCTACGTCGACGGCGGCGGTGAGTTGGACTACGATAGCGGACATGCGATCGATTTTCCTGCTCCTGGTGGCGTTCCCGGCACTCAGTGCGACCGGCGCCAAGGAGATCCGGCTTGATCAAGTGGGATATCTCAACAACGCTCCAAAGGTAGCGTTAGTCTCTTCGGCTCCGGCGGCGGGCGAGTTCACAGTCCGCGCAGTCAAAGACGAATCGGTGGCGTTTCGAGGGAAGTTAGGCGCCGAGATCCACGATGCCGACTCAGGCGACAACCTGCGCGTCGCGGATTTTTCGGGACTGACGCAGAGCGGCCAGTATTATCTCGACGTTCCCGGAACCGGCAGAAGCTGGACCTTCTCCATCGGTCCGGCGGTATATGCGCGCGCCTGGTATCTGGCGATGCGGTCGTATTACGGGCAACGGTGCGGCATCGCGGTCGACCTGGGCCCGGAGTTTCCCGGATACAAGCACGCGGCCTGTCACCTGGAAGGCGCCTATCATGCTTCGTCGGGAAAAACCGGCGCGCATGTTTCGAAAGGCGGCTGGCACGACGCGGGCGATTACGGGAGATATGTCGTAAACTCCGGGATCTCGACTGGGACGCTGCTCTGGACGTGGGAGATGTTCGGCCCGCGAATCCGCGGCGTCCGGCTGAATATTCCCGAATCGGGGAATGGCACGCCCGACATACTGAACGAGATCCGCTGGAACCTGGAGTGGATGCTGACGATGCAGGATGCCGATGGCGGCGTGTGGCACAAACAGACCAGCGAGAAGTTCTGCCCGTTTATCATGCCGGAGCAGGACAAG
>Ga0335078_10005590_pt1 | contig 18574 bp, 16 predicted proteins | sample Lox_Sample_32_FD_206711 | JGI IMG/M metagenome (GOLD analysis project Ga0335078, IMG submission 206711) | Soil microbial communities from Loxahatchee National Wildlife Refuge, Florida, United States - Lox_Sample_3.2 | ecosystem: Environmental > Terrestrial > Soil > Wetlands | place: USA... | reverse complement strand
GAAGCTCGGCGAGGAGGCGGTCGAGCTCGTCATCGAGGCGGTGCGCGGCGACCGCGCGCGCATCGTCGGCGAGAGCGCCGACCTGCTCTACCATCTCCTGGTGCTGTGGGCCGACGCCGGCGTGGCGCCCGCCGAGGTGTGGGCGGAGCTGGCGCGGCGCGAGGGCATCTCGGGGCACCGCCGCCACGACCGCCCCCACGATCAAGGAGCGTGAGATGGCCTACGATCCCAACAACGTCTTCGCCAAGATCGTGCGCGGCGAGATCCCGTGCAAGAAGGTCTACGAGGACGCGCACGTGCTGGCGTTCCACGACATCAATCCGCAGACCCCGGTCCACGTGCTCGTGATCCCCAAGGGCCCGTACGTGTCGAGCGACGATTTCGGCGCCAACGCGTCGGACGCAGAGCTCGCCGCGTTCATGCGCGCGATCTCGACGGTGGCGCGCCAGCTCGGCGTCGACGCCGGCGGCTATCGCATGCTGGCCAACCACGGCGTCGACGCCAACCAGGAGGTGCCGCACTTCCACGTGCACATCTTCGGCGGCCGCCCGCTCGGCCGCATGATCGGCCGCGCGGGCTGATTGGCGCCGGATGGCGACCGTCGAGGCGATCTTTTCGGACGGCGAGCGCTTCACGTTCGACGCGCGCGCCGCCGAGACGGTGCTGGCGGCGGCACGGCGCCACGGCCTGGCGCTGGCGTCCGATTGCGAGACCGGCGAATGCCAGACCTGCGTCGGTACGATCAAGAGCGGCGCGATCGACTACGAGGACGGCGTCGACATCTCGCTGAGCGACGCCGACGTCGCCGCCGGTCTGGCGTTGTGCTGCGTCGCCACGCCGCGCGACAACCTCGTGATCGAGCTGCCCTACACCCGCGCCTCGCTGCTGCCGGTCCGCACGGCCTACCTGTCCGTCACTGCGGTCGAGCCGTTGTGCAAGAGCGCGGTGGCGCTGCGCGGCAAGCTGATGCGCAACGCCAAGCTCGACTTCTATGCCGGGCAGTACGTCAACCTGACGGTGCCGGGCACGACCCACCAGCGCGCCTACTCGATGGCCAATCCGCCCGAGGAGCCCGACGCGCTCGAGTTCCTGGTGCGGCTGATCGACGGCGGCGCGATGTCGGAGTTTCTGCGCGCCGCCCTGCAATCGGGGCCGACGCCCGGCACCGTGATCGCGCTCAAGGGACCGCACGGCGTGTTCTATCGGCGCGAGCGCGAGGCACCGATGCTGATGATCGCCGGCGGCACCGGTCTCGCGCCGATGCTCGCGATGCTGCGCCAGCTCGCCCAGCGCGGCGCGTCGCGCCGGCGCATCACGTTGTGCTTCGGCGTGACGGCGGCGGACGACCTGTTCGGCCTCGACGTGCTCGATCGCTTGGCCGAGACCTTGCCCGGCCTCGAACGCCGCGTCGCGATCATGCGACCCGACGCGTCCTGGAGCGGCACGCGCGGCGTGGCGACCGACCTGCTGGCGCCCGCCGATCTCGAGGGCGCGCCCGACGCCTATCTGTGCGGGCCGCCGCCGATGATCGCGGCGGCGCGGGCGTGGCTCGCCGCGCACGGCCAGCCGCCCGCGCGCATCTTCGCCGAGGAGTTCACGCCGACCGGCACCTGAGCGCTGCCGCGGGGCGCCTTGCGCCGCTGTGACCTCTGTCTCATGCTCGGGAAACCCAGCGCAGCGAGGCCCGCGATGGATTCCGAGATCGACCGCCCCGTACCCGGAACGCCCTCGAACCGGACCTGGGGCAGCGACGTGATCGCCGAGGTGCTGCGCGACCTCGACATCCCCTATGTCGCGCTCAATCCGGGCGCCAGCTATCGCGGACTGCACGACAGCCTGGTCAATCATCTGGGCAACCGGCAGCCCCGGATGCTTTTGTGCCTGCACGAGGAGCACGCGGTCGCGATCGCGCACGGCTGGGCCAAGGTGACGGGTCGGCCGATGGCCGCGATCCTGCACAGCAATGTCGGGCTGATGCACGGTACGATGGCGATCTTCAACGCCTGGTGCGACCGCCTGCCCGTGATCGTGCTGGGCGCCACCGGTCCGGTCGACGCCGCGCTGCGCCGGCCGTGGATCGACTGGATCCACACGGCGCGCGATCAGGGCGCGCTGGTGCGGCCCTACACGAAGTGGGACGACCAGCCGGCCTCCGCGGCCGCGGCTCAGGAGGCGCTGGCGCGCGCCTACCAGATTGCCTGCACGGCGCCGCGCGGTCCGGTCTACATCAACCTCGACGCCTCGCTGCAGGAGCAGGCGTTGAGCGCGCCGCCGCCGCGCTGGCCGGTCGAGCGCTGCGCGCCGCCGCCGCCGCCGGCGCCGTCACAAGACGCGATCGAGCTGGCGGCCGCCCTGCTCGCGGACGCCAAGCGACCGCTGATGTTCGTCGGCCGGGTGTCGCGCGACCGCGCCGCCTGGCAGCGCCGGGTCGAGCTCGCCGAGCGTCTGGGCGCCTTGGTCGCGACCGACATCAAGACCGCGGCGTCGTTTCCGACCGACCATCCGCTGCACGCGATCGGGCCGACCACGTTTCTCAACGCCGACGACGCCAAGCTGGTCGCCGGCGCCGACGTGATCCTCAGCCTCGACTCGGTCGATCTCGCGGGCGCGCTGCGCACCGCCTACGCCGGCGCGCCGGTCACCGCCAAGGTGATCCGCGTTTCGCTCGACCAGCACAGCCACAACGGCTGGAGCATGGACCATCAGGGCTTGCCGCCGACCGATGTCTATCTGCTGGCGGAGCCCGACGCCGCGGTGCCCGCGCTGCTCGCGGCGCTGCGTGCGCGCGGCGCCACTCCGGCGGAGCCGCCGCCGGCCCCGGCGCGCGCGCCCCGCCCGCCGCCCGCCGCCCTCGACACGGCCGAGGCGATCGACGTGCCGTTGCTGGCGACCGCGCTCGACGCCGCGATCGGCAGCACCGACGTGTCGATCCTGCGCGTGCCGCTCAGTTGGGCGCCGCAGCTCTGGCACTTCCGCGATCCGCTCGACTATCTCGGCTCGGACGGCGGCGGTGGCATCGGCGGCGGGCCCGGCATCGCGATCGGCTGTGCGCTGGCGTTGCGCGACAGCGGCCGGCTGCCGGTCGCGTTGCTCGGCGACGGCGATTTCGCGATGGGGTCGACCGCGCTGTGGACCGCCGCGCACTACAAGATCCCGCTCCTGATCGTGGTCGCCAACAATCGCTCGTTCTTCAACGACGAGCTGCATCAGGAGCGCATGGCGCGTCAGCGCGACCGGCCGGTCGCCAACCGCTGGATCGGCCAGGCGATCCGCGAGCCCGATCTCGACCTGGCCGGGCTCGCGCGCGCGCAGGGCTGCGTCGGCATCGGCCCGATCGAGGATCCCCGCAAGCTGGTGGCCGCGTTGCAGGAAGGCGCGGCTGCGGCGCGCGCCGGCCGGCCCTGCGTGGTCGACGTGCGGGTGCGCGCCGGTTACGACCCGAACACCGCCGCCGCCGTCACGCGCGGGCCGCGCTGAGCCCCTGCCCGCGGCATTTTGCGCCACAGCCGCGCGATCGATGACGCGCCTTGCACCGCCATGTCACGGCGAGGTCACTCGAGCGAACGGCGGCCTCGGCTACGCTGCCGCCGTGCTGGGGGGACATCCCATGGACGGTCGGTTGCCACTCGACTGCGATATCGGCGCGCGCTTTCGTTCCGCCGAGCGCTCCTTTTTCGGTCACGAGTCCGAAGTGTGGGAGGTCGTCGCGACCTTTCAGGCGATCGACGGGCTGCGCTACGCGCGATTGGTTCACGTCCACGACCGCACCCGCCTCAAGACGGTCGCCACCGAAGGCCTGCTCGACCGGCGGCTCTATTCGCCGGTGTGACGCGCGTCAGGCCCGCTTGCGCCGCTCGAGCACGTCGATCAGCGCGTCGAGGCCGAGCCGATAGGATGTCGGGCCGAAGCCGGCCACCACGCCCTCGGCGACACCGCCGAGCACCGATTTGATCTCGCGCTTCTCGATGTTGGTGATGTGGACCTCGACGTAGGGCAGCGGCGCGACCGCCTTGATGCAGTCGCGCAGCGCGTAGCCCGCATGGGTGAACCCCGCCGGGTTCATCAGCAGGCCGTCGACGCCTTCCTCGACCGCGCGGTAGATGCGGTTGATCGCCTCGCCCTCGACGTTCGTGTAGCAGATCTCGATGGTCACGCCGCGCTCCTTGGCCCACGCGCGCACCATCTCGTCAAGCTGCTGCGCCGTGGTGGTGCCGTAGAACTGCGGCTCGCGCTTGCCGAGATGGACCATGTTGGCGCCCTGGATCAGCAGAATTTTCGGCATGGCTCCCTCCGTGCACCGAACCCTTCCATGACATTGCCCGCTGATGGTCTAATTCGCCAGCACGCCGGATCGGAGGGCTGAACCGATGTTCGAGGGCTTCACGCGGACCGAGATCGAGACCAGCGGGGCGCGCATCCACCTGCGCCACGGCGGCAAGGGACCGCCGCTCCTGCTGCTGCACGGCAACCCGATGACCCACGTGATGTGGCACAAGATCGCCGGCCGGCTCGCTCAGGAGTTCCACGTCGTGGCGACCGACCTGCGCGGCTACGGCGACAGCTCGGCGCCCGAGCCGGGCGAGAACGACATCAACTTCTCGTTCCGCGCCATGGCGCAGGACCAGGTCGAGGTGATGGAGCGGCTGGGCTACCGGGAATTCCTGGTCGCCGGTCACGACCGCGGCGCGCGCACCGCCCATCGCATGTGCCTCGATCACCCGACGCGCGTGCGCAAGGCGGCGCTGATCGACATCCTGCCCAACCACCACATCTGGACGCACACCTCGCGCGAGTGGGCGCTCGGCTCGTGGCACTGGCTCTTCATGGCGCAGCCGCCCGGCTTCGCCGAGCACATGATGGAGTCGGTGTCGCCGCAGTGGTACATGGAGCACAAGCTGTCGAAGCCCGGCATCGGCCTCGGTTTCTTCGACCCCGCGGCGTTCGCCGAGTACGTCCGCTGCTTCACGCCCAAGACGATCCGCGGCAGCTGCGCCGACTATCGCGCCTGCGCGACCTGCGACTTCGAGATGGACAAGGCCGATCGCGCCGCCGGCCGCAAGGTCGGCTGCCCGCTGCTGGTTCTCTGGGGCGCCAGGAGCCACACCGGGCGGGTCTACGGCGACGTGCTCAAGATCTGGCGCGACTACGGCGTCGACGTCACCGGCGGGCCGATCGACAGCGGCCACTACGTGCCCGAACAGGCCCCCGACGAGACCTACGAGCGGCTGGTCGGCTTCTTGCGCTAGGGCGGCGGGGGCTGGCGCCCCCTGCCGTGCTAGGCGGTCCCGGCGCGGTGGCGCTCGGCGAGCTCGGCCAGGCTCGCGACCTCGAGATCGGGTGTGGCGTCGCCGCTCGCGGGTGGCGTCGCGCCGCCGCCCGGCTTGCCCCGCCGGCGATTGACCCACACGGTGCTGAGGCCGAGCGCGCGCGCCGGCGCGATGTCGTGGAACAGGCTCTGCGCGACATGCAGGAGGCGCGGCTTCTCGACACCGAGCGCGCCGACCTCGGCGAGCAGGCGGTCGAAATTGCGCCGGTCGGGCTTGTAGGAGCCGATGTCCTGCGCGGTCAGGACCAGGTCGAACTGGACTTGCAGCTTGGCGTTGGAGCGCATGAACGAGACGCGGTCGACGTTGGACAGGATCACGAGCCGGTAGTGCTCCTTCAGATAGGCGAGCGCGTCGGCGCTGTCCGGGAACGCCGGCCAGCGGCCGACCGAGCCGCCGAACGCGATCGGCGCCACCTCGTTGACCGGCAATCCCCAGCGCCGGCCGAGCGCGCGATACACGTCGGCGAGCACGCCCGGATAGGACTTGTCGGGGGTCGCCGCCTCGCAGCGCGATTCCTCGGCGCCGAAGGTCTCGAGGATCGCGTCGTCGGCCAAGCCGGCCGGCGCGGCCCACGCCTTCAGCTCGGCGAGGATGCCCTGCTCCCAATCGATCAGGGTGCCGTAGCAGTCGAACGACAGCGCGTCGAACTCGCCGAGCCTCATGATGGGCCTCACGTCAAAAGCGCGTGCCGTCCTTGCGCGTGAAGATCCGCTTGCCGTCCTCGACATAGGCGGCGGCGAAGTCGTCGTCCGGGTACTTGGGCAGATCGCCCGGCGTGCGATCGCCGACCTCGAGGTAGAGCGCGTCGCGCTGGGTGCGGTTGATCAGGCAGTGCCCGTCCTCTTTGCCGGCCGGGAAGCCCGCCGCGGTGCCTCGTGTGAGCACCTGCTCGCCCGCGTCGGTGACCAGCGTGATCTCGCCCTCGAGCACCCAGATGAATTCGTCCTGCAGGGTGTGCCAGTGGCGCAGCGCGGAGCGCGCGCCCGGCTTGAGGCGCACCAGGTTGACGCCGTAGTTCTTCAGGCCGAGCGCGTCGCCGAGCGGATGCTTCTCGCGTCCGGCGATCACCTTGTCGAACGGCGGCGGATAAGCGCCGGGCCTGAGCGGCACGGTGGCGGGATCGAGCGCCGGCGGCGTGGCGGACCGGGTCGCGGACATGGGCGGCACCTCGCGGGGATTGTGTCCCAAAGGCTAGGGCCGCGGCCGCCGACGGCGCAAGCGAGCCACGCGCTTATACTGCCCGACGGAGGTGCTTCGACGATGGCCCGATCGCCGCGCGGTACGACCTTGGACGACGCCTACCGGATCCTGCGGCGCGAGCTGGTGCGCGCCCAGGCGCGGCTCAAGCGCGCCGAGCGGGAGCGCGACGCGGCACGCGCCGAGACGGCGCGGCTGGCGGCGCTCCTGCGCGCGCACGGCATCGCGCCGCCCGAGCCGGACTGAGCTCCCTGTTGCCGTCCGCTCAGGCGCTGCGGATGCTGGCGAGGAACTGATCGACCGCCTGGCGCAGCGTTTCGGCGCGGCCGGCGAGCTCGCCCGCCACGGTCAGGACCTGGGCCGCCGCGGCGCCGGTCTCGCCCGCCGCCTGATTGACGCCGACGATCGTCTCGGTGACTTCGGCGGTGCCCTTGGCGGCGCGCTCGGTGTTGCGGGTGATCTCGGCGGTCGCCGCGCCCTGCTGCTCGACCGCCGAGGCGATCGCGGTGGCGATCTCACTGATCTCGCCGACCGTGCGGTCGATCGTCCCGATCGCTTCGACGGCCTCCTGGGTCGCGCCCTGCATGGCGCTGATCTGGCCCGTGATCTCTTCGGTCGCGCGCGCCGTCTGGTTGGCCAGGTTCTTGACCTCGCTCGCGACCACGGCGAAGCCCTTGCCGGCCTCGCCGGCGCGCGCCGCCTCGATGGTGGCGTTGAGCGCCAGCAGGTTGGTCTGGCTGGCGATGCCGTTGATCAGCTCGACGACGCGGCCGATGCGCCCGGCGGTCTCGGCGAGGCTCTGGATGCGCTCACTGGTTTGCGCCGCCTCGTTGACCGCCTTGCTGGCGATCGCGGCCGAGTCGGCGACCCGCCGGGCGATCTCGCTGATCGAGCCGGACAGCTGGCCGATCGCCGACGCAACGGTCTGGACGTTCATCGACGCCTGCTCGGACGCGCCGGCCACCGTGGCCGCCTGGGCGTTGGTGCGCTCGGCGGTCGCCGACATCGCCTGCGAGGTCTGCCGCATGCTGCCGGCGGTCTGGTCGAGCGCGCTCAACGCGTCGCGCACCGAGGCATCGAAGCGCGCGATCTGCTGCTCGATGGTCACCTGCCGGCGCTCGCGCTGCGCCGCCTCGGCCTCGCGCTCGCGCTCGAGCTGCTGCTTGTCGACCGCGTGGCGTTTGAACAGCTCGAGCGCGCGCGCCACCTTGCCGACCTCGTCGGTGCGGTCGCCGTGCGGCACCTCGGTCGCGAGGTCGCCCTCGCCGATGCGCAGCATAGCGTCGGCGAGCGCGTTGATCGGTGCGGTCACGCGCCGCGTCACGACGAGGAACGCCACGGTGGCGACCGCGACTGCAGCGATCAACAGCACCATCTGGAGATAGAAGTGGGCTACCGCGTCGGATGACCGCGCGGCGGCAAACTGCTGGGTGGCGTCGAGCGCCGTGTTGGCGACCGCGATCAGGCTCTCGAGATGCGGGTTGGAGCGCTTCACCCATTCGCCGCCGCTGAGCGGCGCCTTGCCGGTCTCGACCAGCGCCTTGACGATCTCGGCGCGCTCCTTGGCGAAGGCGCCGAACCAGCTCTGCTTCGCGCCGTCGATCGCCTGGGTCAGCCGCGCGGGGAGCGGCTTGGTGGCCGCCTCGAGCAGCGATCGCCATGCCGTGTTGGTGCTGGCGTCCAGTTTCTCGATCACCAGGCGTTGATCGGTCGGCAGCACGGCGCCCGCCGCGATCGCCGCGCCGACCCGGAGGCGGTAGGTCCCGGCGTAGTCGCGCACGGCCCAACCGAGTTGCTTCAACGTCATCAGCTTGTGGATCACGGGATCCGCCAGCTCGATCTCGGCGGATAGCGCCTCCGAGAGCTTGTCGATCGTCGTCACGAGCTGGCCGACCTCGCCGATCCAGGCGCGCGACAGCGCCGGGTCGCGTTCGGCCTTCGGACGCTGCGCATCGGCGTCCGCGGCGACGCGCCGCTGCACGACGGCTTGTTCCGCGCGCGTCAGGGCGGCGACCAGCGTGGTCTTGTCGGGCAGCTCGACGGCGCCCAGGCGGGCGAGCGCCTGTTGGATCGCCGGACCCGAGGCGTTGCGCAGCGCCGCGATGTCGGCGCGCGTGTCGGCGCCGATCGGCGTTGGCGTCACCAGAGCGGTGTTCACCGTGCCGCGCTCGACCCGCAGGTTCTGCAGCGCGATGAACAGGGGATTGATCACGCCCGCGATGGCATGCACGCGCTCGGCTGTGCGCTGCTCCTGCCAGGCGTCGACGGCCGCGCGACCGAACAGGGCGATCAGGGCGATCGCCAAAATCCCGATCAGCGCCTTGAGCAGGGTGTTGATGGAGGTGGTGCGCAGCATGGCGGTGTCTCTCCCGGAACGGTCTTTTTGTTGGTCGTGACGCTAGTGGGCCACGAATTGGTCAAAAAACCTTTTTCAGGACTTTATTCAAATGCACCTAAGCGGAAAGGCGGCGCCGTGGTCGCAGCGATCATGAAATGTCGATCATAATGTCATGGCGCACCGTGCCCGTTCGAGCCTGATTCTGCGGCAGATTTTGCCGCTCGACCCCGCCGATCCGCTTAAGTCTGTCCTAAGCTGTGCTGGCTAGAACGGCGACTGGATTTTGGCTCGAGTTTCTCCCGAACCCCCATGGTCGACCCCTACGGCGGCAGCTCCACCCACGACGCCGGACCCGAGCCCCTGGTCGCGCCCGAATTGCCGGTCTTCGACGAGCAACCCCTCGTCGTGCTGCGCGAGATAGTGTCGTTCGACAGCTTCATGGGGCTGATCGAAAACTGGTTCGCCAGCCTCGCCGCCCGCATCGAGCGCTTGGTCGGAGCGGCATCCGCCGGCGACCTGGCGGCGCTGCAGGAGACCGCGCACGACATGTCGGGCACCTGCGGCTGCTTCGGCGCGCTGCGCCTGGGCGAGCTCGCCTGGGAGCTCGAGCAGATGTGCCGGTCGGGCGACCTGACGCGCGCCCGCGCGCTCGTGCGCGCCATGGTGCCGGTCACCGCGGCCACGCGCGCCGCGCTACGCCGGCGCTACTTCTGCCACTGATGACGTTTCGTCAGGGGGCGTCGGCGCCGGCGATCAGCACGTAGCCGAGGCCCCGCCGCGTCTCGATCCGCACGGAGGCGCCGGCTTCTTTGAGCCGCTTGCGCACATGGTGGATATGGACCTCCACCGAGTTCGACGCGACCTCCTCGTCGAAGCCGTACAGCCCTTCCTCGAGCCGCGCCTTGGAGACCGGCATGCCCGGACTGCGCATCAGGTGCTCGAGCACGCTGAGCTCGCGTCGCGGCAGGCTGACCGGCCTGCCGTCCACCAGCACTTCGCGCCGATGCGGCGACAGCCGGAGATTGCCGCACGCCAGATCGCTGTTGAGCATCTCCTTGGGCCGGCGCATCAACGCGCGCAGCCGCGCGGTCAGCTCGCCCAGGTCGAACGGCTTGGGCAGGAAGTCGTCGGCGCCGGCGTTCAGCCCGTCGATGCGCGAGCCGAGCGCGCCGCGCGCCGACAGGATCAGGACCGGCGCGCGCGCCTGACGCTTGCGCAAGGTCTTGAGCACCTCGATGCCGTCGAGGTCCGGCAGGCTCAGATCGAGAATCAAGGCGTCGTATTCGATCGTCTCGGCGGCCGCGAGACCATCCTCGCCGCCCGTCACGTGGTCGATCGTGAAGCCGTGCGCCTGCAGACCGACGCGGATCAGCTCGGCAAGGCTGGCATCGTCTTCGATCAACAAGATCCGCATGGGCCCGAGAGCAAAAGATGCGTCGATCGGATATTCCGGCCCGCCGGCCGATAGATCAACGCAATATAACCGCTAAAATTGCGACGACCGGCGACCCGCAGATCTTTCCCTAGCACGAAATCTCCGACTTTTGGGATTTCGCGCGTCCGCCGGATGCAGAGGCGCCCCGCCGAGCGGCTTCCGGCGCCGTCCCTGGTCTCGCACCGCAGGGTCGTGGCAGTCTATTTGCTTGGGGGGGACGGGACCGGGGTTGTCCCCGCGCGGAGACGGGGTCATGCAGGACCAGAGCGACTTCTATCGCATCGGTTTCGACATCGGCGGCACGTTCACCGATTTCGTCCTGCTCGACCGCGGTCTCGCCGAGATCCGCCTGCACAAGTGCCTGACCACGCCGCAGGACCCGTCGATCGGCGCGCTCGCCGGCTTGGCCGAACTGGTCGCGGCAGCCGGCATCTCGCTCGCCCAGGTCGCCGACATCGTGCACGGCACCACCCTGGTGACCAACGCGATCATCGAGCGCCGCGGCGCCACGCTCGGGCTCCTGACCACGCAGGGCTTCCGCGACGTGCTCGAGATGGGCACCGAGCAGCGCTACGACATCTACGACCTGTTCCTGAAATTTCCCGCGCCGCTCGTGCCGCGTCAGCGCCGGCTCGAAGTGCCCGAGCGCATGGCGCACGACGGCACGGTCGTCACGTCGCTCGATCTCGACGCGGTACGCGCCGCCGTGCGCCAGCTGATCGACCACGGCGTCGACGGTCTCGCCGTCTGTTTCTTGCACGCCTACCGCAATCCGGCGCACGAGCGCGCCGTCGGCGAGCTCGTGCGCCGCGAATTCCCCACGCTGTCGGTTTCGCTGTCGTCCGACGTGGTCGCCGAGCTGTGGGAATACCAGCGCTGCGTCACAACCTGCGCCAACGCCTATGTGCAGCCGCTGGTCGACCGCTATCTGCGCCGGCTCGAGCACGAGCTGTGGGCGCGCGGCTTTCGCGGCGCCTTGCGCCTGATGCACTCGGCCGGCGGCCTGATCTCGCCCGACACCGCGCGCGCGTTTCCGATCCGCCTGCTCGAATCCGGTCCGGCCGGCGGCGGGCTCGCGACCGCGTTCTTCGGCGCGCTCGCCGGGCGGCCCGACGTGATCTCGTTCGACATGGGCGGCACCACCGCCAAGGCGTGCCTGATCGAGCACGGCCGCGCCGAGGTCGCGCCCATGATGGAAGCGGCGCGCGTCCATCGCTTCAAGAAAGGCTCCGGCCTGCCGATCAAGGCCCCGGTCATCGACATGATCGAGATCGGCGCGGGCGGCGGCTCCATCGCCGAAATCGACGACGTCGGTCTTCTCCGGGTCGGACCGCGCTCGGCCGGCGCCGATCCGGGGCCGGCTTGCTACGGGCGCGGCGGCGCCGCGCCGACCGTGACCGACGCCAACCTTGCGCTCGGCTACTACGATCCGGGCTTCTTCCTCGGTGGCCGCATGGCGCTCGATCGCGCCGCCGCCGAGCGCGCGCTCGACACGGTCGCGCAGCCGCTCGGCCTGTCGATGCACGAGGCCGCCTGGGGCATCCACAAGGTCGTCACCGAAAGCATGGCTGCCGCGGCGCGCGTCCATCTGGTCGAGAAGGGCAAGGACCCGCGGCGCTACGCCATGGTCGCGTTCGGCGGCGCGGGCCCGGCCCACGCGGCGGCGGTCGCGCGCATCCTCGGCGTGCGCGAGGTGATCGTGCCGCCGGCCTCGGGCGCCGCCTCGGCGCTCGGCTTCCTTGCCGCGCCGCTGTCCTTCGAGCTGGTGCGCTCGCACCCGTTGGTGCTGTGCGACGGCTTCGATGCCGCCGCGGTCAATCGCGTGCTTGACGAGCTCGAGGTCGAGGGCCGCGCTCGCCTCGCCGCGTCCGGGGTCGCCGCCGTCGACGTGACGGTCGAGCGCAGCGCCGACATGCGCCTGGTCGGCCAGATGCACGAGATCAACGTGCCGTTGCCCGCCGGCGCGATCACCGCCGCGAGCCTGGCGGCGATCGGCGCCGCGTTCGCCGACGTCTACACCGCGCGCTACACCTCGCTCTATACCGGCGCCACCATGGAGGCGATCTCGTTCCGCGTGCGCTGCCGTGGTCCGCTGCCCACGCTTTCGCTGGCGGAGCCGAACTCCGACGCCGCCGACCGCGGTGCGCGCAAGGGCATGCGACCGGCCTGGTTCGACGGCGCCTTCGTCGCCGCCGCGGTGTACGACCGCTATCGCCTGGCTGCCGGCGACGAGATCGCGGGACCCGCGATCGTCGAGGAGCGCGAGGCCACCACCGTGGTGCCGCCGGGCGATCGCCTGACGGTCGACGCGACCGGTAACCTGTGCTTGACGATCGGCCGGGTCGCCGCACCCGCCGCGGTGATCACCGCCGACATGAGCCTGGCGGCCGCGACGGCGCGTATCGAGGCCGATCCGATCGGCCTCGAGATCATGTGGAGCCGCCTCGTCACGGTGGTCGAGGAGATGTGGCTCACGGTCTGCCGCACGGCGTTCTCGCTGATCATCTCGGAGGCACAGGACTTCGCCTGTGAGCTGCTCGACCCGACGGGCGAGACCCTGGCACATTCGCCGCGCGCCATGCCGGTCTTCAACCTGACCCTGCCGCGGGCGGTCAAGGCGCTGCTGGCGAAATTCCCGGCCATCACACTGGCGCCGGGCGACGTGCTGGTAACCAACGATCCGTGGCTGTGCGCCGGCCACCTGTTCGACATCGCGGTCGTCACGCCGGTGTTCCGCGACGGTCGGCTGGTCGCGCTGATGGGCACGGTCGGCCACGTCAGCGACATCGGCGGCACCAAGGACTCGCTGCACGCGCGCGAGATCTACGAGGAAGGCTTCCAGATCCCGCCCATGAAGCTGTTTCGCGCCGGCGTGCCGAGCGAGGACCTCCTCACCTTGTTCGCCGAGAACGTGCGCAACCCGAGCCAGGTGCTCGGCGACCTGCACGCGCTGATCGCCGCCAACGCGCTCGGCGCCGAGCGGTTGCTCAGCTTCATGGACGAGTACGGCATGCACGACCTGAGCGCGCTCGCCGCGGTCGTGCAGGCGCGCGCCGAGACCGCCATGCGCGCCGCCATCCGCGCGCTGCCGGACGGCGTCTACCGCTCGGAGATCTGGAACAACCCGCTTGGCACCAAGCTGCGCTTCCCGCTCGAGGTCACGGTCAAGGGTGACGTCATCGAGCTCGACTTCGCCGGCGCGCCGCCGCAGCAGCCCCAGGGTGGTTTCAACTCGACGCTCAACTACACCGCGGCGCACGCCACCTACCCGCTGAAGTGCATGCTGACGCCGAGCGTGCGCGGCAACGCCGGCTGCTACCGCCCGTTCGTCGTCAAGGCGCCCGAAGGCTCGATCCTCAACTGCACAAAGCCGGCGGCCGTCAATCTGCGAACGCGCACCGGCTGGTATCTCGCGCCCAACATCTTCCGCGCGCTGTCCGACGCCGCGCCGGATCGCGTGCAGGCCTTCACCGGCCTGCCGGTCGCGATCGTGATCTACGGCATCGACGCCGCGGGGCGCATCTATTCCGATCACCTGTTCGTCGGCGGCGGGCAGGGCGCCTCGGGTCACGGCGACGGCAAGTCGGCGCTGCTGTGGCCGACCTCGGCGGCCAACACGTCGATCGAGCTGATCGAGACGCGGGCGCCCGTGCTCGTGCTCGAGAAGGGCTACCGTCGCGATTCCGGCGGACCCGGCTGCGCGCGCGGCGGGCTCGGCATGCGGGTGCGCTTCCGGCGCTTGCGCGACGACGGCCTCACCACCTTGGCGTCGGTCTACCCCGAGGGCGTCGGCATCGAGCCGCCGGGCCTGTTCGGCGGTGGCACGGGCGGCGGACCGTCCGGCGCGTTGCGCGCAGGCGACGGCAGCCTGATCGAGGATTGCGAGACCGGCACGCTCGTGACCCTGTCGGGCAACACGATGTTCGTCGAGCTCGCGCTCGCCGGCGGCTCCGGCTATGGCGATCCGTTCGAGCGGCCGCTCGAGGCGATCGCCGACGATCTCGCCGGCGGCTACATCAGCCCGGAGGGCGCCGTGCGCGACTACGGCGTCGTGCTCGCGGCGAACGGCACGATCGACGTCGCGGCAAGCCTCGAACGGCGCCGCGCGCCGCGCCGGGCCGCGGAATGACGAGAGACATCGCGACGCAGCAGGGGGACATGCGGATGGCCAGGCTGACAGGGTGGACGATGGTGCTCGCGGCCGTGGCCGCGCTGAGCGTCACGGGACCGGCGACCGCCTTCGAGCGGGAGAACGGCCATGCCGTGCTCGTGTTCTCGGGCGGCCAAGCGGTGCCGGTGCTCGATCCGCACGTGCGCTACGACTGGTCGACCCGCATGATGCAGCAGTCGGTCTACGACGCGCTCGCCAAGTACGTCGACAATCCGCCCAGGGTCATTCCGTGGCTCGCGCAATCGTGGGACGTCAGTCCCGACAACACGCAGTGGACGTTTCATCTGGTGGCCAACGCCAGGTTCCACGACGGCACGCCGCTCGACGCCGCGGCGGTGAAGTTCTCCTACCAGCGCGCGCTCAAGCTCAACAAGGGCGTCGCCTGGATGCTCAAGGATCATCTCGACGCCGACGGCATCGACGTGATCGACGCGCGCACGGTCCGCTTCCGCCTCAAGCATCCCTATCCCGCGTTCATCTCGTTCGTGCCGTGGTGGTACATCGTCAATCCGAAGCAGGTGCTCGCCCACCAGGAGGGCGACGATCTGGGCGAGAAATGGCTGACCGGCGCGGAGGCCGGCTCGGGACCGTTCCGCGTCAAGCGCTGGGATCCCAACGCGGTGATGGAACTCGAGGCGGTCGCCGACTACTGGAAGGGTTGGCCGATGCCGACCGACAAACGCCTCGCCGGGGTGATCTACCGCATCATCCGAGAGCCGGCAGCGCGCAAGGCGGCGCTGCAGCGCGGCGAGATCGACATCGCGACCGAGTTGACGCCCGACGACTACGACCAGCTCAAGACCGTAAAGGGACTCGTCGTGCCCGACTATCCGGGCATGACGACCTTCGACGTCAAGATGAACAACCAGCACGGTCCGACCGCGGACCTGAACTTCCGCAAGGCGCTCGCCTACGCGTTCGATTACGACGCCATGATCCAGATCCACAACGGTGCCGCGGCGCCGCTGACCAGCCCGTTTCCGACGCCGCTGACCTATCACATCGACGTGCCGGGTCGCCCGACCCACGACGTCGCGAAGGCCAAGGCGTTCCTCGCCAAGACGAAGTGGGCCAACGGCGGCGTCGAGCTCGAGTACATCTACGTGCAAGGTCTCGAGGAGGAGCGCCGCGTCGGGCTCGCGATGCTGAACGCGCTGCAGCCGCTCAACATCAAGGTGAACCTGCTGGCCGCGCCCTGGACCACGATGGTGGCGCGCGGCGCCAAGCCGGAGACGACGTCGGATCTGTGCGCGGTCTACGTCACCCCGGTGTCGACCGACCCCGACGTCGTGGCGATGCAGTACCATCCGAGCGCCGAGGGCCAGTTCTGGGGCATGCACCACTACAACGACCCCAAGGTGACCCAGCTGATCGAGCGCGCGCGCATCGAGCCCGACGAGGCCAAGCGGCGCGAAGAATACGCCGAGATCCAGCGCGACATCATGGCCGACCAGCCGGAGATCTTCGGCGTCATGCCGAATCGGCGCTGGGCGATGCACGACTACGTCAAGGGCTTCGTCTATTCGCCGGTGCGGCTCACGGGCGAGGTCGATTTCTACCCGATGTGGATCGACGCCAAGTGACGTTGCCGGTGTGACCGGCGGCTGATCCCATGATGCGATTCCTGCTGACGCGGCTCGGGCTGACCGCCCTGATGCTGGCCGGGCTGGTCGCGATCACGTTCGTGATCTCCAACGTCGCGCCGGCCGACCCCGCGGCGCTCGCCGCCGGCCCCGACGCCACGCGCGACATGGTCGAGACGGTGCGCAAGGAATACGGGCTCGATCGTCCGCTGCCCGTGCAGTTCGTGCGATATGTCGGCGATCTGGCGGCCGGCAACCTGGGCCGCTCCGTTGCGACCGGCCACACGGTCGGCGAGGATCTGGCGCGCTTCTTCCCGGCGACGTTCGAGCTCGTGACGGTGTCGATGACCCTGGCGGTGCTGCTCGGCGTGCCGCTCGGCATGCTCGCGGCGGTGCGGCGCAACAGCTGGCTCGACCACGTGACACGCGTCGTCGCGGTGTCCGGCATCGCGCTGCCGGCGTTCTGGGCCGGGCTCCTGCTGCAGCTCTTGTTCGCGGTCCAGCTTGGCTGGCTGCCGACCAGCGGCCGGCTCGAGGTCGGCACGCCGCCGCCGCCGGCCATCACCAACATGTACCTCGTCGACTCGTTGCTGGCCGGGCAGCTCGGCACGTTCTGGGAAGCGCTCGGGCACGCCGTGCTGCCTGCGATCGTGCTCGCCTTCCCGTGCCTCGCGTCGATCATCCGGGTCAACCGCGCCGAGATGATCGAGGTGCTGGGCTCCGACTACGTGCTGGCGGCGCGCGCCCACGGCGTGTCGCGCGCGCGCGTGGTCGGCGTGCTGGCGCTGCGCAACGCCATGCTGCCGACCCTGGCGCTGATCGGTCTGCGCTACGGCTGGATGCTCGGCGGCACCGTGTTGGTCGAGACGGTGTTCGACTGGCCCGGCATCGGGCTCTACGCCGTGTCGTCGGCGATCGCCGCCGATTTCAAGCCGATCATGGGCGTCACGCTCGTGGTCGGCATCAACTTCATGCTCGCCAACCTGGTGGTCGACGCCGCCTATGCCAGGCTCGATCCGCGCTTGCGCACGGCCGCGCCGTGACGACGACCGCCGCGTCCGCGGGACGGCTCGCGCGCCTGCGGCTCGAGCATGCCGGCGCGATCCGACAGGCGCGCCTGTTCGTCTGGACCTTCGGGCGCAGCCCGTCGGCGATGGTCGGGCTGGTGCTGGTCGCCCTGTTCCTCGCGCTCGCCGCGGTCGGCCCCGCGATCGTGCCCTATCCGGCCGACGCGACCGGCGCCATGCACCTGGCCGCGCGGCTGCAACCGCCCTCGTCGGTCCACTGGTTCGGCACCGACGAGATGGGCGACGACATCCTCACCCGCGTCGTGGTCGGCACGCGCACCAGCCTGTGGATCGGGCTGATCATCACCGGCGTGGCGGCGCTGATCGGGGTGCCGCTCGGCATCGCGGCCGGTTATCTCGGCGGCGCCGCGCGCCAGGTCATCATGCGGGTGACCGACGTGTTCCTGTCGGTGCCGGGGCTGGTGCTGGCGATCGCGATCGTGGCCGCGCTCGGCGCGGGCGTGCTCAACGGCGTGATCGCGCTGGCCCTGGTGTGGTGGCCGGGCTACGTGCGGTTGATCGAGGCCAAGGCGTTGTCGATCAAGCACGAGCCCTATGTCGAGGCGGCGCGCGCGGTCGGCGCCTCGCGCCGGCGCATCCTGTTCGTCCATCTGCTGCCCAACTGTCTCTCGCCGCTAGTCGTCAAGATGAGCATGGACATGGGCCTGGCGATTCTCGCCGCCGCCAGCTTGGGATTCATCGGGCTGGGCGCCCGGCCGCCGGCGCCCGAGTGGGGCGCCATGATCTCGGTCGCGCGCACCTACATGCCGACCTGGTGGTGGTACGCGTTCTTTCCCGGCCTGTTCATCTATCTGACGGTGCTCGGCTTCAATCTGTTCGGCGACGGGCTGCGCGACGTGCTCGATCCGCGGGCGAACCGCTCGTGAGCCTGCTCGAGGTCGTCGACTACAGCCTGGCGTTCGACGGCTTCGAGGGCACCCATCACGTGCTCGATCGCGTCGACCTCGCGGTCGAGGCCGGCGAGACGGTCGGTCTGGTCGGCGAGACCGGCTGCGGCAAGTCGGTGCTCGCCAAGAGCCTGCTCAAGCTCAACGACGCGCCGCCGGCGCGCATCCTGTCGGGGGCCATCCGGTTCGACGGGCGCGACCTGCTGGCGCTCGACGACGTCGAGCTGCGCGCGATCCGCGGCGGCGGCATCGCGATGATCTTCCAGGACCCGATGACCTTCCTCAATCCGGTGTTCTCGATCAACCACCAGATGGCCGAGGTCATCCACGCGCGCGACCGCGCCGACGGCAGGCGGCGTCGTGCGCGCGAGGTGCGCGCGGCCGCTGCAGCGCTGCTCGCCGCCGTGCGCCTGCCCGACCCCGACGAGCTGCTCGCGCGTTATCCGCACGAGCTGTCGGGCGGCATGCGTCAGCGCGTCCTGATCGCCATGGCGCTCGCCGGCCGCGCGCGTCTTCTGGTCGCCGACGAGCCGACCACCGCGCTCGAC
>Ga0335078_10005588_pt1 | contig 18577 bp, 18 predicted proteins | sample Lox_Sample_32_FD_206711 | JGI IMG/M metagenome (GOLD analysis project Ga0335078, IMG submission 206711) | Soil microbial communities from Loxahatchee National Wildlife Refuge, Florida, United States - Lox_Sample_3.2 | ecosystem: Environmental > Terrestrial > Soil > Wetlands | place: USA... | reverse complement strand
CCGGGTCCCGGCGTAAAGATCTTCACCGTCTCCCTGATCCTGTTCGGCGTCGTGGCGCTGTTCACCGCCATCGGGGTGGGAACCGAAGTCGTGGCCTCCGGAGAGCTCGGGAGGTGGTTGCGGATGAACCAGGCGACCAGAAGCATCGGCCATCTCAGCGGGCACTACGTGATCTGCGCCTACGGACGCGTCGGCCGAGCCGTGATGGAGGAGCTGCAACGCCGCGACTACACCGCGGTGGTGATCGAATCCAAGCCGGGGCTGGAGCCGCTGCTGGAGGAACACGGCGTCCGGTACATACCCGGCGACCCGGCCGACGAGACCGTGCTCAGGCAGGCCGGCATCCAGCGCGCCCGGGGCTTGATCTGCGCGGTGGATTCCGACGCGGCCAACGTGTTCATCACCCTGACCGCCCGTGCGCTCAACCCGGACCTGCGAATAGTCGCCCGTGCCTCCGAGAAAGCCTCGATCGACAAGCTGGTGCGGGCCGGCGCTGACGAGGTCGTCTCGCCGTACGGGCTGACCGGGCGCCGCATGGCTGTCCTGGCGGTCCAGCCGTCCGTGCTGGAGGTCCTCGACCTGCTCAACCTCGGCTCAGACATCCGGCTCGAGGAAGTCGCCGTGCAGGCCGGAACGCACCTGGACAGCCTGACGATCGCCGAGGCCCGCGCCCGCTACGCCGGGGTGGCCATCCTCGCGCTGAAAAAGCCGGGAAGCGAGGTCTCGGCGAATCCGGGTCATGAGGTCCGCCTGGCACCGGGGGACCTGATCGTTGCCCTCGGCCCGGCGGAGATCCTGAACCGCATGGCGGGCTGAGCGCGTGACGGCACAGAAGAGGTGAATATGGCTGGTAATCCCCGGTGCGCCGCGGTTTGCTTGAGGATGATGTCCGCGACCCGGCCGGCGCCATCGGCCGGGACGGGAGAGTAGCTGACGGGTGCGCCCAGGTGCCGGGTGATGGCGCCGGCTAGGCCAGCGGGGGTGGTGGCGGGAAGCGCCATCTTGATGCCGGCCCGGTTCCTGGCCAGACGGCCTGCGACCGTGACCTGCTGCTCGCAGTGGCCCTCGAGCGGGAAGTAGAAGAAGGGCCGTTGCAGCGCGGTCAGCTCCAGCGTCGTGGTTCCCCCGCCCTGCACGACGGCAAGGTCGCATGCGGCCAGGTGCTTATACAAGTCTGGCACGAACCCTCGGACGTCGATCCCGGCGGGAACGTGGAGAGAGCCGGGGGCGATCCGCGGCCCGCAGACGAGCACCAGGTGCAGGCCTGGGAGCTTTTGCTGCAGCAGCGGATAGGCCTGGCCGCACAACTCGAGCAGCCCCCGTCCTATGGAGGTGCCGCCGACCGAGCACACCACGAGCGGTTCTGGGCCATATCCCAGGTCCGCCCGCACGCCGGCCCGGTCCCGGAACGCGGCGGGGTCGAACGGGAGGATGTAGCCGGCGAACTCATAGCAGCTGCGGGCGTGCTGCCTGCGGTCCGGCAGCAGCGGCCCGAACCTGGTGGCCGGGATGTCCTCTGGTTCCCCGATGAACACGCCATGGCTGTTGCCCTTGGCGTACATGGGCCGGTCTGCCGACCAGACCAGGTTCCAGAAATACACCCCGAGCCGCTCGGCCAGACGGCCGGTCATAGCGTCCAGGCCCACGAAGTCATAGAGCATCACGAACGGCACGGGCACGGTGAACAGGTGGAATTCCTGGGCCACCGTGATCTCGTAGGTTTCGTCCCCCACCAGGGCGTCAAACGAGCCCTCCCTGAGGGCGCGGCGGACGACCCGGACATTACCCAGCCATTCCCGGCCGGCCTTGAACGCGTACGCGGGCACGTTCAGCTGGCCCTCGCGGGCGACGCTCTCGGCGGCAAGCGTGTCGCTCCGGTACGCGCCGGCCTGCGGGTGCAGCCGCTCGCCAGCCTGCTGGAGCATTGACCGGGCCGGGTCTCCTGCCAGCCACCAGATATCGATGTCTGGCCTGCGGCGCCGCAGCGCCCCGGCGATGGCCAGGTCCCTGGTGACGTGACCAAGGCCCAGCGAGCCGCTTACGTACAAAAGCTTCATGGGGCACCTCCTCCCCCGCGTGCAACTTCATGCTTTCCGCCTGATGAGGGCATCACCAGAGCCGAACGTCCCCGCTGGAGCACTGGGCCGCCCCGGGGAGGGCGCGAGATCCAGGTGCACCGGGCCGGCGGCCGCCCTGTCCAGGGCAGGCGCGGAGCTGGCGCCAGGACAGAGCCGGCAATGTAGCGTGAAGCCAGGTTGATGAAGGAGGCGGCCATGGAGCTGACCGCGGGGAAGGTTGCCGTCGTTACCGGGGCCGCCAGCGGCATCGGCCTGGCGCTGGCCGAGCGGTTCGCGCGCGCTGGGCTCGATGTGGTCCTGGCCGACGTTGAGCAGCCTGCGTTGCAGGCCGCCGAGCAGAAGGTCGCGAGCCTGGGCGCCAAGACGCTCGCCGTGCCGACCGATGTCAGCGACGAGGCCGCGGTGAACGCCCTGGCGGCCGCGGCGGCTGACCGCTTCGGAGCGGTGCACCTGGTGTGCAACAACGCGGGAGTGGCCAGCGATGCCGACCCGTGGTTCGGCCCGATCTCCACGTGGAGGTGGGTGCTCGGAGTCAACCTGTGGGGAGTCATCCACGGGATACGGGCTTTCCTGCCGCTGCTGGCCACGCAGCGCGAAAGCTACATCGTCAACACGGCGAGCGCTGCCGGGCTGATCCCGGCCACCCAGCCCGCCTACGATGCGGCCAAGCATGCCGTGGTCGCTATTTCCGAAGACCTCTACCGGTCGATGAAGGTGGCGGGGCTTGGCGTCGGGGTCAGCGTCGTGTGCCCGGGCTGGGTTCGCACCAGCATCTACCAGGCCAAGCGCAACTGGCCAGAGAGCCTGGGCGAGGTTCCCCCGCCTGCGGCGACCGCCGGGATCGTTGGTCCGCACGTCCAGCGCGTCATAGACGAAGGGATGGCACCTGCCGCCGTGGCCGACCTGGTGGCAGACGCCATCACCGCCGACCGGTTCTGGGTATTCACCGACCCCTATTTCACCGAGATGGCGCTCGGCCGGTGGCAGCGTATCGCCGAAGGCGACAACCCGCAGACTGAGCTCGACCTACCCGGCTTCCCGCCAGCCAGGGAGCTCACCGCGCAGATCCGGCGGCTGCTGACGGGCCAGGGCGAGTTACGGCCAGCCAGGTCCTTTCCGGCTTGCGCCAGCGACCAGTCCCGCTGCGCCACCCTCGATACTCGAAAAATCAGCTGCCTGAATCATCACGGCAGAAGCGCGCATTCGGCGCGCAAGGCGGCGATGCGTTAAACAGTCAGGTACTGCCGGCTGCTTCGCGTGCCGCCTGTTCGGTTTCAGCGGCTGGCGGGGGGACTGGCAGGACGCTGCCCGCGCGCGGCGGGATGCCGGATCCGGGCTTGCCTGCGGCAGCGGTGGTACAGGCCGGGGACGCGCTAGCATATTGCCCGGATACCGAGGTGGTGACACGGTTGGGCGGAAGCGGCGCGGGGCCGGCGGGCATCGACACGTCAGTGCCGAACGTCGCCAGGATCTATGACTACATCCTCGGCGGGAAGGACAACTTCGCCGCCGACCGGGCGGCCGCGCAACAGCTGCTCGCCGCCCTGCCCGACATCGCGGGGACCGTCCGCGACAACAGGGCGTTCATCGGCCGGGTGGTCCGCTTCCTGGCCGGCCAGGCCGGCATCCGCCAGTTCCTGGATCTCGGCGCCGGGCTGCCCACCCAGGACTGCGTGCACCAGATGGCGCAGGCGATCGCGCCGGACGCGCGGGTGGTCTACGTCGACAACGACCCGGTGGCCTGCTCGCACGGCCAGGCGCTGCTCGGGCCGCGCGGCCAGGTCGGCTTCGCGCTCGGCGACCTGCGCCGGCCCGGCCAGGTCCTGCGCCACCCGGAGGTACTCGCCAAGATCGACTTCTCCCGGCCGGTGGGCGTGCTGTGCGCCTGTGCCCTGCACTTCGTGCCGGACCAGGACAAGCCGCACCAGGTCATCGCAGAGTACCGCGATCACCTCGCGCCGGGCAGCTACCTGGCCATCACGCACGGCATCGCCGCGGCGACCCCGGAAGACGACCCGGACGGGGCCGTCGAGAGCGTGACGGAGGTGTACCGGAACGCGTCGGCGCAGATTCACGTCCGGCCGGTGAAGGACATCGAGCGGTTCTTCGACGGCTTCGAGGTCATCGAGCCGGGAGTGGTCTGGATGGCCCGCTGGCGGCCTGACCCCGGTACCCGGCCAGCCGGCCGGCCAAATTCCCTGTACGGCGGCGTCGGCCGCAAGCCCGGCGCCTTAGCTGCAGGCCGCGCAGCCGGACCCGGGCAGCGCCGCGGGCAGGCCGATAGCACCGGCCGCCGCCTGCTGCCAGTCACCGGCCCGGGCCCGGCGACTCCGCAAGCTGCTGAGGCTGTCCCGCCCGGTCAGTGACACGGGGCTCATTCCGGCGAAGCGGCACGACGGACGCCTCACCCCACGCACGACGTACCCTGGCCTGAATGAGACAGGGCTCATCGCGGCATGACCGGATGTTGGCGCTTCCCTCTTTGGCCGACATGACCGGACAGTCATTTGGCCCAACAGCGTCGCTCAGGCCTGAAGACAGGAAGAGCAATCTGAGCAGCGAATGACGGCGGCTCTGGAGGTGTCGCCCTCGGTAGCCTGCGCCGGGTTGCCCGCACTGATGCGGTCCCATGTGCCCGCATCAGGGTGAGGAATCCAGCCCCATCCGTTCTTGGGGTCCAGCACCCATTCCTCGGTGAAATGATCGCATGCGCCCGGGATATGCGCCATATTCCGGCGTGAGATCAAGAGCGCATCAGGTCCGAAGCGGATCCACCGGTAGCTGCTGCTGTAGTCGGTCCCTGCCGTGGCACGCGCGACATTGCAGGCACAGCCCTGCCCGATGAGAAGGTCACACTTCTCGCACCGTTCAGCATTCATCCGATGAGGTCCTGAGCGAACGGCGTGTGCTTCACGGTTCACCTACCTGGAGAGCCGTAGCGAGCCGTTCTTGGCAAGCCGGATGCCCCCGCTGTGTCCGTGTCATGCCCAGATCCCCTCCCATCGGCAGTCCGCTCGCCAGCGGGTGCACGTCCCTGCATGCCGGAGTTCTATCCGCATCTTGCTGCCCGTGCTGGCGGATCCGTTCCTTACCGTACGCGGCTGGTATGGACCTGGTCGTCGATCAGGGTAATCGTGACCGTCTGGCCACGACGCTCAGGCGCCTCCGCGCCCAGTTCGCGGCGTGACAGTGCGCGGGCACAGAGGCTGGCCAGTCGTTCCGCCGGTCAGGACCGTCATCGGCAACAGCGATCGCTGAGGTGGGCGGCGAAGCAGGCCGGCTGGGTTCGCTCATGCCGCGCCGGAAACGCCCGGATATGCCTCTGGGCGCTAATCGCTGCTCCTGGACCCGCGGTTGCTATCGGCCGTCGCCGTTACCGCCTGGATGATGACGGAGTAGAGGCGATGCCACTGCGGTGCGCGCAATCCCGCCGCCGTGACAAGCTGTGCTGCCCGCCGTCTGGTGCGCGCCTTGTCCCGCCGGCCGACCAGCAGGGTCGGCAGCAGCAGCACCGAGAACAGGTCGGCCAGGACGAGGCAGCCGCCGGGCGCCAGCACCCGGGCGCATTCGGCCAGCCCTGCCCGCTGGTCCGCCCAGTGATCGAACGAGGTCGTGCTGACCACCAGGTCGAAGGACGCCGCGGGCCAGGGCAGCCGCTCGGCGGTGCCCACCACGAAACGCAGCCGGCCATCGGTGGCCGCGCCCCTGGCGACCCCGATCATGGCCGGGGCCGCGTCGATCCCGGCCAGTGCCTCGGCCTGCGGGACGCGGGCGGCAAGCCGGCCGAGCAGGTAGCCGGTCCCGCACCCGACGTCGAGTATCCGCCTGGGCGCCGGCACGCAGGCCAGGGCCAGATCCGCCATGCGGTCGCTGATCTGGTGATGCATCCGCCCACGCCAGCCCTCGTCATAGCCTTGCGCGCGCTCGCCGAACGCCGCAACGTCACGATCCCGGGCCATACCTGATCCTGACATCCGCGCGACCGCCAGTGCCGGACCCTCCACTGGAGAGCACAGGCATCCTGCCAGCGGCATGTGCGGACGTTCCGAGAGGCGTTACACCGCTCGTGCCCGCGCACCGATCAGGATCCTGGCGGGATATAGATCCAGGATGCGAACACTACTTCCCGCCCGTCCGGGTCCTGGTAGGTGACACCGCCGTTGGCCTGCCAGTAGCCGATCTGGGCAACCGGGCGGGCGCCCGCGGCGGCGAGCCTGGCCTGCATCTGCTCCCGGGCGGCAGCATCAGGCAGGTAGAACACGAGCTGGTCCAGCCCGCCGCCCGGGTACGATGCCTGCCCGGCACGGACGATCTCCAGGTGAACCGGGCCGCCCGGCAGCCCGAGGATGGTCCCGTCCAGGCCATAGCTGTCGTCGAAGGTCTCCAGGACAGGCAGTCCGATGGTGTCCCGGTAGAAGGTGACCGTCTCCTCGTAATGCGCGCTCCACCGCACGACCCGTAGCGCGCCTGCGGGGAGGTGCGCTGGCCAGCGCGCCTGCCAGTGCTCTGTGGCCATGGCGGCATTCTTTCACCCCCGCCCTGGGCTGCTCCAGTCTGCGGGCTGCAGCAGGTGCCTCAGCCGGCAGTCCCCGAGTCGCACCACACGCACTGCCGCCGGGCAGACGAGCAGGCTGCATTACCCACTCGCGGCATGACCGAGCGTTCCGGCAGCGCAACGATCATCGCGGGCGCGGCTGAGGATCCGGCACCGCGGTCACCGGTGAAGCCGCAGGCGCCGGCCACCCGGGTCGGCGCTCTCGGCGATCATCTTCCTGCATCGACGACCGGGCAGGGTGGCTCTGTGACAAGCTGGCGGCAGCAGCCCGGAGCGGGCCGCGCGTGGTCAAAGGAGAGCGTCATGAGCGTGTACAGGGTGACCGAGATCATCGGGACAAGCAGCACTTCATGGGAAGACGCGGCGGCAGAGGCGATCAGGACCGCCGGCGGGACGCTCCGCGATCTGCGGGTGGCCGAGGTCGTCAAGCAGGACATTCACCTCGACGAGGGCGGGGCGATTACCTATCGCACCAAGCTCCAGCTCTCCTTCAAGTACGAACCCGACCACTGATCCCAGGCCAGTTGCTCCCCGCGCTGGCGGGCTGAGCCCGCCAGCTTCCGCGGCCAATCCTGCTGCCATGCCTGAATGACCCCTGTGCACACATCGTAAACACCAGGAACACGTGCCCGATCTGCGGCAGATGAGGAAGTTCACCCAAAGCGCGGCAATGCATAAATATGCGGTCCGGCCGCCTGTCCGACGGGGCCGGAACTCGGACTTCCGTACAGCCAACCATGTGAAGAGCTGGTGATAACCGCGCGCGGGATCCGCCGATCTGCGCGCTGAACGGCCTGGTCATCTTGTGCCGAGGGCGCGTGCCGAACCGGCTGATCTGCGTGGCGTTGCATGCCTGTCGCCCATCCTCCTTGGCGTGTCGATGCGGCCATGGTGCCTGTGCGGTTCGCTCGATCCGGTGCTGGAGCACCTGCCGGAGCGTGACCTGTCTTTGATCTCCGTGCTAAGACCCAGGCTCGGGCCGCCGGGTCCGGAGGGATGGCACAGTGCGCCGTCCGGCCTAGGGCTCGGGCGTGCCGAAGGCAGCGGGCGGGGTTAAGGACGCCCGGAGCTGTGGGTCAGGTGTGGCTGGCTGGCAGTGTCCTGGGCCTGGGCGGGGGGAGGGAGGAGGGTTGGAGCAAGGAGCGGGTCAGCGAGTCGAGCAGGAAATGGCCGGCGCGGAAGTAGGCTGCGGTGGCCCGGGCGCGCCCGCACGGGATGAGCTCAAGTGCGGTGGACGATGCGGACCAGCGGTCGATGTCCAGTCTCATGCGCCGCCGCGGGCGCAGCGGGCCGCGGGTCAGGCGGACCTGGATCCGGCACGTGCCCGAGCCGCGATCGTGCTCGACCGGGCCGTGCAGCAGGCTGTCGCCGAACCGGAGTCCGCCGCTCTGCCTGGTGCGCTCCCCGGGGTCAAGCGCGGCTACGCACGTCTGGAACGGGACGTCCAGGATCCGCCGGAATGACCCCGGTCCCAGCGCCGTGGCCGGGCCCGCGCTCATGGGTGCGCCGCGATCATGTCGGCGGGGCGGACGCGCGAGCCGTGGCTTGCTGGCCGGGCCAGGGCCTGGGGATGGCCTGGGCAATCGAGGAATGTCATCGATGCCTCCGTGGTCGCCGGGGTGAGGGGGTTGCAGGGTTTTGCGGTGGTAGCAGACGGCTCGGGCTGGCCCGCTGGGGCCAGCCCGAGCCGCCGGAATGGAGGAGCGCGCAGCGCATCAGCGGACGTGGATCTCGCTGGCCACGATGCCGCTGAAATTGGGTGGGCTGCCGATCGGGCTGGTGACGATGTAGTCGCCCGGGGTGAGCCGTACCGTGGCGTAGGCCGGACGGTCGCCGTCGGGCTGGGCGGCCACGACGATGTCGGCGATCGTGGTCAGGTCGACCTTGTTCGCCCGGATGGCAGCCAGGGTGTAGTGCGCCCCGGGCCTGACCCGCCCGATGAGCAGGATGAAGCCGGCCTTGGCCGCCGGGGCGCGGTTGGTGAACGAGACGCTCACCGTTCCGGCTGGCAGCGCGGGCGGCAGGCTGGTGAGGCCGGTCGCGGTGTTCGTGATGTCGAGCCGGATGAACCCGCATGCGCCATGTCCCCACCGGTCGAACGATGTGAGAGCGGCGTACTGGGCGGGCGTCGGGTCCACCGGCCTGCCGTTGCTGATCGTGGTCAGCATGGCGCGCACGGTGGCGACGTCCGGATCAAGCGAGACGGGCACGTTCACGGCCAGGACCTGCAGCCGCGGCGCTGTGGTCGCCGCCCAGCTCCGCAGCTGTCCGGCCGATGGGGTGCCGGCGGAATCGCCGCCGGGGTAGGTGAGCACGGACTGGTCGAACGGGACCAGTCCGGCACAGGCCAGAGCGGTCTGCCTGGTGGTCGAGGCGGCTGACGGGTGCGCGGCGCCTGATGCCGCCGGGCCGGACGGGGAACGCGGTGCCGGGCTGGACGAGCACGCCGTCACCCCGATGGCGGCGGCGATTGCGGTGACCGCGGCGAGCCGGATGCGGAACATGACAACTCCCTGAGGGTGCACGATCGGACAGGGTTCTGGAGCGCGGGGTCAGCTGGCCGGGGCGTGCGGCCGGCTGGCCTGGCTGGCGCGGGCGGCAACTGCAGTCAGCAGGAGCGCGATCAGGCTGACTACAAGCCCGGTCAGCGCCCCGGCGCTGCTGGCGGCCATCGCGATCAGCGCGGTGACGACGTTGACGGCGCTGGCGGCCAGGGCGGCCGGCACGCCCCAGGGGCGCCAGCGCAGCATGCCGTAGACAGCGGCGAGGCCGGCCAGTCCGAGCAGCGGTGCGAGCACGTGGACCGCCGCGGAACTACCGCTGCCGCCCAGCGCAGAGCCGGCGTCCATCAGCGAGATGAGCGTGAGGGCTGCGGCAGCGATCCAGCGAACTACCTTCATGGGAACCTCCTGTATCAGGCTCCCGGCCGGTGCCGGGAACAGCGATGCAGGAATCGTTGGCCCGGTCGCGTTCCCGTGCCTAGGGATGGCGGTCACGACAGCTTCCCCGGCACGCGGGAGGATTTCCCGGGCCGGCGGGAACGCAGGCCGTTGCGCGAGCGTGCCGATCGCGGGCATCGTTATCCCATAGTTACAGCGACGCGTACCCAGATCAGCGCCTGGTTCTCCCGGCGCTATCCGGCATGGGCGTGGGCGGCGCTGCTGATCACGGTGGCGGGCGTGGTCATCACGGTGGTCGCGCTGGTGCAGGTCACGGCCGCGTCGGCCGACTACCGCGACAGCCTGCTGACCTCGATCAGCTACGCGCTGCCGTATGCGGTCACCGGCGCGTTCCTCATCATCCGGCGGCCCGATCTGCCGTTCGGCTGGCTGCTGGCCGGCGGGGCGCTGCTCGCCGCGGTCGGCTCGGCGACCGCCGCGCTGGTGTATCTGGCGGTCAGCCACGGGGCAAGCCCGCAGCTGGCGTTCCTCGGCTACGCGGCGGCGGCGGCCAGCGTCTTGCCGCTCGCCGTGCAGGGCCTGGTCAACGTCCGGTTCCCGTCCGGGCGGCTGAGCTCGCGAGCCGGACGGGTGCTGGAGGCCGCGCTGATCGCCGGCATCGTGCTCGCGCTGGTCGCGGGCGTGCTGGGCGACTACAAGCTCAGGCTGGTCCGGCCGGACTCGACGGTGGAGCAGGTCGGGAACCCGCTCACCGGCGGGACGGCACTGGGCCGGTACGCCGCTGACCTGTCCGTGGTCGTGCCGGTCGTGGGTGCTGCTCGGCCTTATCGCCGGGCTCGGGGTGCTGCGGCGCGCCTGGAAGGCCGACGGTATCGAGCGCTACCAGTTGCGCTGGCGCGCGTTTGGCGTGGTGCTCTCGCTGCTCCTGTTCCCGCTCGCGGTCAACCAGGTGCTGCCGACCGCGGTCGACGTGCTCGATGGCCTGTTCTTCGTGACGACGCTGGCCATCCCGGTCGTCCGCTACCGGCTGTGGGCTATCGATACGGTGATCCGGCGGTCGGCGGCGTACGCGCTGGTGACCATCGCGCTGGTGGGAGGGTTCGCGGCGATCGCTGCGGTCGGCACCGCGGTGGCGAGCGAGCGGGTCGGGTTTATCGCGGCCGCGGCCGTCGCCGCTGTGACATTCGCGCCCGCGCGGAGCTACAGCCAGCGGCTGGTCAACCACTTCTTCTACGGGCAGCGAAGCGACCCGTACCGGGCACTGAGCGACTTGGGCCGACGGCTCGCGGCGGTCGCGGCGCCGGGCGAGGTGCTGCCCGCCGTGGTCGCCGTGATCGCTGAGTCGCTGCGGCTGCCGTACGTGGCGATCGAGCGGCCGGGCGACGGCTCGGTCCTGGCGGCCAGCGGCGAGCCAGCCGCAGAAGGGAACGCGCGGGCCGGGCGATGGCCGCTGAGCTATCAGGGCCTGACCGTCGGCACGCTGGTCGCGTGGCCGCGGCGCGGGGAGGAGACGTTCGACCCGCGCGACCGCGCGGTGCTCGCCGACATCGCCCGGCAGGCGGGGGCGGCCGTGCACGCGGAGGCACTCACCGCTGACCTGCTCGACTCGCGGCAGCGGCTGGTCAGTGCGCGGGAGGAAGAACGCCGTCGGCTGCGCCGCGATCTGCACGACGGGCTCGGTCCGCTCCTGACCGGCATCGGGCTGAACATTGACGCCGCGCGGGCCCGCGCCGGCCATGCCAGCGGCGGCGGTGCCCGGGACGATCTCGGCCCGCTGCTCGGCAGGGCCAAGGACGCCACCACGCAAGCCATCGCGGATCTGCGCGGCATCGTCTATGGCCTGCGGCCGTCGTCGCTGGATGATCTCGGCCTGGCCGGCGCGATCGCCGCGCACATCCAGCGCCTGACCGAGGGCACAGCGGTACAGATCAGCCTCGAGGCTGATCCCCCGCCCGACCTCCCAGCCGCGGTTGAGGTGGCCACCTTCCGGATAGCAGTCGAGGCGATCAGCAACGTGGTCCGCCACTCCGGTGCCCGGACGTGCCGGGTGCGGCTGGGCACCGACAGCGGCGGACAGCTGGTTGTCGAGGTCTGCGACGACGGCGCAGGTGCCGGGCCGTGGACGGCCGGGGTGGGCATGCTCGCGATGCAGGAGCGGGCCGCCGAGGTGGGCGCGACCTTGACCGCAGGCCCCTCCGCGGACGGCGGAGCGGTGCGCGCGTGCTTCCCGCTGCCGGCCAGGGCGGCGTCGTGACTGGCGACGGGCCGATCACGGTCCTGCTCGTCGACGATCACCCGCTGGTCCGTCAGGGGCTGCAGGCGGTGCTCAGCGTGGTGGACGACATCGCCGTCGCGGGAGAGGCAAGCGACGGCCGGGCCGCTGTCGAGCTCGCCGCAGAGCTAGAGCCGGACGTCATCATCATGGATTTGCAATTGCCAGAGCTGCACGGCATCGATGCGACCCGCGAGATCGTGGCCGCGCGGCCGGGCACGGCGGTGCTCGTGCTGACCATGTTCGAGGACGACGACATGGTGTTCTCAGCGGTCTCCGCCGGAGCCGCCGGCTATCTGCTCAAGGGCGCGGCCGGGGCCGACATCGTGACCGCGGTCCGCGCTGCCGGCGCCGGCCAGGCCGTCTTCGGCGCAGCCCTGGCGCAGCGGCTGCGCACCTGGTTCACCCGCGGCCCGCGGGCGCCAGCAGAGCCGTTCCCGCAGCTCACCGCACGTGAGCGGGAGATCCTCGACAGGGTCGCGGCAGGCCTTACGAACCCGCAGATAGGGCAGCAGATGTTCCTGTCGGCCAAGACGGTAGCCAACAACGTGTCCAACATCCTCGCCAAGCTGCAGCTAGCCGAGCGCGGCCAGGCCATCGTCGCCGCTCGCGACGCCGGACTCGGCCGGCGGCCCGATGGGGCACCGGAAAGACCGTGACACCCGCGGGGCGCACGAGAGTGCAGCAGCCGCAGCACCACCCTGTCGAGTTCAGCGGCCGCCCCAGTCACGCGCAGCGCTTCAGGTCAGCGTGTTGCGCTGGACGACGCCAGAGGTGACGGAATTCCTCTGAGCCGCGGGGAGAGCCCGCGGCGGAGCCGCCTGACCCCGTGCCCGGAACCGGCGAGATCCCGAAAGCAAATACCAGGCTGCCTGCCCACGCGAACGGCGTCTGTACTCTCAAGGCCCATATGTTGCATCCGGACGGCAACGGAATGCACGACCCGAGGGCCAGAACCAGATGATATGGGCGGCATGCGTCGCGAACCCACGACGGATGTCATCCGCTCCGATTCAGCGATCTGATTTCCTACCAGCACGATGGAAAAGCGCCGTCCAGCCCGAAGCGGACCGTGCCCTCGGCTTCGCGGCCGTCGAGGTCGTCGATGAACAGGGTCTGGATCTTCTGGGCCACCGGATTCCTGTCCGGGCCGAGCCGGACGGCTGGCGGCTGGTGCCCGATCCGGAATATGCGCCCGTGGTCGTCGAGCTGGTCCGGCGCTACCTGGCCGGCGCCTCGTTCCGCATGCTGTCCCGCTGGCTCAGCGCAGCGGGCATCCCCGCGTCGTGTGGATCCGGTTTCCCCGTTCCGGGGGCGCGCAGAGGCCTTGTCGTTCTTGTCGTTATGCTGGGTAAATTCCGATGCCCGCTCGATGCGGCCAATCCACCCCAAAGCGGTGCCTCGGGCACCTGGCAAAATGGTCAGGCGGTTGCGGTGCGGTGGAGACGGTGGAGCCGCTGCTGGGAGAGTCATGACGGCGCAAGCCCAGGGGCACAGCATCAGCACGATCGTGCAGGACCCACGCTCTGGCGCCGATGGCACGGTGCGGGTGACCTGCACGTGTGGTGAGCTGCGGGAGGAGAGCCCCTCCTATGGGACGGGGCTCGATTACCTGGTGAGCGAAGAACTACATCACCAGGGCCTCACGGTGCCGGAACCGATGGCCAGAGGGCTGCTGGCCGTCGTGCATGCGCACGGGGAGGGGCACTGGACGGCGCCACCGCAGGATGAGGCGGTGCAGCGTGATCTGGCCAGGGCGGCTGACAGGCTCACGTCTGGTGCTGCGGCGCTCCGGCTGCGGGCGCAGTTGCTGACGAAGGCGGCGAGCCAGATGGAAGCTGGTGCGGCGGAGCTTCGCGGCCTCAGTGGCGGGCTCGGGTCCTAACCCGGCAGCGGATGCGGCGGGCGAGCGAGCGGCCGAGACCTTACGGCTGACAGGCGGCCCGCCTGGCGCGGGGCGCGGCCAGGGAGGGCCAACGAGCCGGTCGCGTGAGCTCACTGCTCCTCACATCGGCTACCGGGGTGTTCGCCGGCTCAGGGCGCGATGTGTCCGGACCGGTTGTCAGCTGCCTGGTGGCTGGAAATGCCGCTGGATCTGGCGTGCGTAGTAGGTCTCCCAGGGTTCACCGGGAGCCTCGGCCGTGAATTGCTTATCGAGGCCGACGAGCAGGTAGATCAGCTCGCTGCGCACGGGCCGGACGCCGAGCAGGTCCGGCAGCTCCGAGAGGTCGATGAGCCACTGCGCATACCACGAGGCCCAGTCATCGTCGGCTCCGTCGACGATCCGGAATACCTGGTGGTGCGTCTCGCCCGCCTCATGCAGCAAGCCGCTGACCTGCTCCAGTGTGCCCGTCATCTTGTTCCTCCCCGCCTTGGACAGAGGCCGCCATAGGCTGCCGTACTGGCCGCTGCCGGCGTCATCAAGGCCATCATGGCCGGTCAGCGCATGCGACCGCCAGCACGTGACCGTAACGGCGTTACACCGCACCGCTCGCGGCAGATGCGGACATTCGCCCAAAGATGGCGATGTATAAATATACAGAACAGGCGACCATCCAATAAGCCATACCGGGACTGCTGAGAGGCCCGCCAACAGCCAAATAACCGCGCGCCGACCCGCCGTTCGGAGCGGCTCGCGGCCATTCGCTTTCACCCCATGCAGCCGTGCATAACGGGTCGGTCTGCACGTGAGGGGTATGGGCCCCAGGGGCCTGTCATCTCCGGCGATCTGGCCTTTGGCAGGTTCGGGGCCGCGTCGCCGGGCCGCTGAGCTGGGCACTTCCCGGCGATCACCGGGTTCGCCACGGGCCGGTGCCTCGGCCCGCGCCGGCGGCGCGGGATATGGTGATTGTGGTACTCGTTGACCCGTCGCTGACGGAGGGAAGGGCCGGATTGCCGCGGGATCGCCTGCCGACCGCATCGGAGGTGTTGGGCGGGCTGCCCCGGGCTCTCCCCGATGGTGGCGGCCTGCGGGAGCGGGTCCGCGCGATGCGCGCCGCTGATGGGCTGCTGCTGGGCGTGCTGGATGATGACCCGACCGGGTCGCAGGCGGTGCACGGCGTGCAGGTGGTGACCGTCCTGGAGGAGGACGCCTACCGGGCGGCCTTTGCAGCGGCCCCGGTTTGCTTCGTGCTGACCAATACGCGCAGCCTGGCTGAGCCGGCCGCGGTCGAACGCACCATGCTGGCAGCCCGGGGCCTGATCGCCGTGGCCGGACGGCGGGGCGCGCGGATCCAGCTGGTCAGCCGCAGCGACTCCACGCTGCGCGGCCATGTGATGGCGGAGGTGGCGGCGCTGCAGGCCGCCCGCCGCAGGGCGCTCGGCAGCGGCTTTGACGGCGTGCTGTTTGTCCCGGCCTTCCTGGAGGCCGGGCGGCTCACCGCCGCCGACATCCACTGGGCCCGCATCGGCAGCGATCTGATCCCGGTCGGCCAGACCGAGTTCGCCAAGGACCCGGCGTTCGGCTATACCGCATCAGACCTGAAGGACTTCATCAGCGGCAAAAGCGGCGGGACGATTGTCCGGGGCGATGTCGCCAGCATCAGCCTGGCCGACATCAGGCTGGGCGGGCCGTCCCGGGTCCGTGACCTGCTGGCCAGCGTCCAGGATGGGACCTGGGTCATCGTCAACGCCGCCGAGTACTCCGATTTGGAGACGGTGGCCTGCGGGGTGCTCCTGGCCGAGCGGGCCGGCCGGTCGTTCCTGTTCCGCACCGGGCCCTCGTTCGTGCGGGCGCTGGCGGGCCTGCCGCCCAGGGCGCCGCTTCGCGGCCGGGAGATCTGGCCCGGCACGCGCCGCGGCGGGCACGGCTTGATCGTCGTCGGATCCCACGTGGGCCAGACCAGCCGGCAGCTTGCCGCACTGCGCGCGCGCCGTGCCACCACTGACATGGAACTCGATGTCGCCTCCGTCCTGGCCGGCCCGGACCAGGTGGTGGCTGACACGGCACGGCAGGCCGCCGCGGCGCTGGGCCGTTCCGATGTGCTGCTCTACACCAGCCGCACCCTGGTCCGCGGCCACGATGCCGCCGGCAGCCTGGCCATCGCCCGCGCGGTCTCCGCTGCCCTATCCCAGACCGTCCGGCACGCGCTGGCCGCCGAGCCCGCCTGGGTCATCGCCAAGGGCGGGATCACCTCTCACGACGTGGCCCTGCACGGCCTGGGCATCCGCCGCGCCGAGGTAGCCGGCCAGTTGTTTCCCGGCGTGATCTCGCTCTTCCGCCCCATCGACGCCGCACCCCAGGCCATCGGCATGCCCTACATCGTCTTCGCCGGCAACGTCGGCGACGACCAGGCACTGGCCCAGGTCGTCGCCATCCTCAACGGAGAACAGCAGGACCGCTGAGGGCCTTGGCGGCCGCAAGGACCAACGACCCTGGTTGCCTGCCCAGGGTCGTTGTAGGTGGGCTTTGTGGAAGCATCACCAAAGGACTGGCTCGGGGGCCGTCAATTCGACGTGGACAGGTATCTGCACGGCGCCACGCTCGAGGAAACCGTCGCCACCGGGGTCTACTGCCTGGTCACCGGGAAACGGCGAGACTCGAACGTCTACTTCGTGCAGTCGGGCGGAACCTGGGTTCTGGTCGACACCGCATGGCGGGGCCGGGCCGGGTTGATCAGAAGCGCAGCGGAGATCCTGTTCGGGGCCGGCGCCCGCCCGCGAGCGATCGTGCTGACGCACGTGCACCCGGACCACGCTGGCTCGGCTTCCGAACTGGCCCGCATGTGGGACGTCACCGTGTACGTGCACCCCGGCGAACTGCCATTGCCGCCCTCTGGCCGCATCATCGGCGCCTTGGCCGGTGTCGAGCGGCGCTGGATGTTCCCTCCCGGGCAGGACGGGCTGAGCCCTATCGACCCGGACGCGGGCGTTCCCGGCCTGCCGGACTGGCAGGTCATCCCCACGCCCGGCCATACCCCTGGCCACCTGGCGCTGTTCCGGGAGGCAGACCGTGCCCTCATCGCGGGCGACGCCGTCCTGACCGTCAACCTCAATTCGCCTGGCGGCGCCCTGTCGCAACGGCACACCCTGGGGGGGCCGCCGCGCTTTGCCACCTGGAACTGGCGGGCAGCAACCGGGTCTGTGTCTGAACTGGCCCGGCTGGAGCCGAGCGTGCTGGCGCCGGGCCACGGAAGACCGATGACCGGCCCGGTGCTTGCTCCGGCCTTGAGGGCTCTGGGCGAGCTACTGAACAACCCTGCCGGCGCTGGCAGCGCGGGCTCATCCGCGGGCCGCAAGCTGACCGAGTGGGTCCTGAACTTCTTCGACTACAGTCGCCGAGCCCGCTAACGGCTCCGCGGTGTTCCGGCACTGTCGCGCTTCTGAGAGTAAACGGCGTCAGAAGCCTGGCGGCGCCTCGACGCCTTGGAGGCAGTCACTGCCTCAGGCGCTGTCCCCAGGCGCGGGCCCGCCCCAGTTCGCCCTCGGCCAAGGTCCCGGTCAGGCCCTTGATGAGGAAGCTCTCGGGTGACGCCGCGATGCGCGCCCCGTGGCGGGCGAGGAGCAGGCGGATGGACTTCGACGCCCGGCCGGTGAACGCCGGCAGTCCCTGGAGCCGGGTATCGAAAGCGGCGCCGGCGACCTCCAGCCGGCCGAGCGATGCGAGCCATTCGCGCACTCCCGGGCCGCTGACAGCGCCCGGTATCAGCTAACCTCGCTCCCGGCTTCCTCACCAGTTTCCCGGCCATCTTCCGGGTACTCGGCCTGGACATCCCGTAGGTGTGTGGATGGGACTGCCCACGCCACGAGATCCGCGCCGTCGAGGATGTGCACACGATCGCGAGGTGCAGGCCGCGCGCCGCGCGATCCAGCATCGCAACAGGCCCGCGCGGCCGGCCTCGCGCTGCGGGAACTGCCCGGCTAATCACCTGCCCCGGCGAGGTCGGCGCCGGGCGGCGGGGCGCCGTTCCCGGCCGGCTGGTGCGCGTCGTCGACGATCTGGAAGACCGGGTAGTGCATGGCGATCTGGCCGAGTTCTTCCAGCGATGGGCCGGCGGTCACGCCGAAGTAGTAGCGGGCCTCGCTGGCTGCGGCTTTGGAGCCAGGTTGCCTGCCGGACCGCTGCAGGTAGGCCCGGATGACCGGAGCCCGCTGCTGCGGAGGCACTTCGGCCAGCCGGACTGCGCGCCGGTGCCTGGGGCCGATCACCACCCGCCCGCCGGCCGCGCGCACGTTGCGGACCCACTCCGACTCGCCGGCCAGGGCCACCAGGTAGCGGCCGCTGTCGCAGTCGGCCCGGACCAAGGTGGTGCGGTGGATCACGCCGGTGTTGCGGCCAGGAACCTCCAGGACGACCACATCGCGCGGGGCCATCCCCGCGGCGACCACCAGCGGCCCGAGCCATTGCAGGCGCGCGTATATCCCGGGCGGGCGGCGGTAACGGGTCCGGCTGCTGTAGTCGACGGGCCTGAGCAACCCGGCCGCCGCCTGCGGCCCGGCGGCCAGCCTGCCGGAGAAGGCACGGATGGCTGCCGGCGTCGCCGTCCCGGTCATGGGCGTTCCGTGTCCGGGTGCCAGCACCTGCGGCTCCAGCCCGGCCAGCCGCGCGATGGACTTCACGGCCGCTGCCCAGTCCCAGGTGGAGATCCGCGGCGGGCCGCAGACCTGATGCTGGCCGGGCAGCACCCCCCACAGTGACCTGGCGCTCACGGTCAGCAGGGCATCACCGGCGATCAGCACCCCGTCTGCCGCGCGGAAGTAACTGGCATGGCCAGGCGTGTGCCCGGGCGTGGGAATGCACTGCCAGCCCGGGAGCCCGGGGACGCCCGCGCCC
>Ga0335078_10005587_pt1 | contig 18579 bp, 24 predicted proteins | sample Lox_Sample_32_FD_206711 | JGI IMG/M metagenome (GOLD analysis project Ga0335078, IMG submission 206711) | Soil microbial communities from Loxahatchee National Wildlife Refuge, Florida, United States - Lox_Sample_3.2 | ecosystem: Environmental > Terrestrial > Soil > Wetlands | place: USA... | reverse complement strand
ACATGATCAGCCCGTCCTTGTCCGTGCTCCACGCCCGGCCGTTGCGGCGGAGGAAGCTCGCGCCGGCGCTCTCCTCCCCACCGAAGGCGAGCGTCCCGTCGAGCAGGCCGCCGACGAACCACTTGAAGCCCACGGGCACCTCCTCGAGCCGGCGGCCGAGGCCGCCAACGACCCGGTCAATGATCGAGCTCGAGACCATCGTCTTGCCGACGCCGGCGCCTTCGGGCCAGTCGAGGCGCACGCCGCCGAACAGGTAGGCGATCGCGGCGGCGAGATAGTGGTTCGGGTTGAGCAAGCCGGCCTCGCGAGTCACGATCCCGTGGCGGTCGGCGTCGGGGTCGTTGGCGAACGCAACGTCGAACCGATCCTTGAGCGAGATCAGGTTGGCCATCGCATCCGGCGAGGAGCAGTCCATCCGGATCTTGCCGTCGTGGTCGAGCGGCATAAACGAAAACGTCGGATCGATCTGGTCGTTGACGATCTCTAGATCGAGGCGGTGGCGGTCGGCGATCGCCTCCCAGTAGGCGAGGCTGGCGCCGCCGAGCGGATCGACGCCCAGCCGGATCCCGGAGCCGGCGATCTCCTCGAGGTCGACGACCGCTGACAGCTCGCCCACGTAGGCCGAGCGGTAGTCGTGCCGGTGAGCGCGACCGACCGCGTCGGCGAACGGCAGGCGCTCGATTCCGCGCAGGCCGGCGCGCAGCAGCTCGTTCGCCGCGTCCTGGATCTGGCGCGTGACGTCGGTGTCGGCGGGGCCGCCGTGGGGCGGGTTGTACTTGAACCCGCCGTCCTCGGGCGGGTTGTGCGACGGCGTGATCACCACGCCGTCGGCGCGAGCGCCACCGCGGGCGTTGTGGGTCAGGATCGCGTGCGAGATCGCCGGCGTCGGCGTGAAGCCGTCCTCGGAGTCGACCTCGACGTCGACGCCACGGGCTACGAGCACCTCGACCGCGGTCCGGAATGCCGGCTCGGACAGCGCGTGCGTGTCGCGCCCGAGGAACAGCGGACCGTCGATCCCCTCGGCCGTGCGGTAGCGGACGATCGCCTCGCTGATCGCGAGGATGTGATCCTCGGTGAACGTCGCGTTGAACGACGTGCCTCGGTGTCCCGACGTCCCGAACGACACCGCCTGGGCGGGATTCGAAGGGTCTGGGTGCTCGTCGTAGTAGGCCTCGATCAGCTTGCCCACATCCACGAGCATGTCCGGGGTCGGCCGTCGGATGGCGTGTGCTGCGCTTGGTTCAGTCATTGCGGCGGGAGTTTGACAACCCGCGTCGCCTGGGGCATGACTCGTTCGTGATTGCCGTACGTCGCACGGCGGTGCGGAACTCGCCAAACCCCGCCCAGCAGCAGGGGTCCGATGCACATAAGCGCCTCACAGGCGCTTATCCGCACGCCCACTCGCCCGGCGGCGTGCTTTGGCGGGTTTTGCACCCCGGTCGAGGGTCGACCCGGCGCCCGCGCCGGCAACCGGGCGCTAAGAGACCTCGAGCGGCTCCAGCAGACGGCGCGGAACGCGCAGCGCCACGGCAACCGGATCGTCGCGGTACCGCCCACGCCCAGGTCGCGGTTCGGCGACGATGTCCCCGACCGCAGGGGTGACCCCGCACGCCGGGCAGTGAGCGGCGTCGTCGAGCACGGTGCCGCACTCGGCGTGTCTGAACACGCGGCTGTTGGGGAGGTTGTGGTGGTCGCCCCACACCACCATCGCGTGCAGAACCGGCCACAGGTCGCGGCCCGCGTCGGTCAGCTCGTAGAGCGACCGGCCGGCGTGGCTGGGATCGGGCCGGCGCTCGAGGATCCCGTGCTCAACCAGTCCGCTCAGGCGGTCGGACAGGACCGCCTTGGGAATGTCGAGGTGGGCCTGAAAGTCACCGAAGCGCCGGACGCCGTACAGCGCGTCGCGCACGATCAACAGCGTCCACCGCTCGCCGATTACCTCGAGCGCGCGAGCGATCCCGCAGTCCTGACCGACGTAGTCCTTTCCGAGCACGACAACAATCTTAGCGCGTATCGGTTCAATCATCGAACCTACTGTGCTAGCCTCTACGGTTCAATCACTGAACTCATGAGGAGGATCGATGTCGACTATCGCCGCCCAAGCGATCCGGAGAGGTCGGGTACACAGCCGCACCCGCGACGCTGAGGACCGCCGCACGCTCTCGGTCGCGGCCGGCGGCACGCTGCTCGTGCTCGCCGTGTTCAGCGCCGTCGTCACCACGGTCGGCGACAGCCTCCGATCGCTCCACGGAAGCGTCTCCAGCCAGACCTGGACGCTCTCCGGCATGAGCCTCGGCCTCGCCGTCGCCCTCCTCACGGTCGGCGCCCTCGCCGACGATTTCGGACGCCGGCGCGTGCTCGTTATCGCGAGTGCGATGCTCGCGCTCACGAGCGCACTCGGGGCCGTCGCCCCAAGCATGAGCGTGCTCATCGCCGCCCGGATGCTTCAAGGCGCTTCGGGCGCCGGCGTGCTTGCAGCGTCCCTCGGCGCGATCGGGCACGCCTTCCCCACCGGCCACCGGCGCGCCTTGGCGACGAGCATGTGGGGAGCGGCGGTCGGCGCCGGCATCGCGATCGGGCCCCTCGCTGCCGGCGCGCTCGCCGCGTGGCTCGGCTGGCGGAGCAGCTTCTGGCTCGAGGCCATCGCCGCCGCCGCGCTCGTCCCGGCTGCGTCGGCGATAAGTGAGTCGCGTGCGACCACGAGGCGCCCGCTCGATCTCTCGGGCGCGGCCGCCCTCGCGTTGGCGATGGCAGGTCTCACGGCGGGACTGATCGAAGGCCGCCAGAGCTGGTCGGCACCCGGAACGGTGATCCCGCTCGCCGGCGGCGCGATCTTCCTGGGCGTGTTCGTGGCCATCGAGCTCCGCAAGCGGGAGCCGCTTGTTGAGCTTGTCCGCTTCAGGAACCCGCTGTTCGTCGCATCACTGTCCGGCGCGCTGTTCACGGGTCTCGCCGTGATCGGCCTGATGAGCTTCACGCCGCTCCTGCTCCAGCGCGGCCTCGGCGTCAGCGTGCTCGGGAGCGCCGCTGTCCTCGCGGCGTGGTCGGGGACGAGCATGGCGGTGGCACTGGCGACGCGCCGGCTGCTTGGCCGCCGCAGCGCGGCGGCCGTGGTCGTGCTCGGCTTCGCGGTCTCCGCCGCCGGCGAGTTCGCGCTCGCCGGCCTCGGCGTCGGCTCGTCCTGGACCCGGCTGCTTCCCGGCCTCGTGATCCTCGGGGTCGGCAGCGGCTTCGTCAACGCCTCGCTCGGCCGACTAGCGCTCGAGTCGGTGCCGCGTGACCGCGCCGGCATGGGCAGCGGGGCCAACAACACCGCCCGTTATCTCGGCGGCGCGGCCGGCGTCGCGCTCGTGGTCGCGCTCGCGACCAGCGGTGGCGGAGGAGCCGGTGGGTTGCTGGCCGGCTGGGACACCGCCGTCCTGGTGTGCGGCGCCCTGTCCATCGTGGCGGCGCTGATCGCGGTGGCGTGCCGCGCGGCCGCCAGCGATCCCTGATGCAAACATTGGGACGTGCCCGCTGAATCGAACCACGATCTCCTCTACGCCGTGGTCGAACCCGCCGAGGCGCGCCGCCCTGAGCTGCGCGAGCAATTGCTCGACACATGGGTCGCGGTCACGAACGCGGGCGGCGCCGTCGGGTTCACCGCCCCGGCCGACGTGGCGGCCGTCGCCAGAGCCCTCGACTCGCAGCTCAACCGCGTCGCCGCGGGAGCCGATCTCCTCGGCATCCTGCGCCAGAACGGCAACGCGGTCGGCATGGGATTCCTCGTCGCCGCGGGCTCGGACCTGCGCCAGCACTGGCGCACGGTCCTGCGTCTGATGGTCCGTCCGGAGCTCCAGGGCCGTGGTGCGGGTCGCCTGCTGCTCGAGGGACTGCACGGGACCGCAACTGATCTCGGACTCGAGCAGCTGATGCTGACCACGCGAGGCGGCACCGGCGTCGAAGGGTTCTACGAGCGCTTCGGCTACACCGTCGTCGGGCGTCACCCGGGCGCGATCCGGCTCGCGCCCGGCGATGACCGCGACGAGCTCATCCTGATCTACCGGCTGTGACCGCGCCGGCAAGCCGCGCCGTCGAGCTCCGCTTGCCCTACCGGGCGCCGTGCGACGTCGACGGTCTCGTCCAGTTCTTCGGAGCTCGGGCGGTACCGGGCGTGGAAGTCGTGACCCACGGCGTCTACTACCGCAGCGTCCGCCTTGAGCAAGGAAGCGGCGTGGTCGCGCTCCGCGCCGGCGCCAGCGACGTCGAGGCGCAACTATGGCTCGACAGCGCCCGGGATCTCGGCGCGGCGGTCGCCGCCTGCCGCCGGCTGCTCGATCTCGACACCGACCCGGCGCCGATCGTCGAGGCGCTCGGTCGCGACGACCTGATTGGAGCGATCGTGCGTGGAACCCCGGGGCGACGGGTGCCCGGGGTCGTCGAGCCGGACGAACTGGCGATCCGCGCGGTGCTCGGGCAGCAAGTGTCCCTGGCCGGCGCCGCGACGCTCGCCGGCAGACTGGTGGCGACCTACGGCGAGCCGCTCAAGCACCCGATTGGCGCCGTCACGCATCTGTTTCCGTCTGCCGCTGCTTTGGCCGCCGCCGATCCCGAGCAACTGGCGATGCCGTGGTCGCGCCGGCGCGCGCTCATCGGCCTTGCCACTGCGCTCGCCGACGGCGAAGTCGTGCTCGACACCGACGTCATGCCCCATCACGAGGTCGAGCGACGGCTGCTCGCGCTGCCCGGAATCGGGCCCTGGACGGTCGCCTACGTCGCTATGAGGGCACTCTGCGATCCGGACGCATTCATGCCGACCGACCTCGGCGTGCGCCACGGCCTCGAGCGACTCGGGCACGACGGCCGGCCGGCTCGCGCCATGGCGGTCGCCGAACGCTGGCGTCCGTTCCGCGCTTACGCCACCCAGCACCTGTGGGCTCAGCTCGCCCCGCCGGCCCGGCCTGCATCTCATGCCGCCCCGCCGGCCAGGCCTGCATCTCACGCCGCCCCGCCGCCCGCCGTTCTACGCCCGCTATGACATCGACAACTCACACACCAACCGCTCTGTACGCCCACATGGACAGCCCGATCGGCGAGCTGTTGCTGTGCGGCGATGAGCTCCATCTCAGCGCCCTGTACACGGCCCCGCGTTCGACCGACGCGGACCTCACGCGCGGCCGGCGCCGTTCCGACGCTGCGTTCGCTCCGGTCCGCGTGCAGCTCGGGGAGTACTTCGCCGGCGAGCGCGTCGATTTTGACGTTCCACTCAGCATGTACGGCGCGCCCTCCTTCTTCGCGAGCGTCTGGCGCCGCCTGCTCGCGATCCCGTTCGGTACGACGGTCAGCTACGGCGAGCTCGCCCGGCAGCTCGGCCGGCCGACGGCGGCGCGCGCGGTCGGGATGGCGAACGGCCGCAACCCGATCGCGATCATCGTCCCCTGCCACCGGGTGATCGGCTCTGGCGGCAGCCTCACCGGCTATGCCGGCGGCCTCGAACGCAAGCGCTACTTGCTGCGCCACGAGGCCGAGGTCGCCCAGCGAGCGCGCTCACCACACCAGCCTGGCTCGGCGCGCGAGCACGTCCTCGAGCGCGCCGCTGCGGGTCACTATCTCGAGTAGCCCCGCGCGCATCGCCGCCACTCCGCCGGCCCCGAGCGTCTGCTCGAGCTCGCGTTCGAGCTTCTCGCTCGCGGCCAGCGCGGTCGCCCGGACCCTCCTGCCCTTCGCGGTCAGAAGCAGGTTCCGGCTGCGTCGATCACCCGGCGCGGCCACGCGCTCGACGAACCCGGCGCGCTCGGCCTCATCGGCGAGCGCGCTGGCCGACTGCTTGGACACATCGAGCATCTCGGCGAGGCGCGTGATCGTCGGCTGCTCGGCATCGACGGCACGGATCACGAACCCGAACGACGGCCGCATGCCCTCGATGCGACGAGCGTCCATCGCGCCGCCGAGACGCTCGGTGAGCGCGCGATACGCAGCCGCCAGGAGGATCGCCAGGTCGGGCTCGTCCGCGGCCTTCACTGGGCCCACGGGATCGGGAACGGGTCACCGCCGTCGATCCGCGCCCGACCACCGGCTGCCATGCAGCAGATCGCGATGAACGGCTCGGGGCCGTCATTGCTGACCGCGAACCACGTCTTGGCTGGAACGCAGATGGCGTCGCCCGCGCCGAGTTCGTGCACCCGTCCCTCGATATCGAACCGGGCAGCGCCGTCGAGCACGATGAACACCTCGCCGTGCGTCAACTCGTGCCTCGGGCTCGAAGCGCCTGGATCGAGCGCGACCTTCCATGCGCTGACCGACTCGGAGCCACGCGTCGGCGATGCGTACCCGACGACTTGTGTCCCGTCCTGGCCGAACTGAGGCGCCTCCGACCCGCGGATGACCGTCTCGATCATGGCCTGTCCCCTTTCGCCTACGTGGTCTTGTGCGTGCCAGCATATAGTCAGGACTGACTGACTGTCAATATCTCCTGACTATGCCGGAACGCTGACCGCGCGCTCCGGCGCAGACGCAAGCGGGCGGTGCAGCAGCAGCGCGGCCACGACCAGGACGAACAGCCCCGCCACCGCAAGCGCGCCCGTGAGGCCGAACAGCGCCAGGAGCGGGCCGGCGATTGCCGAGCCGGCAACGATTCCGAAGATCGCGGCCGGGAAGACGAGACCGTACGCACGGGCCAGCACCGCATCGTCCAACAGTCGCGGGAGCGCGGTCTCGGACAGGACGTCCCGACGACCATCCCGCCGCCGCCGAGCAATGCCAGCGCCAGCGCCAGCGGAAGCGTGGGTGCGACGCCGAGCGCCGCGAGCGGGACGCCTACGAGCGACAGGGCCAGCGCCAGCGTGCGCCGCCACTGCGCCGACGCCGAGATCCGCGCCGTCATGATCGCCCCGATCACGCCGCCCGCTCCGAAGGCGCCGAGCAGCAGGCCGTAGCCGCTGTTGCCGGCGCCGACCTTGCGACTGACGAGGACGAGCGTGACCGTCAGCAGCCCGTACACCGCACTGCAGAGCACATCGGCGGCGATCAGCGTCAGCGCCGCGGGCGCGCCCTGCAGTGCGCGCACGCCGTCCCGGATGTCGGCAACCACGCTTGGGACGGGCGCGCCGGCCTCCTGGACGGGCGGGCGAAACGCCGCGCCCGGCGCCACCGAGAAGATCGCGGCCGCAGAGCCGAGAAACGTGAGTGCGTTCGCCAGGATCGCCATCGATGGAGTCGATGCCATCAACACGACTGCGCCGACGGCAGGACCGACGACCACCGCGGCCTGGCCGATCGCCGAGCGAAGCGCCTGCGCCCGCTGAAGCTCGTCGTCGGCGACGAAGCGTGCGGTACAGGCGGCGACGCACGGCGGCTGGGCGATGGACGCGGCCGTGGCGGCGGCGGCGATCACCGGCGCGAGGATGATCGGCAGGCCGGCGGCGGCCACCGCCGCGAGCGCGACCATCATGAGCGCCCGGGAAAGGTCAGAGGCGATCATCAGGCGCCGGCGGTCGTAGCGATCCTCGAGCACTCCGCCGATCGGCCCGAGCACGACGACGGGCAGCACGCGTGCGGCGGTCGTGAGCGCCACCCATGTGGCGGACCCGGTCCGCTGGAAGACGAGTGCGAGTAGCGCGACGTTGTAGAGCCAATCGCCGCACGAGGACACCGCCAGGCTGAGCAGGATCAGATGAAAGGGCCGGCCGCCCGGGAGGCGGAGGCGGTGGGTGATGGCTGTGGCGGACATGGGAACAGCATCGGTCTAAAGAGCCTCTCCCACATCGGTCAACCTCCCAGTCTTGGGGACTAAATCTTTACTCGGCGAGGGGCAACGGGAGGCCCGTGCCAGAGGGACGTGTGACGCACGCCCGCGGCGGCCGGAGATACACTGGCGCCGGGTCGGCCGGTCACAAGCTCCAAGGAGGTTGGTATGTCCAGGAACGCAGGGTTCCGGGCCGGCGCGGTGGTGGCGGCATTCACGATGGTGCTGGTGGGGACGGCGGCAGCGGCCGGTGGCGTCTCTCCCGCGCTCCTCTCACCGAACCACAAGCACGTTGCGCAGGGCCGGATCAGGCTCGTGGTGGAGGTTCCCCTCAAGCCGACGAGCCACGGGGTGTTCATCGCCGTCTCGCCGACGCGCAAGCTCGACAAGTACGGCCACCTCAAGGTGTGCAGTTCGAGCCGGTGCGACTTCGTCAGCCCGACCCACTGGAAGGGCCACGACTTCAGTTACGTCGCCCCGTTCAACTTCCCGGGCTACTGGTCCGTCACTCCCGGCAAGTACTACTGGCAGGCGCACTACTACTCATCGAGTCCGATCGGCGTCTACTGGAGCGGCATCGGTTCGTTCGTCGTGAAGTAGAGCAAGGGTTCACGCGGAGCGCGTCCGCACCGCGGTGACCACCAACGTGAGATAGCTCATCGTGCAGCTGCCGCCGAGACCATCGATCGCATCGCCAACCCCGGCCATCACCTCTTCGAGCGTGCGCGGCGGGAACTGGCTGGCGTCGCCACTCGTCGGCAGCTGATCGAGCCATTCGTCCCGGGTGTAGGACCGCTCCCATTCGAACCGCCATTGCTCCGGTTTGTCGAACGCGCTCGCCTTGACGATCCCGTCGTCAGCGCGGTCGCACAGTGCCGAGTAAGCGCCCGTGCCGGCGTTCCACGGCCGGGCAGACAGCGAGTCCGGCGCGATCCGCCGGTAAACGGCCGCGAACGCCTCGGCGATCTCGCGAGCTGGTTCGAAGACGTTCCAGAACAGGGCGAGCCGACCGCCCGGCCGGAGCACCGCCGCCGCCCTGACCGCGCCGGCGACCGGGTCGATCCAGTGCCACGTCTGCCCGGAGACGACGGCGTCGAATTCTCTCCCGGACGAATCCCACGACTCGAACGCGCCTACCTCGACCTCGAGCCCCTTCCCGCGAGCAAACTCGGCCATGCGCCCGTCGACGTCGACGCCTAGCACCCGGCAGCCGGCCGCCTCGAACTGCCGCGCGACGATGCCGGCGCCACAACCGACGTCGAGAACCTCGGGCCCTGGACTGGCGGTCACGATCGCCTCAACCATCGCTTCGGGGTATCGCGGCCTCGACCGGTCGTAGCGGTCTGGGTCCGAGCCGAACGACTCCGCCATCCGTCGGTGGTGATGGGGCGCCGTCGCCGAGAGGGAAGGCGACCCCGCCGGTATAGTGGGCATATGCCCACACTAATGGGCACATGCCCACTTGTCAATCGCGGAGAAGCTCGACGGTGCCTACGGGAGTAGCCATCCGCGACCCGCGCCGGCAGCTGCTCGAGGCCGCCGATCGCGTCCTGCGGCGCGACGGACCGAACGCGCTGACGAGTCGGGCGGTGACCACCGAGGCCGATTGCGCCAAGGGTGTCCTCCACCGTCATTTCACCGACTTCAACGTGTTCCTCGCCGAGCTGGTGCGGGATCGAATCGCCCGGCTGGAGCACCAGGCCGGCGCCCTCCGCGACGCCGCGGGGACTGGCACCGTGGCCGGCAACGTCGCCGACGCGCTTTTTGACCTGTTCGATCCGGTAGCGCTCGGGGTCCTCGGCCTCGTGACCTCGCGGCACGACCTCCTCGCCCGGCTACGCGCGACGACGCCAACCGGCATACCGGTGCTGACGGAAGCGACGGCCATGATCGTCTCCTACCTCGCCGCCGAGCGCGATCTTGGCCGCCTCGCGCCGGACGCCGACGTCGCCACGGTCGCACCCATGCTGGTCGGGACCGGCCACCTGCTGTTCGCCGGTCGGGAGCCGCCGCCGTCCCGGGACGAAGTCCGCCGAGCCGTGACGACGGCACTTGCCGGCATCGCGCCAGAACCGACGAGCTGAACCGCTGACGCCGGTCGACGGGACGTGTGCGCGCTTACTTCTCCTGACAGAGTGAGACCGGGTTGCCGTCAGGATCGGCGACCGTCGCGATCCGTTCTCCCCACGGCATGTCCTCGGCCTCACGCATGATCGGCACGCCCGCGTCGGCGAGCCGTCTGACCATCCCCTCGAGATCAGGGACGTAGAGGTGCATCTCGAACCTCGGACCGTCGCCAAGCGACTGGCCGTAGCGGTCCATCGCCCACTCGACACTGGTCACTGCTATCTCCGCCGGAGACGTGTCGCTGTGAAGTCCGACGTATCCGGGGTCCCCTTCGGGCGGGAGCTGGAAGTGCCGGCGGAAGCCCAGGAGCTCCCAGAACTGCGCCGCCCGCTCGACGTTCGTGGCGTACACGACGGGAAGCGCTCGCGCGACCATCGGCTGAGCGTACGGCAAGCGCCGACCACAGGTATGATGGTGATACGATATGGATCCGATATCGGATCTTCCGCATGCCGGAAAGCAAACGGCTCCAGCTTCGACTCACCCCCCACCTCTTCGACACGCTGCACCGGTGGGCGGACGACGAGCTACGGAGCATCAACGGCCAGATCGAGTACCTGCTCACCGACCAGGCCCGCCGCGCCGGGCGATTGGCGAGGCAATCCAACCGGCGACCCCCTCGCGACGCGCCCGGCGACGACGTCGGCGACCCCGACGCCGATCGCCCAGCCGAACTGAATCGCGCGATCATCGGTGCATGAGCGCGGACTCGCCGCAGGACCTGGTGGACTTGATCGACGGTCGCCGCGGCCACTTCCAGCTCGAGTCGGGGCATCACGGCGAGCTGTGGCTCGACCTCGACACGCTCTTCCTGCGCCCGGCGCGGCTGGTCCCGTTCATCGAAGATCTCGCCCGACAGCTCGCGGACGCGGTCGATCCGGATGCGGTCTGCGGACCGCTGCTCGGCGGCGGGCTGATCGCGAGCGCAGTGGCGACCCTGCTCGACATCGAGCTCTACATCGCCGAGCCGGTGGCGAGGACCGACGCCGGCGGCGAACTGTTCCGCGCGCGCTACGCCGTGCCAAACGAAACCCGCGGTCGCCTCCACGGTCGCCGAGTCGCGGTCCTCGACGACGTCATGAACGCCGCCTCAGCCGTGCGCGCGACCGTGACCGACGTGCGGGCCGCCGGCGCGGACGTCGTCGCGATCGGCGCGCTCCTCGTGCTCGGCTCACCCGCCGCCGACTACGCCGGGGACGAGGGGCTCGCGCTCGTTCACGCTGCCGCGATCCCGAACCGCATCTGGGAGCCGCGTGCGTGTCCGCTGTGCGCCGCGGGTCGGCCGCTCGAGGATCCGGCACGTAGCTAAGCCAGGTGCCTAGAGGCCCGCGGCGCCCTCGGTGGCGCGTTCAGCCTGGATGCCGAATTCGCGGATGAACGCTCCTGCGGCCTCCATAGCATCCGCCGCTTCGGGCAGGAACGACCAGAACAGCTGGAAGGCGTGGGCCTCGACGGGGAAGAGCTCAAGACGTGCGTCGACGCCGTGCTCCTTGGCGTGGCAGGCGAGCGCTTTTGCGTCGGCGAGCCGCGCGTCGCCCGTGGCCGCCTGGATGAGCATCGGCGGCAGGCCGCCGAGGTCGGCGCGCAGCGGATCGACGATCGGATCGTCGGCCGGGTGACCGGACAGATACGCCTCGACGCAGCGGCGCACGTCTTCGTCGGCGGCGAGCGGCGCGTCGGACGCCGACGGTGTCCGCTCGGTCAGGTCGAGCCACGGGCACAAGATCACCGCGGCGACGGGGAGCGGCTCACGGTCGCGCTTGAGCGCCAGTAGTAACGACAAGAGGAGCCCGGCGCCCGCCGAGTCCCCGGCGACGACGACGCCTTCTGGACTGTCCGCCTGCTCGCGAAGCCAGAGATAGGCACGGCGCGCATCCTCGAGTGCGGCCGGGAACGGATGCTCGGGCGCGAGGCGGTAATCGGGAACGAGAATCCCGGTCTGCGCCGCCGCGGCGAGCGCGCCGGCGTGGGGCTGGTAGCCGAATGCCGAGCCGACCACGTAGCCACCGCCGTGGAGATACAGCGCCGTCGGCTCGTGACCCGCCCCCGGGGCGACCACGAGCGACGGCACGCCGCCCGCGGTGACCGGACGCGTGATCGTTCCGGCGGGTGGCGAGAACTGCGCGTTCAGGCTCTCGAACGTCGCCCGGGCCTGGACGAGGTCAGGGTCGTTGGCGACCAGCCCGCGCATCGGCTCGAGGGTCCGCGCGACCCGCCCGATCAGCTCGCCGCCCACTGCGAGCGCAGCCCCAACCGCCTCATCGACGTCGCGGAGCAGCTGGCGCGCGCGGTCGAGCAACGCCTCGCCGGCGAGCGTCAGCTCGACGCTATGCGTCGAGCGCCGTAGGAGCTCGCAGCCGACCAGCTGCTCGAGCGCCCGGATCTGCCGGCTCAGGGCCGGCTGCGAGATGTACAGCCGCTCGGCCGCGCGTCCGAAGTTGAGCTCCTCGGCCACGGCTACGAAGGCCCGGAGGTGCCGCAACTCGATGCCGTCCGGCGCCTGCGGGAACGGAAGGACACTGGCGGGCTGATCCACGCCCCAAGTATGGCTTGCCGGTCGCTCAGCGGTCATGCAAATCGCGCAACACCGTCTTGCACGATCGGCCTTTCCCTTTACGCGCAACCGGTGCAAGCCTGGCCGCCGTGATGGTCGCCGATATGACACTCAGGTTTGGCGCGGTTCGGGTGCCGACGACCGTGCACTGGCCGCAGGTGAACACGGTGTCACTCGCCTTCGTGCTAAGCGACGAGCTGGCACCGACCGACCGCCGGCTCGAGAACTCGGTCGTCGTCGGGCTGGCCGCCGGTAATCCCGCTCAGGTCGAGCTCGCGGCTCTTCAGTGGGTGACCGAGCATTCCGGCGAGCTCGGCGCGGACTGCCATCGGATTTTGGTGGCAGGCGGCGCGCGGGCGGCCCGGCTGGCGCTGGCGGCACGCGACAACGGTTGGCCCGTGCTGTGGCGCCAACTCCTGGTTCACCCCACGTTCACGACGGACCAGCCAATGCCGACGGACCTTGCCGGCGCGCCGTCCGCGATCGTGGTGTGCGCGGACCGACACGACGATGGCCGTCGATACTCCGGCCGTCTACGCGCCGCAGGCGTTCAGGTTCGGGAGATGAGCGATGACGGCCGCGGTTGAGGGCGCACTGACAAGCGGGTGCCATCGCGCCGAGCTGACCGCGTACTGCCGGCGCATGCTCGGCTCATCCGTCGATGCCGAGGACGCGGTGCAGGAAACTCTGCTGCGAGCCTGGCGAGCCTCCGAGCGCTTCGAGGGAAGGGCGTCGCCGCGCACGTGGCTGTACCGGATCGCGACCAACGTCTGCCTCGACTCGCTCGGGCGTGCCGATCGCGTGCCGGTCCCGGTCGAAGAGCTGCCCGAGCCGACAGATCCTGATACCGAGCCCGATCCGTCCGACCGCGCCCTCGCCCGCGAGCGTCTGCGGCTCGCGATGGTGGCCACGCTCGGCACCTTGCCGCGCCGTCAGCGTGCCGTGCTCGTCCTGCGCGACGTGCTCTCCTGGCGAGCAGCCGAAGTCGCGGAGCTGCTCGGCATGACGACCGTGGGCGTGAACAGCGCTCTTCAGCGTGCCCACGCCGCCGTCAGTGCGATCGACGCGGACGATCTGTCTGACGCGCGCAACGGCGAAGCGCAGGAACTGCTCGCGCGTTACCTCGCGGCCTTCGCCGACGACGACGTAGACGCGCTCGTGGCGCTGTCACACGAAGCGTGAACTGGCGTCGGACTCGCCGGGCGGTGGCGCTGATGGCCCGTACTCTGACATGAGACCAGCGTCGCCAGCTGATGGGAGCGGCTCGGGGAGGGCCCAACGTGTTCAGACAGTGATCGTCCCGGCGACACCGGACACGAGTTTCCGCCCGGCTCGGCACCAGCGCTAGTAGGGTGGAATCGGACGCGAGAGATTGGAGCGAGGATGTCCTTGGGACACACTTCAGTCGTGGGGTCAGGGTCGGCGATCGCCCGCGAGGCGCCATCCGCCGATTGGATCCGCGACTTCATTTCGCAATGGCTCGACGCCTGGAACTCCCGCCAAGTGGACCGCGTGCTGACGTTCCTCACGGAGGACGTCGAGATCCGCGACGACTCTTGGCCGAAGACGATGCACAGCCACCGCGACGTCCGCGAGTTCCTCCAGGCGCTATGGCGAGCTACGCCGGACATGACCTTCGAGCTGATCGCGGGACCGTACGTGATCCCCGGGGAGCCTCGCGCATCGTTCCACTGGCGCGGCCGGGGGACGTTCACCGGGCCGATGGACCCACCCGGCTTTGCTCCCACCGGGCGCACCTGGGAGGTCGACGGAGTCGACTTTCAGGAGTACCGCGACGGCCGCATCGCCAAGCTCAGGGTCGTGTTCGACCTCATGACGGTCTCGCGGCAGCTGGGCGTAATGCCGGCTTCGGGGAGCCGCAGCGAGCGCGCGATGGCTGCCGCGCAGCGCGGAGTGATCCGGGTGCAGAGCGAGTATCGGCGGTTGCGGAACACCCGCACCTAGACGATCGAGATCGGTCCGTGGCGAACGACACCCCGCACCTGCCGCATGCGATGCGTCAAGAAGATCTTGACGTCCTTCAGTCGATCCTCGACAAGCGGGGCGGCTTCGGCCACCGCGAGCATCTGGAGCTGGTGTTCAACTACCTCCAGATGTACGACGTGACCGAGACGCATGGTGCTGTAGGGGCCGCGATACGGCACCTTGCGGCTGCGCACGGCGCACCGGGCAAGTACCACGAGACCATCACGCGCGCCTGGGTCCACCTGGTCGCGCTCCACCGGGCGGCGAGCGACGCGGCGTGCTTCGACGATTTCATCGCCGGCAACTCTGGCCTTCTCGACCGCCATCTGCTCGAGGCCCACTACAGCCGCCAGCTCCTCAGCACTCCCAGGGCACGCGCGCGCTGGACCGATCCTGATCTGCGCGCGCTCCCCGCCGCCGTTTAGCGTCGCACACGTATCAGACAGCCCACTCGCGGGCTCATGCGTGCATGTGGAAGCAACGGCGCTTGCTCAGCAGACGCAGCCGGCGGCGACTCGCCGCCAGTGCCCGCCGGGCGGCGACACGCGCCCCAGGGCGATCGCGGCACACGATCCTCCTGCACGATCGGGCGGCCGCCGTCAAACAGGAGCTTCTCGAAGTCGCGCTGATCCTGGAATCCGCCGACGATCTCGACGCCTCGTGGATCCTCGAGACGCACAAGCTGCTCACCGACGGCTGCGACAGCCCGCTGTACAACCGCGACATCCACGTCTCGGAGCTGTGGGCGACGCTCTACTACCTTCGAGTCGGGCACGACCGCGCCCGGGAGTTTCCGGCGCAGGCACCCGGGTAGCGGACCCGATGGCCCCAATTCGAAGGAGCATCAATGCTCACGCTCTCACCGTCCGCCGTCGACGCGGTGGACAGTCTGTTGCACAATCCCGAGGTCCCCGACGAAGCCGGACTCCGCATTGACACCGCCGGCGAGTCGCAGTTCACCATCGAGATCGCCCCTGAGCCCGCGCCGGGCGACCAGGTGATCGAGGAGGGCGGCGCGCGCGTGTTCGTGGACGCCCAGGCAGCCCCGATGCTCGACAACGCCGAGCTCGACGCCCGCAGGGACGGCAACCAGGTCGCTTTCGGCTTGACCCAGGCCGACAGCCAAGACGGCGCGCACGGCGGCGTGTAGCGCTGCCACCGAGAAGGCTGCCCGAGCTCTATCGACTGCTGACGGCCGGATGCGATTGGCGCGCCCGGAGCCAGGCCGGGCGCACCATCGCGGCTAGCACCTACGCGCCGACAGTCGCGCCGACGGCCTGCTCGACGCGCTCGCCGAGCTCCTGATCGACGTTCTTCCAGTACTCGAACGCGCGCGCGAGCACCTTGTCGGACACGCCGTCCGAAAGATGGCCGGCGATATTCGAGATGAGGCGGTCGCGGGCCTCGTCGTCGAGGACCTCGCGCACCTGCGTGCGTGCCTGGCCGAAGTCATCGTCGTCGGACCGGAGCGTGTACGCCGAGCGGACCATGTCGCCGTCGGACGCCCATAGGCCGGCGTGGTCGGTCGCCGACGGGTCCGCCTTCGGTCCGCCGTAGGAGTTGGGGGCATAGACCGGATCGGTGACGTTGACCGTCCGCCCGACGCCGTCCTTGCTGTAGCTGTGCACGGGGACGTGCGGAGAGTTGACCGGAATCTGCTTGTAGTTGACCCCTAGCCGCGCCCGGTGGGCGTCGGCGTAGGAGAAGCCACGGGCGAGCAACATCTTGTCCGGGCTCAACCCGATCCCAGGAACCAGGTTGTTGGGCTCGAACGCCGCCTGCTCCATCTCGGTGTGGAAGTCCGTCAGGTTCCGGTTGAGCGTCATCGTTCCGACCTTGATCAGCGGGTAGTCGCTGTGCGGCCACACCTTCGTCAGGTCGAACGGATTGAAGCGGTAGTTCTTGGCCTCCTCGAACGGCATGATCTGCATGTACAGCGTCCAGCTCGGGAAGTCGCCTTCGCGGATTGCGTCGAATAGGTCCTTCCGGTGGTAATCGGGGCTCTCGCCGGCCAAACGGTCCGCGTCCTCCTGGGTCAGGAAGTCGATGCCCTGATCGGTCTTGAAGTGGTACTTCACCCAGAATCTGTCGCTGGCGGCGTTGACCCACATGTACGTGTGGCTCGAGTAGCCGTTCATATGGCGGTAGGTCTTGGGGATACCGCGGTCGCCCATCAGCCAGGTCACCATGTGGGCGGACTCGGGCGACAGCGTCCAGAAGTCCCACTGCATGTCATGGTCACGTAGGCCGTTGTCCGCGCGGCGCTTCTGGCTGCGAATGAAATGCTGGAACTTCATCGGGTCGCGGACGAAGAAGATCGGCGTGTTGTTGCCGACCATGTCGTAGTTGCCTTCGGCCGTATAGAACTTCAGCGCGAACCCGCGAGGGTCCCGCCACGTGTCGGGGCTCCCGCTCTCGCCGGCCACCGTCGAGAACCGGGCGAGCATCTCGGTCTTGACGCCCGGCTGGAACAGAGCGGCCCGGGTGTAGGCGCTCACGTCCTCGGTCGTCTCGAACACACCGAAGGCCCCCGACCCTTTCGCGTGCGGCTGGCGCTCCGGAATCCGCTCGCGGTTGAAGTTGGCCATCTGCTCGATCAGGTATTGGTCCTGGAGCAGGATCGGGCCGTCTGGCCCGACGGTCAACGAGAATTCGTCGCTGGCCACCGAGATGCCGGCATCGGTTGTCGTGCGAGGTGGCTTATCGGTCATCTGGCGCTCTCCTTCTCGTTGGACTTTGACGTTGTCTGGCAGTTGGGGCAGAGACCCCAGAACGTGACCTCGGCCTCGTCGATCACGAACCCGCTCGCATCTGAGGGCAACACGCAGGGCGGCTCACCGACGACGCACTCGACGTCGGTGACCGCGCCGCACGAGCGGCAAACGACGTGGTGATGGTTGTCGCCGACGCGTGTCTCGTAGCGAGCGGGGCTCCCGGCGGGTTCGATCCGGCGCGCAAGGCCGGCTCGAGTGAGCGCGCCCAGGACGTCGTAGACGGCCTGAGTCGAGATCGTGCCGAGACGCTCGCGTACAGCCACCGCGACTTGGTCCGCGGTGAGGTGGTTGCGCTCCATCAGCTCCGACATCACCGCCAGCCGCGGCGCGGTGACGCGGAGGCCGGCATCGCGCAACGCGACGGTTAGGTCGACATGAGCGGTCGAGGCCATCGCCTCAACCATACCGTAATCCGGAATCATTCAATTCTTGGTCCAATTCCAGAATTGGGAGCGCCAGCCGGACATGGAGGCGCGCCCACCTTGTTCGTACCCGGCGCCGCCGGTCCTAAGCCGACGCCGCCGTGAGAAGATCGGCATGCCGTCCTAGCCCACCGAGCTATCTGCGGCGATTTCGAGCGGGGCCGCGCCGGTCGGACCCCGCGTAGGAGTCAGCCCGAGCCTGAGGTTCGGCGAGGCGAGCGGCGTTTGGTCCCCCCGCCCGCTCGCCAGCGCCCCTCTGACTCGGCGCGCGCTCGCTACTCAGACTGCCTGAGGGGTCCTCTGGGCGATCTTGGCCGTCCACTCGCCGGTGATCTGCCTGGTAGTCGCGTTCAGGCGGTTATACGCGTTGATGGTCGCGATCGCGACCACGAGTGCAGCCAGCTGCGGTTCGCTGTAATGACGCGCCGCCTCATCCCAGACCTCGTCCGACACCGGGTCCGGACGGTCGGCGAGACGCGTAGCCGCCTCCGTGAGCGCCAGTGCGGCGCGCTCGCCGTCGCTGAAATACGGGGTCTCTCGCCACGCCGCGACGGTATAGATGCGTTCGCTGCTCTCGCCGGCGTATTCGAGTTCACGGGTGTGAATATCAACGCACACGCTGCAACCGTTGATCTGACTCGCGCGTAGTTGCACCAGGTACAGAGTCGTCTCGGGGATTTCAGCGCTGCTCGCCGCCGCTCCGAGCTGCCCAAACGCCTCGAGCACACCCGGAACGCTCATCGCCGGATTCTTGATTCTTGCCTTCATGATGGTCGTCCCTCCGGGTTGTGGTGTGTCAGGCCGTCCCGGGGCGACAACGGAGACTCTCGTGACTCCCTGTCGCCTGCGGGCGAGCCCATGTCCGTCTACCCAAACGACACGCCAGATGCCGGGAGTGTGACCGGACGAAGACGCGCCCCGTTCGTCAGCGAAACTCACCGAACGACAGGGCTGAGTCGGTGACTGCGGATTCGACTGGCTCGTGCTTCGACA
>Ga0335078_10005586_pt1 | contig 18580 bp, 11 predicted proteins | sample Lox_Sample_32_FD_206711 | JGI IMG/M metagenome (GOLD analysis project Ga0335078, IMG submission 206711) | Soil microbial communities from Loxahatchee National Wildlife Refuge, Florida, United States - Lox_Sample_3.2 | ecosystem: Environmental > Terrestrial > Soil > Wetlands | place: USA... | reverse complement strand
CCTGCCAGAGCCACGCTGTGCTCCAAGTGGCGGCAGGAGGTTCCGGTGAAAATGTGGGAGGGAGAACGCTGCCCGGGCGGTCCCAGCTTCAAATGCGCCAGGCAGAGGTTGGCGTAACGAGCCAGCAGCCGCCGCTCGGTGAACCGGTTCCGCTTTTCGGGCGGAGCGGCGTTGGCCTTTTCCAGGTTCTTCATCGCCGCCGCGCGGCGCTTTTCGGTAAAGACGAACGTCTTGCGCGCCTGCTTCAGGTTGGCGGGGGAAGAGGCGCGGACTTTGTCGCTGACGTTGTACTTGCGCTTGGGCTTCTTTGGGCTTGGTGCCGAGTCAGCGGCCGCCTTCACTGCGCTCGGGACAGGCTCCTTGGCTGCGCCCGGGACGAGTTGCTGGCGTTGCGGCGAGGGCGGGTGCACCTGGGATGCTGGCGCGTCGCTATTCGAGATTTCAGATTCCGGATTCAAAACCATTCTCAAGCCAACGCCTACGCTCGTGATGTCAGTCCGTAACTCAGCACATCTACGCTACACGATTGCGAGACCCAGTGTCAATGCGATAATTATCATTAGGGGTATCGGATAGTGGGCTCGGTCAGGTTGGGTGCCCGCAAAAGAATCCAAGCTCATCTCGCGGCGGAGAGAGCGCCGCTGCCTTCCCCTTCGCACAGGCGGCGGTCCGCCGGCGCTAGCGTGGCTCGTGCCGCTCTGGCATTCGCCGTTGCATCCGGGGGAAGAGGCGGCTATATTGATGGCATGTCGCGGCTGCTGCGGTCCTCTCCTCTGGACACGGTGGAGTGCATTCATTTGAATCCGGCGCGGTGGATGCGGTGAAACAGGCAGAGAAGGGGGAGGGGCAGAGCCTGCGTCAATAAGCGGATGCGGGCCCCAAGGAACAGGAGCGGTGAAGAGAGAGCCTCATTAGGTTGTATGCGGCTGCCAGCCGACGAAAAGACGGGGATGGGGAAGAGGAAGAGCCGCGTAAGTCTGAATCCACAGCCTCTGCGGCTGCCTCCATGATGGACGTCAAGCGTTGGGAGCGCGTCAAGGAACTGTTCGAGGCCGCGCTGGAGCACGAGGAGCAAGAGCGTTCTCCGTTCCTCGTCGCCGCCTGCCAGGACGACGAAGAGTTGCGCCTGGAAGTCGAGTCCCTGCTCGCTGGGGAGAAGAACGCCCAGGACTTCCTGCAGCAGCCAGTCGTCCGCATCCCGTACTCCAACTCCTCAGCCGCCAGCCCGCCTTCCACCTTTGCCCCGCGCCAGATCATCTCTGGACGCTTCGAGGTGGTGCGGTTCATTGGTCACGGCGGCATGGGTGAAGTGTACGAGGCGAGGGATTTGGAGCTGGAGGTTCGTGTGGCGGTGAAGATCATCCGCCCTGAGATCGCGTCCGACCCGAAGACGCTGGCGCGCTTTAGGCAGGAGGTCTTATTGGCGCGACGCGTGGCTCACCCGAATGTCTGCCGCATGTACGGTCTGGAACACCACCGGCCGCCCGAGGGCAGCGGGGAAGGCGAGATTGTGTTCCTTACCATGGAGTTGCTGGCAGGCGAGACCCTGGCGGCCCGCCTGCGTCGCCATGGAAAGATGAGCTCGGAAGAGGCCCTGCCGCTGATCCGCCAAATGGCGGATGGCCTGGCCGCCGCCCACCAGGTCGGCGTGGTGCACTGCGATTTTAAGCCGGCCAATGTGATGCTGGTGGGGGAGCGGCCGGTCGATTTTGATTCCCGGGGATCGACGCAATCCGGGAACCCAGCGCAGGTGGCCCCGCGGGGACCGGTGGCCGGCACCACCTTGCGCGCCGTCATCACTGACTTCGGGCTCGCCCGCGCCGTGCAACCGACGGTTACGGCGGAGACCATTGAGGCTTCATTGAGCAGCGGCGGAAAGGTGATGGGAACTTTCCCCTACATGGCGCCGGAGCAGTTGGAAGGCCACGCCGCTACCCCGGCCACGGATGTTTACGCTTTGGGCCTGGTGGCTTACGAGATGGTTGCGGGACGCCAGCCCTTTTCCGGCGCAACGCCGTTGTCCGCGATTTATAAGAGGCTGAAAGAGCCGCCGCCGCCGCTGCGCGACCTGGCGCCCGGCCTTCACCCCGGCCTCGAGTCCGTCATTCAGCGCTGCCTGCAAATGGACCCCGCCGCCCGGTTCCCGAGCGCGCGCGAAGTGTTGTATGAGCTGGACCGGAAACCGGCCACGTCGGACGGGACGGTGGTGCGGCGTTGGATTGCAGGTTTGATCGCCGTCGTGATTTCTCTGGCGGTACTGGCGGTGATCTTGGTGGGGCTGAACGCCGGCGGCTTGCGGGATCGGCTGGTGGGCAGGGCGCGTCCAACCGGAATCAAATCGCTGGCGGTGTTGCCGCTGGAGAACCTGTCCGGCAAAGCGGACCAGGACTATTTCGCCGATGGTATGACGGATGAACTGATTACCGACTTGGCCAAGATCAGCGCCCTGAGAGTGATTTCGCGGACTTCGGTGATGCAATACAAGGGAGCGCACCAGCCGGTGTCTGAGGTGGCCCGCGCCTTGCACGTGGACGCCGTGGTGGAAGGCACCGTGCTCCGCTCCGGCGACCAAGTGCGGATTACGGCCCGGTTGATCGATGCACGCACCGACGGCCGTATCTGGGGCGACAGCTACGAGCGCCACCTGCGCGACGTTCTGGCGTTGCAGAGCGAGGTGGCCACCACCATTGCCGATGCGATCCGAATCCAGGTGACCTCGCAGGAGCAGCAGCGACTGGCGGTGGTGCGGCCGGTGAACCCGGAAGCCCACGATGCTTATCTCAAGGGACGCTATGAGTGGAATAAGAGTACGGAACGCGACTGGCAGCAGGCGCGGGAATACTTCGAACAGGCAGCACAGATCGATCCCAGTTACGCTTCCGCTTACTCGGGCTTGGCCGATTATTACTGGTCGACGGATGAACTGCCCCCCAACGTGGCCATGCCCAAGGCAAAGCTCTATGCGCTCAAGGCCTTGCAAATTGATCCCAACCTGGCTGAGGCCTACACTTCGCTGGGAGTGGTTGAATTCTATTCGGATTGGAAGTGGCCGGAGGCCGAGAGCGACTTCCGGCGCGCCCTCGAACTGGACCCCGGCGATGCGGAAGCGCATCGGCGCTACTCAGATTACTTGTCGGCGATGGGGAGGGTCGATGAGGCCTTGGAAGAAAGCCGCAAGGCCGAAAATCTCGATCCGGTTTCCATCGACGCCCAGACCACCATCGGATGGGCGTTGTATTATGCGCGCCGCTACGACCAGGCCCTCGAACAGTGCCGGCAAGTCGTCGACCTGGAACCCGATTCCCCCGGTGCGCACGACTGCCTCGGGCTCAGCTACCTGGCCACGAGGAGTTATGACAAGGCCATCGCCGAGTCTCAGCGCGCGGTGAAGCTTTCCGATAACGACTTGAACCGGGCCGTGGGTCTGGCGCGCGCCTACGCGATGGGGGGCCGCCAAGTTGAGGCGCGCGCGATTATGAATGAATGGCAGGCGCGAGCCAAACGGACCTACGTCGCCCCGTCCTTGTTCGCGCAAATCTATATTGCCCTGGGTGAGAAGAAGCAGGGGCTCGCCTGGCTGGAAACGGCCTATGCCGACCGTGATGGATATCTGGCGCGACTCAAGGTGGAGCCGGCTTTCGACGCGGTTCGCTCCGACCCGGGCTTCCAGGACCTGATGCGCCGTCTGAATTTCCCACCCTAGACGCTCCTGGAACGGCTTCTCCAAAGTAGCTTCCATCGGATAGCACCGACCCGGGCTTCGTCTGCGGCTCGGAGGTGTGACAGACTTCCCCAACTGGGTTTAGGCTGCCCCTCGTCAAGGAGAGCGGTGAGGATTCGTCATCGGCTGAGTGCGGTCGCGGTGATGAAACCGCGAGGGACGGCAAGAGCCGCAGACCCCAGAGCGGCGTCGGCGCTACCCCTCCCCACGCTCTCCCCAAGGGACAGGGCTGAGCAAGGCAGCAGCTCCCGCCGGCGCTCAGAGAACGCCGCTGCCACGGGTGTCGCCCGGAAGGCTAGCTAGCTTGTCTCCGGATCGTCATCGTCCAACGGCAAGAAGTCACAAGGGATCGCGGCACAGGTCGCCGTACTTACCTTGCCATGGAGGAAAATCACTGCCCATCGCGTTCCCGGAGCGGGCTGGGGGATTCCTTGACCGACCGGCGGCATGCAGCAACAAGGCATCCACAGGATCGGCTGTTCAGGATAGAGGTTTTGCTCTTGCGCAAATTTCAGGGGGTTGTCTTTAAACTTCTCAAACTGCTTGGCCGACAGGTCCAGAATCACGACCCGCGGCCAATGATCCTTATGATCGGGTCCCGGCTTTCCGCAAAGCCTTGCGACTTTGACGCCCTTCGACGTTTCCCAGTTGACTTCGTTCCATGCCATAAGCAACCTCCCTTTTTCGAGTTAATTCCCGTGTGCGTTCGCCAAACTCCCATGTTGTGCGAGAGCGAACGTCAAGCGGGCAGGTCATCCGGCGATGTCAGGTCAGTTACGAACGGAGGGCAGTATACACCCCGCCGGGTTCGTCCGCAACCGAGCTGAGATTAGGGATTAGGGCCTCTGGAACTCAAAGGCTGAAAATCCGATGGGTGTTTGCTATAATGCTCGTGGGGAAGAACCCAGCCCGCGTCCGGTCTCGCCTGACGAGCTCGTCGCACGAGGGGGATTCAAGTCTCAAGGAGTGATATGGCAACTACTCAAATATTAATAGGTGAGCCGGAGGCGCCCGCCGAACCACAGTTGATCGTCAACGACATGAGCATCCAGGTGGCGACGGTGAACGGCTCCGGCAGCCAGACGTCCAACCTGGTGCTGCTGCGCGCTATTTTCCGCATGGGTATCCCGGTTTCCGGCAAGAACCTGTTTCCGTCCAACATTGCCGGATTGCCTACATGGTTCACCATCCGCGCCTCCAAGTATGGGTATATCGGCCGCCGCAAGGAAATCGATCTGCTGGTGGCGATGAACCCGGAGACGGTGGAAGAGGACGTGCGCGCGCTCGATCCCGGCGCGGCCGTGGTCTACGACGAGCGCCTGGACGTGAAAAAGTACCGCGACGACCTGCTGTTCTACCCCGTGCCGTTCGACAAACTGGTGGCACCGGTTTGCCCGGATGCCAAGCTGCGCAAGCTGGTCCGCAACATGATCTACGTGGGCGTGGTGGCCAAGTTGCTCAACGTGGACATGGGCGACGTGGAAAAGGCGCTGCGCAAGCAGTTCAAGAAGAAAGTGAAGGCGGCGGACCTCAACTTCGCGGCGGTGAAAGCGGGATGGGAGTATGCCAGCAAGAACATGCCGAAGCAGGACCATTTCTGGCTGGAGCGGATGAACCTCAATGAAGGCAAGATCATGATTGAGGGCAACGCGGCGGCGGCGCTGGGCGCGATGTTTGCCGGCGTGACGGTGGTGACCTGGTATCCCATTACGCCCTCTTCCTCGCTGTGCGAGACGCTGATCGACTACATGAAGCGCTACCGCATCGACCCGGAAACCAAGAAGGCCACCTTTGCCATCGTGCAGGCCGAGGACGAACTGGCGGCCATCGGCATGGTGGTAGGCGCCGGATGGGCAGGAGCGCGCGCTATGACGGCCACCGCCGGCCCCGGCATCTCGCTGATGGCGGAATTCATCGGGCTGGGCTATTACGCTGAGGTGCCGGGAGTGATCTTCGACATCCAGCGTGTCGGCCCCTCCACCGGCCTGCCCACCCGTACCATGCAGGGGGATATTATCTCCACCGCACTGCTCTCGCACGGCGATACCAAGCATCCCCTGCTGTTCCCGTGCTCGATGAGCGAGTGCTTCACCATGGCCATCGAGGCCTTTGATATCGCCGAGGAGCTGCAGACCCCGGTGTTTGTGATGTGCGATCTCGACCTGGGCATGAACATGTGGATGTCGGACCCCTTCCCGTATCCCGAGAAGCCCATCCGGCGCGGCAAGGTGCTGACGGATGAGGATCTGAATCGCCTGGGCGGCTTCCAGCGCTACAAGGACGTGGATGGCGACGGCGTCGGCTATCGTACCTTGCCCGGCACCAAGCACCCGGCAGCAGGATACTTCACCCGCGGCAGCGGCCACGACGAGCGCGCCATCTACAGCGAGAAGCCGGACGTCTACACGAAGAATGTGGACCGGCTCGCCCGCAAGTGGCAGACCGCCGTGGGCTTGGTGCCGCGACCGGAGATTCAAGAGAGCGGCAAGGACGGAATCGGCATCGTGGCCTACGGCACCAGCCACTGGGCCGTGGTGGAAACCCTCGACCAACTCCGGCGCGAGCAGAACATCGAGGCCGGCTATTGCCGCGTGCGCGGGTATCCTTTCAACCATGAGATCATTGATTTCATCCGGCGGCACCAACGGGTCTACGTCGTCGAGCAGAACCGCGACGCGCAACTCTTAGGTCTGCTGCGGCTGGACCTCGAACCGGAACTGATCGGGAAATTGCGCAGCATCCGGCACTACGACGGGCTGCCCATCGATGCGCGCAGCACCACGGATTCAATCGTGACCCAGGAGATCGCAGGAACCGCACCGGCAACCGCTGCGCCCGGCGTCACCAGCAAGTCATCCCAGGAGGTGCAAGCATAAGATGGCTACCACTACCGTTCCCCCGGCCCCGCCGAGAAAAGTGAACCGTATCGGACTCGAGCAGGCTGAGTACAAAGGCAACAAGACGACGCTGTGCGCCGGCTGCGGGCACAACGCCATCAGCGAGCGCATTATCGAGGCGTTCTACGAGATGGGCGTCGAGCCGCATCGAGTGGCCAAGCTCTCCGGCATCGGCTGCTCCTCCAAGAGCCCCGCGTACTTTCTGCGCACCTCTTATGGCTTCAACGCGGTGCACGGGCGCATGCCCTCGGTGGCCACCGGCACCGTGCTGGCCAATCACAAGTTGATCGCGGTGGGGGTGAGCGGCGACGGTGACACCGCCTCGATCGGCATCGGCCAATTCGTCCACCTCATGCGGCGCAACCTGCCCATCATTTACATTATTGAGGACAACGGCGTCTACGGCCTCACCAAAGGCCAGTTCTCCGCTACCGCCGACATCGGATCGAAGCTGAAGACGGGAGTGATCAACGACCTTCCGGCCATCGATACCTGCGCGCTCGCCATCCTGCTGGGCGCCACCTACGTGGCTCGCTCCTTCTCGGGTGACAAGCGACAACTTCTGGCGCTGATTGAAGGCGCGGTGGCCCATCACGGCACCGCCATGCTCGACGTGATCTCGCCGTGCGTCACCTTTAACGATCACGAGGGGTCCACCAAGAGCTACAGCTACGTCAAGGACCACGAATCGCCGATCGAGGACGTGAGCTTCGTTCCTTTCTTCGAGGACATCTCGGTGGACTACGATCCCGGCACCACCACTGAAATCACCATGCACGACGGCTCGCGCCTGCTGCTGAAGAAGCTCAACACCGACTATGATCCCACGAATAAAGGCGAGGCCTTGCGGGTCCTGACCGAGGCTCACGACAACGAAGAAGTGGTCACCGGCCTTTTTTACGTGGATACCAAGCGGGAGAGTTTCATCGATCAGTTGAACCTGGTGGACGAACCCCTGGCGACGCTGCCGGAGTCCAGGGTGAGGCCGCCCAAAAGCGTGCTGGATGAGGTGATGGAAAGTCTCCGCTAGGAGAATTGACGATTGCCGAAGCCATCAGCGATCAGCTATCAGCTGTCAGCAAGAACGGCTGCTTCTTGCTGATAGCTGACGCCTGATGGCTGACGGCTCTTAAGGGGCTACTGCGCCACCAAACCGCCGTCCAACACCAGCGGATGCCCGGTGACGAACGACGCCGCGTCCGAACACAACCACAGTACTGCCTCCGCCACTTCCTCCGCCGTACCCAGCCGTCCCATGGGCTGCACCTTGACCATCTGCGCCTCCAGTTCGGGTTTGATGCTGGTGTGGGCGTCGGTCATGGGTGTGCTGATGAACCCCGGGCACACCGCGTTGACGCGAATGCCCTTCTTGGCGTACTCCAGCGCCGCGGTGCGGGTGAGTTGAACGACGCCGCCTTTCGACGCGCTGTAGGCTGGTCCGCCCCGCATACCGACCAGTCCGGCGATCGAGGCATTGTTCACAATCGCGCCGCTGCCCTGCTTGAGCATCTGCGCGATCTCATACTTCATCGCCAACCACACGCCTTTCAAGTTCACAGCGATCGTCGTGTCCCAGTTTTCCTCCGTGCAGTCGGCGGTGGTGGCCATGGTCCCGGTCAAACCCGAGTTGTTGAAGGCGCAGTCGATGCGCCCGAAGGCCTCGACGGCTCGCGCCACCAGCCGCTCCACGTCGGCCGCGTGGGTCACGTCGGTCTTCACCTGCAATGCTTCGCCGCCCGCCTCCCGAATCAAGCGCAGGGTGGTCTCGCCCTCGTCGACGCGGCGGTTGCCGATCACCACCCGGGCGCCTTCGCGGGCAAACGCCAGCGCCGTTGTACGCCCGATCCCCGAGCTTCCGCCCGTGATCAGCGCCACCTTGCCTGCGAAACGCACGGCCATCGAAGTCTCCTCGCCAAGTGGCTATCAAACTAGCCATAGCCCTTATGAGCACGAATCGTAGGGCTCGTCAATCAGCCAGAGGCCTCTTCCAATCGTCAATCGTCAATCGACAATGGTCAATTCTTCAGCGCACCCAGTCGGCGGTGAAGATGTTGATCTCGTGCGGCAGCCTGGCGTTGCGGCTGGAGGCGAACACCAGCTTGCGGCCGTCGGGCGAGAACATCGGAAAGGCTTGGAATCCGCCGGTGAAGGTCACGCGCTCCACGTTTCCGCCCTCGCGATCGATGGTGTACAGCTCGAAATTGCTGGTGCCCGGCGATTCATAGTTGGAGGCGAAAATGATCCGCCGGCTGTCAGGGAAAAACGACGGGGCAAAGCTGGCGCCGCCCAATTGCGTGATCTGGCGCTGGCCGGAACCGTCGGCGCGCATGACGTAGAGGTCCATCAGCATGGGCTCGACGAGGTCTTGCGCCAGCAGCGATTTATAGCGCGCCACTTCCTCCGCGCCGGCCGGGTGATGGGCGCGATAGACAATCCACTGGCTGTCGGGCGACCAGAACGGGCCACCATCATACCCGAGGATGTCGGTGAGCTGCCGCACGCCGGTGCCGTCGGCGTTCATGGTGTAAAGGTCCAGATCGCCGTCGCGCGACGAGGTGAAGACAATCTTCTTGCCGTCGCCGGAAAGCGTCGACTCAGCGTTGTAGCCGGGCGCGGGCGCCAGTTGTTTCAGGATCTCGCCGCGGTCCGTGGCGTAGAAGATGCGGAAGGACGAATACACGCCCCACACGTAGCCCTTCGAGTAATCGGGGCGGGGCGGGCAATCGGGGCTCGAGAGGTGCGTCGACGAGTAAAGGATGTGCTTGCCGTCAGGGTAAAAATAGCCGCAGGTAGTCCGGCCCTTGCCGGTCGACACCAGGTGCACGTCGGACCCGTCGACATTCATGATGAACATCTGGTCGCAGGAGTAAGGCGGGCGCGTGGATTGAAAGATCAACCTCTTTCCGTCAAAGCTGAAGTAAGCCTCGGCGTTCTGTCCCCCGTAGGTGATTTGCTTCACGTGCCGCAGGTGCACTTCGCGCGGGTCGCGAAGCGGATCGTCGGGAGTTCCATTCACCACCGGCCCGGGGCCGGACAGGCTCTGCGACGCCGGCTTGGGGGGTTGCGCCGTTTGTTGAGCGAGCAGGCGCGCGCCCAGAAGCACGAGCACTGTTAAGAAAACTGCCAGCAAACCCCGGAAGCTTTTACGTCTTGAGCCGTCGAGAGTACGTCGTCTCATTGGCTCCTTCGATGCCTGCTTCATACGCCGCTTCTCCTAGCCCCGAAGGGGCGAAAGAGAGTAGCCCAGGGCGCCAGCCCTGGCGTTCGATGCGCCCAAAACCACAAGAACTTCAATTTGCCCGCCTTCTCCCAGGGCTGGTGCCCTGGGCTACTCTCTTTCGCCCCTTCGGGGCTAAGGCATTTTCACTTGCAGTCGAACACCAGCTTGAAGTCGTCGATCCCTCCGCCTTCCGCTACGTCGATCCGGTCGTCGTGCTGGCCGCAATGTTTGCGCTTCAGGGTGACGTAGCTGCGGCCCGGAAGCAACTCCAAAGTTACCGCGCCATCCTCGGACGTCTCGCCCTTTACGTCGTCGAGCACCGTCCCGCTCGACCACGTCGCGTCCAGCGCGACTTTGCCCTGGGGCCGCCCGGTGCTGTCCGTGACAAGCACCAGCACCGGCTTGTGCAGCATCTGCTTGGCGTCATAGATCTCCGGCGGCACCATGACGAGTTGCAGCGCGCCGCTGGGTTCGGCAGAAGTCAGCTCGACGTGCTGAAACACGGCCGCATCCGTGGTCGCCGCCGCGTGTCGCGCGGTCACCCAATAGAGCCCCAGCGGCAGATGGTCAAAAGAAAAGCGCCCATCCCTGTCCGCCCGCGACTGATCCACCAGCCGCTCCTGCCGGTCGCTCAGCGAAACCAGCGTCCCGTAAACCACCGGGCGGGAATCCGGCGTCACCACCGTACCTGCCACCGAACCCGTGTCTGCCGCCGGCGGCGGTTCCAGGTCGAGATCAACGGCGTTGCTTTCCGTTTCTCCTTGCCAGAGGTCCACACCCAGGTCTCGGGTGGTCTCAGCGCCGTTGGAATAACTCGCGCCGTAAGTCGCCGACAATCGGTAGCGGCCCCACACGGGTTTGGCCGCGGCTTCCGCGCCGGTCAGCGCCGGGGCAAGATGCACGACGGCCTTCTCTTCATAGTCCTCACCTGGCCCCAACGGGATGAGCTTGGGATGCGGCAGGCCGACGGTTTCGAGTACCACGCCCACGGCGCCCGTGCCGGGGCCGGTGGTGGTGTCGCCGGGGGCGGCCGGCGTAAGATGAATTGCCAGCGTCGATCCGCCGCGCGTCGTGTTGCCGGGGTTCTCCTCCGAAGAACTGATGGTCACCGAGGCGGTGCGCGCTACCAGGGCCGCGTCACGCGCGTGCCGGTAAAGCCACACCGGTTCTGACCCCGCGTTGTGAATGTGCAATGTGATCCGCGCTGGAAACGGCATGGTGATGGTCTGCTGCTCGATCGAGAGCAGGAGCTTCAGACTCCCGGCGGAAGCGCCACTCCCGGCATACTCGGTTGCCGAAGTTCGTGCGCTGTCGCGCCTTATTCCTGCCAATGGCCCGCCGTAACCGCGCCATGGCCCCCTCAGAAGAATTGACGATTGACGATTGACGATTGACGATTGGAAGAGAAGCCCAGCCCCACCGCGCGGACCTTTCGATGGCCCATCGACAATCGTCAATAAGCCTTTCTTACAATCGTCAATCGTCAATCGGCAATCGTCAATTCTTCCCTGGTCGTGGCAGACCCCAGATTGGCTGGGTACCGACATAGTAAAGAACTGCGTGCCACAGCACACGAGCCCCGCCGCCACGACCGCGACGATCACCCAAGGCGCAACTGAATCGAATCTTCCCATGTCCTCCAGCGTTCTACTTTCTCACCTCGAGGGTCACTTCGTGGGTCACCTTCTCCCCGTTTCGCAGCACCGTGACCATCACTTTATCGCCCGGCTTGTGAGCGCGGAGGGCATAGGTGAAGTCGTAGAGGTTGTCGATCTTCTTGGTGTCAAACTCCACCAGGATGTCGCCGGCCTTGAAGCCCGCCTTGGCGGCGGGACTGCCGTCGCGCACGTCGGCGAATTTCACGCCATGCTCGATCTCGCCGAAATCGGGAATGGAGCCGAAGTAAGGCCCGTAGCCGCCGCCCCCGCCGGACGCGGGACTAGCGGGCTCGGCCACCCGGACGTACGGTGGTTTTTCCGTGAGTTGGTCGAGCGAGTCGGTGACGCCCGCCACCAACTCCAACACGCGCGCTCCTGCCGGCGCGTCAATCTTGTCCCAGGTGTCCGAGGGCTTGTGGTAGTCCGAGTGAAGCCCGGAAAAGAAAAACAGCACGGGAATATTATGGACCGTAAACGAAGTCTGATCGCTGGCGCCGTAGCCGGAAGCGGAGTAGCTCAGCTCGAAGCCCTGAGCCTGATTCGATTCACCTGGTTGGCTTGAAGCCCCGGCTGGGCTCGCCTCGGAGCCTGACGTGGGCGGTGGCAGCGTCTGGTTGGCATCTTCCACCAGCTTCTTGAATCCCGGTGAAGTTCCGGTACCGCCCACGTAAAGCCGATTCTTGGAGACGCGCCCGATCATGTCCATGTTGATCATAGCCATCGTCCGATCGAGCGGAAACTCAGGGTGGGCGGTGTAATAGCTCGAGCCGAGCAGTCCCAGTTCCTCGCCGGCGAAGGTGATGAAAACGATGGTGTGCTTCGCGCGCGCGGGCCGATGCGCGAAGAAGTCAGCCAGCTCAAGCACGCCGCTGGTTCCGGAAGCGTTGTCGTCGGCGCCGTGATGGATCTGGCCGATCTGCCGCGGCGCCAGCGAGTATTGCTCGCCCAGGCCGAGATGATCGTAATGCGCGCCGATCACGATGGCTTGCCGCGCCAGCGTGGGGTCGCTGCCGGGCAGCAGCCCGACGACGTTCGCCACCGGCTTGCGGATTCGTTCCACATCGACGGTGGCGGCCACGTGCGTCGCCGGGTCGAGCGCGAAGGAGTGATTGGAAAGGTCCTTGTCGATTGCCTGGCGCAGCTCATCGAGCGTGTGGCCGCCGGGCTTCAGCCATTCGTTCACCACCCCGGTCGCCACCTGAATCACCGCCAAGCCGATGTCTTCCGGTCCGGCGAGGCTGCCAAAGCGAACCAGTTCGTCAGGCTCGCCCGGATGATTCCCCACGTCGTTCACCAGGATCATGCCCACCGCGCCACGGTTACGGGCATTCATGGCCTTATTGAGGATGTCGGAGTACACGGTGAGCTGCTTGCCGGCAAAAATGCTCTTCTCGTCGTTCTCCTGCGGTTCGTGGCGCAGCACGATGACCACCTTGCCTTTGACGTCGACGCCCTGATAGTCGTCGTAGTGGTACTCGGGCGCCGTGATCCCGTAGCCGGCGAAAACCAAAGGCGCGTTGAGAGTGGTGTCCTGAGAGAAGCTGAACGGAATGAAGTCCTGGTTGACGGCCAGGGTCCGGCGCGTGGCGCCGCTCTCGTAAACCAAGGAATTGTTCCCGCCGAGTTTCGCACCTACCGTGATCATGAAACTCTGCAGGTAGGTTCCGTTGTCGCCGGCCGGCTCGATCCCGAACTGGCGGAATCGGGCCACGAGGTAACGTGCGGCCTCGTCGAGCTCAGGCGTGCCGTCGCCGCGGCCTTTCAGTTCGTCGCTCGATAGGAACTTGATCGGATCGAGGAATTCCTGGGCGGAAAACGCCGGCACCGCCCCGGTGGACTTTGCAGAGTCGGCCACCGTACGCCGTGGGCCCGCGACAGCGGCAAGAATAAAGGCCGCGACGAGAGCCAACCTCGCCGTCAACGTTCGAATGCCACTCTTTGCTTGCATCAATTCCCCCAATCTAGCCCCTAGCTCTAATCCTTCAGGCAACTACCGGGCACAGTCCCAATCTGGCCGGGAAACCAGGACAGTACCCATTACAGCGCCCGCAGGATCAAACACTTCAAATAGTGCGTCTCCGGCACCGTCAGCAGAATCGGATGATCGCGCGACTGGGTCTGCCGCTCTACCACGCCGACGGTGCGATGGGCGTCCAGCGCGGCGCCGGCCACCACTTCCAGCAGGTCCGACTCGCTGACGTGATAAGAGCACGAGCAGGTGATGAGATATCCGCCCGGGTTCAGCATCTTCAACGCGCGCAGATTCAGCTCCTTGTAGCCGCGCAGCGCCGACTCGCGGTGCGACTTCTGCCGGGCAAAGGCGGGCGGGTCCAGCACGATGGTGTCGAAGCGCTCCCCGCGCTGGTCGGCGCCCTTCAAGTAGTCGAAGCAGTTCGCCTCCATCCACTCGACGTTCGAAACGGCGTTCAAACCCTGGTTGCGGGCCGCCGCTTGCAGCGCTTCGGGGGAACTGTCAATGCCGACCACCGAGTCGCACTTCCCGGCCATAGCCAGCGCGAAGCCGCCCGTGTAGCAAAAACCATCCAGTCCTCGGCCTCGCGCATAGCGCTGCGCGGCGGCGCGATTCTCGCGCTGATCGAGGAAACCGCCGGTCTTCTGGCCGGCGAGAAGATCGAAGCCCATCTTGATGCCGTTCTCTTCCACCACCACTTCACTCACGTTCTCGCCCGCCAGGACGCCCTTCTGCTCCGGCAACCCTTCCAGGCCGCGAACCGCAACGTCGTTCCGCTCCAGAATGGCGCGCGGAGCAAACTGCTGTTGCAGGATTTCCGTCACCGCCGGCTTCAGCCGGTCCATGCCTTGGCTGAGGGTCTGTAGCACGAAGCAGTCGGCATAACGATCGATGACGAGGCTGGGCAGCAAGTCGCCCTCAGACGAGACCACGCGATACGCCTGAGCTCCTTCCACCACCTGCCGGCGAAACGCGGCGGCGGCGGCGATGCGTTCGGCGAGAAAGTCGCGGTCGAAGGGGCGCTTCTCGCGCGTCAACAGGCGCAAGGCAATCTGCGACTGGTCGCTGTAAAGCGCCTGCCCCCAGAAACCCTTGCGGCGGTCGACCACGCGGACCACGGCGCCCGGCTCGGCACCGGATGCGTCCTCTACGTCCGTGCGATAGATCCACAAGTGACCCAAGAGAACGCGGTCGACGCCACGCTGCGAGATGAGAACGCTTGGGACCATTTCACCACTCTAACAGAAATAAGCGGGCCGTTTTCAGTCCTCAGTTTTCAGGCCCCGGTGTGCTAGGTTACTTTGGCGAGCAGTCGAAAAGCGGAGACTGCGCTTGACGGCGCGACCCAACTTCCTACTGTCCTCCCGTACGTCCGTTTTCTCGTCAAGAGTTGAAAGTTGAGAGCCAAAAGCCGAAAGTCAAGACCTCCCGCCGCCTTGGGCTTGGTCTTTTGAAATAGCTCTCAGCTGTCAGCTGTCAGACTGTCAGCCATCAGCTTCCCTGCCTACTGCCCACCGCCTTCTGCCGAGAGCCTGCGGCATTTTTTCCGACTAAACGGTGGCTTCGTTTTTCAAAAAAACCATCAGCTTTCAGCCGTCAGCCATCAGCTTGCCCTGCCTACTGCCCACCGCCTTCTGCCGAGAGCCTGCCGCATTTTGCCGACTAAACGGTGGCTTCGTTCCTGACTTTTCCACAACCCGATCCTTTGTTTTCATGCAAATCGGTGGCTTCGTTTTTCAAAAAGCAATCAGCATTCAGCCCTCAGCCGTCAGCCGTCAGCCAACCCATTTGTTTGCAATAACGACTCGCTTCCGTTGAGATAAAAGGCCAACAAACCCATAGCGAATCCTCTTTTATCACAGATATAATTATGCAAACCCAGGATGACTCCGTAGTCCAGGCGTCTCAGTTACTCCAATTGTTACACCTCCTGAGTAATGCCTCTGCCCATCGGGTGAACCGCGCCGGTAGATCACATTGCTAGACTAGCATGAGATTATTTCAAAGGCAAGTTCTTTCTTGAGTATTAAAAGGCACACTGACCGTCCGGGTATCCGGTCTCGGCTGTCTCGGCTATCAGCCCTTAGTTTTCAGCAAAAAGTGGCCCTTTTAGCTGGGAGCTGAAGACTGATTGCTGATGGTCGAGCGGAGAGATGATGGCTGGCCGGCCTTTCTCCTGTTCAACATTCACCATTCATAATTCGCCATTCATCATTCATCATTCATCGTTCCCCTCCAACCTCCCGCCCTTGGTAGAATCAAAGCCTCATGCTCCTCGACGAATTCGATTACCCGCTCCCCGGCGAACTGATCGCCCAGCAGCCGCTGGCCGAGCGCGACGCGTCGCGCATGATGGTGTTGCATCCAGCCAGTGGAGCCCATGGCGCCTATGAGGATCGCGTCTTCCGTGATCTCCCCACTTTGCTCGACCCCGGCGACCTGCTGGTCTTCAACAACACCAAGGTCTTTCCGGCCCGGCTGCTGGGCCGGCGGCGGGGCGTCACGGCGCAGCCGGTCGGCAAGAACAACCCCGCCGTCCGCGAGCACCTCAGCGCCGAAGTCGAACTGCTGCTCACCCGCCGCGAGAGCGACGACGTGTGGCAAGCGCTGGTCCGTCCGGGCCGCAAGATTCGTACCGGCGAGGTGCTGGTGTTCGGCGACGGCGAACTCGAAGCCGAAGTGCTGGCCCGCGGCGACTACGGCGTGCGACGGGTCCGCTTGCGAGCGCGCTCGGGCCCGACTGAGGCGGTGGGGTCAGTTGGGGCATTTGAGCCGGCTGAGCAGACTGGGAAGGGAGAGCTAATTGAGCAGGCCATCGATCGTTTCGGGCACGTGCCGCTGCCGCCTTACATCCATCGCGCCGACCGGGCGGCCGATCGCGACGCCTACCAGACCGTCTACGCCAAGGTGCGCGGCGCCGTGGCCGCGCCCACCGCCGGCTTCCACTTCAGCGAGCGGGTGCTCGAACAGTTGCGCGCGCAGGGGATCGAAACGTGCGAAATCACCTTGCACGTGGGACTGGGGACTTTTCAGCCCGTCCACGAAGCGCAGGTTGAAAATCACAAGATGGAGGCAGAACGTTTCGAGGTCGGCGAGGCGGCGGCGGAAGCCATCGGTCGCGCCAGGGATCTGGGCCGCCGCGTGGTCGCCGTGGGGACCACAACCGTCCGAACCCTCGAGCACATTGCGCGCGAGAACGCCGGCAGAATCGTCGCCGCTTCGGGTGAGACTAGCCTGTTTATCGTACCCGGCTTCCCGTTCCAGGTGACGAGAAGCTTGCTCACCAACTTTCATCTACCCAAATCGACCTTGCTGATGCTGGTTTCCGCCTTTGCCGGGCGCGACTTCATCCAGCGCGTCTACCAGCACGCCGTCGCCGAGCGCTATCGATTCTACAGCTATGGTGACTGCATGCTGATCTTGTAGCGGCGGGTTTACCCGGCCATCAGCGTTGAGCTATCAGCCTTCAGCTTTCAGCCGTCAGCAAGACAGCGGCCTTTCTTGCTGAAAGCTGAGTGCTGAGGGCAGCGTGGCAGGATAAACCCGCAGCTAAATTTAACAAGCTTCTTCAGAGCAGCTTCAGAAAGCAGTGTTGGCTCTTGATCTTCCGGAAGCCAATCGCTTCATAGAAGGCGTGCGCTGGCTCGCGAAGAACGTTGGACCGCAGATAGATGGCCTCAAGCTCGCGTGAGCGCGCCCATTTCTCAGCTTCACCCATCAGGAGCTTGCCCAGACCCAAGCCGCGATGGGTCTCATCCACCACCAGGCCGCCGATCTCCGCGCGCGGCCCAACGTCGAGCGAATACTTCGCGAAAGCGTGAACCCAGCCCACCACGCTTCCGCCGATTTCCGTCACAGAGACGAAGTGATCGTCATTATGCCGGATTCGCTCCAGCCGTTTCCGGACCTCGGGCTCGGTCGAGGGGTAGCCCAACAGGGTAGCGAGGGCCGCGATGCGCGGGGCGTCGGCAAGGCGCGCCCGGCGAACTCGAACATCTGAGCGGTTCTCCGGCCTAATGAACTCGGCGGCCATTGGTTAACCACACTATCTAAGGAAGAATTGACGATTGACGATGGCGAAAGCTATCGGCTGTCAGCCATCAGCTATCAGCAAGCCCGGACTATCGTGCTGAGAGCTGACCGCTGATTGCTGAAAGCTGTTTTTCAATCGTCAATTCTTCTAGCCTCCCAGCTTCTCATCAAAGAACCGGGCCATGATGTCCAGGGCTTCCTTCGTCTCCGGCAAGTGATAGTCGTACCAGAAAGCGTGGGGCAGCGCCTCAAAGACCACGAGTTGGGCATCCACGCCGGCGCGCAGGAACGCGCGATGCAGGTCCGCAGTGCCGCTGAGCAGCAAGTCGCGGGTGCTGCTGACAAACAAGGTCGGTGGAAATCCCTTCAGATCGGCGTAGATCGGCGACAGCACCGGGTCCTTGGGATCGGCGGCGCCGATGTAAGCTGAGAGGTGCGGCGTCTTCGACGGAGGATCGAGGTGTCCGCCGAATCCCTGAACGGTGTAAAGGGCTTGAGAGTCTCCCGCCCGGCCCATCTCGCCTGTCCCGGAGAAGATGCCGAGGACGCCGGGAAGCGGCAGACCGTCACGTCGCAGCCTGACCGCGACTTCTGCGGTGAGGATGGCCCCGGCAGAGGTTCCGAACAAGCCCATCCTGGCCGGCTTGTAAGTCTTGAGCAGTTGCTTGTAAACCGCCTCCGTATCGTCCACTGCGGCAGGGAACGGGTGCTCCGGCGCCAGTCGGTAATAAACGGAAACCACGGTGGTCTGGGTGAGGTTGGCAATGGGAATTCCCTCCACCAGCGAACCCGAGTCGGAGTTGAAACCCCCGCCGTGCACGTTGATCAGCACGCGGTCTCGTTTTGAAGCGGGAGGATTGAGCGGCTTGATGACATCGCATCGGACGCCGCCCATGGTCTCTTCTTTGACGTCCACCGGATAGAGCTTGCGCGCTTCCTCCGCCCGGCCGATACGGAACTTGTCGGTGGCTGTGCGCCGCTCGGCGAGGGTGGGCGCCGGACCCGAGGGTACCGGCCGCGAAATGAACTTCTGCGCTTCCGGGCTGATGGTTTGCGGCACCGGAACCACGCGGGTGACGT
>Ga0335078_10005585_pt1 | contig 18580 bp, 10 predicted proteins | sample Lox_Sample_32_FD_206711 | JGI IMG/M metagenome (GOLD analysis project Ga0335078, IMG submission 206711) | Soil microbial communities from Loxahatchee National Wildlife Refuge, Florida, United States - Lox_Sample_3.2 | ecosystem: Environmental > Terrestrial > Soil > Wetlands | place: USA... | reverse complement strand
GCTCGGCGGCCGTCAGCGCCAGAACTGTCGGCACGGCTATCCCTGCCACCTTCAACAACGCCCGCCGTGACGGATTTCGCAGCTCTTCGGCGCTGCCCGACAAGGTTACCAATCCGGTACGTTCCAACTCGGCGACAGCTTCCAGCGCGACCTCGTTGGTAACATCCTCGCCGAGGCGCTCGCCCATGGCACGGGCCAGCTTCGGGATTGTCGTTGGCCTGTGACAGGCCTCAAACGCAACAGCGGCTCTGATGTCCAGAGCGTAGACGGATTTCGTGACGCTGTCGAATATCGCCGTCGAGCCATCGGGCAGCTTCTCGATGGCAAAACCCTTCCCAATGGCCTGCTGAACTGACAGTTGTTCACTCAGCACGGGTTCTCCTTTTCAATTCAGGATCATGAGATGCGATAGTAGCATCTAGTACATTACGCCAGCAAGCTCTCCCAAAGTGAAGCGGTCGTCCCATTACGTATATGCCGTTCTGCACTATGGATAGCAGTTTTCAGGTGGAGGAACCAGAGCAATCCATTGAAAACGATAATGGAATGTACTCCATCCCGGTGAAACACGATGGCGCCTTCCGCGGATCCGAGGGCGAGCTGGAATTCACGAACAAAGCCATTTATTACGTGACCAAAAGCAGGACTGACGGCCGGAGTTGGCTTATGGACCGTGATATCGTCTCGGTCTGGTCCGACGACCCTTACCGGCTCGAGATTCGCGCCTACGAAAACAACCGGCGGGAATTCAGCCGCACGGCTACTTACAAATTCGACCTGAAGCAGAAGCTGGATCCGGAGTTCTATCGCAAGCTGAAGCTGAGGCTGTACGGCCTGGAAAGCAACAACGAAGTCAGTGCGCAGCGCTGACTGCGGGGCGGCTGACGAACTGGAGAAACGCGCCCACCTCGCCGCCATGGTCCGCGGCGAATCGTTCGGCAACGGACCGGTCCGCGAACGCGATGATGCTGGGCGCGCAGCGATCGAACCGCATCGGCACCGGCTGCCCGTCGCGGTTCAGCATGTCATGCAAACGGACGCAAGGGATCACGTCGCTGCCTTCCACCGCATACGCATCGGCCGGGCGCAGGGCGTGCGCAGTTTCGTAGTCGGTCACCTGCAGAAATCGGACCGGTTCGTGACTCTGGGCGCCTGCACTCAGCGCACACGTGGGGCAACAAAATATCTCGCGCTTGCTGCCCACGTAGGCAACCGTTCGCATCTTAGCGTGAATCGCGCGCCCGCAAGCCTGGCAAACTTCCTCTCGTGAGGTGCGCGTCATCCGCAGGGCTGCGTATCCCAGCCCAAGGGCCAAAACCAACACCACGGCCAGACCCAAGGTCTGCTGTACACGGCTCACGGCCCCACCCTCCTTGATTCCATCCTAAGGCCGATTGGATCGCCCGATTTGCGCTCAGCGAGTGGCGCGGCCGTTGCAACCGCCGCTCCGGTATGGCTTGTTTGCCCGTCGGCCGCCACCTCGATTAGGAGCCAGTATTCAGGCCCGAACTCCGAATACAGCGTAGGGGGCGGTTGCCATGCCGCACAGCGGCGGGTTCAGGGGGCTCGGACCGATTATTGGTTGATTCTGTCTAGGCTGCCGTCCAACACCACGGGCCGGCCCGGTTGAATCTCAACATCCGCTGAGCGATCGCCGTAGAGCACCCGGTAGCTCACGGCACGATCCGCTTTCAGGCTGAGCCGCGTGAGATGGCCTCGCAGCCACCTGAGGTCCGCCCTCCCACCGCCGCGTACGCGCACGCCCGTCAGAATTCCGTCCGGCCATTGATTCGGGAGGGCAGGCAACACGCGGATTCCGTTTTGAGTGCTCTGGACCAGCATTTCCGTGATCGCCGCCGGACCGCCGAGGTTGCCATCGATCTGAAACGGCGGGCACAGGTCGAACATATTCGGAAGTGTGTTCTTCGTGATCGCCAGCTTCAGGTTGGCGTATGCGCGGTCGGGGTTTCGAAGCCGTGCCCAGAGCGCTGCCCTCCAGATCTCCGACCAGCCGGTCCCGCCGTCGCCGCGCAGCTCGAGCGTCCGCTGTGCGGCAGCCGCGAGTTTCGGAGTCGTCTCGATACTGATATCGTGTCCCGGATAAAGGGAGTACAGGTGCGAAACATGCCGATGCTTCGGCTCGGCTTCGGGATAATCCTCAATCCATTCCTGCAATTGCCCGCGCCGGCCAATCTGCAGGGGCGGCAGGCGTTTTTGGGTCCGATCCAGTTCAGACCGGAACTCCGCGTCGGTTCCGAGGATTTCAGCGGCACGCCGGCAGCTCTCAAAGAGCTCTCGAATGAGCTCAATGTCCATGGTGCATGCGTAAGTCAGATGCTCGGGCTCACCGTTCAGAATGTACTGGTTTTCTGGCGAAGTTGACGGATTCGTGACCAGCCGCCCCGCGAACGGGGTTCCGGCGGGCGCTGCCACCAGAAAGCCGAGTAAGAACTCAGCGGCTTCCTTCATTGCGGGATACGCTTGCCGCCGGAGGAACTCCCGGTCGCCACTGAACTCGTAGTGATCCCACATCTGGTTCGCCAGCCACGCCTCTCCCATCGGCCAGATTCCCCACGGACCATCCACCGGCGCCGTGGCACGCCAGAGATCGGTGTTGTGGTGCAGGACCCATCCCTTGCTGTGATACTCCACGCGGGAGGTCTCGGCGCCGGTGACACGCAAATCGTGTATCAAGCTCCACAATGGCTCTTCGGTCTCCCAGAGATCGCCCGTGTCAGCCTGCCAGTAATTCATCTCCAGGTTGATGTTCGTCGTCCACTTGCTGCCCCACGCCGGATTCAGATCCTGGTTCCAGATCCCCTGCAGGTTCGCCGGCTGGCCTCCGGGCCGGGAAGACGAGATCAGCGAATACCGGCCGAATTCAAAGTACAGCGCGAGTAGGTTGGGATCGTCAGTCCCGGCAAAACTGCTGATGCGCCGGTCGGTCGGCTCGGTGGACCTGTCCTCTCCAAGGCGCAACTGGACCCTCGAAAACAGCCGCCGAAAATCCACGACATGCCTGCGCCGCAACTGGCCGTACGACTGATCAGATGCCCGCCGGACATAGCCCTGAGCAGCCCCCAACGCATCACCGCCGATGTCGTGGTAGTTTCTGAAACTGGTGGCGTTGCTGAACAAGATTGTCACTCCGTCTGCACCCGAGACTTCCAGGCGCCCCCCGCTGGCGCGCACCAATCCGGCTTGGGTCAACACTCTTAACGCCGCCGCAAAGCGCATGCCAGGCTTATCCCAGGAGCCGGTCCACGACCGGAGGGGATTCTGCCGGGGCTGAATTTGCCCGGTCAGCAGCAAGGCATCGCTGCCAGTAGTCTCGACGTGGCTCCCGGTCTGGACAGAATCTATCCCGACGCTGAAGGCGACCTGACCGGGCTGACTGGCTGTAATTCGAACGACCAGCACTTGGTCCGGATAGGAGATGAATGCTTCACGCCGGTATTCTACCGGGCCAACTCGGTAGGTTGTCTCCGCTATCGCTTCATCCAGACGCAGCTCGCGATGGTACCCGGTAACAGCACCATGACTCGGGAAGTGCAAGCGGATATCGCAGAATGGCTGATAGGGCATCAGGACCTTCGGTTGCCCCATGAGAGCTTCCGAGGCTTTCTCAGCCTCGGCCACCTCACCCGCGAAGATCGACTGCCGGATCTCGGCGAGATGACTGTATGCCTCCGGATTCACGTAGTCGTGCGGCCCTCCGCCCCAAAGTGTGTCTTCGTTAATCTGAAGGCGGTCATCTTCGACGCCGCCAAAGACCATCGCTCCGATGCGCCCGTTGCCGAGCGGCAAGGCCTCGGTCCATTTACCGGCGGGCTTGTCGTACTGGAGTTTAAAACGGAACTCATCCGCTCGAACTGGTGCGTTCCATGTGATGATCGCTAACAGAAGGAGAGTCGTTCTCAGGCCGAAAGGCATATGCCGTGGAATTTCTACGCCAGGAACACTTTCAAAGCGGCCGCGTAGTCCATGGCTGAGGTTTCCTCTCCCGGCAGTTCCACGCGCAGGCCGGCGGCAGTCTGCTCCCAAGTTACCTTTTCCCCACTGCCCAGCAGTTGTACGTGGGCAATTTTCCCGGGCTTGGCGTCTGCCGCCGTGCCCAGGGCCTGTATGGTGAACTCCCCGGCCGGCCAGCCCAGCGCGATGGCATAGATCACTGTGTTGGCCTTGTTGCGCGTGAACCGGATATCCTTCGAGCCCAGACTGCGCACGCTGTTCCCCTGAAACGATCCGCTCTTGATGGCGTTCGGTCCCTCACCGTACACCTTCCAGGGCCGTGTCTCGTAGATCGCTTCGCCATTGATTTGCATCCATGCGGCGATGGGATCGAGCACGGCAATCTCTTTGCGATCGATGGTGCCGTCGGGCCTGCCGGGGATGTTCAGAATGAACGTGCCGTTCTTGCTCACCGTGTCGATCATCCAATGCAGGACGTCCCGCGGTTCCATGTATCCGCCGTACTCTCCGGGCTGTTCCAGAAGGCTGCGCCGGTAGTGCCATTGCCCGATGCAGGTTTCCGATTGCCACGCATACCGCATGATTCCGCTGGTGAGCCCACGTTCGTAGTCGGCGACGACGGCCTTCGCCAGATGGTCGGGCACCTGCTTGATCGTGGTTACAGCCTCCATCCTGCCGCCGTGGGTCTTCAGATTATGGTTGTAAAAGTACGAAGCGATATTCATGCCGCCCCAGCCCAGCGGGAAGAGCGAGTTATCGAAGTAGAGGAGATCGGGATCGTGCTGGTCGATCAGATCGCGCGTGCGGTCGTAGAAATCCTTGACGTAGGAGATGTCGGGCAAGGCGTTCTCCGGGTGTTTGACGCTGTACAACTGTTGCGGATAGGATCCCTCCCACCAGCAGCCCTTCCCGTCCCCGGCTGTCAAACTGCCGTCGTAGGGCACGCCTGCCAGGGGACCATTCTTGTCCGCGCCGTGGGCCGTCTGGAACCACCACCAGTTACGCGCCTGGTGCACGGTCACGCCGAAGCGCAGCCCATGCTTTCGCGCCGCTGCCGCCCACGTCCCCACGACATCCCGATGCGGCCCCATGTTCACGGCGTTCCAGGGATGGTGTTTGGAGTCCCAGGCATCGAAGCCATCGTGATGGTTGGCCAAAGCGATGAACAATCGCGCGCCGGCCTTCTTGTAACGGTGAATCAGTTCCTCCGGTTCCCAGTTGAGCAGCGTCCACTGAGCGCACAGGTCTTTGTATCCGAACTTCGAGGGGTGGCCGTAGTGTGCCAGGTGATACCTATAGTCGGGGGAACCCTCCACGTACATGTTCCGCGCGTACCAATCACCCGCTTCGGGGACGCACTGCGGGCTCCAGTGCGCCCAGATGCCGAATTTCGCGTCCCGATACCACTCCGGCGCATCGTACCGAAGCAGCGAGTCCCAGGTGGGTTTGTATGGCCCTTCGCCGGCGAGCCCTGGAATTGGAGAATCCATCGGCACGCCATCCCAGGAGCCGCCCGGCACCGGGAGCTTCGGATTCTCGCCCCACCCGGTCGGCTTCCAGTTGCTTTCCTCCAGTTTTTCGCTGATGATCTTGCCGCCTTCGAGCGCATAGAACACGCGCGCCTGTTCCGGGGTCGCGCAAAAAGCGGCGTAGTCTTCGGTGTATTTGTCGAAGCCACCCGATGGCTCGGCCTTGCTGACCAGGCCCACCGATGGCATGGCCGCCGCGGTTGCGGCGATTCTGCAAAACTGTCTTCGATTCATGGCACCTTCTGTCCGATACGACTATATCGGCCGGCGGCGCGGCCTGTCAACGATAAAGTAACCGAATGAATGGAAGCGTTCGATCTGGAAATCCGAGATCGTTTTACCGTGGCGATATAATAGCTCCATTCCGCGATTCCGGCCGATCTGCCGCGCAGCGCAGCCCGTGCCGTGGCCGGATAGGGCTATGCAGTTTGCCCAAAGGTGATGACATGGATCTGAGCGCTCTCCCGGAGACGACGCGTCCCGCAAGCGGCCCGCCGGGCTATCACAGGCTTTTTGCACGTGAGCATCTGCTGCCGTTCGTCCTGGTAACGGCGCTTTTCTTTCTGTGGGGGATTCCCAACAACCTCAACGACGTGCTGATCAAGCAGTTCATGAAGTCGTTCGAGATCACCCGCTTTAAGGCGGGCTTAGTGCAATCGGCCTTTTACATGGGCTACTTTACGCTCTCCATGCCGGCCGCCCTGCTCATGCGCCGGTTTGGCTACAAAGCGGGACTGGTCACGGGACTGTTCCTCTATGCCTCCGGCACCTTGCTGTTCTGGCCTGCCGCGATGGTGGGTCAGTACGCATTCTTCCTGCTGGCTCTTTTCGTCATCGCGAGCGGACTTTCGTTCTTGGAGACGGGGGCCAACTCCTTTGTCGCCCAGCTCGGCGACCCGGAGAGTTCCGAGCGGCGGCTGAACTTCTCCCAGGCGTTCAACCCGCTGGGAGCCATCACCGGGGTTCTGATCGGTACCGTCTTCATCTTCTCGGGAGTGGAACACACTCCTGCCCAGCTCGCCGCCATGAAGGTCAGCGGCACGCTGCACACCTATCTGCGCCACGAGACCATGCGCGTGATCACGCCCTACCTCGTCCTCGGCGCGGTTGTGATCTTCTGGGCGCTCCTCATCATTCGTACGAAATTCCCGAAGGTCGCGGGCGAGACTACCTCGCACGCCGCAGCCGAGCACGGCCGGTTCCGCGATCTGCTGCACTACCCGCACTTCATCCTCGCCGTCATTGCGCAGTTCTTCTACGTGGGCGCGCAGGTGGGCACGTGGAGCTACTTCATTCAATACGTGCAGGACTACACCCACATGCCCGAAAAAACGGCCGGATATCTTCTCACCGGCACTCTGGTGGCCTTCGGCGTCGGTCGCTTCTCCTCGACTTGGATCATGAAGTACATCCGGCCGAATCTGCTGATGGGCGCCTACTCCGTGATCAACGTGGCCCTGGTGGCAGTCGGCGTGCTTTTTCCCGGCTGGCTCGGACTTTGGGCCATCCTGCTGACCAGCTTCTTCATGTCTCTGATGTTCCCGACGATCTTCGCGCTCGGGCTGCGCGGACTGGGAGCCAACACCAAAATCGGCGGCTCGTTTATCGTGATGGCGATTATCGGCGGCGCGGTGTTTCCGCCGGCTATGGGGTTGGTGTGGCAAGCCACCCACAGCATGGCGATTGCGATGTTGCTGGTGCTGATCTGCTACGTGTACATCGCGTACTACAGTTACGTGGGCTACGCGCTCGGCCGGCCGACGGGCGATCCTCAAGCAGCTTGACGGGACCGGATCGCCGCGCGCCGCGCGTGGAAAGCATCATGATCCACACGGGCGGCGATCTCGGCTGAACTGTAACGGTCGGCGGCGAGGAATCGGTCCTTCTCCTCCGCGGTCGCGCTGTCCACATCAAGCATCCAGCGCCACCGCCGGTATGCCTCGGGATCCTGTTCCGCGGGAAAAACGCGGGCGTTCCAGAGCGTGCGCTCGGCGGCCGGGATATCGCTGTTCCAGACATCTGAATCGGCCACCCCCGCCGCGCGGAGCCACTCCATCAAAGGCCTGCCGCAGAAAGTGGCTCCGGCTCCGGCCGGATGTTTGAAGCTGTCGTCCATACCGTAGTAGCGGATGAAGCACGCCTTGCGACCATAGTGATCGAACCCGGGCGTGAGATCGAGGCAGGCGCCCAGAGGCAGCTCCAACGGCTCGGACACGTCCACGCCCACGACGACGTTGCGGCCGGGCAGCGAGAGTGTTGCGCGCAGGCGGCAACTCTCTACCCAGGAATCGGTACTGGCCAGCACGGCTCCGGCGGAGGTCTCTACACCAACAGCGAGCGTCCGGCGGGGCGGCGGCGCGCCGCGCTCAAGGGTGGTTAGTTCGATGCCGCTGTCGATCAACTGGCGCGTGGAACCGAAATGCAGGAAGCTGCAGCGGGAGAGTACCTGCAGGTGTAGCGGGATTACATGGAAGGCGTTGAAGAAACTGGCGAGTATGGACTCGTCCAGCGTCGATCCACTGGATCGCACAGTGCGCAAATACTCTTCGAGCGTTGCGCCGCTGCCGAGAGCGGCGCAGACCTCACGATAAAGATCGATGCCGTGCGAAAGCAGAATGTTCCAGACGGAAGGAATCCAGCCGGTTCCGCAAGTGTAGAAAGGACGAAGCATTTGTACTGCGGCCGCGGCATCCAGGCTCATGACGCCGACATCGAGCACAGCCCGTCCGTCTGCCGCGATCGCCCCGGTTTCCACTTGCCTGCTTATGCCGGGCTTCTGCAGGTAGAGCCGCACGGAACCATCCTCGTTCGGGCAGAACACGCCATGGCGCGAGGCCTCCTCCGGCGGCGCCCACGATCCCAGCGCAGTGATGCCGCCGGCGAGCGTGCGGACCTCGGCGGGATCGAACCGAATCAGGGCATCTCCGGAGGCCACCACGATCTGTCCCACTCCCGGGGGACCGCTGGGAAGAGACAGAAACGGAGGAACCAGACGGTCGAACAGGGTGGGCGGCAAAGCCGCGCCGGACTCCACGGGTAGTGGCACGAAGATTTTGCCGCACGGGGAATAAGCGGGCAGGCGGCGTGCGTCGCCTCCGGCGTGTACGATCAGGATCCGCAGACTGCGGAGGATAGCTTCGGCGGACGCGAAATCCGCGGGGGGATCACCGCGCGACTCCCGCCGAAGTACCTCGACGAGGCACTGCACCGTACTGCCGCCGCTGCCAACACGGCGCCCCTCGGGATCAGCCAGCACCAGCGTCTTTCGCACACACGGCAACTGCCCGGCATCGTGCCGCAAGCGGAGCTGCATTTCATACGCTGCCGCCTGATTGGCGTTGGCCGCGGTCAGGATGAGATAGTGCCAGGGTTCGGCCACGGCAGACATGGAGGGCGCCTATTGGGGAACGGCGCGGCGCGTCGATTCGCGGGCCACGACCTTTGGTTCCAGCAGAATGCTGCGCGGGGGGGGAGGGGTCTTCGCCCCAATCAGTGAAAGCACCAACTTCCCCGCCCGCTCCCCTATGGAGGCGCTCTGCTGGTCAATGCTGGACAGGGGGACGCGGAGAGACCGGTCGAAGTGGAGATTGCCGCAGCCGATCACGGCGATATCCTCGGGGACCCGGAGGCCTGCTTCGAGGATCGCATCGATGACACCGATCGCAATGGGATCGTTGTAGCAGAACACGCCATCCGGGCGAGGGTCCAGTTGCAGCAGTTTCTTCATGGCTTCGCTGCCGCTCACCCAACTGTCCGCGTCCGGCGAACGCCCGGTGACCACGTGACCCTGAAATGGTACCAGATTCTTCCGCGCCAGCACCTGGTTGTAGCCTTCCAGACGGCCAATCGCGGTGCTCATGGCGGGACCCCGAATGTGCGCAATCCGGGTGCAACCGATCGAGACCAGGTGATCCGTCGCCATGCGGCCAACGGCGATGTCGTCCACGCCGACGAAGTTCGCCGGCATCCCCAGGAAAGCGCGGTCGATCAGAACGTAAGGGACTTTCTGCTCCTCGATGCGGCGGAAGCTCTCCACGGTCAATTGGGTGGATGCGATCACCAGCGCATCCAGCCGGCGGCTTAGCAGCCGTTTAATTTCCTGACGCTCGAGTTCGGCATCCCCCTCCGAGGATGAGATCAACAGACAGTAGTTCTTCCGGCGCAGCGCATTGGACAGGCCCATGGCGACCTCTGCAAAAAAGGAATGTACCAGGTCGGGCACGATCAGGCCCGCCGTGTAGGTTCTGCCCGTAACGAGTGCCCGCGCCGCGGGATTGGGCTGATAGTTCAGTTCCTTGACGCGTTTCAACACGCGCTGGCGCGTCTCCTCACCGATGTCGGCGTGATTCCGCAGTACTTTGGAAACGGTAACCACCGACACGCCGAGTTCGCGCGCAATATCCTTCATGGTGACTGACATACGGCTACCGAAACGAAGATAGCATGGCGAGGGCGTGAACGGTTCCTGCACCGGTACACCTGGGACCGTGCCGTAACGCAGCTTTGTAAATCACACCTCCGGCGCTAGAATGGCTGGACTTTTCAGCACATTTCGGCGACTTTTGGCCGATTTGCCCACGCCACATGCCGGATAAAACGAGAATAGGAGTTTTTTTCTTGACAGGACTTTCGGCCAGTAGTAGAATCCCACTAGTGACGTTAACGATACAGTCACCGTCACTTTAGGGGGGGATTGAGGATGTTGGGTCATTTCCGTCTCGCCCATCTGCCGGGCAATGCAATCCGTGTGAGGAGACAATATGGCCGCGTTTGCTAACAGACAATGGTTGAACCGTTGTTTCCAAGCCATGTTTCTGCTGGTTCTCGGTCTGCAGGTCGCCGCTCCGCCGGCTGCAGCCCAGGAGGCATCCGCCACGGTCAACGGGGTCGTCACCGATCCTAGCAGCGCGGCCGTTCCTGGCGCTCAAATTGACCTCCGAAACGTGAATACCGCCGTCGTGAGAAGCACGACAACCAATGCCGACGGCGCATACGCTTTCATCAACGTTGTGCCGGGCGTCTACACGCTGCGCGCGAGCGCCAGCGGTTTTGCCAGCGTGACGCAGGCGCAGGTCAGGCTGGAGGTTAACCAGACTGCCACGTTCGACTTTCATATGAAGATCGGCGAGGCCGTGCAGAGTGTGACGGTAGAAGCGGCAGCACCCGGCGTGGAATCTTCGACTTCGGAGTTGGGTACGGTGGTGAGCACGCAGCAGGTTAACAACCTTCCCTTGAACGGCCGGAACTTCACGGAACTGCTGACCATCACCCCGGGCGTGGCCAACGTCAACCGCGACCAGAGCGGCACCGGAGCGGGGGCTGGCGGCGGTGGATTTGTCGGCGCTGCCATCGGCGTTGCCGCTTTCCCCGCCATCGATGGAGCGCGTGTACGTAGCAATACATATCTGCTCGATGGTATTAACGACCTCAACACCTTCCTGACCACCTACAACTTCGCGCCCATCGTCGACGATATCCAGGAGTTCAAAACCCAGAACCACAACGATTTGGCTGAATACGGCGGCGTCATGGGCGGAATCGTCAGTGTGGTCAGCAAATCCGGCGCGAACCAGTATCACGGCACGCTCTGGGAGTTCCTGCGCAATTCCGACATGGATGCCCGCGGGTACTTCAACGCGGCTCTCGCGCCACTGCGACAGAATCAGTTTGGCGCCGCCGCCGGCGGTCCCATCTGGATTCCCAAAATCTACAACGGGAAGGACAAGAGCTTCTTTTACGCGGCTTACGAAGGATTTCGACAGCACACCGCGAACGAAGGGGGCACACTGGGGCCGACGGACGCCATGCGCAACGGCGATTTCAGCGCACTACTGGCTCAAGCTAACCCAACGGTCCTTTTCGACCCCAATAGCACCACGTACGATGCCGCTAGCAACAGCTATTCGCGCACACCCATTCCCAACAACATACTTCCGTCGAGTGAGATCAACCCCGTCTCGCAGTTGTACGAGGGTTTGGTGCCCCACGCCGGCGCGCTCGTCAACGGCAATAACATCTACCTGTCAGAGCCCAACATTCTCACCAACGACAGTGGTCAGATTCGGGCCGATCAATATTTCGGAAACTCCGATCAAGTCATGTTCCGGTACAGCGAGTACGAGGAGGGATGGTTGGTTCCCAACGGTGTCATCGGGGCCAACAACGACGACATATACGGGCACAATTTCGCGATCCATGAGACCCACACCTTCGGGCCGACTGCGGTCCTGGAGGCCTATTTCGGGCGGAATTTTGGTTTCGATAACGAAGTCGCTTCAGTGCCGGGCATGGATTCCTCATTCCTGAGCAAGATCAACGGCCTCGGCATGAACACTACCTTCGAAACCCTGAACGGCAAAGAATACGCGCCCATGATCAACTCCATAACCGGTTATCTGTCGTGGCCGAATTCCGCGCTACAGGGTACCGAAATGGCGGATGTCTGGCAGTGGGGCGGCACGTTCTCAAAAATAATCGGCAAGCATACGCTCAAAGTAGGCGCCGACATTCAGACGAACAACTTCTATTCGCCTATCGGTTACGACACCATCTCGTTTTCGCCGGCTCAAACGGCAGGTCTGGGCACCGAGCAGGGTGTCGGCGGCGACGCGTGGGCTTCCTTCCTGCTCGGCGTTCCGGGAGGCGCGTCGCTTCGTAACGTCCACGAGGTGGCGAACGGCGGCTGGATGGACGCCTGGTTTGTCCAGGATCAGTGGAAAGCCACCAGCAGGCTGACGGTGAATGTGGGATTACGATATGACCTGCGGCTGTGGCCGATTTACGGCGCGGGCAAGGACCTGTATACGGGCGATGCCGATGCGGTCACCGGGCAGTATTACATAACGGCTGTTCCGCCGAATTGCTCGGCTACCGTCGGCGCGCCCTGCCTGCCCAACGGCATCTATGTCGGAACGCCCGCTTCGGGAGACACAGTCTCTCAATCCCCTGATCCTTACGGGCCGGGCCAACTACCCCAGTATGTTCACGTAGCCGGATCGAATCACGCAATTCTCAACAACGATTTCGGCGACTGGTCCGGAAGGTTGGGGTTGGCATACCGTCTGTCCAATAAAATGGTTGCCCGCGCGGGGTATGGCCGCTTTTATGATATGTGGGGCGGAACAGTCCAGTTGTCACAGAATTTCGGCGGAAACTGGCCGGCGGTGGCCACCATCAACAATCCAACGCTGAACCAGAATGAGATAACCGCGAGCATGACGAATCCTCTGGGCCTCGGGGCCGGCGGCGGCCTGGTTTATCCGGTTTCCACCTTCTCCGAGGTGAGCCAATGGATGGTGGATCCGAATTTCAAAACGCCCTATATGGACCAGTGGAACTTCGGCATCCAGCGGGAGCTTCCTGGCTCAACGGTTTTGGATGCGAACTACGTCGGTTCGGTAGGCCGGCGTCTGGACTGGGGGCCGGTACAAAATGTCGCCCTTCCCGGTCCCGGCCCGGTGGCGCCGCGCCAGCCGTTCCCGTACATGCTGCCGCAGTGGTTCGACCAGAGCGTGGGCGCCAGCCGGTACAATGCGCTGCAGGTTTCGGTCAGAAGGACGGCCAGCCAGGATCTGCTTTTCCAACTGTCGTACACCTTGTCTAAATCCATCGATGATGGCTGCGGCATCGGAGCCAATTGCATCGTAGAGGACGTCTACAATCGCACCGCCGATGTGCAGATATCCGATACCAACCAAACGAACAATTTCACGGCTGCCTTCACGCTGATGTCGCCCTTCGGCAGATCCATTGCGAATGGCAACCGGTTGGTCAGCACCCTGGCGGGCGGATGGGCGCTGAACGGTATCTTGAGCCTCCACTCTGGCCAGCCGTACACCGTGTTCTCCAACACGGCGATTCTCAACGATGGGGGCCTCAACAGCGAGTGGGCAAATCAGGTTGGCAACCCCACAGCCGGAGGCCAAAGCGTGAGTCACTGGTTTAATGTCTCAGCTTTTGCCGATCCGCCCGCCTACACCTTTGGGAAGCAGACACCCAACGCCTTGACCACACAGTTTGGAAAGAACTTGGATTTGTCACTGTTTCGGCAATTCCATGTTGGCGGGGAAAGCAGATACTTCGAGTTCCGGGCCGAAGCGTATAACTTGTTCAACAGCGTTGTTTTCGGCATTCCCAATAGCAACATCGATAACCCGAATCCGGGCGTAGTGACTGGACCAGCGGGAGCCACCCTTCCTCGGCAACTGCAAATGGGCCTGAAGTTCTATTTCTGAGTGCAAAGGGGCACGTGTCTGCCCGCTGCCGTGTGGCCGCTGGCGGTTCTTTTCGTACTCGGCATAGCCGTGTTCGGCGCCGCCAAGGAACCAGCAGCCTTGCCGGTCTTTCTCGACGTACGGGCGAAGTCGGGCATCGACTTCCAGCTTCTTTCCTCCCGCACGCCCCAGAAGTACCTCATCGAAACTATGCCTGGCGGCGTGGCCATGCTCGACTACGATCGAGACGGGCGCGAGGATCTCTTCTTTGTCAACGGGGCGGCCCTGCGCAGTCCCATGCCGCCGGGCGCCACGCCCGATAAATCCGATGCGAAATATTGGAACCGGCTCTATCACAACAACGGTGACGGCACCTTTACCGACGTCACGGAAAAGGCCGGCCTCCGCGGCTACGGGTACGGTATGGGGGTGGCCGTGGGAGACTACGATAACGACGGCTATCCTGATCTGTATATAACTAACTTCGGGCATAACATCCTCTATCACAACAATGGCGACGGAACATTCACGGATGTAACTGACAAGGCAGGCGTGCCGGGCGGCGGATGGTCGTCGAGCGCGCTGTTCGTGGATTATGATCGCAATGGAGACCTCGACTTATTCGTTGCGCGCTATCTGGACTGGGATTTCGCGAAGAACATGCCATGCGGCTATCCGGAACGCGGCGAGCCGGCTTACTGCCATCCGGACGTATTCAAATCGGTCACCTACTTTCTCTATCACAACAACGGCGACGGAACCTTCACCGACGTGAGCGCAAAGTCAGGGATCGCTTCGGCACCGGGCCGGGGGCTGGGTGCTGCGTTTAACGATTACAACCGGGACGGGTGGCCGGATATCCTGGTGGCCAATGACGCCATAGCCGAGCAACTGTTCCGCAACAATCACGATGGCACGTTCTCCGAAGTCGGTATCGCGTCAGGCCTGGCTTACGACGAAGACGGCCAGGCGTTCTCCGGAATGGGGGTGGCGTTCGAGGATTATGACAACGACGGCTGGCCGGACGTCTTCATTGGTGACCTGGCGAACCAGAAGTACGCTCTTTTTCGCAACCTGAAAGGGTCGTTTCAGTACGTTTCCGGCATGACAGGAGTAGCCCGCATAACCATGCCGCATTCGGGATGGGGCACCGGACTTATAGACTACGATAACGACGGCTGGAAAGATGTCTTTGTCGCCCAATCGCACGTCATGGATAACATCCAGTACTTTCAAGGTAATGTCAGATACCGCGAGAAGCTGCTGCTGCTCCGCAATTCGCAGGGGCGTTTCGTGGACGTCTCTGCAGGCAGCGGCGAGCCGTTCCGCACGGTGCAGGTCGGCCGCGGCGCGGCGTTTGGAGATCTCGATAACGACGGCCAGATCGATATCGTGGTGAGCTGTCTGGATGGAAAGCCCATCATCCTGCATAATCAGGGAAGCCCCAACCACTGGCTTACCATCAACACCGTCGGCACGGTCAGCAATCACGACGGGATCGGCGCCCGCCTGCACCTGGTGTCTGGCACTGGTTCCAGCCAGTACGCCACGGTCTCGACTGCCGGCAGTTATTTCTCCGCCAACGATAAGCGCGTGCACTTCGGCTTGGGGGAAGAGCGCTCGGTTCGATCACTGGAAATTGAATGGCCGAGCGGCATCGTGCAGAAAATCGAGAATCCCGGCATCGACCGGATTTTGACCGTGCGTGAGCCGCCGCCAGACGGGCCTGCGGCCCGCGCCCTGGGAGGCCGCAAACCGTGATCGCGCGCTGGCTGTCACTCGGCATCTTGCTCGCACTGGCTGTGTTCGCTGTGAGTGCCCTATCGCCACCGCCGCCGATCCGCTTTGAAGATATCGCGCAATCGGCCGGACTTCACTTCATCACCGAAAACTGCCCCACGCCCGAGAAGTATCAGCCGGAAACCATGCCGGCCGGAGTGGCGCTGCTCGATTACGATGGCGATGGCCTGCTGGATATCTATCTGGTCAACGGCGCGGACATGCCGTCGCTGGTCAAAACCGGACCCAAGTATTACAACCGCCTGTTTCATAACAACGGCGATGGCAGTTTCACAGACGTCACCCTGCGCGCGGGCGTCGCCGGATCGGACTACGGAATGGGCGCGGCGGTGGGCGATTATGACAACGACGGTTGGCCCGACCTTTTCCTGGCCAATGTCAACGGGAATCAACTCTTTCACAACAACGGCGACGGTACTTTCACCGATGTCACGGCCAAGGCTGGGGTGACTGGAGGCAAGTTCGGCGGCCGCAAGATGTGGTCGATTTCCGCCGGCTGGTTCGATTACAACAACGATGGCCGGCTGGACCTGTTCGTCTCGAATTATTGCCAATGGGATCCCGCGCATGAGCCGGCCTGCATCGGGCTGAACGGCCGTGGTTACTGCCACCCGAACAGCTTCGCGCCGCTTCCCAATACGCTCTATCGCAACAACGGCGATGGCACCTTCACGGATGTCTCGCGAGAGACCGGCATCGCCGCCGTGGAAGGCAAAGGCATGGGCGTGGCCTTCGCCGACTACGATGGCGACGGATTCATGGATGTGTTCGTGGCCAACGATAACATGCCGAATCTGCTATTCCACAATCTCGGCGGCAAACGCTTCGAAGAAGTCGGCTTGCAGGCCGGCGTGGCATACAACGAAGATGGCGTGGCGCTGGCGGGCATGGGAGTGGCATTCGGCGACGTGAATAACGACGGATTGCCGGATCTCTGGCATACCGCGATTGAGAACGATACGTTCCCGCTGTTTCTGAATCGCGGCGGAGGGCATTTCGTGGATGCCAGCCAGCCGAGCCGCCTGGCAGAGATTACCCGGGAAATGTCCGGCTGGTCGAACGGCGCGGCGGATCTCGACAATGACGGCTGGAAGGACCTGTTCGTCGCGCGCGGCAACGTGATGGACAACATCGACACAATTTCGCGGCATTTTCATTACGCCGAGCCGAACTCGGTTTTCCGGAATCTGGGCAACGGCGAGTTCGCAGACGTCAGCGCCACCGCCGGCCCCGATCTGACGCGCCCGGCGCCTTATCGCGGTCTCGCCTATGGCGACCTGGATAACGACGGCCGCATCGACCTGGTGGTCACGGCCCTGGGGCGCCCGGCGCGGTTGTTCCGAAATGTGACGGAAAACGGTAACCACTGGCTTCTTCTCAAGCTCGTGGGTACCAAGAGCAATCGCATGGGCATCGGCGCACAGATCCGGATCACCGCCGCGGACGGTACCAGGCAATACAGCGAAGTCACCACCAGCACCGGCTACGCAGCTTCCAGCGATCCGCGCGTGCACTTCGGCCTGGGTGGCTGCCGCACGGTGCGCGAGATTGAGATCCGCTGGCCTTCGGGCATGCGGCAGGTGTTGCGCGATGTGCCGGCCGATCGTGTCCTTACGGTGGAAGAACCGCGCGGCGGCAGTTAACGATGACGTTAGCGAATCATGCGGACTATACTGGTCGAAGGTGCGCGATGAGGGCTTTGTTGGGCTGCGTGGTCTGGCTGTCGATTCCGGCCGTGGCTGCGGCGCAACTGCCCGAGGCTTGCAAGATCCCGCCGGGCCCCGCGAACACCCTGCGCAGCACTCCTACCGCGAGCGTCTACGACGCCGTCGGCGCCTGGTTCGCCGGCAGGAACAATCTGAAATGTGCCGTGGCTGCGTTTGAAGAAGCCCTGCGGCGCGAACCCGAATCCGCGGAGGCGCACTACGATCTCGGCGTGGCGCATGTGCGTTTGCACGAACTGGCCAAGGCCGCGGATGATTTTCGTTTCGCGCTGAGCCGTAAGCCGGACATGGTGGCCGGACATAACTCGCTGGCGGCGGTCCTCTCTGACCTCGGCCGCACTGGCGAAGCTGAAGCTGAATTCCAGAAGGCGCTCGCGCTCGATCCCAAGTCTGTGTTCGCGCTGGACCACCTGGCCCAGGCGCTCGCAGCCACGCGCCATTACAACGCGGCCATCCGGTATTGGAAACAGGCGCTGGCGCTCGAGCCTGAATCACCCGGCATGGTGATATCGCTGGCGGTGGCCACCTACAAGGATGGCGATGCCAAGGAATCCATCAACATCCTGACCGCGCTGCTCAAAACGCATCCCGATCTCGAGTCCGCGCACTTTACGCTGGGCAACATTTTTGCGCAGGAGACGCGGTTCCGCGAGGCGGCTGACGAGTACACACAGGTCGTGCGACTGGATCCCAACAACACCGAGGCGTTGCTGGCTCGGGTCAACGCGCTGGTCACCGTCTCGGCCTACCAGGAGGCGCTGGCGCCCGCGCAGGAATACATCCTGAAAAAGCCGGCCGATGCGGAGGGCCACATGCTGCTCGGCGCGGTCTATCGGGGCCTCGGCGAATACGACAAAGCTCTGCCCGAACTCAAACGCGCCGTTGCCGTCAACCCGAATGATCCCCAGTCGCAATACGAGCTGGGCTTTGTGCTGGAGCGCGAGCATCAGCCGAAGCAGGCGGCGGCGCATCTGGAAAAAGCCGTCGCGCTGAAGCCTTCCGACACCGCCGCGCAGTTTCAACTGGCTGCCGTGCTCCGCACTCTGGGTGACACGCAGCGCGCGGCCCAGGTAATCGAGGAGTTCCGCAAGGGCAAAGAGCGGGAATTCAAAATGAACCGGCTGGCCGCGCAGGGCAATCAGGCCAACGAATACCTGCAATCCAACCAGCCGCTAAAGGCCGCGGATGTCTACCGCCAGATGTTGCAGATCGACCCGCAAAGCGCGCACACCGAATACAATCTGGCGCTGGCGTTGGAGGCTGCGCACGATGCCGCGGCCGCCCGGCAGGCGCTCGAAAAAGCCGCCGCGCTCGATCCGAAGATGGGGGAGGCAGGCGCCGA
>Ga0335078_10005584_pt1 | contig 18580 bp, 19 predicted proteins | sample Lox_Sample_32_FD_206711 | JGI IMG/M metagenome (GOLD analysis project Ga0335078, IMG submission 206711) | Soil microbial communities from Loxahatchee National Wildlife Refuge, Florida, United States - Lox_Sample_3.2 | ecosystem: Environmental > Terrestrial > Soil > Wetlands | place: USA... | reverse complement strand
CGGAGATTGTGGACATCGCGCTGCCGGCGGAAGGCGTGTTCCACAACCTCGTCTTCGTCAGCATCAAGAAGACCTACCCGATGCAGGCATACAAAATCATGCACGGCCTGTGGGGCATGGGCCAGATGATGTTCACCAAATACATCGTGGTAGTGGACGCCGACGTGGACGTGCACAACACCCGCGACGTGCTGTTCCATCTCTGCGCCAACACCGACCCGCAGCGCGACAGCATCTTCACCAAAGGCCCGGCCGACGTGCTCGACCACGCGACGAGCGAAATGGCCATCGGCACCAAGCTGGGCATTGACGCGACGAAAAAGCTGCCCGGTGAAGGTTTCAAACGCCCCTGGCCGCCGCTCATCAGGATGGACGAGGCCGTGCAAAAGAAAGTCAACTCGCTTTTCGGAAACAACGCTTGATATGGGCGGCCAGCCGTGCGAATATGGGTAGCCATATTATGAAGACGACTATCGAAATCGCCGACGACCTTTTCGAGCGCGCCCAGCGCCTGGCGCGGAAGGAAAAGACCACCTTCCGTTCATTAACCGAGCAGGGCTTGCGAATTGTGTTAAGGGAAAAACAAGGCAAACCCAGGAAACTTCCGCCACTGGTAACTTTCCGTGGTGAGGGATTAACCGACGAATTCAAGAATGCCTCTTGGGACAAAATCCGCGACGAAATTTACAAGGGCCACGGTGCGTGATCGCGGTTGACTCCAATCTGCTGATTTACTCGCACCGCGAGGACAGCAAATTCCATGCGGCGGCAAAGGAGTTGATTGATTCCCTGCGGCATGAGTCCGCGCCGTGGGCGATTCCGTGGCCGTGCGTTCACGAATACATCGGCATCGTCACGCACACAAACATCTATAAACCGGCTTCGACGTTGCCGCAGGCTTTGGCCGCGGTGGACGCCTGGCTTGCCGGCGGCAACGTGCATCTGCTCGCCGAAAGCCCCGGCTATTTCGAGAAGCTGCGCGAACTGGCGCTGGCGGCGAAATTGTCCGGCCCGCGCATTCACGACGCACGGATTGCCGCGCTGTGCCTGCACCACGGCGTGCGCGAACTCTGGACTGCCGACCGCGACTTCTCCATGTTCCCGAAACTCAAGACCCGCAACCCGCTGGTGAAAAAATGAAGACGGACGCGACGAAGAAAATTCCTGGCGAAGGGTTCAAACGCCCCTGGCCGCCTTGTGGGGCCGTAGCTCGCGGAGAGCGAAGGCTCACGCTCATCAAGATGGATGCAGCGGTAAAGGCAAAGGTGGGAAAATTGTTTAACGGAAAATAGTTTTCAAGCAAGGATTCAATATGCCCAAAGGTTACCCACCGGCCGTGTTCGTCAGTTCAACCTGCTACGACCTGAATCAGGTTCGCGCTGACATGAAACGCTTTTTAGAGAACATGGGGCTTGATCCCATTCTTTCTGAAACACCAGCGTTTCCAGTCAGTCCGCAGATGAGCCCAGTGGAAAACTGTTTACAAGCCGTCAAACAGCGAGCCGACATTTTCGTGCTCATTGTCGGTGCTCGCTACGGCTCGCAAAACGAATCCGGAAAATCAATTACCAATCTCGAATACCTCGAAGCAAAAGCGAAGGGTATTCCGGTTTATGTCTTTGTCCTGAAACAAATTCTTAACGTGCTGCCGGTTTGGAAAAGGAATCGACAGGCCAACTACGAAGGAACAGTCGATACACCAAAACTATTCGAGTTCGTAGAAGAATTACGGAACTCGAAAGATCATTGGGTTTTTGACTTCGACGAGGCGCAGCACGTCATGGACACGCTTCGTCGCCAATTGGCGTATTTGTTCATGGAAGGCTTGGTTCTGCGCGAGAAGGTGAAGAATTTGATGCTTTCGCCTGCGTTAAGGGAACTCTCGGGCAAGTGCCTCAAGCTGATGTTGGAGCGCCCAATTGGATGGGAATACAGTTTCTTCAGCGCGGTGTTGGCGGATGAAATGAACGCCGATCAAGACCTTAAATGGGATCTTCGATATGGTTTGAAGATCGCGCATGTTCATGGGTTGGATGATTTGCTCCTAATGTATAATTGGATTCAGCAAAAACTGAGCGATATGGAAGCGCTGGTTCATTCCGCTAGCCAATTGATGAACCAAGCGATTCAGGAGGCGCTTGGTAAGCCCGGCGAACCTGGCGACCCAGAACACTTGGTTTATGTCGCAAGGCGACTCTCAAAGGTTCGAAAGGAGCTTGTGAATTGGAGTATTGAATTTGCATGCACAAAGGCTCAGCCGGAATGCGGGAAGTTACTGACATTGCTTTCACTGGCATCAAGAGACACGATTGAAAAAATTGAAAGCATTCCTTCCAGACTAGATGATGAAATAGCGAAAGCGATAGCGGCTAATAAGCGTGGCGAAAAATATGTCGCAGAGTTGATGTTAAAAATCGAAATGTCTCACAGTGACGAAATCTGCGCGGAATTCCAGAAGTTGTCTCAGCTGATACGCTGACTTCTCATGCCCATTGAGAATCCCAACGGGATTCCGTCCCAAAGCCCAGGGTTGCGCGGCATGCGCTACCCTGGGTCACCGTCCGCAAACAATTTCCAATCGCAACGCGGTTGGGATCAGAATTGCATTCACGCGCCGGGCGGCGGCAGGAATACCAGCCCGAATTTACTCTCCATCACACGCGGTATGTCCGGCAGTGGCTGCGGGTCTTTGCAGACGGCCACCACTGCGCCACCTTGGGCTGGATGTAGGCGTGCCGCTCAAGTAAGTTCCGCAACCAATGATGTTGCCGGACAATCCCAACTGGCAGATGACTGTGTTTCTCCTGCTCGCGCTGGTGGTGATGGCATTCGTGATGAAACTGGTGGCGTTGCTGCTGCCGGCCAAACGTGAAATAGAGCGAAGAGCTGTGTCGTGGGTGCTGTTTTCGCCCGACTCGGTCTTGCGGGCGCAACGGGCAACCGGTGCCGGGCCGGTGGTGCTGCGAATCCTGATGCTGTTTGCCGCTGTGCTGTTGAGTTATTGGGTCTATTGGCAACTGGTCCGTGGTTTTCAAATCCGCGGAATTCTCCTGAGCTATCTTGCCGTGCCATTTCTGCTTCTGATCGGAGAATCGCTCGTTGCCATTGTGAACCTGTTCCTGCTGCCCTGGGGCTACCTGCTTCCCGCGCTGCTTTGCCGTCCGTGGGCGGCGCGGAGCATTGCGGACTTTTGGGGCAACCGATGGAATCTATGGTTCAGCGACTGGTCTCGCTACGTCATCTTCGGCCGATTACGCCGTCGCCCCATGTTCGCGCTGTTCCTGGTCTTTGCGGCTTCCGGCCTCGTGCACGAATGCGTGATCAACGTCCCGCTTTACTGTGTCACGGGCAGAATTCTCTTCGGCACGATGATGGTTTACTTCCTCCTTCAAGCGGTCGGCATCCTTGTGGAACGACATTTCCTGAATGGCCATCCGCGCTTGATGTTTGTCTGGCTGGTGGTTTTCGTGCCATTGCCTTTGGTGCTTAACGAAGGATACCTTCGCGGGCTCCAGCTTTGGCCGGAATCCAACTAGATTTGTATTCACACGCCGGGCGGCTCAGGGATTCCAGCCCGGATTTTTTCGCAATCTCCATCACGCGCAATCCGAGAATCCCAACGGGATTCCGTCCCAAAGCCCAGGGTTGCGAGGAACGAGCTACCCTGGGTCATCGTCCGCAAAATATTCCCAACCGCAACGCGGTTGTGGCCATTTCGTTTTCATCCGCGCACAAACGGCCACAACGCCGTTGGCGTTGATTCCATTCCGGATGCTTACCCAAGGTAGGCGTCAGACGCCAACCTTGGGCTGAAGGACACAATCCCGTTGAGGTTGTCAAAATGCGGTACTTGCGATTCCGACCAACCGGTATTAGTGTCCGAAACGAGGGGTGAATTGACATTCCAATTGGTAAAAAATGTTCATGACGATGTCCTGAACACCTTCGCCCGTTCGTCGTCTCATTGAAAGGCAATTGAAAAGGAGAAAGGCAAATTATGAGCACTTCGCAGAAAAACACGTCTCAACCGAAGCCGGCGCCAGGCATTGTCTGGTTCGAAATCCCGGCGGAGGATATCAGTCGCGCCCAAAAATTCTACAGCACCCTGTTCGGCTGGAAAATTGCGCCCTTTCCGGGCATGACCGGGCCGGAAGCGCAAGAATACCTGCATGTTGACACCGGGGGCGATGATGCCTCGCCCGATGGCGGGGTGATGAAACGCATGTACCCGGAACAGCCCATCACTCAATACATCGGTGTCCCGTCGGTGGCCGAATTTGCCGCCCGGGTTGAAAAGCTCGGCGGCACGATCTGCAAACCCAAAACCGCCGTCCCGGGCATGGGCTTCTTTGCGATCTGCAAGGACACGGAAAACAACCCGTTCGGCCTCTGGGAACGAAACGACCAGGCCAAATAAATGGCAAAATAATTGTCCTGACCGAAATTTTTCATTCGTCGTACCTGTGAATGGCGGAACAGCCATTCACATTAACAACCAAAAAGGATTATGAATACGCAGACTAAAAACGGATACATGCTGCTGTTTCGCGGCACGGACTGGCACAAAGGCCTCTCGCCCGAGGAAATGCAACGGGTCGCCAATGAATGGATGGCCTGGTTCAAGCGATTGACCGAACAGGGCAAAGCGGTTGCCGGCAACCCGCTGGAACGCGAAGGGAAAGTCGTTTCCGGCAAAAACGGCCGGATGATCGCCGACGGACCGTTCGCGGAATCCAAGGAGGCCATCGGCGGCTATTTCCTGCTGAAGGTGGATACGATCGATGAGGCCATCGCCATTGCCCAGGAATGCCCGGGACTGCCCTATGGCGCCAAGGTCGAGGTCCGGCCGGTGATGGATCAATGCCCGCTTTCGGGTGAAGCGGTTCCCGAAGCGCATCTGGCCGGAGCAACCGCCTGACGGCCCGGAAAAAGGATTAGAACCGGATCAAACCATGAGCGGGGCGGCGGCAATACCGCCCCGCTTTAAACCAAAGAACAAAATCTAACCCATCCAAAACATTATGGCTTCAACCCAAACACTCATTCAACCCTACCTGTTCTTCGACGGCCGCTGCGAAGAGGCGCTCGAGTTTTATCGCACGGCGCTCGGCGCCGAAATTACCCGGCTGTTGCGATTCAAGGACAGCCCGGAACCCGCCCGGCCGGGCATGACCCCGCCCGGATCCGAAAACAAGGTGATGCACGCCAATTTCACCGTAGGCGGTTCTCAGGTGATGGCGTCGGACGGCCGGTGCGGCGGGAAACCTAATTTCCAGGGATTCGGCCTGTCCCTTACCGTGCCGAGCGAAGCGGATGCGGACCGGAAATTTGCGGCGCTGAGTGCCGGCGGACGGGTGGAAATGCCCCTCGCCAAAACGTTCTTCTCGCCGCGCTTCGGCATGGTGGTGGACCGTTTTGGCGTGCTCTGGATGATCATCGTCCAGCCGTCGTGATGAACTGGTAAAGATCAACCGGCCTATGCAAAAGATCATTCCCTTCCTGTGGTTCAACCACGAAGCCGAGCCGGCAGCCCGGTTTTACACGTCCATCTTCAAGCATTCCCGGATGGGTAAAATCGCCCGATACGGCCAGGAAGCGGAGCGAATCGCCGGCCGGCCCGCCGGATCGGTCATGACGGTCGAATTCCGGCTGGCGGGCCAGGATTTTGTGGCGCTCAACGGCGGCCCGGGCTTCAAATTCACCGAAGCCATCTCGTTCGTGGTGCACTGCGATATCCAACGGGAGCTGGATTATTTCTGGAACAAACTCTCCGCCGGCGGCAAAGAGGTGCAATGCGGCTGGCTGAAGGACAAATTCGGCCTGTCGTGGCAAATCGTTCCGAGTTTCCTCGGCGATTTGCTCAGCGGCCCGGATGTTGCGAAATCACAACGGGTTATGAAGGCCCTGCTCCAAATGGTGAAACTCGATATCCGGAAGCTGAAACAAGCCGCCGGGTTCGTGCCTCTCAAACAAAAAGGTCCAAACCGGCGCTTGACGGTTTCGACCCAAAACGGAAAGAATAAAACGTAAACTGGAAAAGGAGAAAACATTATGCTTGGTCCTGTGTTGATCGGTCTGGCGGTGGTTATCGGTTTGTTGGTCATTGTGGCCGCCACCCGGCCGTCGGACTTTGGCGTCAGCCGTTCGGCCGCCATTGCCGCGCCGGCGGAAATTGTCTTTGCGCAGGTCAACACGCTCCGCAACTGGGAGGCGTGGAATCCCTGGGGCAAACTGGATCCGAATTGCCGGATCGACTACGACGGCCCGCCGGCCGGGGTCGGCGCCGCGTATTCCTGGGCCGGCAACGCCAAAGTGGGCGCCGGGCGCAACACCATCACGGAAAGCCAGCCCAATGACCGGGTGCGGTTCCGGCTGGATTTCCTGAAGCCGATGAAAGCCACGAACACCGCCGAGTTCGTTTTTAAAACCGACGGCTCCCAAACCATGGTCACCTGGAGCATGTCCGGCAAAAGAAATTTTGCCGCCAAACTGTTCGGATTGTTTATCAACTGCGACCAGATGATCGGCGGGCAGTTTGAAAAGGGCCTGGCGGCGCTGAAAGCGGTCGCCGAGGCGGAAAAAACGGCGGTTCATTCCTGATTCAACCCGGAGAAACCTATGAGCAAAATACGAGTCCTGGTCGGCACAAAAAAGGGCGCCTTCATCCTGCACTCGGATGGCAAGCGCAAGAACTGGAAGGTCGATGGCCCGCACTTCGCCGGCTGGGAGATTTATCACGTCAAAGGCTCGCCGGCCGACCCGCAACGGATTTATGCGTCGCAGACGAGCGGCTGGTTCGGCCAGATCATCCAACGCTCCGACGACGGCGGCAAAACCTGGAACACGCCCGGCAGCAGCCCGGACGAGTTGAAAGGCCCGGGAGGTTTTCCCAAGGGCGAGAGCAACAAGTTCGTGTACACCGGCAAGACCGGCACGCACAAGTGGTACGACGGCACCCAGCATCCCTGGGAATTCAAGCGCGTCTGGCATATCGAACCGTCGCTGACGGATCCGGACACGGCCTATGCCGGGGTGGAGGACGCGGCGATTTTCAAGACCGTCAACGGCGGCAAAACCTGGCAGGAACTTTCCGGACTGCGCAACGCCAAGGGCCACCTCTGGCAGCCGGGCGCCGGCGGCATGGCCGTGCATACCATCCTGCTGGACCCGAAAAATCCCAAACGCATTTACATCGCCATCTCCGCCGCCGGCGCCTTTCGCACTGACGACGGCGGCAAGACCTGGAAACCCATCAATCGCGGGTTGAAATCGAATTATGAACTGCCCGATCCGGACGCCGAAGTCGGCCACTGCGTCCATCGCATTGCCCTGCATCCCTCACGGCCGGATGTGCTGTTCATGCAGAAACATTGGGACGTTTTGCGCACCGACAATGCGGGCGACCAATGGCGGGAAGTCAGCGGCAATTTGCCGTCCGATTTTGGTTTCCCGATCGACGTTCACGCGCACGAACCGGAAACCATTTTTGTCGTGCCGATCAAGAGCGATTCCGAACATTACCCGCCCGACGGCCGGCTCCGGGTTTATCGGAGCAAGAGCGGCGGCAACGACTGGGAACCGCTGACCAAAGGCCTCCCGCAAAAGGACTGTTACGTCAATGTGCTGCGCGATGCCATGGCGGTGGATTCGCTGGAACCATCCGGCGTCTATTTCGGCACCACCGGTGGCCAGGTCTATGCCTCGGCCAATGGCGGCAATTCGTGGAACACCATCGTGCGCGACCTGCCGGCAGTGCTGTCGGTCGAAGTCCAGGTCATGCGATGAAACTGTGGATTAATGGATTTATGGATTGTGGGATGATTGGGTGCCGTAAATCGGCAACCCACCCGTCCATTTATCCATCGATCCACCCACCCGTCTTCAAAAAATGATCCGCGTCGTTCTTCCTTATCATCTGCGCAATCTGGCGCGCGTGAACGGCGAGGTGCCGCTCGAGATCGCCGGACCGGTGACGGTGGGCGCCGTGCTCGACGCGCTCGAGGCGCGGTACCCGGTCCTGTCGGGAACGATTCGGGATCACGGCACCCGGAAGCGGCGCCCGTTCGTCCGGTTTTTTGCCTGCAAAGAGGATTTTTCCCTCGAACCGCCGGACACGAAATTGCCCGAGGCGGTCGTCAGCGGACAGGAACCGTTTTTGATCATCGGCGCCATCGCGGGAGGCTGAATGGAAACCGCCGTCCCCACCACGGAAGTTCCATCCGGCGACGTTTCCCGGGTAGTGGAACACCTGTTCCGCCATGAAGGCGGCAAAATGGTCGCCACCCTGACGCGTATTTTCGGCATCGAACATCTGCAGCTGGCCGAGGACGTGGTCCAGGAGGCGCTGGCGCGGGCCCTGCAAACCTGGCCGTTTTACGGCGTGCCGAACAATCCGGCCGCCTGGATCATGCGGGCCTCGCGCAACCTGGCGCTCGACGTGGTCCGGCGGGACAAAATTTTCCGCGAAAAAGAGGCGGAGATCGTCCGGCTGATGGACCGGTCCGGTCCCTCGCCGGACGAAGCGGTTTTTTCCGAGCAGGAAATCACCGACGACCGGCTGCGGATGATGTTCGCCTGTTGTCATCCGCAGATCCCGACGGAGGTCCAGGTGGCGCTGGCATTGAAAACGTTGTGCGGCTTCAGCATCGCCGAAATCAGCCGCGCCTTTCTCACCTCCGAGGTGGCGATCGCCAAGCGGCTCACCCGCGCCGGGCAGAAAATTCGTGAGGCGCATATCCCCTTTGAGATTCCTGCCGGCGAGGAGTTGTCAAAACGGCTGGCCGGGGTCTGGCAGACGCTCTATTTGCTGTTCAACGAAGGCTACAAGACGTCGACGGGCGAAAAATTGGTGCGCGAGGAGCTTTGCCATGAGGCCATCCGGCTGGCCGCTTTGCTGGCCGGGCACCCCGCCGGCAACCGGTCCACCACTCACGCCCTGCTGGCCCTCATGCTGTTGACCGGCGCACGCCTGCCCTCGCGCCTGGATGACGACGGCAACCTGCTTCGCCTCCGGGAACAGGATCGCAGCCGATGGAACCGCGAACTGATCGCGCGCGGCATGTTTCACCTGTCACAATCAGCAGCTGGCGACGAGATCACCGAGTACCATCTCCAGGCCGGCATCGCAGCGTGTCATGCCGTCGCCCGGGATTATGACAGCACGGACTGGAGGCAAATCCTGTCGTTGTACGACTGCCTGGTGCAGTACGACCGCTCGCCCGTCATCGCTCTGAATCGCGCCGTCGCCGTGGCCCATGTCCACGGGCCGCGGGCCGGGTTCGAAGCGGTCGCCGCCATTCACGGCCGGGAGAAATTGGATTCCTATTACCTCCTCTACGCCGTTTTGGGCGACTTCGAATGGCAAATGAATGATCCATTGGCCGCCGCCGGTTATTTCCGGAAATCGTTGAAACTGGCCGAAAGCAAATCCGAACAGGCCTTCCTGTTGAAACGGTTTCGTGCCTGCGAAGAACAAATTCCCGCGTAAACCCCGCGCACCCCAATTTTGGTGGGGCAACATTCCCGTCTGCCGGTTTCCGGGGCTTCCAGCCCGGAAAGAGCCTGGCGACCGAAAGTCGCTTAACCGGCAGGCTGAAAAGCGCTCCCCACACTTCTGCCTGCCGGCAGCATGCAGAAAAATGAGATGTTCCCGAATGAAACCGGCTTTATCCATCCGATTCGACAAACTGTTCCGAGACGGGTATGTTGGCAGCCGTAATGAACCCTTTCAGCCGCCCGGGGAGGCTCGGTTTGTGGAGATGTTTGTCGGTTCTCAGTCTGTTTCTGCTGGGAGCCGGCGCGCCGGCCCAGGTGATGGTTCAGGTGGCCACCAATTTTACCGGCAGCACCTACAACAACGGCTCCAATACCGGTAATTCTTCAGCGATACCACCCGACCCGAACGGCGCCATCGGCCCCAGACATTTTGTGGAATTTATCAACGGCGCCTTTGATGTGTATAACCGGACCAACGGCCACAGCGTGCTGCGCAAATCCGACGTCAAATTCTGGTCCGACGCCGGGGTGAACATCGCCTCCGGCTGGGGCGTGTCCGATCCGCGAATCGTTTACGATCCCGCCTCCCAGCGCTGGTTTGCCTCGCAGGTGGATCTCGACGCCAACGCCGCGTCCGGCGATCCCACGCTTGAGGCGAATGATTTTTTGATCGCGGTCTCCGATACTTCGGATCCCACCGGCACCGGCACCTGGCATGGATTCATCTTCCAGGCCGATCCGGACAATGGCGATTTTGCCGATTTTCCGACGCTGGGGGTGGACAGCAACGCGGTCTATCTGGCGGGCGATTTTTTTGTGGGCAGCGACAATCCGATTGGTCCCGGGCTGGTTTCCATTCCCAAAGCGGATCTGTTGGCGGCGGCGCCGACCATCGCCAACCGCACCTGGTTCGGTGTCATGGACTACGGCGTCCGCGGCCAGGTCCTGCAACCGGCCATTTGCCTGGATGGCAGCAGCAGCGGAACGGTTCTGGCCATGGGCGACATCGGAAACGACAGTGATCCTCATTCGAACCTGGTGACGTTTGCCGTCCAGGATGCCGCCACGCCGTCGGCCACGCTGAGCGACAGCACGACCATCACCGTCAATCCCTATGTCGTTCCGTTCAACTCCAGCGTGGGCGCGCCGATGTTCAATCCGGTGCAACCCGACGGCACCACCATGCTGGCGGCCAATGACGCGCGATTGAGTGCCCGGGTTTTTGCGGTGAACGGTGTTCTCTATGCCGCGCACAGCACCGAGGTCAATAATCGCATCGCCATCCGCTGGTATCGCATCAATGCCGCCACGCATGCCTTGCTCGAATCCGGCACCATCGCCGACACCAATCTGGACCTGTTCTTCCCTGCCATCGCCGCCAATACCAACGGCACAGTCATCATCGGCTGCAACGGCTGCAGTATCAATACCCCCGTCAGTTGTTATGTCATCCCCGGCCAGACGTTCAACGGGGTGACCACATTCGGCAGCCGCATTCTGCTCCAGTCCGGGGCGACCAGCTATCACGGCGATGACGAGGTGGAAGAGGAGTTGTTGGATGAACTGGGTTACGACATCCCGCCGATCAGCCGCTGGGGCGATTACAGCACGGTGACCGTTGACCCGATCGACCCGAACCAGTTCTGGTTCGTCGGGATGTATCCGTCCGACCCGGCCAATAACGACGTCTGGTCCACCTCGATCACCCGGTTGCTGACCGCGCCGCTGCAACTGGCCCTGGTGCGGTCGGGCAGCAACGTGGCGGTTTCCTGGCCCGGCCTGCTTACCGGATACCAACTGCTCACCGCGACGAACCTGACTCCGCCGGTCGCCTGGTCCAGCGTGACGCAAACCCCGGTCACCAACGGCAATTCAATTTCTGTGACCATGCCCGTTTCCGGCCGGCAACAATTCTTCCGGTTGTATCATCCCTGAAATGGCAGGGACAACGCGCTGCGCTGTCCGGACGCCGCCGCGCGGCGTCCCTGCCAAAATATTTCTTCCGCTGCGTGGACTTGAGCTGGACCGGATCCGGCACTAGACTGTTTCCGGTCGCCGCGAATTCCCGCGGCAACAACCAGGGGAGAAAACTATGAATCGTAAAGCATCCGCCATCTGGCGTGGCGGTTTGAAGGACGGCAAGGGCAGCATTTCCACCGACAGCGGCGTGCTCAAGGAGACACAATATTCGTTCAGCACCCGGTTTGAAAACGGTATCGGCACCAATCCCGAGGAACTGGTGGCCGCCGCTCACGCCGGCTGTTTCTCCATGGCCCTCTCGGCCGAACTGGGCCGGGCCGGCATCACTCCCGAGTCGATCCAAACCGCCGCGACCGTTACCATGGACAAAACCGACGCCGGCTGGACGATCACCCAGTCCCACCTGGAGCTGGTGGCGAAAATTCCCGGATTGGACCAGGCCAAATTCACGGCGGCCGCCAACGCCGCCAAAGCCGGCTGCCCGATTTCGCGGCTGTTGAATGCCAAAATTACCATGAATGCCCGGCTGGAGGCCTGAGACCGAAAATCGATGGCCGGACCGCGTCCGTGGGGCAGACATTCCTGTCTGCCGGCCCAGGCGACTTTCCAGTCGCCGGGGTTTCCCCGGGAGTAACCCGGAAACCGGCAGGCTGGAAAAGCCTGCCCGGCACCGCCGGTTCGCAGTTGCGGCGGAAGGGAATTTTAGCCAGTTTTTCCCGGAGCATCGAATCGCGCACCGGAAAAATTATATGCCAAACTCGAGGCAAACGTTGTCTGGTCTGGCCGGCGGCTTTGGTCTGTTCCTGATTCTGTTCGCGTTGGCCGGCTGCCATTCCGCCCGGCATTCTCCCCGGACCGCACCCCGCATTCCGGCCGTCCAGGCTGCGCCCGCGCCCGCGGCGGTGCCGGCGGACACCCCGGCGCCCACGCTGCCGGCGCCCGCGGTCACCGCGACCTCCGGCCCTTCGGCGCCGGCCGCGACCCATTCCGCTGCGGTATCGCCGATTCGCATCAAAGCCGGCCGGTTCAGCTCTTTTACCGATTCCGACGGCAATGTCTGGCTGCCGGATGAAGGTTTCACCGATGGAGATACGACGAATCGTTCCGACGATCTGCCGATCGCCAACACCGAAGACCCGGAACTTTATCGCACCGAACGCGACGGCATGACGGCATTTTCGTATCCGGTCTCCAACGGCCGGTATGTCGTGAAACTGCATTTCGCCGAAACCTCCGCTCAAATTACCGGCGCCGGCCAACGCGTGTTTTCGTTCACGATCAACGGCCAGAATTTTGAGAATTTCGACATCTGGATCCAGGCCGGCGGTTCGCAACGCGCCTATGTCGAAACCGTCAACGTGGAAGTCGCCGGCGGCAAAATCGATATGACGTTTTCTGCCCGGCGGCAAAAGCCGGAGATCAACGGGATCGAAATCCTGCCCGCGCCTTGAAATCCCGTCTCTATGCTGGCTGTTCCGGAGCCGTTTCGACTCCGGCCCTCATCGGTCTGTTGGCTTTCTTATTCCTCGGCGCGGCCGGGCGTCTTCCGGCCGCTCCGCCGCCAGGTTACCGGCTGGCCTGGGCGGACGAATTCGATGGTTCCGTCCTCGATACGAACCGCTGGAATTATTACAACCCCGGCAAACGCCACGACGCCGTCAACGTCCCCGCCGCGGTTTCCGTCAGCAACGGCTGCCTGACCATCACGACGTTTACCCGGGACAGACAACATTTTACCGGCATGATTGACACCCGTGGAAAATTCGAACGGACCGGCGGTTATTGGGAGGCGCGGATCCGGTTCGATGATTCGCCGGGAATGTGGTCGGCATTCTGGTTGCAGTCGCCGACGATTGGCAAACCGGTTGGAGACCCGGCCCGGGCCGGCCCGGAAATCGACGTCTGCGAACATCGTGCCACCGATAAAAGTGGTGAAAATATTTCCGACCGGGTGCAGCAAACCCTGCACTGGAACGGCTACGGCAAATTTCACCGGTCCGACAAGTCGCTGACAACCGACCTGAACCTTGGTTCCGGTTTTCATGTATACGGAGTGGAATGGACCGGGGCCGCCTATCGCTTCTTTGTGGACGATCGGTTAACGTGGGCGACTCCCAGCGCCATATCCCGCACCGATGAATTCATCATCCTGAGTTCGGAAATCGAAAACAACGGCTGGGCAGGCAATATCCCTGGAGCCGGTTACGGCGACGCGGCCGCCGGTAAAACCAGGATGACCGTCGACTACGTGCGCTACTATTCCCCGCCATGAGTCCAGCCCCGATCCTCTGCCTCGGCACTACGCCCGCCGTCCAGCGGGTGATGATTTTTCGCCGGCTCAACCTGGACGCCGTCAATCGCGCCGGCACCACGCTGGAAGGCGCCGCCGGCAAATCCATCAACGTCGCCAAAGTGCTCAAAGCGCTCGGCGAACAGCCCATCGCCACCGGATTTCTGGGCGGCCCGCGCGGCGAATTCCTCCGGGCGATCATGGCGGAAAACGGGATCGAGTCCGATTTTGTGTCCGTTAAAACTCCCACGCGCCAGTGCATCACAGTTATCGACGAATCGGCGGGCACCCACACGGAACTCGTCGAGGAAAGCCAGCCGGTTGAACCGGCGGATTTCGAGAAATTCATCGCCATGGTCCGGCGCCGCGTCGCGGGTTGCCGCGCGGTGGTGATGTCGGGAACCATCGCCCCGGGCGGCCCGGCGGATTTGTATTTTCAATGCACGCAGCTGGCGCAGGCGGCGGGAGCGATTTCGGTGGTGGACGCGCAGGGTCCGGCGCTGTTGGCCGCGCTTCCGGCCCGGCCCGGGCTGGCCAAACCCAACCGCACCGAACTGGCCGCCACCGCCGGCCGCGAATTGAAGGACGAAACCGATGTGATGTCAGCGATGCGCGTTTTGCACGACCGCGGCGCGCAGCGAGTGATTGTCACCGCCGGCCCGGAAGCGGTGCTGGCCTTCGATGGCCGGAATTTCTGGCAGGTCGCGCCGCCGCGGGTCAAAGTGGTCAACCCGATCGGTTCCGGCGATGCCTTCACCGCCGGGTTGACCTGGCGATTGGTTCGCGGGGATGACCTCGGCGAGGCGTGCCGCTGGGGCGCCGCCGCCGGCGCGGCCAACGCGCTCACGGCCATGGTGGGTGAAGTGAGCAGGCAGGACGTGGACCGGCTGGCGCGGGAAGTGGAAGTCCTGCCGATTTAGGGTAATTCAGGTCCATCTGCAGCCGCAAACAGGCCATGGAGCAGGCGTTTTTGAAAGCGGCGCTCAAGCGCCGCAGTCCAAACGCTTCGCGCAGCAGCCGGCGCCGGTTTTCATTTGATTTGTGAAGCGGCCCCGAACTTTCTTTCCAGCCCGGGAACGAGTGCTTCCAATATCCGGCTGACCTGGAAGACGGCCAGGCAGATTTCGGCCCGGGCCGGATCGTTCAGACACAGCGCGCCTTCACGCAGGCGCGGAACCGGATTTCCTTCGAGCCGCAGCGGAAAACGTTCTCCCAGCGACCGGGCGTACGCGGGGAAATCCTGAAAACCTTCCGCCTGCAATGCAGCCCGGTTGATCAGCCGCAACAAACCGCAACTTCCCTGGGCCATTTGCTTCATCAGTTCCACCGTCAAACGGCCCATGGTGTAACGCGGATTGATTTCCACAATCGGTTTGAGCCGCGGAGCGCCGGCGGCATCGCGATAGACAAAGGCATCAATGCCAACCGGCCCGAGAAAATCGGCGCGGTGCAGTTCCGCTTCCAGCAGTTCGAAAATTCGGGCGTAGAGCTCCAACAGGCGTGCCGAGATGTCCGCCGGTTCGCGGAATAAGGCGATCACACCGGCGGGAATGCGCTGATGATGATGCGATTCCACCCAGTTGCCTCGAAACCGGCCGTGGGCGTCCGTGAGCAGACCGGTGTAACCGCACAATTTGAGGCCATGAACGGTCATCTCCAGCTGGACCGAAAAATCCAGCTCGCGTTCCAGCCACGGCTCAACGACGAGCGATCGGTGATTTTGCAATGCCGTTGCCATCCAGCGCCGGTGCGGAGCGGCAATTTCCGGCTCGAACAACCGGATGGCGTTGCTGCCGGCCAGGCCCAGGGCTTTCTTCACGACGATTCTGTGATGGCCGCGTTCCCGGATGGCTGCGATTGCCGATAGCGTCTCAGTTAGCGAATCGACCGCGATACCGGCTTCGTTCCCCGTGCAAAGCCACGATTCCGCAGCCGCCGACGTCAGCCGGCGCCGGTTCCCGTCGGTTTCTACAGGCTGCTGCCCGCGGCGGTGGGCCAGGATCTTCTTCATGAATTCCGCGCTCCAGGCCTTCGAATAAAGCCGGGCCAGCCGGTCATTGAAGCGCCGATCGGCGGCACGGTCTTCGCCGGTGACATTGGAAAAGAGCGGCCGGAGCACTTCCAGGCTGTCCGGCGCCCACGCCCAGGGCCGCAAACCGCCCAGCTTGCGCTGCCGGAGCGGGTCCGAGGGGTCAATCCGGCCGTCCTTCAATTCCACAAACTCCGGCAGCATCAAACCGGCTTCCTTGACCCGGTTCAAAAATTCCACCGAGGGCCGGCGGCCGGTCAGGACGACATCGTCCTGCCGGCAGAGAAATTGCGGCAGGTTGGCGAGATCACGTTCCAGTTGTGCCTGTCGCCGGGTCGGGTTGAATGATTTGCCTTCGGCAATACGATCTTCGGCAAACGGATTGAATACGAACACCGTCGGAGTGCGGCCTTTCGACTGCGAATAAACATTCAAGGCGGCGATGAATTCCGGGCCAAACCCGGCGGCGCGGCGGCCTTCGACATTCAAACTGAAACCCTTGGCCCGCTGCGGTGACAAAGGAAATTTCAGCGTATGGCAAAAGGCGTCCCAATCGCTTTCGCCAGGACGTTTCCAGCGGCGGAACCATTTCAGTCCGTAGGCAACGTGGCCGATTTCGTCCCGGTAAATCCGGTCGAGCAACCGGGCGGTCTCGGCATCGCCAACAGCGGCGAAACCGCGGGCGAAATGCCGCGCGTAATCGAGGTTGGCCTGCTCAAAGGTCAGGCAAAGGCCGGCGACGTAATCGATCGGATTTTGCATCGGCGCCACGCAGCGCCAGAAATAGCCGCTGACCGGCAGATCGCCGAACGCGATGCCGCACGCGTTCATGCGCCGCAGGTAAAGCCGGGTATGTTCCTGCTCGTCCCGGAGGGTCTGGAGCACGCCTTGGCGAAACGCGGCGGGAGCCTCGGGAAATCGCAGCAACACCAGCGCCATCAGTTCCGTGGCCAGGAGCTCGTGGTTGGCGAAAAAATGCAGCAGCCGTCCGCGCATCGGCTCCTGTTCCAGGTGATGCAGCCCGGGAAATTCCGCTTTGCCGGAAATCTGCGGTTTGAAACCCAGTCCGGACGGGCGGCCGGGCGCCGCCGGTGCGGCCAGCGGCGGGCCGGGCCGTTCATCGGTGATGTCGGCCGGACACCGGAGTTTTTCCTCCAGCGTCGTCGCAAACAAAATCTGTTGGGCCAGATCGCGCAGTTCCATGGCACTGGCTATCAGATACCATTTCGGAGGAACGGACGCGAGCCTGGAGAACTGCACCTGGATCGCGGCTGTCCCAGCCGCAGCAGATTGACGGCACGGGAATCCTTGGAGTCGGTCAAATGTATTGCTTCGAAAAAGCTGCGGCTGGGACAGCCACGGTCCGGAACCGGCGGCGGCCTTTGCGCGTGACGCTGATGGTCCTGCTCGGCATCATCGCGGGGCTTGCAACCGGCCCGATCAACCGACGTTCCGCGCCTGCGCCTCCGGATTACCGCCGTGGCGGAAACCATCCTGCGCGGCGGCCATCCGTGGCTGTTTGCCGAAAGCATCCGCGAACAGAACCGCGAGGGGACAACCGGCGAACTCGCCGTACTCTACGATCGCAAAGACCGGTTCCTGGCCGTCGGTTTATACGATCCGGAATCGCCGTTGCGCGTGCGCATCCTGCATGCGGGCAAACCGGTAACGATTGACGAAAACTGGTGGCGGGAAAATCTGGCCCGGTCGATCCGCCGGCGCGACGGGCAGTTTGATGCGTTAACGAACGGCTACCGTTGGATCAACGGCGAAAGCGACGGCTGGCCCGGGCTGGTCCTGGACCGTTATGCCGAAACCCTCGTGCTGAAAATTTACACCGCGGCCTGGTTGCCCCGGCTGGAGGAAATCACCTCGCTGATCCGGGATGCACTTAAGCCGCAGCGGCTGGTCCTCCGCCTGAGCCGGAACATCCAGGAAACCGCCCGGAAGGATTTCCAGGTCGAGGACGGACAAATTTTAGCCGGCGAGAAACTTCCCGGTGCGGTTGTTTTCTTCGAAACCGGCCTGCGTTTTGAAGCCGACGTGGTGCGCGGGCAGAAGACCGGTTTTTTTCTCGACCAGCGCGAAAATCGCCGGCGAATCGAGGCCCGGGCGCGAGGTCGCGACGTGTTGAACGCGTTCAGCTTCTCCGGCGGTTTCTCGCTTTACGCCGCCCGTGGCGGCGCGAAGTCCGTCACCGATCTCGACATCAGCGCCCACGCGCTGGAAGGTGCGAAACGGAATTTTGCGTTGAACCGGTCCGACGCGAACGTCGCCGCCTGCCGGCACGAAACCATTCAAACCGATGCCTTTGCCTGGCTGGAACAAAACATCACGCCGAAATTCGATCTTGTCATTTTGGACCCGCCGTCGCTGGCCAGGCGCGAAACCGAGCGCAGCGGAGCCGTCCAGGCTTACGGCAAGCTGGCTGCCGCCGGCATCCGGGCCTTGCGGCGCGACGGAGTGCTGGCCGCCGCATCCTGTTCGGCGCACGTTTCCGACGCGGAATTTTTCGGTGCGGTGCGGCAGGCAGCGCGTCATTCCGGCCGGTCCTTCGCTGAACTGGAGACAACGACGCATCCGCCTGATCACCCGGCCAACTTCCCCGAGGCGCACTATCTGAAGTGTATTTATCTCAAAGGGTAAATTTCTTTCGTAGCAGCCGAGGTAACGAGGCTCTGGCTGGAATTACGATAATCGATTTACGACTTGAGACCTCTGCAAAACTGGAGCGCCGGCCTCCGGCACGGCACTTCGGAGAACGGCGGTTTTACGCCGGGCCGGCG
>Ga0335078_10005583_pt1 | contig 18583 bp, 24 predicted proteins | sample Lox_Sample_32_FD_206711 | JGI IMG/M metagenome (GOLD analysis project Ga0335078, IMG submission 206711) | Soil microbial communities from Loxahatchee National Wildlife Refuge, Florida, United States - Lox_Sample_3.2 | ecosystem: Environmental > Terrestrial > Soil > Wetlands | place: USA... | reverse complement strand
GGTGTTTGTACGCTTCGCGGTGACCAACAGCGGCGCCCAGCCTTATCGCGTCCTTACGCCGCAGGTCTTTGAAATTACGCCTCAGCAAAACGCCGATCTTCTGCCCGCGTTGACGAATAAGCAAATCAGCGACAGATCAGTTGCCCAGTTCCAATCGAATCAGACAGACCAGATCGTCGTCTCGCAATCGAACATTCCCGAACAAGACCTCTCGCCAGGTGCAACCGCAGAGGGAGTCGTCGAGATCCATCCAAAGGATGCAGCAAAGCCGGGTGTGTATCAATTCGTCTTTGGCGACGACTCGAACCACGCGGTCAAGGCAACGGTGGTGCTCTGATGGGGACCCACGAATTCATCACTCCCGCCGAGGCACGCGCGCGGCTTCTTATCGCTTACAGGCAGGGCGGTGATGAGAGCTTTCCTGAGACCTTGCGACGGCCATTTCTGAATCCAGTTGAGCAGCGAAATGCGAGCGGAAGGCGCAACCTGCACCCTCTGGCGATCGTCGGCTTCGTGCTCGCGGCCGTGGCCGGCGCATCGCTGATTATCTTCAGCGTTTCGATCCACGCGCTGTGAAGGAGGGCCGGTATGCAGGGAGAAGTTCACTATCGGCGACACACCGATGCACAAGACGCACTCATCGTGGCCTGGGTCCTCATTCTCGGGGTTGTCGGCATACTCTATTTCGTCGCCTGGGACAGACTGCATGTGCGCGCGGGCCAGTTGATCGAGCTGACCATCTACCCCTTCCTTGTTTTCCTGTTCCTTTGGGAGGCTCTTCGATACCGGGCCACCAGGACCAGAACAATGGAGGAAGCGTGGCCGCGGCCGATCCCCTATGTCGCGCGGGAGCAGGAGGAGAAGCACATCGAAGAGGCGCAGCGCCAATCGTCCGTCCTGCTCGGCTACGACATCTTCGGAAAGCCTTTCTACTGGTCCGACAAAACCAGAACCATGCAGTCGAATGCCTTTGGGATGACGGGAGCTGGCAAAACGAATCTGCTTCAGACGGTGACGGAACAGGACATTACACGAGGCGCACCGATCATCTTCATCGACGGCAAAGCCGATAAGAAGCTTCTGACGGAGCTGCTGCCATCGATCGAGGCGGCAGGGCGGATGCAGGACCTTCGTGTCATCGACCCGATGCGACCGGAGATTTCCGCGCGCTACAACCCGTTCTGGGCTCCGCAGGGTAACGCCGAAGAGCACGTGGCTTTCGTCTTTGAGTCCTTCAATATGGAGAAAGACTTCTTCGAAGGCCATCAGCGCGTCTACCTCGAAAACATTGCGCGTGTGCTCTATTACTCGGGCAAGCGGTTCAACTTTCACGACGTTCTTGTATGCGCCTACGATCAGGCGATTCTCAAGAAGCAGATGAAAGCGGCTCTCGACCGTGTAACGAGCGACACCTCTGTCACCCATCAACAGAGATTGACGCTGACGATGAGCGTCCGCAATCTGCTCGAATCCTTCGAAGACAAGGAGCGTGTCTCGAAGATCCAAGGACTCATTAACGAGATGATGACATTCATGGGCGACGAGATGGCCCTGATCACTGGCCCTTATGATGAGCTGCTGTCGCTTGACGAGGTGATCGACCAGAAGCTGATCCTCTACCTAAGCCTGAATGTGAATGTCAACGAGCGGGCCGTAACGGCGCTCGGCAGGATGCTGCTTCAGAACCTGCAGCTGATGATCGGCCGGCGTTATTCACGCGCCGAAGAGGGTGAAGAGCAGCCCTTTGTCAGCGTCATCATGGACGAGTTCTCACCCTTCGCTTATGAGAATTTCGCACACATTTTGCAGACAGCGCGCGGCGCCAACGTCGCCTTTCTGTTCGCTCTGCAGAGCGCACCACAGCTGCTCCAGGTCGGCCGCGGGTTCCGCAACGACGTCTCCAGCGCGCCCAACACCACCTTTATGTTACGCACCAAAGACGAGGAAACAGCTAAGTACTTCCTGAACGCGAGCGCCCGTGTGCGCCAGATGCGTCGCAGTATGCGAATCCGGAAGAGAGGTTTGTTCAACCCGGATTACGAGGAAGGAATCGAAGGCAGCCAGACCGAGATCAAGGACACGCTCGCCCAGGACGAACACATCAAGAAGATGCCCGTCGGCCAGATGGAAATGCTGGTGACGGATCCAATCCTTGGAACCATCCACAAGCACCTCCACATCCGGAAGGCGTCGAGCCACTGGCTACCGCGTGTGCCTATGAACGTGTACCCGAAGCTCACAACACTGGCGTCCGATTCGCACGGACTGAATCTCAGCTTCCCCAATCCGGAGCTCGAAGAGAAGAGACAGAGGAGGCGCAAGAAATGAAGCGTTGCGCATTGCTAGTTGTGGTGTTCCTCATGTCGGCAGCTACGGCAGGCGGGGCGCAGGCCGATCGCAGTTCCTATGACCCGATGGCGCACCAGGCCCAGGCAAAGCAGCCGACCGGAGTCATCGAAACGACGCTCGCCGGAATCAATCCGAAGAACCGCGACTACGGCGTTCAGGTGGGAGAGTGGCGCAAAGAGATCCTCGAAGACACGCTCCACCAGATCTATTTCTGGAGCCTGATCCTGTTCGCAATGGGCTTCGGCATTTCCATTGCGGGCAACGGCTGGCTACTCAGGGAGCGAGAACGGAGATTGTCCATTTCCGCGGATGTAGTCACGCAGCTGTTCAACGCCTACGTCGGCTCGCGCGCCAAGGCGCTCGAAGTGATCGCCAAACACAATACACTTGTCGATCGCTACAACACGCTCGATGGCGAAAAGCAGCGCCTCGCGGATCAAATCGCCGGCTTCTCAAAGAAGCCCGTGCAGTCCGAGTTGGACTTTAACCAGGCACGCGAAGACCGGGGCGCTTCACTTCAGACTGCGGCCACGACGACCATAGTTGCCGCGGACGTATCCCCAGTGCTCGAGACTGAGCCCGGAGAAATCGACAATCTGAGAGCCCAACTTTCCGAAGTTGAGACTAAATTGCAGCGCAAGACGGCCCAGCTGCAGGCTAAGGATAACCAGATTACGAACCTGCGGGAGAGGTTGAGCCGTGCGCATGACAGTCTCGAAGTGCAACGAGGCGGGAAGCCGGCTGCCAACCAGTCAGGAGCGAATGGATGATCGTCCGCTGTCTCAGTTTCGGTTCTTTGTGGTGGCTGCGGCCGGGCAATCAGGCGTCAGACCCGTTGCGATTTTCCACTCATGCCGCGGCATTCAACACCACCGGCTTCCGCGATGGTTCGCGCGAGCGGCGGTTATGGCATGTGTCCGGCGTGGTGCGGATCAATTTGGCATCGCACAAGCGTGCCATCGATACGCGCACCTTCGAGGATGGCTGCTACCAAAGCCCTGGTCCAGAGAGGCGCGGAGAGTGGAATCGGCTTCTGCTTGGGAAGCACACCGGGCACACAGTCCGGGTCGATCGCCTGCTTCTTTGCACCTTGAGCACCGTCATCGGCCGCATCGATTTCGACAATCCCTGGCATGATGCGGGCGTGAGTGTGGTATCGGGGAGTGCGTTCCGCGGCGTTCAGGAGACGTTGCTGCTCGCTGTCCCGGGTTCCGAATTCCGAACAGAGGTGGGAATATGGGAAGTCACGTGGAACGGTATTCAGCGGAAATAAGCCCGGCATTGCCTGCACGGTCTCCGTATATCCAATACAGTCGTGAACGCGACCTACCGCTGATGCTGGCCATCAGGAATGCCACGTTCATTTCTCATAATCAACTCTGGGAGCACCTTCAGGCGAAGGAACTGGAGACTTCGCGTCGGTCGTTTAACTGGAGAATTGCTCGCCTAACCGAGGCCGGCGTCGCTGAAAAGCTGCCGCCGTTGCTCCCCTATCCGGGGCCTGTGTACACAATCACGCGCGCGGGACTCGCTTGTCTCGAAGCCTGCGGTGAGGGCTTAGTCAGCCTCACGTCGGAATCACGCACGCTTGCGAACCCAAACCAGATGCAGCATTACCTGGAATTGGCGGAGGTGCGCGGTGCAATTCGCAGGGCTGGGGTGTTGAGAGAGTGGTCCAGCGACCTTGAAATCCGCTCCATTAACCAGTCGATTGACGTGCCCTTGGCGAAGGACTACGACGCGATTGCGGACGTGGAATGGGAAGCGAAGTCGTACAGAATCGCCATCGAGTACGAACGGTCGCTCAAGTCTTCGGACCGATATCGCGACCTCGTGTGCGCAATAGCCGGCGAGCGCCAGGTCCAGATGATCCTTTATCTCACCTCATCGGTTGACCTTCTTTACCAACTCAAGGCAGAGTTCGACCGTCAGGACTTCCCCGTAGCCCTGGCGCCGTCACACTCCTTCCGCCTCAATCCGCTGGCTGTACGGCTCTACACGACGCGCAAGTTTGAGCTGACAAGAGCCACCATGCCGGTGCTCATGCGCATGCTCGCCCCAGGAGCGAGGGAACTTCGAGCCTAATATTCCCGAGTAATCACCTCAAAGATACGCACGCTCGCGCAGAGATCGTCAGGTCTGAACTCCAGATGCGGGGCGAGCTTTTGCGCTCTCTTCGGAGTGCCATTGGGACGCAAATGCGATCGAACTGCGCGGTTTTGCGAACCCATTCCGGGGGCATTCCCGTCGACCTTTCGTGTCTTCCGATTGTCTTCCCCCCGGCTACCTCTGAGCGCTGGAAGCTGCTGAGCCGCAAAAGGATATTTCTGACTATCCCCCAAAGTCGTGAAAGTTGGGGGTGTCGAAGGAAGCTCCCTGGGATTTCGATCGAAACCGAACTCACGACGGAGAGATTGCTTGGCCCAAACAGGGCCATGTCGCGCAAGAAAGTTCAAAGAAACGGTGATCTAAAAGTCTATGTGACGCGTTTGCTCTTTCTTAAGGATCTGTCTCGCCCATTCTTTGGAATGCTCGGACACGATTGATCGTTTGCCCTGAATCTCGTCAATAGCAAGGATCAGGCTGGCATTTGCCTTTGCCACGGCGAGGAGTTGGCTCGGTCGCGCATCAAAGCGGTGATCGGTATCCAGATCCAGATCGTCAAAGATCTGCGACAATCTCTCCAGAGCTCGAAGCTGCTTCGGGCCTTCTGACTCGACCAACTCCTCGAAATCGCCGAAGCCAATTACCTCATATTTCCGAGTGTCTGACTCAGCCTTCCGAATCATCATGTCTCCGATCGCGCTCTGCCAATCTCTATAAATCCATGTCTCACGGATGCTCAATATTTCAAACGCCTTTGGCCAAGTGCGTTCCATTACATCGATTCCAACTTGATCCGTATGTAGATAAGAAGAAATGTAATCGGCAATAGTCCTACAGAGCATTCGCCGCGCTGCATCGTCCAACGGCGAAGAAGCAGGTTCAAGTTGGCGTCTATCCAAGTTTTCCCAAATCAGATTGTCGACGTGCGTCGCCAATTCCTCTGCGTTCGGACCTTTGTCAATGCAGTCTGCATTGGAAAAATGCCAGAGCTTGCACAGCCTTGAGATCCTCTCCCTCTCAACCCAACTTCCATCCGCCAAAGCTCGTTCAAAGTCGTTTATTGCTTTGTGAATACCTTTCGCGCGTCCGGGATCCGCCACTCGGAGATACGAAAACTCCCGACGGCATGCACGTATCCAGCCAAGTACGGCGGCCAATCTATAGACGGTGCTCAGCTTCTTGTAGGCGCGATAATCACTCCCCGTATCCGGCGAAATTGAGAGCCCCTTGCCCAAAAGATACACCGAACGATGTTTCTGACACAGAATCTCGTAAAGCCTGACCTGAAGGTAATCTGCAGCGCTGACGAGTGCGTGTGAATACCGCTCGTATATTGCACTCTGTTGTCGCCTATTTGAGCGGCGCTCTTCCAGAACCTTAAAGACATAGTCTTTAAGGGCCATGCCTGCAATAGTCATAGTCGATGTGACTATCGCAGCCGCGACTATTGGGGCGGTGAACCAGCCGCCCGAAGAAGCAGGAGCAGTCGTTGTTTGCCAAAACACGAGAAGCGCCATCGTACCTCCATGGCACAAAAGGTCGACCGTAAATAGTGGGACTGTTGCGCTACCAGACTAAATCAAAGTCCCGACTCAACCCAGCGCATGTAGTGACGCCTTGTACTCTCATCGTAGTTGTGGCGCTGGGGTTCTTCGAGCGTCAGCTTCGTCGTTAGACCTTCACCTTATCCGCGAGACCTGCCGTCACTCTCCTCGTCAGACTGCGCGGTAGCGTCCGGCGCCCAGCGACTTCGATGTGCCCGTCAGCCTGACGTAGATGTCACCCAATTTCGCTGCCTGAGTACGTCAACGCCTCGGCAATCTGCCGGGGCTTTTTCGTGTCCAGCCAATAACCCAAAGAAGGAGGAAATGTCATGTCCGATCGTGATCGCCGGTATTCGAAGCGCGAGTTGCTCGGCAACTTGCATGTGGACTACGTCATGTCCGTCACCGATCTTGGCCTGGCGGCCAGATCCAACCGCTGGGATGTGCTGCGCGCATTCCTGGCCGTAGGGGAGGCTCGGGCGGAACGGCTGGTCGAGGAAGAAGACGGCTTCCTCATCCTGCAGAGCGTTCCCGGACAAGCGAACACGGGAGGGGTCTACCTCTTCGCCGAACCGCTCCAATCCTTTTTCTGGCTCCGTTTCGACCTCAACGAGTGTTCGCTCAATGGCGAGGACTTCCAGTTTGCCATGCGGGTGTACCACTTGCTCAATCTCATCGACGGCAAGCGAAAGAAGACTCGTCGCCGGCACCGCCACGGAATCCATCCCTTTCCGGTGTCGGGCGGCATCGACCTCGGGACAGCGGCAATGGCAATTGCTGCGTGCTAGAAGCAGCGTTTACGGGCTCATTTGACCGAGTTCTGGAACCGGGGTACAACAGCACAGCTTGAACGAAGGGAGCACGAGCCATGGCTCAGCTTGCTACAGCGTGGAAGGTGCCGCGACCGCAGCCGAAGATCTTGCCGGCTACGGTCGGGCAGGCGGCCGAATACATGGCTTGGTTTGTGAACCGGCGTGCTTACACGCGGCAAACGGACCGGCCGGACGAACACTCGGGCAAGTACTACTTCTACCAGGCGCGGGACCGGCGCACGAAAGAGCGGCTGGCCCTCGATCCGGTGGTCATTCAAAAACACCTGGCAGGAGAGCTAACAGTTGGCCTCTATGCCATCAATCCGGAGACCCAGTGCTCGAAGTGGGTTGCGATCGATGCGGACTACGAAGGCGCCTATCGTGACCTGCGAACGCTGAAGTGGGAATTGGAACAGGATGGCGTCCACGCCATCGTCGAAATGTCGCGGCGTGGTGCGCACCTCTGGATCCTCTGCGACCACCCACTGCCGGCACGACTCTGCCGCATCTATATATATAGTCTCGCTCTCCGTCTCGACGTCCCGATCAAGGGAACCTTCAAGCAGGTCGACGGCATTGAGGTCTTTCCTCGGCAGGATGAGATCGGCGCGGAGGAATACGGAAACGCCATCCGCGGCCCACTCGGCATTCACCGCGCCAATATGCATCGGTACTGGTTTGAGGATGCGCCGAGCAACCTCGCCGACCAGCTCACCTACCTTCGGTCGGTGAAGCGGCTCACTGCGGCCGAATTAGAAACCTTCACCCGCGGTCTGTCGATTCCGGAATCTGTGTGCAGCAGGCCGGCACCGGAAGTTGTGCCGTCTGAGATTCACCAGACCGGATTTCAGATCCTCCAGCACGTCAAGGTTCGATTCAAACGGAGCGGCAACTACTGGACGCAGTGTCCGTCGTGCGCGCAGCAGGGGCGCGACCGGGCGCAGGACAACCTTGCAATCTCCGTGGCCGATCCCCGCTTTTACAAATGCTGGGCCGGGTGTACGCGCGAAATGATCCGCGAAGCACTGGGACAGCCTGTTCCCAAACAGACCTATCGGTGAACACAGGAGGTGAGCGTGAAGGAGAGTCGGCTGACCACAATGGCGCGGCGCGGAATGTTGCTGCCCGCGGAAACTCTGGAGCAGGTTCGCAAAACCGGCATCCGCTGCCGCCCGCAACTCGATGTCGTCTACCAACAGCAAGCGAAGACATGGAAGCTTCGCGGCGAGGAATCAGGTGGCGCGGTCGAGCTTCTCGGCCACTACGTTGGCTTTGTCGGAGTGGACGGTGGTCCACTTCCGTGGCTGCAGCGCGTCCAGAACTTCCTCCCAAACGGAATGCATGCGGTAATCGTTGGCGACGAGTTCGTGCGCGTCGAGATGTTCCGCTTCGAGAATACGTATGACCTCTTGGTCACGAAGCACTGGCTCGAACAACGGACCGGCCAAAGGGCGGAAATGCGAAGCACGGTTCTCTTTCTTGGGCGCAACGGTTTTTTGGAGACCGAACTGTGGGGCAAGGATGCGGCCTTTCGCGGCGGCGCCATGCCCCACTTCCTGACCAGAAGCGGCGAACCGGGGCCACCGGATTCACTTTGGACAGACGCAACACTAAAGGCGACCGAGGCGGTCTGTTGCTGCGGATGTCGCCATTCGCATCTGCTCGAAGCCGCTCCGGCGCCGAAACTGGTCGAGGTGCCCGCATGATCGACTGGAATCATCCGCGCATCTATGAACGGCTACGTTGCTTCGGGCTGACGCTGTTCGCTCTTGGCGTAGCGTCACATAACGAGGGCAATCCGCCCGTCGCGATTGCGGCCATCATCGTGGCGACACTCCTGGTCGTCCGGCTCGGAATCGAACTCGGAATTGACAGGGATGAAGAGCGCGCCAGTCTCGAACGGAAACTGAGGCATATTGATCTGATCAATGCCCTCGCCATCGTTCCGGCGGCACTTGGCGCGTTGGAGTTGCTGCCTCGACTGTCCAATCTAGGACTGTTTTTTGATCTGACGGACAGCGGCACTCGAGAACCACACTGAATCCGCGAAAAGGGGCGAACATGCATTTCACGCTGAGAGCGTTGGTCGAAATGTTGGCGCAGGAGTGGTACGTCATCTGCGCGTACTTCGGAATGTACGTTCTGCTCGAAGTCCGCGAACACGGCGAGCGTATCGCTGCGCACCGTGTAGTTCGTCATGCACTTTGGGCGGCTTCCTTCGTGATCGTTCTACACGCTGCAGTTGTTGCCGAGGTCCTGACGCGCCGCACGGGGTTTCACTTCGCGATCTTCGACTACGAGGTGGTCATGTGCCTGACAGGAGCCACGATCTACTTCCTCGGAAAGATGTTCGAGGAGGTCCCGAAGACAGTCGAAGTGAACGCGGAGGGGCAGCCGTGAGCTCGGACTGGGCACCGCTGGAACAGATGTTTGGGCCGGAACTGTGCGAACGGTTCATGTTTATGGGCCGAAGCGCGGGAATCTATTTATACAAGCACATCGACACCCGACGCTATTTGAACCTCGATGCGCAGGGGCAGTGCTTTCGCTGCACGGGAAACGGATATGAGCCGGAGGAGCGTGCAAAAGCGGTCGCGCACGTATTCGGCTAGCTGTAATTTGCGCCAGCACGGTGAAGGCGCGAGAACTTGGAGAAGAAGGTCATGAGCAAAACAGTGAACAAGGTCCTCCTGCTCGGTAATGTCGGCAAGGACCCGGAAATCACATCAACCAACGGTGGAACGCTGGTCGCAAAGCTCTCGCTGGCGACATCCGAGCGTTTCAAGGACAAACAAGGTGAGTGGCAGGATCGGACGGAGTGGCACAACCTGGTCGCGTACGCACGTGGCGCCGAGATTCTGCGCGACTACGTGCACAAGGGATCGAAATTGTATGTCGAGGGACGGCTCACAACTCGTTCCTGGGACGATAAAGAGAGCGGCAAGAAGATCTATCGCACCGAAATAGTCGTCGGTGACATCAGCTTGCTTTCGGATAATGGCCGCTCAGGAAAAGCCGCATCGGATCAACGGCCACCACGTGATGCACAGCCAAATGAACCAGCAGGCGAATTTGACGGACTCGGCATCACGGACGATGACGTGCCTTTTTGACGTGATACTGAGATGTTAACCATGAACTCGCTTCGCCGGGCGTCAACCCAGAGCCAGGTCGGCATTGCGGACCAAACAAAACAGGAACCCGAAAAACAGGCACGTCTGTCGTTCCCTTGCGGTATGATGAGCGGTAACCAAGTCATTGCATTCTCAAGGGTATCGGGAACTTGGTCTGCGAGGATGACCAAAAGACATGAGTACATCGACGCCTGACGAGTTCGACGCACTACGAACGATTGTTAAGACTCTAGAGGCATTCGGAGCGCATGACCAATCCCGCATCCTGCGGTGGACCGCTGAAAAACTTGGACTAGGTGAGGTGGCGCATCCGGTGTCTAGTGGTAGCGGGGCTCCCGCTCCGGCGGCAGCAGGACGCGACACTACGAAGGTGTCGGGGACGGCAACCGACATTAAGAGCTTCGTCGCGCAAAAGAAGCCCAAAAATGATTCGCAGTTCGCGGCAGTTGTTGCTTACTATCACCGCTTCGAGGCTCCAGAGAAGAAGGATTCGATCACCCAGGCTGATTTGCTGGACGCTTGTCGTTTGGCGGTTTATCCGCGTCCTCCTGCTCCGGGACAGACCCTTCGCAATGCGGTCAACGCTGGTTTGCTCGACAGAGCAGATCGCGGGGCCTATACCGTTAATTCAGTGGGTGAAAACCTCGTAGCCGTTACTTTGCCCGGTGATGGGACAGCATCGAGTGATTCTTCAGCAAGACAGCGTGCTCCGCGCAAGAAGCGCCCGCGGGATAACACGAAAGCAGTCCCCAAAAGAGCCACGGCAAAGAAGTGACCGCTGCACACGAAGCGATTCAGATGACACTTGCCGAAGTCGAGCGACTTCGCAAGCTTCTTGCCAAAGGCAAGTCGAAGCAGGTCTATAGTGGCTCTGAGCTCGACATCATCAAGGCTAATGTCCATACATGGCTACATGGTCGGCGCGCGATTCTGGTCGCTGTGATCGGCGAACCGTCCCTCAATAACCTCGATTCTTGCTACCGCGATCTGCTCGCGGCCACAAACAGAGGAACATCCCGGACGCGCTATGGCGGTCTCCTCAAATCGCTAAAAAAGGCGCTGACAACTTTGCAAACAGACAAGGCGATTGAACTCTCCGGTCCGCCAGTCCATAAAGCTAGCCCCGACACGCCGCCTTCGTTTGCGACCATCGCCGCCGACAGCGAGATGCAACAACTTCTTGCCAACCGCTGGAATGAATGTGTGGCTTGTGTAGGGTACGATCTTCCTCTTTCGGCAACTGTCATGATGGGAGGAATCCTCGAAGCGCTACTTGTCGCCCGTATCAACAAACTCAGCGATCAATCGCCAGTGTTCAAGGCTAAATTGGCGCCTAAGGACAAAACTGGAAGTGTTTTAAAGCTTAGAGAATGGACGCTAAGCAACTACATCGATGTCGCGCACGAGCTTGGCTGGATCTCCGACACCTACAAGGATGTAGGCGCAATCTTGCGCGACTACCGGAATTACATACACCCGTATAAGGAGTACCAGCACAAGAAGCGGATTATGCCCGAAGATGCCCGATTGCTTTGGGAAATCAGCAAAACTATCGTTCGGCAGATTCTGAAGCCGTAGAACCGAGACGCTGAGCTAGCGCGGAATTGGCACAATCTCAACCCGGGCCATTGTGGAGGAACGCGCCCTCGTCACCGGACCCGCTGGAATTACCAATTCGTTAACACCAGAGCACCTTTGCGCTGACTCTTCTTAGCGTCATCATGTGAGGTCACGAGCATAGTCTGATTGCCGGGCTCCAACTCATCTGCCCGGACTATCTCGATCCCAAATCCCAAGAGGTTTAACTATGGAACTTACACAAACAGCTGCTGAGGCTCTTGCACGTCTAGAAGAACCATTCGCTTCGAAAGATGTGAAGTGGCTGGTTGCAGCCACTTCGAGAGACGGCCGCAAGGGGCGAGTGACGCCGTATGCAGACCCGAGGGCCTACACCGATCGCCTCAACCAAATCTTCACCGCAAGTGGTTGGACGCGAGAATACACGGTCCACACTGTTTCACCGATCACGCGCTTGAAGAAAGACAAGCCGATTCAGACAGGAAAGGTGCTGGTCACCTGTGTCGTGTCTATTCCTGGCGTTGGGGCACACAGCGGGGGCGGCGAAGAGTGGGCTGACGACGAGAATGCGATGACATCGGCGGAAGCCCAGTCATTTAAGAGGGCATGCTCGGTTTTCGGTCTTGGCCGCTACTTCTACAACTTTGCTGAGATGTGGGTGGATATCGACGAATACAAGCACCCGCGCGAACTTCCGACACTGCCGTCGTGGGCGCTACCTGAAAATGAACGTCGCGCGCCTGTTCAAAATGGGGCGGTCAGGAAGGAGACGGGAAACGGGCCAGACTCTTTACAGAAGGGCCCACTTGATGCCAGCGTCACCAACAAGATCGAGGGAGTTCGCCGGGATTTGGGGCAGAAACTCTACGGCAACATTCTGGGCTCCGTAGCAAAGGTAAAGTCCGCCCGGGACATCCCGAATCAACGCATCCAGCATGAAGTCCTGAAATGGATGGAGAGCGGCGTACGTGGCATGGCCCAGGTCCGCCGTGTGGCTGCGGAGATTCCCGATACCGAGTTCTACGGAATCCTCGATGATCTCGGCATTCCGAGACTTGATGAAATCCCGAACTTTGGGCTCCTGGCAAAGCTGGTCGAGCGAATGAATGAGGCTCAACCGAAAACGCCCGCCGCGTAGCCGAAAAAACTGAATAACCGAACGAAGAGGGGATGCGAACGATCGCGCCCCTCTTTGTTTTGAGGCCAACCCTATGGGAGTCACAGAATGCTCCATGTGCCGCCGCCCTGCGGCGTGGTTGATCGACACCGAAGTCTTCTGTGAGGGCCATAAGGAACTGATCGTACAGACTGCCGGCGTCGATCAGTTTCGAATCCGGCGGCTGACGGATGCTGAAGGTGCCTTCCGGAGCGGAGGACGAGTTTCGAGAAGGACAGCCCTAAAGAAGGAAGGGAGAAACGGTGATGGCGAAACTCTTCGAACTTCCCACTGAACAGAGTATTTGCTGCATTCCGCTGAAACACGCGGTCTACTGCCGCGCGTGCCTGACCGTGTCGAATTCGCGCCCACTCGTGTGCAGCCTGTGCGGCAGCGGCAAGGTCATGCGTCTTGAAGGAGTTCTCAGCGGCAGCCCCAACCCACCGGCCCAAAGCTGCCGTGCGACCAGACTCTCGCTGGTGAGGGCTGTCGGCGCGTAGGCAGCAGTTCCATAAATTCAGAATTGGAATTCCGCCGCCGCGTAGAGGTGTGAGGAGGCGTTATGGCCAGAAGCGCAGCCCGTCTTAAGATGGGTTATTTCCCGCTGCCGGAGGTGGAGGCTCACAAGATTAGGTCTCTACTCAGCTTTTCCGGTCCGTGTTCTGTGGTCGATCCCTGCGCGGGAAAAGGCACGGCGCTCAATCTGATCACCGCGCAGGCGCCCACGATTCGTTTCGGTGTGGAGCTGGATACGGCTCGTGCTGAAGAGGCCGCAACGTCCGGGATTCGGATGATCCAGGGGAACACGTTCGACGCCCAGGCGAAGGTGGAGAGCTTCTCGCTGCTCTATCTCAATCCGCCGTATGACTCGGAGATCGATTTGAGCGGCAATCGGCGCATGGAGCGGCTCTTTCTCGAACACACGCACCACTGGCTGGTGCGGCATGGCATTTTGATCTTCGTCATCCCGTTCGAGCGGGTCGCCGATTGTGCCGGCATCATCGCTGGGAACTTCGCGCAGGTCGCCGCGCTCCGGATGACGTCTCCGGAATCGATTCGATTCCGACAGATTGTCGTCTTCGGCGTCCGGCGCAACGTGCGAGGCGCAGCTCATGAAGAAAACCTGAGGAGAACCCTCGCGCTCGCTGCGAATGGGGCCTATTCGAAGCTGCCCGAGCTTACTGCACAGGCGACGGAGCCTTTTGTGGTGCCGCGCTCTGGCGAGGCGGCATTGATCTACCGGGGCCTGCCATATAACGCGATCGAAGACCTGCTGCCACATTCCGGCGCGTGGAAACAGGCTGCGCAGGTGTTGCTGCCCAACGAGGACTTGGCGATCGGCCGACCGATTACGCCGCTTCATGGAGGTCATGTGGGCCTGCTGTGCACCGCGGGTCTGCTGAATGGCGTGTTCGGCCAGAGCGAAGAGAGGCACATCGCACGCTGGAGATCGGTCAAGTACGTCACAGAGTTCCAGGAGGAAGACGGCGACACGAAAATCATCCGGCGACGTGAGAAGTGGTCGAACGAACTACGCCTGCTCTACGTCACCGGGAAGGCGATGAAGCTGACCGAGAGCACGTCGAAGGAGGGAGACGCAGATGGAGAATGCGCACCTGAGGCTGGGGCTGCTTGACTTCGAGCGGAACACGGAGAAAATCTCGACGCGGATCAGAGTGCGGGTTAGCCACTACATTGGGGAGGGCGAAGATGCGCATCTGCTCAGTGTCTTTGGAAATGATTCGGACGTCGGAGCGGTCACAGCCGCGATCTATGAGAAAGCGCGCTTCCGGCTTACCTTTCCGAGTGGCGAGATGCAGGAGATCTCATTGGGCGAGGGAGCGATCTGTTACCGCGGGAGCGTGAGCATTCCCGGCAGAAAACAGACCATTCGACACAGCATCGGGCTCTCGGAGGAACTGCGCGGATTGAAGTCGCTGTCGCGCACGTTCGTCCTGCGGCCGGAACCGACTGAGGTCTGGACGGCGCTCGTTCACCGGTTTGGGCTGCCGGGGCTGCCGCAATGGGCCGAAGCGATGGTCCGCGCGCTTCGCGAAAACGGGCGCATCGTACCCGTGGACAGCATCGGATGCTCAGCCGCTGTGATTAATGCTACCTGCGAGGAATTGGTTGATTGGATGGGAGCAGGAGTCACCCGCGGGGAGCTCTCATTCCCAGAGATCAATGGCCCCATTCGGTGGTTCAACGAGACATTCGTGGAGGCCCTGCGACCTTGGTTCGAGTTGACACAGAAAGCGGCCTAATCGCGTGACAGATGTTCGACAGTGTCGGCGAGTGGGTCCGCTCTGGGAGAATTGTCGACCAGCCGGATTTCAGAAGATCGCTGATTCTAGCCGATTTGCGAGTACAATTTTGGAATACCGCCATTCACACCGAACGTAAAAGGATAGCCCTTAATCAAAGGACAGCAAGAAATGACGTTTGTGACCCGTGCAGCGCTTGCCGTAGCTTTTACAGCAACCAGCGCTATGGCACAAACCAATACTCATGACTCAGGCAAGTATATCGAGCTTCACTTGATCCTAGGGCAGGGTAAGACGCGGGATGCTCGCATAATCGTGTTCAACCATGGAACAGATGAACAGCAAACGACGTGCGCCAGAATCGCGGGCGTGGACCTGCGCTGCTTTAGTGCAACTCGCCACGCAAACGGCAAGTGGGAGGTTGCTCTGCCTGGCCTGAATAATACGGAACTTGTTGACACGTACTCTCAGGCGGACGTACTTGAGGGCAAGCTAGCCGTCAAAGCTCTTGCGAGCGATCTGGGGGCTGCTGACTGGAGCACGAAAGACGCCGGGCCAGTAACTGGACAAGCGCCTCAGGAGTACCTTAGCCAGATACAATCGCCTCCTCCCCCGCCTCCGCCGCCACTTGAGCCTCGTCGGGTCCGTGTTTTTGTGGCGTGTGGCTACCTTACCGGAGATAACTCCAAGTTCTGCTACTTGAAGGATTACGTGGCCAAGAAGCATCCCTTGATTGAGGGCGGGGTAGCGGCTATTGGAGAGGCTCTGAAACGAAACGGATCATACAGAGTCGGTCTTTGGCCACAAGGAGGTGGTTATGACGTGTCTTCACGACTTGGACGTACGAACGTGGAGTATGACGCGATATTGTGCAAAGTCAAAACCACAGCAGCTTGCGCCAAGGAAGCGTTCGAGTTTCTTGACGCTGTCATCCAGAACGACAACGAATCTCCTACAGTGCAAAGGCCGCTGGTCCTGAGCCATAACGACGGTACTGCTTCCGTATACTACCAAGGGCGCACAATCAACGTAGCTTCAAAGAGCGACGTGAGCAGCGCCGTCTGTGAGCTAAAGAAGGACGATGCGCGCTGCTTATACGCACCCGAACAGAAATAGACCACGTGATGCTGCGTAAGCCGCGTGACAGGGCTGAGTAGAAGTAGATCACTCGGACCATAGGCTCCGGTACCCCGCGGCAGCTCACTGGTCAATCCCAACCTCAACGACTTTGCATCTCGCGTCGATTTTACTCAGTGATTCGGACTTGAGTTCGTGCTGAGTTGGCGCGAGACAACATGCTCGGAATCCCAACACATATTCAGTCCAGGAGGTGCTCCGTGGAGGCAACGGACATCTATGGGTACTTAAGGGCCCAGGCCAATGAGCTCGGATCGCGCATTCTCGAAATGTACCCGCCCCTGCAGAAGACAACCGATGAGGTTCCCGCAGAACTCTTGACTCTCCTGCGAACGCCGCTGCCGGCGCAAGCGATTGCGATCGGTGGTCTCGTAAAGCATCTGAGGTCTGCGCGCGCAGCGCGAATCGTTGCCGAATGCGGAGCAGGTAAAACGTACATGGCCCTGGGGCTCGCACACGTGCTCCAAGCACGCACGATTCTGGTGATGTGCCCTTCGCACATCGCGAAGAAATGGGCGCGGGAGGCGATCCAAACAATTCCATTTGTTCGCGCCTTTCTGGTTGAAGACATGCGCAATGGCGGCGATCCACGTCAGCCGCACGGTGTTCTCGAAGTGCGGCTGCGCAAAGGTCGGGTGGTCTACGAAGGGATGCAGTTGACGCTGGCGGAACTCAGGCGCCTAGGCCGGAAGGGGTGGATGGGCCGCGTTCCCCGGTGCTCTGTGTTCATCATTCCGAAGGACAAGGGTAAGCTCTCCTACTTCTGGCGCCATGCTTTTCTCACCGCGAAATGCGGACCGGAACTCGGCGGCGTGATCAATCCCGATACAGGAGTGTCTATCGAGAATCCAGAGGGCGGACGGCGCACACGGCTCGACTTCGACAATCTCAAGATCAACGAACAGATTGAACGCTCGCAGGGCGGAACGACTGTGTTCTCGCCGTTGTGGCAGGCGGATGGCAAGAAAATACAGAGGATGGCGCCGGTCGAGTTTATCGGAAGGTACATGAAAGGCTGGTTCGATCTCGCCATCGCGGATGAGCTTCACCAGCTGGCAGGCGACACGGCTCAGGGGAATGCTCTTGGCGTTCTGGCGCGCGCCGGCCGACGGCTTGTCGCGCTCACAGGAACGCTGATGGGCGGCTATGCCGACGATCTTTTCAACGTCTTCTATCGCATGGAACCGAAGATGATGGCGTCCGATGGCTTCGCTTACGGAGGGGAGGGCCGGCGGAGCTTTCAGGAGCAGTATGGAGTCCTTGAGACCATCGAGAAGATCCGCGAAGAAGACAACGCCTGCACGCGCGCTCCAAAGAAAACCGTGCAGGTGCTCAGGAAGCCTGGCGCGTCACCGCTGCTGTTCGGCAAGTTTCTGATGTCGACTACGGCATTTCTCGCGCTTGAGGACATCGCCGACAACCTCCCGCCGTATACCGAAAGCGTGCTTTCGTGCGAGATGAATGGAGAGATTGCGGAAGCCTACGAAGAACTCGAAAAGGCACTTCGCAGCGCCATGGCCGAAAATCGCGGCAACAAAAGCCTGATGAGCGTCCTGCTTAATGCGCTTCTCCTCTATCCCGATCATCCGTACGGCTTCGATGAGATTTGGGCGCGGGCGTTCGACCCGGCCACGAAAGAGTATTACAAGTTCCTGGTCGCACGGCCGCAGGAGTTGCGCCAGGACGTTGTCTATCCCAAAGAGTTCGCCCTGATTGAGGACGTACGGAACGAATTGCGGCAGGGCCGCCGCTGTCAGGTCTATGCGACGTATACGGGCGAGAAGGACGTCAACGGGCGCCTCGAACAGGTGCTGTCGGCCGCGGGACTGCGGGTTGCCGTGCTTCGGGCGTCTGTGCCGACGCAAAAGCGGGAGGAGTGGTACGACCGGCAGCTTGAGTCCGGGGTCGAGGTGGTGGTCTGCCATCCGAAACTGGTGGAGACCGGCCTCGATCTGCTCGCATTTCCAACCCTCTACTTCTACCAGACGGGCTATTCATTGCACACGCTTCGTCAAGCCAGCCGGCGGTCCTGGCGCATCGGGCAGAGACATCCTGTGCGAGTGAAGTTCCTCACGTATGAAGGGACGATGCAGGAGATTTGCCTGCGCCTGATGGGCCGAAAGATGCTTGTGGCGCTGATGATGGAGGGCAAGTTTTCCGGCGAAGGTTTGCAGTCGCTCGATGCCGATGAAGACCTGATGGCCGCGATGGCGCGGGAACTGGTCGAGAAAGCCGGGGTCGGCGAATCTGCCGATCAGATATGGCGACAGCTCGATCGTGAGCGTGCAAAGCATGTGGGGCCAGCCGCGCAGGATAGCGGAGAGACCGCAGACCATGGCACGTTGCCCCCAGCGCTCCCGCCGGAGAGCAACGTCCCGGGCATTCATTTAGTCCCGCCGTCTCGGGAGAAGCAACGGCCTGATTCTCCGCCGTGGCGGTCGACGGCGACCACCGAACAGCCGGTACAGCTTAGTCTGTTCGGCTGAGACATCCAACAATCAAC
>Ga0335078_10005582_pt1 | contig 18584 bp, 18 predicted proteins | sample Lox_Sample_32_FD_206711 | JGI IMG/M metagenome (GOLD analysis project Ga0335078, IMG submission 206711) | Soil microbial communities from Loxahatchee National Wildlife Refuge, Florida, United States - Lox_Sample_3.2 | ecosystem: Environmental > Terrestrial > Soil > Wetlands | place: USA... | reverse complement strand
CCGCGAGAAAAAGAACACACGCTACCGCCAGCCGCAAAGTGGTTCTGGAAAAGGACATAGGGACCTGAGCAAGTCCATTTTAAATGCGGTGGTGGGAACGTTGTGCCGCGATTCTGGCGGGAATGCCTAAGCGTAAATAAGTGGCAGCGAGATACGCAGACGCGGGCGTCGGCAGGGCGAGGCTTGCGTTAGCTTGAGAACACTGGACGAACTCGCCGGGGCAAGGCGAATGCGAAAATCTAGCTGAACAACAACGAATAAATGAGCGGCCTGATACATAGGTGACAGATTGTACCGGACACATAGGTAACACTTTTTCCCTTTAGGGGAGGGAGTGATGCCTTGGAAGGAGTGTTCGGTGACGGATGATGCGCAGGGCACGCTTTTGTCTCTAGGGCAACAGCCCAACGAACTGTGGTGCACCGACTACAAAGGCGAGTTTCTGCTGGGCAACAAAAAATATTGCTACCCGCTGACCGTCACCGATCACGCCTCACGCTTTCTCCTCCTCTGTGAAGCTCTGGAATCTACCTGCGAATCTCTGGCGTTCACGGCTTTTCAGCGGCTGTTTCAAGAGCGCGGCCTGCCGGTCAGCATCCGTTCCGACAACGGCGTGCCGTTCGCCTCGCCCAACTCGTTGTTCAACCTCTCCAAGCTGGCGGTCTGGTGGTTGCGTCTGGGCATCACCATCGAACGCATCCAGCCCGGTCATCCGCAGCAGAATGGCCGGCACGAACGCATGCACCTCACGCTAAAAACGCAAACCACTCGCCCGGCCGGCCTGAATAGCCTGCAGCAGCAGAGTAAGTTCGATGCGTTCCTCGAAGAGTTCAACAACGAACGACCGCATGAAGCCCTGGGCATGCAGTGCCCTGCGGAAGTCTACACTCCGGCCACCCGTCACTATCGCGGTCTGCCGGAACTTTCTATCCCTTTCACGACCGCACCATGCACGTCACCTGCTGCGGACGCATCTGTCTGCACCGCAAAAAAATTAATCTCAGCACGGTGTTCGCCGGTCAAGCGGTGGGAATCAAAGAAGTCGAAGAAGGAATTTGGCTGGTCAGCTTTATGCAGTACGATCTCGGCTACATCGACCTGGAGGAAAAAACTCTGCAACCGCTCGACAACCCTTTTGGCCCAAAAGTGTAACCTATCTCCGGTACGTTCTGTTACCTATGTCTCCGGGCCGGACCAACGGCGAGTGGCGGAGGAGGAGGGATTCGAACCCCCGAGGCCCTTTCGAGCCTAACGGTTTTCAAGACCGCCGCATTAAACCACTCTGCCACCCCTCCGTTTCCAATTCTAATACATTCTGTGAGTTGGCGGCGATTTCGCTACAGTGCGGATTCGAACTGCTGCTTTTTGGTGCAACTTGTAGCTGATTTGTAGCAGCGCTTTCAAGTCTCCGCACCGCAAGTACTTTAGAACCGAGATTTGAATGCGTGTAGCGCATCGTCACGGTGACTGTCGAATGTCCCAACAGCTCCTTCACTGTAATGATGTCTGCACCGCGTTCGAGGAGACGCGAAGCAAAGGTGTGTCGCATGGTGTGCCATGTCACTCCTTCGATCCCCGCCTTCGTGCAGGCCAGCTGCAGCCCGGTGTCGAGATCAGCGAATCGTCCTCCGGTTTTCTGGTTGTAGAAGACATATTCGGTCTTCCTTCCCAGATTCCAGAAATCCAGAACGCGGCGCACTTCCGCATTGATCGGAATGATGCGCAGCCTCTGGTTCTTGTGGACGAACGAGTTGATCACGCCTTTATCCAGGTCAACGTCCTGCCATCGGAGAGAAAAGATTTCGCCGATCCGGCTTCCCGTATTCAAGGCAAAAACAACGATGTCCTGAATGGCGGGTGTAGCGTTCTGCAGCAATCTGGTTTGCTCGTCCGGTTTCAGAACCCGAAATCCGGTGTTGACTTCCTGGAAGTATTTCACTTTCCGGACTGGATTCGGGCCTGAGTGCAGATCCCAGTTGAACGCGAGATTGAACATATGCTTGAGCAGGGCCAATTCGCGATTTACTGTCGCGCCCGACACCTGCTTGCGCCTGTGAGCCTTGTACCCTTCGATGTCGGCCGCCGTTATGTCCGGCAGCTGGTTCTCGGGTCCCAAGTACTCTTTCAGGGGTTTGAGCATCTGTTCGTCCCGCAACCAGGAACGTTTGTTGGTCTTCGCATATTCCATGTAGCGTTCCCCGAATGCTTCGAGGCTTATCCGGACGGGCTGCTTGTAAACTCCTCGCAGCACTTCGGACTTTCGCAGCGCATGAAGGTGTTCCGCATCGCGCCGTATGGAACTGTGGGAAGACTCCTGGATCCTCCTTCTGTTCTGATCGTGGTAGCAGATCCACCACGTATTGTTTCTCCGATAGACTCCCATTGCGGCTCTCTTTCTTCCCTTTGCCAGCCGCGCGCTCATTGTAGCAATTCGCGTGGCCGAACGAATCTACGTTTTGAACGGTGGACGCGCCTGAACGCGATTTTTTTCGATGAATTGCCGGAGAGCGGTTGGCTCGAAACGGAGAGCGCGGCCCATCTTCACGAAAGCGATTCGCCGCTGCCAGACCCATCCATAAAGAGTAGAAACAGAGACGGACAGAATGCGGGCTGCCTCGGCGATATCGACGAGACTTTCCTTGCTGGTTTCGGAAACGATTTCCTGCCGAATTTCTCTTACGGCCATAAGTAGGCTCTTTCTCCTTTCCTAATGATCGCGACCGGTTCGTTCGGGAGATTCCGTCCACGCCGTGCTCGTTTGCTGCGGTGACATGAGGGCGAGTTGGGCTTTGATGACGGTCAGCCGCGCGTAGTAGAGCGGATCGGCTTTGTCATCGGCACGATAGTCGGCGATGCGCTGAATGACTTGATCGGCGTTGTCGCCGCGAGCGAGTGCGCGTTTGGCGTAGGCCCAATCGGCCTCCGACTGGCTGCGATGCCCGCTGGGCATCTTGCGCGAAGAGGTATGACCGTCCGACAGACGCCGCGGCGCTTCCGGTGAGCCTTCCTCGATGTTGAAATCGCGAAGATGGTAGACGACGTCCGACTCCTGGATCGCCCGCACGAGAAACTGTTCGTTGTATTTGCAGTTCGCAAATCCTGGCAGCCGGAGGACGCGGGAGATATCCGTCGCCGCGGGATCGCCATTGAACTGGGTGGCCAGGGAGCGAAGAAGGACCTCGGCCTGGGATGGATCGAGCCCTTCGACGCGCCACACGACCTGATTTTTTTCAGGCGATGTATCGAGAACGAAGTTGGGAATCGGTGCGTCAGCACTCGTTCGAATCGCCCGCAGCGAGGCCGCCGCATCCTCATCGAGGTCGAGATACACATGGCGAATTTCAAGAACGCTCGCCTTGGTCCTAGCAAAGCTGCCGGGACAAAGTGGATTCATCCCGATAAATACATCTGCGCCCGCGCGATTTTCCTCTCCGAGCCAATCCTGAAACGTAGGGCTCGCTATATCTTCAGCGAGAAGTATTCGTTGCGTCGTTTGCTGTTTGCTGCGATTGCGAACAAGAACCGCTACACGGTCCTCTGGACGATGAAGCGACAGCACATACTGCGGTGCTGACATTTGCCTTGGTTTGAAGCAAAGGGTCTCGGTCATGAGTGTTCCCTTGGAGCGACGTAGATGGCGCAGAAATCGAAGAGATCGGCGTCCGGGTCGTAGCTGTTGATTTCTAGGACTTCCGAGATGAAGCGGCGGCCAGGCCGGCGCTCGATCTGAATGACGACATTCACGGAATCGCCAATGTTCGTCTTGATTGCTCTGTACGGTATTTCGACTCCACTCTGCAGAACACAACTCGTAAAGCGCGAGAGCCCCTGCTTCGCGGAGCTAGCGTGAATGGTCGAGATCGTTCCCGAGTGTCCGGTATTCAAAAGCTGAAGAAGATCGAAAGCTTCGCCGGACCTGATTTCTCCAAGCAGAATCCGATCGGGGCGATGGCGCAACGCCGCTTTGAGAAGGTCGCGAATCGACACAGCGGGGGTTCCGTTTTGTTCGCGCCGCGCTTCAAAGCGAACAAGGTTTTCATGGGCGAGTTGAATCTCAGCGGTGTCTTCAATCAGGAGGATTCGTTCGTCCGCGGGGATGAATTTTCCGAGCGCGGTTAATAAGGTCGTTTTGCCCGTGCCCGTACCACCCGAAATAAGCAGATTGCGACGCTGCAGCAGATAGTCTTCCAGACGATTCGCTAGTCCACGGTCGAGAGTTCCGCTCTTGATCAAGTCTTCCAGCTCAAAATGTTTGGAATTGAACTTCCGTATGGTGAGTGTGACGCCGCTCAGACTGCATGGCGGAAGAACGGCCGCGACGCGGCTGCCATCGGGAAGCCGCGAGTCAAGAATGGGCTTTGACTCCGAAATGTCATCGCCCAAACGCCGGGCGATATTCTTCACCGCAACGGTCAGAGATCGCTCGCCAAGAGAGATTCCCGGTACATGCTCGACGAAGCCATCGCGCTCGATGAAGACGCGGTCGGGTCCGTTCACCATGACCTCGCTGACGGAGTTGTCTAGGATGAGGTGTTCGATGGGCTTCAAGAACGGCAAGATGGTTTCGAATCCATTCATCACAGCACTCCTTCTTCGAGCTGCTTGAAGTACGACTGGTTCGGGTCGTTGTAATAGGGCTTGAGGTAGCAGTAGGTCGGCGGAATCGGGTTGAGTCCGTCGTATCCGATAACGATCGACTGAGCGTTGCGCAGCTCAGTGAAGATCCTGGTATCGAAGCGGAAGTCTTTCTGCGTGTTGTAGCTCTTGGATGCCGTGATGTTGGCGCGGTGAGAAAGAGCATTTCCGGTGAGGAGACTCACGCGGGCATCGTGCCCGCTTTCGGACAGGTTATAGCTGACCTTCAGCCGGTCTTCCCGGCCGCAGAGTTCACTTGCGGTCTTGGCGGAAAAGTCGTCCGCCAGCGTTAGAAATATCTTGGTCCGGAAGGTTTGCATCAGGGTGCGCCAGCTCTCGCCTGGCAGCGAGGAACGAAGCGAGCTGACGCTCTGGGTGGCGACGATGGGAATGCACTTGGGCTGGCGCGAAAGGCTGAAGAACTTTTCATCGCCGGTTGGATCGCTCTCGCCGACGGTCGCGAAGTGCTGATACTCGTCGCAGAGAAACAAAACTTGGCGAAAATATTTGTCCGGATTCGCTTCGATTTGCGGAACGCGATTGAGCACGGCGCGTTCAAAATCTAACTTCATCATGACCCCGATGGCCTTGGCGAGTCCGGGATTCATTCCAATCGGGAAATTGAGCGAACAGACCTTCCCCTGCTCAATCAGCCAGGAAAATGATGGAAGCGGCTTTCCGTGTTTCGTCGGCTCATTCTTCGTCGCGTCGTAGCAATCGCGGTCCGGACAGAACACGCGCTTCACCTTGGGGTTGTCATCGAAAAGTGAAAGGAACACGGAAATGCCTTCGACAATCGACGTGCGGAGTTTCGGCTCGATGCGTTTCCAGTCCTCGGTGAACCAGCGCTTTACCGCCTGGAGTTGAGCGAGCTTGTCCGGGTCGGCGAAGGTGGGGTCGAGTGTGGTTCGCGGTTCGGAGGAAACGCCCCTGGCTTTGAGAAGTTCCCGCAACTCCGGAGTGGCCGTGGCGAGATAACACTTGCTGTCTGCGGCAAGGTGAAAACCCAGGCCGGCCAGATCAGCGGTTCTTTCGGAATACACATCCGTCTTCACGGCTACATAGTGGCGGCCCATCACGATTTCTTCCGCCTCGGCGATGCGCTGTTCGAGAAGCGGCGGCGAGATCGCGCACTCGTACACATTGAAGAGGGTTACGTAGTCGTAGGCGACCTTGTGCAGCAGGATGATGAACTTGACCAGGTTCGTATATGCCTGTTGCCAGAAAGGTTCCTTTCCGCGACCAAATAGATTGTTCAATAAGGATGCGATGTTGAAGGCGAGGGCATAGGCGTCGAGATCGTTGTGGAGCGGGTTATAGCGGAAGTCGGAGTCGAGGCTGATTTCAATGTAGTCTTCGCCGCGGTTGTAGCGATCAAGAATGCCCCTCACCTTGCGGCAGAAGTCACCCTTCACTTCCAAGACGATTCCACCGATGCGGCGCTCCGGATCGTGTGCCTGGTAGGAAAGAATCTGTTCGGCGTACGGATACATACAGCACGAGGTTTTCCCGCTTCCAACAGCTCCCAGAATCGCGATGCCCGTGAAGAGTCCGCGCTCTGGAATGACGAGCCAGTCTGGCGTCGCAGATGGTCCTGGCTGGCGCGGGTTGTGCACCTCGCCTAGGACGAGGAACAAGTTCTTTCTCGTCTGCGGTTCGGGATAGCGTGGGAGTTGTCCGGCGATGACGCGAGTACGGAACTTCAGCGTTCCGACATAGAGCGCTGAAAGCATCCCGAGGTAGGCGATGTAAGGCGTCGTAAAAAGGCAGACGGTGTAGAGCCAGCGGAAGCTGGCGAACGCGTGGGGCGCGCGAAGGGCGATGAGCTGTAGAAAGAGATGCCCTTCGGGGAACGGTCGCGTGTAGAAAAGGACCATTCCCGTCGCCATGGCGAGCGTCGCGGCCACGAAATGCCGCGACGCAAGAATCCTGCGCGTCATGCTTTGCCGGCCCGTTCTGTCGTGTTCGGGAGAGCGTCCGTCCGCGATCTGCGCTGTTCCCGCCACTTGCGGTAGTCCTGGTCGCGCCAGAGCGTTTTCTTGAGGACGGCATTGATGACGTGGTCGGGGCTGCTTTCGATGAACTGAGCATAGTCATCGAGCAACGTGCTGACGGGTTCCTCCATTTTGATTTCTCGGGTAAGAATCGCTGGCGCTTTCTTGACGATGGACATGATTGCCTCCTTCTTGTCGAACTTCAGAAATTCTCCAGCAGCGTGGGGAAAGGCTGCTTGTAACGAAGCACGGCATTCGCATAGTTCGTCGGCCAAGGTCGCCTATTTCTGCACAGAGCAGAAGATTAAATTCCTTCATGGCAGGGGAAGGCGACTGTCCGTCCGCGCCGTCAAGGGCGCCGGGGTGTGGCGTTCACTGGAACGGAGTGGAAGCCCTTGCACGGAAGAAGCGGACGGATCAGGCGCAGAATTTGGCCAGGAAGGAACAAGGACCGGTAATTGACTCGCGACAGAGCCACAACGTGAGACTGGAGCGAACTGGATCGGCAAGCGTAAGTCGAGGAAAATCAGTTCAAGTTATAAAGGCCCTAATAGAGGACACAATCTCCTATAGCGAGTATTATTAGGGACATTATGCGAAGACTTCGATTTTTGAACGCGTTACCGATTCCGGCTCGCAAGGCTCTTAAAAAGCTGGGCGCAGATCTTCGGGATGCCCGGCTGCGGCGGCGTCTGCCCATGGCGCTCGTAGCCGAGCGCGCTTTCTTCAATCGGAAGACACTGCGGAAGATCGAGAACGGAGATGCTGGTGTCTCCATGGGCGCTTACGCGTGTCTGTTGTTCGTACTGGGAATGACGGAAAGACTCAAAGACATCGCGGATGCGCGGTTTGATGGTGTGGGACTCAGTCTCGAAGAGGAGCGGCTTCCGAAGCGGATCCGTGCGAGGAAAAAGGAAAGATTCGGAACTCGTGCATGACGAACGAACTGGTATCGATGCATCTCGACAATCCTGAGACCTGGGGTGAGGTTATGGAAGCCAAGATAAAGTACGTTGCGATTCTTCCGATTCAGCACGAGGCGAACGGCGTCTTGCCGGCGTTTGTTGTGCCTCGCTTACTTCGAATCGTGGACGCGGCTAGGTATCTCAGCGCGACAACCTGGCAGGTGGAGACTCTGCTACGCGAGAAGATCATTCCCTCGTTTGTGTTGGGGAAGCGACGGGTTGTTGACCGCCTGGAACTTGACCGGTATGTAGAAAATCGAAACGCCCTGGCGCGAACTCAACTATTGAAGCGTCAAGGCGATGTTTAGGTCGATCTACAAAGTAATATGAGGAATGAGCGGTAGCTAACCAAGTCGGATCGCAAAAACATTCGCGCCGTCCAGTCGGTTACTGCGTGAAGCACTCACGCATCGGTGAGCGCCTCCAGCATCTGCGACGCAGCTTGACGGATATAGCCGAGACTTTCGGTAAGAAGTTCGACGTCACCGTTCCACAACTGGATGTAGTCACATGCCGCTGAGCCAGTGTCGAGACCGATTGCTTGGCAGACGACATAGGCAGCAGCTTCCGCCTCGGTTTCGCGGACTTTCTTGGTCGTGCTGGCCCGGCGGTCGCCGCGGTGAAGGAGTTCGTGCGCCAGTTCATGGGCGAGTGTCGAAAACTCTTCCGCGGGCGACTGGCCGGGAAGCAAAGCAACGCGTCCGCCGTAGGACGTTCCACGAGCTGGGGCAATTTCGGGGGAATATTGGACCTCGATGCCCTGCGCCACAGCGAAAAGCCGCAGCCGATCGCCGAAGTCGCGTGGGTCGCCGTGAACTACGCCGATCTGTGGAAGGGCTTTCCCATCGGTCTGGCTGATGTCGAAGACGTACGCAGCACGGAATCCCGCAATCGCGCGCGACGCTTCTTCCGCGGTCTCTTCGTCCTCGGCTTTGCGACGAACGATGGGTGCGAGGATCATGATGCCCTTCTCGCCTTTTCTGACGGAGCGGCCGAGTTGACTCCACGTATGGAAGCCCGCGACGTAACTCGCGTGCGGCTTTTGCAAAGCGATGAGCAGCACGTTGTTCAAGCTGTAGCGGTAGAACCGCCCAATCGCTTTGAGATACGCGCTGAGCGCTTCGCTGCGGCCCGACTGCATGACGGCCACCAACTGCTCGGTTGCCCGGCCCGTGATTTCCTTGATTTGTTCGGATTTCATTTTCGTTCTCCTGTGCGGGGATTTGGTTCCCTCACAAGGAACTGGGGAACCAAAGGAGCGCGGTTTCAGGAGAACGAAAAGAGAGCGGTCAAAAAGCCGGAGCGAACGGCAACGGGAGTGACGCGAGTCCGCGAGTGGCGCGACGGTGTGCCAGCGGAGGCGTCAGGGACAAGGGCAAAACCGGGCACGGTGGAGGGGGCGCAGGTCATGTTGCCGCTGGAGACGCGGACTGGTCGGGTTAGCGAGGTGCGGAAATCGATTGCGCGAGAAAGCGTGAGACAAATTCGTCGCGAACAACATAGACCGAATAGAGGTTCGCGCCGATGCTACGACTGGTGAGCAGAGTTACCGAAAAGATGAAGGCTTGCGGTGGGAGGTCATCGTACGAGGTCGGAGCTCTCCTGACGCTCTGCGAAAAACCCTACTATGCGGAGATGCGAGAGTTGGCGCGAGAAGTGCGAAAGCGCTATGGCCTTCGGACACCGCGGGTAGAACTGGCAGACCTCGATAAAATCTGTGATGCAGCAGGGGCGAAACTGGACATTTGGCCCGGGGAATTCAGGAGGCTGCGAGGAGCGTACTTCAACGATACGTACGGGGCCCATGTGATGGTGATGAAGGGGCTGAGGAAAGATGCGATGGTCTTCACGATTGCTCACGAACTGAAACACCATCTCTTTGATGCGAATCTGAAGCCGTACTCGGGTTGGCATTTGAGTGTGCCAGATCCCTTAGAAGTTGGAGCCGAGATTTTCGCGGCGGAACTCATTTATCCGGAAACGAGCTTTCGCTCCGATCTGAACCGGTTGGGGATTCGTCGTGGAACAAGTCCGGTGGAGACAATCGTACGGCTGAAACGCGAAACCGGGACCACGCTGCCCTACAAGGTCCTCGCCGATCGAGCAGTCAAGATGGGCTTTGCTTCTCAAAAGTCTTTCGACAGAGAAGATTGGAGGACACTTGAGCGGAAGAATTGGTAAGAGGAAAGGGCGAGACAGGGAATCTCGAAACAAATCGGGACGACTCGAAGATCACAACGAAGGAAAGCCGGCAGGGCAGAGCAAGTGGGCGGGGATGCTTTGTTGTCTTGCCAGAGTAGCAGACGACGGGAAAACAACGGGTTCGCGGTCCAATCGTCGGTGATAGGCGCTGGTACGTGCCGCAATCCGTTTCTTAGACGTCCGTCGATTACTAGAGTTAATGGAAAAGCCTTGCGAATTACTTTGCTACTGCAATGCACAAAACCCCGACCAAGGCGATCGCGCACGCCGCGAATATGCCCTTCTCTTTCCGCTCGTCCTGAATTGCTGCCCAACTCACTCCCTCAAGCATGCGCAGGACTTCTCGCATTGAAGGTCTTTCGGCGGGCGCGGGATGGCAGCACGCAGATATGAGCTCGGCGAGATGCGGGTCCTTTTGAAAGAAGTGATGAGAAAGGTCAAAGGAGCGTCCATCCTGAGGAAGGATACCTGTGATCAAGTGATGTAGCGTGACTCCGTAGGAGTAGACATCTCCCGCCTGTGAGATCGGGGCGCCTCGCTTAATCTCTGGAGCCCAGTATCCCGGCGTCCCGCCGTGGTTCTGCGAAAAAAGTACGGTACAGCCGAGGCCATTGCCGAGTGGGTCGGCCAGGCGCAAGTTTCCTTCATCGGTGATTAGCAGGTTGTCAGGTTTGAAATCACCATGCGCAATGTGGCGGGCATGTAATGCCGCGAGCGAGCGAGCGGATTCGTGACCTACTGCCATGACTTGTTGCCTTGTAAGGCGTCCTGCGTGTTTTGTCGTCGACCCGCCTGGGAGATACGGCATGACGTAGTACGGTTTCTCCGCTTTAAGGTCAGCAAAGATGATCGCGATCATCCCGGGCAGGTTTTGGCTAAGAATGCGAACTTCCCGTGCAAACGCCTTTCGCGCGTATTCAAGATGGAATTCTCGAAGAAATTTGACTACGACGTGCGCTTGGGTGTCGCTGCGCTGGGCGAGCCAAATGTCGCCGTTACCTCCTGAGTTTAGAATCCGAAGAAGAAAGATTTGGTAGGTCATCGAGTTTTCCCCTTGGTACGAGCATAGGCCATTCGAAAGAGCGCGTAGAGAAACGCGCCCCGTTCGTCGTTGGACGCGCGGAGGATAGCTTCGGGAGAGATTCCGCCGCTTATAGCACGGTCGAGGGCTAGATACAGGTCCAGCGTCGGACCTCCTGGAGCCGAGTGACCGCCCTCCCAGCGATTAACACTTACGTAAGAGACGCCGAGCAGGCGAGCCATCTGCTCCTGAACGAGATTTAGTCTCTTGCGAATCGAAATGAGTCTTGCCGCATCGAGCATGGAAAGACACTAACAGAGTTCGCGGGGTCTTTACAACAGTTGTTATAACAAGTGCTATATGCAAAAATGTCTTCACTTCTTTGGCGTTCGATAGGGGCTCACAGCTGGGTCCGGGTCTCCGAAGGTAAAATTGATCCAATCGTCGTCCTCTCCTGCAGCTCCCTTTTCCACGTCAATCTTGGTGATGAGACAACCCTGCTCCAGATTTCGTAGAAAGGGATTCGTTGGGAAGCCATGCGTATCTTGGAATGTCTTCATCTCGGTTTTTCCGGCTAGCAATTCCTGGACGACGCGAAGCGAGATTTTGAGAGACCTGGCACTCATGGAATAGCCTCCTTCAAACGAATTCCCTCTTTCGGGTTTGCCGGTTTGGAGAACCCAGTTGAGATGATTCCTCGCGTTGACGGGCGTGCGGGCTGGCGGAGGCAGTTCAGAGTGAAACTTGAGAACTGATTCCTGCATCGCTGGATCGAGGGAACGAAATGCCTCGTTCTGGAAAAGGCGGTGGTGAAGGCGGAGATTGCGGGGGCCAATCCGCCCGGAGTTATCAGTGACAACGGTGAGAACCGAGACAAAAGCGATCGAGGTGTTTTGCCGGAAGAAATGGCGCACAACTTCCTCAAGAGAGAATGAAGACCAGTCGTTCGTGTGGCGGCGGCTGAGCAGATCACAATCACCGTCGCACAGAATGATGCCGTAGGGTCCGGGCAATGTGGAGGATTTCAATTGCTTTGCTTTGGAGTGCAGAACGTTCGCAACCGGGTTGGATGTCTTCGAATGAGCGAGGGTGTAGACGGGATGACCGGCGGAAAGTCCTCGCGCACCGGGCTCGAAGCGGATGGTTACATCAGCTCTGTGGTCCTTGACGGCGTACTCGTGCGCCTGAGTTGGGACGTTCTTGATGGACGCTAAGAATTTATCGAATCGGCGGCTAAAGATCGTTCGTTTGAACTCATGCGGCTTTGGCAAGCGGAGGTGTTGTGTTACGCGCTCGCCACGGTAGGTTGGCAGGGGCGAAAGCTGGCGAACGTCAACATGGAAACGACCCAATTGGCGGTCTGGGAACTCTTTTCGGAGTCTTTGTCCGAAATCTTCCATGAGTTGGTCGAAGGGGTTGTTTTGATGAAGGTGCTTGTCGGAAACAGTGCCGATTTCGAGCAAAATGGATTGCGTGCCGCCGCGTGGCGTGAAGAGCAGGTCCGGTCTTGTGGAACCGGTTTCTGGTTCGGCAAACACTGTGCCGAGCTTCGAGAAGGCGACTAGGATCGCGAGCTCCCATTCCGTGGGAATCGTGTTGTCGGAACAGTCCTCGAGATTGCGCGTATGGCGCTGCGTTTGCCGAAGAGGCAGAAACTTTGCGCTTTGATCGATCAGTTCTTGAATCGTTCTTCTTGAGAAAATCGCCATTTGCGGAAGTGCCCAGATCACCCGACTCCGGGTTGCTTAGGGGAGCACGTTGCGGTCGGCAAGGCCAGGACACAGAAAAGCACCAAGTGCCGCGGCACGCTTCCTAAAGCGATCGAGTCAGTTTGGACTCAGCCCTTAATTATTTGCCAAAGCCTTCCATCCTCGTACAGATAGCTGAACAACGGATCGAGGCAGACGGCGTTCCACGTATCTCTTAGAGAGAAGCTCGCCCAAGACTTCTTGTCGCGGAATAAGTGAATGTTCCCGGACGCGCTATTGTGCCCGCTGTAGTCGTTCCACGGCAGAAGCTTGTATTCCTTTTCCCTTTGTTCAGCCGACTTCCCGCCGGCGACAGAACTCCAAAGGCTCGCAACACCTTTCGCGATGGCGCCCATCTCGCCCGTCCTATGCAGGCCAACTTTGTCAAATGTCACATTCCCGACTGTGAACCCGCGCCCATCGGCGAGTGCTTCGATGCATTGTGTAACAATCGGGACAACTACTGCAGGCCAAAGCGCGGCTAAGATGTCTTTGTATCGCTGCTCAATCTTTGAACCAGATACCAAAAACCCCGAAGCACATTCAATTTGCATTACTTTGGCTTCATCACACAGCCACACTCCGTATGATTGTGACGTACGAATGCCATTCACATAGTGCTTGTATATTCCGAATCGGATTCCGGTGATGGAGGGAGTCAAGAGCGATTGATTGCCGAATGACACTTCTCGTTCGTTAGCAATGAGCGCCGTGCCATTGATATCGACCCTACCGAATTCCTTCGGAGCAGAGAGGGGCCTTTCCTCTACAAGAGTGCCAGATCGAGTTTGAACGGGCCGTTCGGGAGCTTTCGCCAAATCCTGACCGCAGTTATAGCAATGGGCCGAGCCGTCCGGATTCTTCGTGCCACAACGTGAACAGAACATTCGTTAGCCACGCAAATCGAGAAACAGGAATGTATTCACCAGGGATGCGCCGAGGGAAATCACGTCTCCATGAGCCAATGCTCGGCTTACCCTCAACTCTTCTGACTCGTCTTTGGACTGGGGCGGTTCAAGCTTTTCGCCATTGAGAAAGGTTCCGCACGTGCTTCCTCTATCGATTAACCAGTAGTCGTGTTGCGAGACGCCGTCGTGCCGATAAATTGCGCAGTGCACGCGTGATACTTCGCGCGGCGTCAGCGTAGCTGCATCGTTGACGAATACGTCTACAGCCTGGCCAAGAGGGCTTTCCAAAACTGTCGCCAATCTACCGATCACAACCTCATCGGTCATAAGAGAATAAACCCCCTGCGTGTAGGGCCCAGCGCCAGCGAGGTATACCCCCGGGTCAAGGCGCTCCAAGACAGCTCTTACCAGCTGTATTCGCGTTGCTTCGTCGCTTCTCATGAAATATGCAGTATCTTGAAGGCGGGCGGTTACGCTCAACTTTTCAAATCGGTGAGATAGTTTGTCCAGGTCCATTGGTTACCTCACCTTCGCGAGCGGAGAGTGGTTCCGCCATAGCCGCCAAATTCTCCGGTCACTGGCAAAAGGGACCGAAGTTGAGTGCAAGCCGACCTGAGTGCCTCGATGTCGTTAGCTCGAATCGCCTTTTCTGCGTGGCTGAGCCAAAGGTGGGCTTGTGATTGGTCGGTCATGGCGTCCAACCGCTCTGCCAAGTATTCCTTGAACCCAACCCAGTATTCAGGTGTCCTCATCAGGATACGAATTCGAAACTGAAACAGTTTCTCGACGCGCTTTTCAAGCAAAGATGTGTCGCCAGCCATTGCGTTCTCAAGTTCTCGTGTCAATTCTTGATATTGCTGCATCTCTTCTTGAGTGCCGTTCGCCTCCACGACTTCTTGAGCCCATTGGATTTCATTTTTTGCGTCCACCAGGAGTCTTGGTATACGACTCTTTACTTCGAGCCGGTGAAGTGTTTGCCTCAGCTGAAGGAGTTGATTTTCACAAGTAAGCGCGTCCTGTCCCTCAATCCCTCGGCTCAAAAATGCTTCGATGGAAGCCACTGTATTTTCATCACCTAGATCCTTCAAAATCGCGCGCGTCTGTGAGTCGTTACCTTCCGGCGACCCTTCTTGCACTGTTCTTAGGCGTTCCTTCGCCGCCGAGAACTCCTTCCTGAGTCCTTCCGGGCTCGGCTCTCGTCTCACAAGATCAACCTTGAGTGGAAATTCCTTGTCTAGCAGCGGAATGTACATTGAGCCTTTGAGGAGCCTGGAGGCATCAATTGCTACTTTGATTTCGATCTCCGTTCCAAGTGGCAGATCACGATTCACCTCGGACAAATCGAGCGAGAATTCACCTATACGCCTGTTCAAGTCTGCAGCGTCACGGTGATCTCCTTCGACGAGCGGAATCCTGATGGACTCGCCGGTGCTGCCCCGCCTAACTGCAACAACCGTTTGATGCGAGTGCAATTTGCTTTTTGCGGGCAGAGGCGTGCCTTTCTCAAAGATAACGTCCATTTCGTTGTTGGCCATGGCGATGCCAATCGTGTGCGTAAGAGGAGGGTTGGTGATTACAAGACCGACCGTATAAGTCATGGAGTCCGGATCAATTTTGTACTTTTTGCCCGTATCATCGAAAAGCTCGATAGTGAATTTGTTCTGATGTTGTTTGTCAGCCCATAGAGTCACCATGAACGTACCATCCGCATGCAAAGCGATATTGCCGCTATTCCAAGGTGGACGAGCTTCAGCATTTGTAAACTTCACGGAGTACCCTGAAAGGTTGTTTTTCTCAGCGGAAGAGACTCTGCCACCTACCAACGGCTCGGTCTCAGCGCCGATTGGCTTGTATTCCAACTCAAGGCCATAGCTCCCCACTTCAATCGCCTTGCTTGCTTTCGGGACCTTTTGTCCGCCTGCAAACAGGGCGGCGCCATGTGCAACCACGGTGAGCGGATCGATTCCGAATTCGATTGGTATTCCCAAGCCTTCTTTCGAGTCAGGCAAAACTTGTCTCAAATATGGTGTGTAGGTTGGTCCGCCCACTAGGAGGACTCTTTCCACGTCTGCTGCTCCCAGTTTCTTCTCGGCCAGAACTCGCCTGCAAATGTTGATGGTCCGCGCAACATAAGGGCGAAGAAGACTCTCTAGTTGCCCTCGCGTTATATTGCATTCGAACTGAACCGGCGTGCCGTCGTCCGAAATGCAAATGAATTCGTCTGGCAAATCAAAGCTCGAGTCTTTAGAGAGCGCGATCTTGGCTTTCTCAGCCCAGTGTTTTAGTTTGGCAAAGGCACTTCGCCATTTTGGATTGTTGCGATTAAAATCCGCCAACCGGTGTTCGCTAACAAGGTTTGGAATGAAAAGCTGGTCGACGATGGCCCAATCAATTAGCTTGCCACCGAGATCATTGTCGCCACCGTGGTTTACAACTTGGATCAGCCCGTCGCGTACATGGATGACCGCCGCATCGAAAGTGCCACCGCCAAAATCATAAACAAGCCAGAATACATTCTCCCGGTCGCTCTGAAAGCCGTACGCCAAAGCTGCGGCTATAGGCTCCTGAAGGAGTGGACTAACACGAATGCCAGCGAGTCTTGCCGCCCTTTCGGTGGCATTGGACTGAGGCGCATCGAAAGCGGCAGGAACCGTAATAACGGCCGCCTCGACATCTTCCCCTGTGGCGCGCTTAACATCTTGTCTAAGGCTCTTTAGAACTTCGGCGGAAAGTTCCTCCGGGGAAAACACTCGATTGGCCCGAGCAAAGGTCTTCCTCTGTTCAGTCCCCATCCAGAGCTTGAACTCAGACGCCGCGTCATTTGGTTCGCTAACAAGGCGCTCTTTCGCAGGCTTACCGACACGCAGAGCGCCCTTCTTATCGATATAGACCGCTGAGGGAGTAATCTGGTCGCCTTCATTGTTCCGAAAAACTATTGGTCCATTCTTTTCAAGGGACGCGATACTGCTATTGGTCGTTCCGAGGTCGATTCCAAAGTCGATAGTCTGCCGCGCCATATTTACTGGCCCCCTTGATTCTTGACCGGAGTGCCAACTATGACCTGCCCCTTCAAGATGCGGCGCTCACGGATGTACAGAGTCGGGCGCACAGTTTCAACAACCGCTTCTGTCGCAATTCCGTCAGTCGGTTGAAAAGCCAAAACCTCAAGCGACTGCCCTGAATCGAATGGCTTGCCTGTATGGTCCTGAATCTGTAGACCCAATTCTCCTAATCGCTCGCGAATCGTCGCCACATGACGTGCGAGCTGGCGAAATTCTGTGTGCGCTTCGCCTGTTTGCCGGTCAAACATTTTTTCGTACAGCTTCCACGTTGCGCATCCCAAGTCGATAAAGAACGCGTTATCCAACTCAATCTTCTGCTGCACGCGGTCTTCAGTAACTTCTGGGTTGGGATTCGCCTCGAAGGCCTTATTTCGAGCATCGAAGAGATTTCTCGCGCTATCCATCTAGTTCCTCCCTTGTGAGTTATACCGATCAATCTTTGCGTTCGTTGCCGCAAGAAGCTGGTTATACCGCGCTGCCTTGGCTTTGTACTCGGTCAGCGCTTGGTTATATAGGCCGACGTTTGCGTTGTACCGATGGCGCGTTGTCTCGTACAGAGCGTCGTCAACTTCGATCCCTGCGTCATTGTCGCGCTTCATGCGATCAAGCGTCGCTTTGTCCATGGCGAGCAGCGAATCGTATTCCTCGACGCTCGAATGGGCAGTTTTGACGTCGGCCTCCAAGGAATCCAGAGTCCGAGAATCCGCGTCTATCTCGGCCTTTAGTTGGGTTCGCGTCTGCGTTCCTGCGTAGGGCACAGACTGTGATGATTGAGAATAGTTGTCGTACGTTTGTGCCGGCTGTGGCGTTGTTTCGGTGACTGGACGGGGTGTCGAGCTAGTAGAAGTATTGCTGGAATCGTCGCATCCTTTCACGGCAGCGAACAGTATGACCACGCCAGCGAAGATTGCCGCGACAAGCTTGTTCCGGCCTAACGCCTTGCCAGTCTTATACGCAGTTGTCTGCTGGGCGGGTGTTGCTTTTGAAGATTGTGCTTCAGCAGGCTGTGAGGTTCTCCGCGACTGCTGCTGCCCGCTAAGATTTCGCCCGACGACTTCCAAGTCATCTTCCAACTTCAGGCGTAGAGCTTTCCCTTCAGCCAGCGCTAGGCACTCTTCAAGAGTCAGTCGTGCGAACTCCCAATCCTCGGTTTCGTTGACATAATCTACGACACAAAACCTGCCCGCTTCTGCCACTCGGTCGTGCGTGGCGTCGCAGATCGGATCGCCGATTCCCAGAAGGAAATTAAACGCTGACAAGAGTTTCGACTTTTCTTCAAACAGCTTTCGAACGACGAGATTGGCTGCCTTGGGATTCGCTCGCGCTTGTTGCTCCGCGTTTCGGCAAATTCGCTCCAATTCCTCTCCCGCACCGGCCAAGGCTAGTCGTGTCTCCTCTCTTGCTGTGGCTTCGCCAAAAGCCGATGAAAACATGATCTTGCGGTGCTTTGCTGCTTCCTCGAAATTCCCAGCTTCAGCGGCCTTCACGGCGATTTGAGCGTTGATTCTGACGATTGCGTTGGGAAGGGCACGCCACATTTGGTGTGCTGCCCCAGATTTCAGTCGCGGGTCGTCAAGTGTTCGAATCCTCGAAGCAACCGCCTCCCAGAAATCGGAGCGATCGAGCAGGGCCTTCCAGTAGCGATAAGCACTGCTCCAAAGGAAAATCTCCTCAGCGGGCGTCGCCTGAGAACTCTTGATACGTCTTGTAGCGGAGTCAAGCGCCCCCAGGTGATGAAATACGGCCAGATTGTGGATTGCGATCCCGTTTCCCGGTCCCTTTGTCCTTGTCCAAATGTCGGCAGCAGTTTGATACTGTTTTTGGGTCAAGGCGGCAATAGCCGGGTCTTCGCCGCTACCACTGCTGCAAGGCCAAAACCAAAACAACTCCTGAACCAATCGACTTTCGGGATCTTTGAGCACATGTAAAGCATTCCGAACGGACTCGATTGTGGGCCGCTCTGACAGAGGAAATACTGCGGGTGAGGGGAGGCTTCTCCCCAATCTAAGCGTCATCTCGATTTTTTCAGCTTCTTTCGACACCTCACGC
>Ga0335078_10005581_pt1 | contig 18586 bp, 14 predicted proteins | sample Lox_Sample_32_FD_206711 | JGI IMG/M metagenome (GOLD analysis project Ga0335078, IMG submission 206711) | Soil microbial communities from Loxahatchee National Wildlife Refuge, Florida, United States - Lox_Sample_3.2 | ecosystem: Environmental > Terrestrial > Soil > Wetlands | place: USA... | reverse complement strand
AGCTTTTGTTACCTTGCCGCCACCGCCGCGGAACGCCATTATTTGCTCGCTTGAAAATTTTAGTTGCCATCACCGGCGCCAGTGGCGCGCTTTACGCGCAACGGCTGCTCGATAATCTCGACCCGCGCGCGCACGAAATCCACGTGGTGCAAAGCCACTACGCGCAGCAGGTCATTGCCGGAGAATTGCCCGGCGGCTTGAAACTTCCCGCCGGCGCAAAGTTGCACAACTTGAAAAGCATGAACGCGCCGTTTGCCAGCGGCTCCAATCCGCCCGATGCGATGGTCGTCATTCCCTGTACGATGGGGACGATGGGCCGCATCGCACACGGGTACAGCGAAGACGTGCTGCTCCGTGCCGCCGATGTGGTGTTGAAGGAGCGGAAAAAATTGATTCTAGTTCCGCGCGAAACGCCGTTGAGCCTTGTCCACGTCAAAAACATGGAATTGTTGCTGCAAGCCGGCGCGACAATTCTGCCGGCCAACCCGGGTTTTTATTCGAACCCGAAAACCGTCCAGGAAGTTGTGGACACCGTGGTCGCGCGCGTGCTGGACCACCTTGACCTGCCGCAAAAGCTCGTGCCGCGCTGGGCCGAAGAAACGGAATGAATATGAAAAACGGGAAACGCTCAACATTCAACATTCAACATTCAACTCCCAAGGATTCGGAGGCGATGGTTTGGAAATTCAATGAAGGCGCAGGAGGAAATCGAAAGTTTGATCTGGAAGACCGGTTGCTGGAGTTTGCCTCGGCAATCATTGACCTATCCGAAATGCTTCCGGCCACCCGCACGAGCAACCACGTGGCGGGGCAAATTTTGCGTTCCGGTACTTCGCCTTATCCCAATCACGGTGAAGCTGAAGCGGCCGAGTCCCGGGACGACTTCATTCACAAGCTGAAGATCTGCTTGAAAGAACTTCGTGAAACGCGTCGCTGGGCAAGGCTGATCAAGCGGAAAGCCTGGGTGAAAAATGAAACTACACTCCTGTTTGTGCTGGGTGAGTGTGAAGAATTGATCCGCATATTTCACTCGAGCATCCAGACCGCAAAGCGACATGCGCAGACCAAACCGCCGCGGACGGCAGTTCCGTCGCGTCATTTTCCCAGCGCCACCGGCTGATGCTTCGATGTTGGGCGTTGAGCGTTGAATGTTGAATGTTCTCCTTTGCTAACAAATGGCTTGCCTTTGTGCGTTTCTCGCACACGGTCTTCGCCCTGCCCTTTGCGCTGGCTGCGATGCTGGTGGCCGCGCGCGACAACCGCGGCTGGCCGGGCTGGCGCACCTTCGGCCTGATTCTCGGCGCGATGATTTTTGCGCGTACCTGCGCCATGGCGTTCAACCGCATCGTGGACCGCAAGTTCGACGCGCTGAATCCGCGCACCGCCGGCCGCCATCTGCCGACCGGGCAGATTTCGCCGGCCAGCGCCGTCGCGCTCTGCATTTTGGCGGCGGCCGGGTTGATGACCGTCAGTTATTTCCTGAATCGGCTATGTTTTTGCCTCTCGCCGGTCGCGCTGGCCGTGATTTGTTTTTATTCGCTCACCAAGCGGTTCACGGATTACACGCACGTTTTTCTCGGCCTTTCGCTGGCACTTGCGCCGGTCGGTGCGTGGCTGGCGGTGAAAGGCAGTGGCATTTCAACGCTGGAAATTCTGCAAATGCTTTCACTTGCCCTGGCCGTGGTTTTATGGCTTGTCGGGTTCGACATCATTTATGCGCTGCAGGATTACGAGTTCGACAAATCGCACGGGCTGCATTCACTGGTCGTGGCGTGGGGGCCGAAGAACGCGCTCCAGGCGGCTTTTCTCGCGCACATGATCATGTGCGGGCTGTTGCTGGTGTTCGGTCTGCTCTGCCGCTTTCGCATCGCTTATCTCGCCGGCTGGTTCCTGATTGTCGGCTGCCTCGTGTTGGAACACTGGATTGCCCGGCGCCGCAGCTTGAAGTGGATCAACCTGGCCTTCTTCCGGCTCAACGCGCTCGTCAGCGCGGTTTTTCTAATCGTTACCGCCGCCGAAGTGATTTTTGAAGGCGGCTTCAAATTAAACTGAAGCCCGCCCCCCAAAAGGCCGGAAGCAAAAGGCAACCGACGGGCAAGCCGAAGCTGACTGCGCGGGAGAAACCGGCCGGCAATATTGAGACATAACCGGATATCCTATCCCCAGTCATCGTGCCTGCCGTGGAGCCGGGGCGTCCCGCCCGGCGGATAAACAGCAACGCACACACAAACCGCCTAAAAAAAACCCGGACCGCTCAAAAATTTCCACCGTTCTTTCCGGGCGGCGGGACGCCGGCCCTCGACGGCAGACGAGACGTCTGCCGCTACATCGCCCTGGTTGTGCACCGATCAATACGGCAGCGGGAATCTCCCCGTCAGTTCGCGTACGCGTTCACGGACCATGTGCGCCGCCTCGGTATTTTTAATGTCGAGCAGCACTTCGGAAATCATGTCCGCGATGGCCGCCATTTCCGCCTCTTTCATGCCGCGGGTGGTCACCGCCGGCGTGCCCAGCCGGATGCCGCTGGCCTGGAACGGTGAGCGAGTTTCAAACGGAATCGTGTTTTTGTTGACGGTGATACCGGCTTCGTCGAGCGCCGTCTGGCAATCCTTGCCGGTCAGGTTTTTCACGCCCACGTCCACGAGCATCAGATGATTGTCGGTGCCGCCGCTGACAATACGGTAACCGTTGCGTTTCATGCCTTCGGCCAGCGCTTTCGCATTTTTCACGATTTGTTCCTGATACGCCTTGAACGACGGCTGCAACGCTTCCTGGAAACAAACCGCCTTGCCCGCGATGACGTGTTCCAGTGGGCCACCCTGAATGCCGGGGAAAACGGTGGAATCAATTTCCTTCGCGTTTTTTTCGCGGCACAAAATCAATCCGCCGCGTGGTCCGCGCAACGTCTTGTGCGTGGTGGTCGTCACAAAATCCGCGTGCGGAATCGGGCTGGGATGGATACCTGCGACAACCAGTCCGGCAATGTGTGCGATGTCGGCCAGCAGATACGCGCCGACTTCGCGGGCGATTTCGCCCATGCGCTTGAAATTAATGACACGCGGATACGCGCTGGCGCCGACGGTGATCATTTTGGGTTGGTGTTCGCGCGCGAGCGCGGCGAGTTGGTCATAATCAATCCGTTCGTCGTCCTTGCGGACGCCGTAATGGACGATTTCAAAAAATTTGCCTGAAAAATTCACTTTGTTCCCGTGCGTCAGATGGCCGCCGTGGCTCAAATCCATCGTCAGCATCTTGTCGCCGGGTTTCAGCACGGCAAAATAGACGGCCATGTTCGCCTGGCTGCCGGAGTGTGGCTGGACGTTCGCGTGTTCCGCGCCGAACAGTTTTTTCGCGCGATCAATCGCCAATTGCTCGACGGTGTCAATGTTTTCGCAACCGCCATACCAGCGTTTCTTCGGCAAGCCCTCGGCGTATTTGTTCGTGAGCACGGAACCCTGGGCCTCCAGGATTGCCGGGCTGGTGAAATTTTCGGACGCGATCAATTCGATGTTTTCCTGCTGGCGCAGGCGTTCGTGCTCGATGGCTTCGGCCACGACCGGATCCACGTTGCGCAGGCGGAGTTGCGGCGCAGCGAGCCGGATGTCCATTTTGTCAACGCGGCGTTCATGGCGGCCGCCCTCGAATTTTGCGGTGATGAAGGCGTCGAGAATTTTCCGGCCTGATTCGGGCGGGGTGCTTTTGCCGCTGAGGCAAAGCACGTTGGCGTTGTTATGCCGTCGCGCCTGCGCCGCGGCCTGTTCATCGGCCACGAGCGCGGCGCGCACCCCCGGCACTTTGTTGGCGGCGATGCTCATCCCGACCCCGGTGGTGCAGACCAGCAGGCCCAGCTCCGCCCGGCCGGTGGCGACGGCTTGGGCCACGGGTTGGGCGAAGTCGGGGTAATCGTCAGCCGGCTCTTTCGACTTCGCGCCGAAATCCGTGACGCTCATGCCGCGTTGCTGCAAATGCTGTTTCAAGGCCTCCTTTAATTCGTAGCCGCCGTGGTCGGCGCCGAGCGCAAAGTTCGTTGTCTGCACGGTTTTGACTGCAGGCGGGGCGGACAAGATTTCGTGCTGTTCCATAAATTTCCAAAGTGACGCGATGCCCTGTTTGATCTGGTCGCGGCAGTTGACATACACCTCGTAGGAACTGCCAATCGGATCGCCGATGTCTTTTTCAAATGGTTCGAGCGCTTCGTCAAATTCGCGCAGCAAAAAGGTTTTTTCCGCCGCTTGCGGATACAACAGCGCAATCGTGTCCACGTGGCTGCGCGTCATGCCAAAAATGTAATCCGCCTCCTCCGCCAGGTCCGCCGTCAGCATCCGGCTGCGGTGACCGGAAATGTCAATGCCCAGTTCGCGCATGGCCGCCACCGCGTGCGGCGTCGGCGGCTGGTCATTTGCCGCGCCGAGGCCCGCCGACAGCACGCGGAAATCGCCGCGCCCGCCGGCCGCCCGGCGAAAAAGCCCCTCGGCCATCGGGCTGCGACAGATGTTGCCGGTGCAAATGAACAGAATGGTTTTCACGCTGCCTAAAGATCAAAGGTGAGTGGCGAACCGCCAATCGTCAACCCGAAATCAAGGATGGAATTGGCGCACAATCGCGAGCCCCTTGATCAAATCCACCGCGCGCGCCAGGACCGGGTCGTGAATCACCAGCATTTGCGGCCGGGCCGCGCGCGGCGGCGGCGGATTCTCAAATTCATCACCGTCCTTGATTTTCGCCCGGACCAGATCCGCTTCGGTGGTGTGGTCCACCCAGGGCAGGAAATCATTTGTGCCGGGCAACGCGGCGACATCGTTGGTTCCCGGCGCCGCGTAGGGATTTTCAAAAAATTTCTTTTCGTCAGCCGGGTCTTCCTCGACGGAAATATCCGGTTTCACTGCCGCCGGCACATTGCCGAAAACCAGCCCCGCCCGCGCTTCGCGCAATGTGGTCGCCAGTGTCACCGCCGCCCCGCGTGTCTGGCCGTTCACAAGAATCGCCAGCGGCAATTTTTTTGCGGCCAACAAATTGGCTGTGGCCGTGGCCACCGCCGCATCATCGCCGCCGGCAAAACGCAGGTCCAGGACGGTCCCGGCGATTTTGTTTGTGGCCGTCAACGCTTGGTTTGCCGCGCTGATTTCAACGGGCAGACCGGCGACAACGTGTCCGACGCGGAGATACACCACGTTGTTTTCCAAAAGCTCCGATTTTGCCAGCGCCTGGTTGGTCATGTCCGCACGCGACAAAATTGGCGCCGCCAGCAACCCGGCCAGCGCCATGACGAAAAGCCACAGGGAACGTCGTATCATTCTGGCCCCAAATTGCGCGATGCAAGCGCGAAAGTAAAGCAAGAGACATTTACGATTTGCGATTTACGAATTGAAATCTTTGCCAAACCGGCGTAGCAGCTTCTCGGCAGAGAGCCGCACTCTTCAATTTGCTGGAAAAATGCGGCGGTCTGCCGACTGCCGCTACGATGAAAGGGAGTTTTCGGAGGTCTCGATTTATGAATCCCCCGGCACTCATCTCAGTGCGCGTAAATCGTGTATCATCAATTGTAAATCTTTTCTGTCGGATTTCACGCAGCAGCGGCGATATACTTTCAAAAGCATGACAAGCGATCTGGATTTGCTGGGGCAATACGTTCGAAAAAAGTCGCAGGATGCCTTTGCCGAAATTGTCAGGCGGCGCGTGGACCTGGTTTATTCTGCCGCGCTCCGGCAGGTCCGCTCGCCGCAACTGGCCGAGGAGGTTGCGCAATCCGTCTTTGCCGACCTCGCGCGCAAAGCCGGTAAAATTAGTGGCACAGGCGTCCCGCCTGTTAATTCCCTGACGCCGTGGCTTTACGCCGTCACGCGCCGGACTGCCATTGACGTCATTCGCAAGGAATCGCGCCGCCAGTTACGCGAACAGATCGCCGTAGAGATGAACAACATGAATGCGACCGAAAGTAGCACAGGTGTCCCGCCTGTCTGGTCTGAAATCGAACCATTTTTTGACGAGGCAATGGAGTCGCTCGACGAAACCGACCGCAGCGCGATTCTGCTGCGCTACTTTGAAAGCAAGAGTGTGCGCGAAGTCGGCGAAGCTTTGGGCGCGAGCGAGGACGCCGCGCAAAAGCGCGTCAGCCGCGCGGTCGAACGGCTGCGGGAATTTTTCTCAAAACGCAAGGTGACAATCGGCGTGAGCGGACTGGTGGTTCTGATTTCCGCCAATGCCATCCAAGCCGCGCCGGTTGGATTGGCGCAAGGCATTATTGCAACTGTTTCAAGTCTAGCTGGCGTCTCGGCTGCCTCGACATTTTTTTCATCAGTTCTTGGTAAAGTGCTGGTTGTTGGCGGTGCCACCGCGGTAGTTTTCGTTGGTGTTGGAATCTACTTTCACATGGCCGGACAATTTGCTACTGGAAAATTTCAGGCCGGGGGCAACCAGGGCGTATTGGTTGACAGCAATCAAAATGGTTCAACTGATTTGAAATCCGCTTCGATAACCTCAAAAGTCCCGGCAAATGTCAGCGACGATGCAAAATTGGATGAAGCGATTGCACACTTGCGGAAGGTTTTGCATACGAGGCCAAGCACTCATCAGCTTTACGATTACGAGCAAATCACAAATGCCATTGAGGAATTTGGCCTTTACCGGAGAGATGCTTTCAATGTTTTGCTAGAAAGTTGCAGCGATTCAGAGGAATTCGTTCGTGCAGGTGCTATCGCAGGCATGGGATATTTGGGGAAATATCTTCCCGAAGCCTCACCAATTCTTTGGAGCATGATTTATACTTCGCCATCCCGCGAACGCTGGCTCATCTTCAGGGCGCTTCAGCAGATTGGTTTTACGCCATCGGATTTGCCTGCGTTAACTGGCTTGCTAACTAATGGTCCAATCAGTGATGGAACCTACTTGACGAAAATTGTGCCTGAAGCCGTTGCCGGATTGATCGAAGCCCATCCGCAAGTTGCAAAGCCGTATCTGGCTTCTGTGGAAAACTTGCTCGACGATTCCAATCCTGACATTCGGTTTCGAGCTACGTTGGCGTTGATCAAATCTGAAGGAACAAACAATCCGAAAATATTCACCTCACTTCATGAGCTTTTTCAGCGTCCAAATAATCGCTTAAGTGAGTATTACAAAGACATTGCGGCGGGAATTCTTGGAGATGTCGGCCCGACGGCTCAATCTCTTGTTCCGGACTTGTTGGAGTTTGCAAAGTCTGCCAGTGAAATCGGTGTTCAAGAAGCTGTTTATAGTGCCGTCGCCCAAATTGAACCTGATTTAAGCTTGCAAAACCCTGACGTCGCCAAAGCTCTCAAACAACAGGAAGATGCCAAAATGTGGGAGGAAAAATGGAAGTCAGGATCGTATTCATTTGATGATTTGCGTGCTGCTTTGAAAGACCCGAATCAAGCACTCCTTGCGGCAAATCATTTGGCCGAAATGGGCACCAACGCACATGCAGCGGTGCCGGACATGATAAGGGCTCTCTGGGGAAAAGATGAGGACACTCGAAACAAGATTCTGGAGGACATTCACAAAGTTGATCCGCAAGTGGTCGTTACGAAGGTTAGCATGGACAGCGTTTCCACAGGTGGCTTGCATGAATTTTTGGACAAACAACCTCCCACGCAAAAAAACAAGATGCTGCAACAAGATGTAGTCACGCTCGAATTGTTTTCGGGTTGGTGTTTGCCGGAGGAATTGGCTGACTTCACAAACAAACTCGCGCAGCAAAATCAGGACGCCTACAAAGTTTTTGTCGAAGACAACAATCCATCAGGAAAATAATTCAAAACAGTTCATCCGGCTCACTTTTTACCAAGAAACGCCTTCGCTGCGATGTCGCGGCGAAAACGCGCGCCTTCAAAACAAATTGTTCCAACTGCTGTGTAGGCCGCCGCTTGCGCGGGTTTCAAATCCTTGCCCAGCACCATCCTCAAAACAAAGCGCCAGCGGACTGGCGCACTCCAGGGCGCTTCGCGCATTTAAGAAATCATCGGCGAACGCGCCAGCGTTTTGGACTGCGGCGGCCCTCCGCCGCTTTTCTGTAGTGGCGAGCATCCTGCCTGCCGTAGAGCCGGGGCGTCTCGCCCGGCGGATAAAAAGCTTGAACACACAACCCGCACTGGAAAACTTTAGAATCGCACAAATCTTCCGGCGTTCTTTTTGGGTGGCGGGACGCCAGCCCTCCACGGCAGACGAGACGTCTGCCCCTACAACGCTTTCGCAGCGATGTCGCGGCGGAAATGCGTGCCATCGAAAAGGATTTTCTCCACGGCAGCACTCGGGTTTGTTTCATAACATTGACCGCATGTGACTCTCCAGCTACCTTGGGTTTATGCGGCACGAACTCACAGACGAAATCAGCCTGGCCATTGGCCGCCATGTGGCGGCGCGGCTAGGCCGGCAGCCGGAGCTGCTTCAAGTCGCCCGCGAAAATCTCGACCGCTGGGCCAGGCGCAACGCCGATGTCTCCAGCCTGCTGCGTTGCTATGCGGAATGGCGCGACGTTTTGGAGCGTCCGCTGGAGGAGATTTGCCGCCTCCTGAACTCCGACAGCGAGGAGGCACGGCGGTTGCGCCAGAACTCGCCCTTTGCCGGCGTGTTGAGTCCGCGGGAAGTCTGGGAGTTGAAGCGGCGTTTCCGCCATGAAACGGCCGCAGCTTGAGCATATCATCCGCGCCGCCGCCGGCATCACGGGCGCGACGGAAATCGTCATCATTGGCAGCCAGGCGGTGCTGAGGCAGTTTCCCGACTCGCCGGCGGATTTGCTGGTTTCCATCGAAGCGGATGTGTTTACGTTCCGCGATCACGCCGACGCCGACCTCATCGAAGGTTCAATTGGCGAAGGGTCACCGTTTCATCAGACGTTCGGCTATTACGCGCACGGCGTCGCCGAAGAATCAACCGTCCTGCCGGCCGGCTGGAAGGAACGCCTGATTCCAGTGCGCAACGCCAACACCGGCAACGGCTGCGGTTTGTGCCTGGAGGTGCATGATTTGGCCGTGGCGAAGCTGGCCGCAGGACGCGAGAAAGATGCTTCCTTTGTCACCGGCTTGCTGCAGCACAAGCTTGCCGACGCGTCGCTCATTGAATCCCGCCTTCGTCAGTCGCCATTGTCCGGCCGGCAACTGGAACTCGTGTTGTCCCGTCTGAAACGCCTCGCCGACAATTGATGTTCATTTCAGCCCCTTCGCTGCGATGTCGCGGCGGAAATGCGTGCCATCAAAATGAATTTTCTCCACGGCGGCGTAGGCGGCGGCTTGCGCGGCTTTTAAATCCTTCGCCCAAGCGGTCACGCCCAGAACACGGCCGCCGTTCGTGACGATTTCATCTCCGCTCTTGGCCGTGCCGGCGTGAAAAACCTTTGTGTTCGGGAGCTTCGCCGCCTCCGCCAAACCAAGGATTGGCTTGCCCTTCGCGTAACTGCCCGGATAACCGCCGCTGGCCATCACCACACAAACGGACGCCAGCGGACTCCACTTTAATTCCACTTTGTCGAGCGTTCCGTTCACGCTCGCGTCGAGCAGCTCGACCAAATCATTTTCTAATCGCGTTAGATAGACCTGCGTTTCCGGGTCACCGAAGCGCGCGTTGAACTCCAAAACCTTCGGGCCGGATCTCGTCAGCATGATGCCGGGATAAAGAATGCCGCGGAAATCAATTTTCTCTTCGGCGCAGCCGCGCAGCCACGGATTCAAAATCGCGTCGCCGACTTTCTTCAATTCGGCGGCGCCCAAAAACTGCGTCGGGCAGAAAGTCCCCATGCCGCCGGTGTTCAGGCCCTGGTCGCCATCCAATGCGCGTTTGTGGTCCTGCGAAGTCGGGAACAGTTTCGCCGCCTTTCCGTCACAAAGCGCGTGCAATGAAATCTCCATACCTTCCAGAAATTCCTGGATGACAATGTTCGCACCCGCTGCGCCGAAGGCTTTGCTGACCAGGATTTTGTCAATCGCCTTGTTTGCCTCGGCGACGCTGGTGCAAATCAAAACGCCCTTGCCGAGCGCGAGGCCGTCGGCTTTCACGGCGCATTTACCGCCGAGCGAAGCGGCGAAGGCCTTTGCCGGCCCGGCCACCGAAAAAGTTCCGGCGCGTGCCGTTGGAATTCCGTATTTCTCCATGAACCGCTGGGAGAAAACCTTCGAGGACTCAAACTGCGCCGCCTTCTGGTTCGGCCCCCAAATCCGCAGTCCATTTTTCTGGAACAAGTCCACAATGCCCAGCGCCAGCGGATTGTCCGGGCCGACGACCGTGAGTTCGACTTTCTTTTCCTGCGCGAACGCGAGCAGTTTCGGCAAATCTTCGGCGGGAACATTGACGCATTCGACAAGCGGAGAATTTTTTGCGACCCGTGCCGTGGCACGGGCATCTTGCCGGTTCGTTGCCACAGACAGGCTGGAAGCCTGTCCCACTATTTCCTGTCCGATTCCAGCGTTGCCCGGCGCGCACCACATCTGTGTGGCGTGCGGCGATTGCGCCAGTTTCCACACCAGCGCGTGCTCGCGTCCGCCCGAACCGATGACCAGAAGTTTCATTGGCGAAGGCATTGAATCAGGAAATCAGAGAATCAGGAAAATATATTTTTAACAACCGGACAAGTTGCTCTGATTTCGGTATTTGCCCACTTGACCATCTGGCCTCACAACCAGCAAACTGCGCAGGTATGGATGTTTTAATGCTTTCCCGCATCCAGTTCGGGGCCACGGTCGCGTTTCATTATCTTTACCCGCCGTTGAGCATTGGACTCGGCGTTCTGCTCGTCTGCATGGAGGGATTGTGGCTCAAGACCAACAATCCGGTCTATCACCAGATGGCGCGGTTCTGGACGAAGGTCTTCGCGCTCACATTCGCCATCGGCGTGGCGACCGGCATCGTGATGGAATTCGAATTCGGCACGAACTGGGCGGCTTATTCGCGCTTCGTCGGCGACGTGTTCGGCAGCGCGCTGGCGGCGGAAGGCATTTTTGCATTTTTCCTCGAATCGGGTTTTCTCGCCGTTTTGCTGTTTGGCTGGGACAAGGTCAGCCGCAAGCTGCATTTCTTTTCCACGTGCATGGTCTGCCTCGGCGCGCATTTCAGCGCCGTCTGGATTGTCGTCGCCAATTCCTGGATGCAAACGCCCGCCGGCTATCACCTCGTGGTCCGGAATGGAGTGGAGCGCGCGGAAATCACGGATTTCTGGCAACTGGTGTTCAATCCGTCAATGTTGGACCGGCTGTTCCACGTGCTGTGCGGCGCATGGCAGGCCGGCGCGTTTCTCGTCGTGAGCGTGAGCGCGTGGTATCTGCTGAAAAAGCGGCACCTGGATTTCGCCCGCGCCTCGTTGCGGGTCGGCTTGACGGTCGCGTTGATTGCGTCGCTGCTCCAGCTCGTCAGCGGCGACAGCAGCGCACGCGGCGTGGCGAAGAACCAGCCGGCCAAACTGGCCGCGTTTGAAGGACTTTATAATACCGAGTCAAATGCGCCACTCACGCTCGTCGGTTATGTGGACGAACAGGATCAAAAAGTCGTCGGTCTGCAATGGCCGGGGCTGCTGAGCTTTCTCGTCGGTTTTGACACCAAAACGACAGTGACCGGCTTGGATGCCTTTGCGCCGCGGGACCGGCCACCGGTACAGGCGTCGTTCATTTTCTTTCACGGGATGGTGGGCGTCGGTTTCACCATGATTGCGATTGCCGCGCTGGGCTTTCTTTATTTCCGGCACGGCTCGTTGCACGAACGGCGCTGGCTGTTATGGATACTCGTGTTTTCCGTGCTCGGCCCGCAAATTGCCAATCAGCTCGGCTGGTTCGCTGCCGAAGTCGGACGGCAACCTTGGATTGTCTATGGCCTGATGCGGACGCCGGCGGGATTGTCGGCCGTCGTGAAAGCCAACGCGGTGCTCACGTCGCTGATTTTGTTCACGTTCATTTATTTCCTGCTGTTCGCGGTGTTCATTTATCTGCTCAACGACAAAATCCAGCACGGACCCGATGAACAGGATTTGACGCCGTCCGGCAAATTGGCGCTACCCACAAAAAATGTCTAATGACTAAATCCGAATGACCAAGGAATTTCCAATGACGAATAGCGAATGGCGAAAGACCCGCCGAAACTCCATTTGTCATTTATCATTCGTCATTATCTCGTCATTCGGGTTTAGGAATTCGTCATTAACAATCCACGGTTTCAGTTCCGCGTTATGAATTTCGACCTGAACACCATCTGGTTCATTCTCGTCGGCGTGCTGTTCACTGGCTACGCGATGCTCGACGGCTTCGACCTCGGCATCGGCGCGCTGCACCTGTTCACAAGAGACGACATGGAGCGCCGCACGTTGCTCAACGCCATCGGACCGGTCTGGGACGGCAACGAAGTCTGGCTGGTCACCGGCGGCGGCGCATTGTTCGCGGCGTTTCCGAACGTTTATGCGACGGTGTTCTCCGGTTTTTATCTCGCGTTCATTCTGCTGCTGGCGGCGCTGATTTTCCGCGCCGTGGCCATTGAATTCCGCAGCAAGCAGCCGATGCGCTGGTGGCGGCAGATGTGGGACGTCGGCTTTTCCGCCGGCAGCGTTGTGTCGGCGCTGCTCATCGGCGTGGCGATGGGCAACATCGCCTGGGGCATTCCGATTGACGCGAACGGCGAATTCGCCGGGACGTTTCTCGGCTTGCTAAAACCTTATCCGCTGTTGCTCGGCGTCACCACAGTCGCGCTCTTCATGATGCACGGTGCCATTTACGGCCTGATGAAAACCGAAGGCGTGCTCCACGACAAACTTCGCGGCTGGGCGATGAACAGCATCATTTTCTTCGTGATTTGCGCGGCGATCACGACCATGGCCACGCTGCTTTACGTGCCGCACATGGCCGAGCGTGTGCGGGATTATCCGCAGCTCTTCAGCATCGCGCTGCTGAATATGCTGGCCATCGCAAACATCCCGCGTGAATTTTATCACGGCCGCGACTGGCGGGCGTTTCTGTCGTCGTGCGCGACGATGATTACCTTGATGGCGCTCTTCGGCATTGACCAGTATCCGAACCTCGTCTTCAGCCAGCCGAATCCGGAAAACAGCCTGACGATTGTCAACGCCGCGTCATCGCCGAAAACGCTGGAGATTATGCTCATCATTGCCTGTATCGGCGTGCCACTGGTGATTGCCTACACTGTCTGCATCTACTGGATTTTCCGGGGGAAGGTGAAGCTCGACCGGATGAGCTACTAGGCATTTACGATTTGCGATTGAAGATTTACGAGGCCTTCGGATGTTCGGAAATGACGTAAATCGTAAATCGTATATCGTAAATCAAATCACCCTCGCCTCGCCTTTGCCTTTGACCACTTCGCCAATCAGCCACGCCTTGTGTTTCTGTCCGCGAATGAATTTCAAAATCGCGTCCGCCTTCTCCGCTGACACAATCGCTACCATGCCGATGCCCATGTTGAATACCTGGTAAAGCTCACCGTCCGGCACGCCGCCTTTCTCCGCAATGATTTTGAAAATCGGTAGCATGTCCCACGAACCTTTGCGGATGACGACGTCGCAGTTCTTCGGCAGCACGCGCGGGATGTTGTCCACAAACCCGCCGCCCGTGATGTGGGCAAATGCCTTGATTGGAAGTTGAGCGTTGAATGTTGAATGTTGAATGTTGAATTTCTTTATGAGTTTTTGCACCAGCGGTCCGTAGCTGACGTGAACTTTCAGCAATTCATCGCCAATCGTGCCCTTCAATCCCGGCACGCGGCTGGTCGGCCTCAGCTTCATTTGCTCGAAGAAGATTTTGCGGGCGAGTGAATAGCCGTTCGTGTGCAGACCGGACGACGCGATGCCGACGACCGCATCGCCGCGTTTCACCGTCTTCTGACCGTTGAGCATTTTGGATTTCTCAACCACGCCGACGATGGTGCCGCTCAGGTCGTATTCGCCCTTCTGGTAAAACCCGGGCATCTGGGCCGTCTCACCGCCGATGAGCGCGCAATGATTTTCCGCGCAGGCGCGCGCGAAGCCCTTGACGATTTCGGTGAAGACGTGCGGCTCCAGTTTGCCCGTGCCGAGGTAATCGAGGAAAAACAGCGGTTCGGCGCCCAGCACGGCGATGTCGTTGACGCAATGGTTCACAAGGTCGGCGCCGATGGTGTCGTGCCGGTCCATGGCGAAGCCGATTTTGAGCTTGGTGCCGACGCCGTCCACGGACGATACGAGGACCGGCTCGCGGTATTTCTTCAGGTCGAGCGCGAACAGGCCACCGAAGCCGCCGACCTTGCCGAGCGCCTCGCGCCGATGCGTGGCGGCGAGCAGTTGCGGCAGGGTGGATTTGACCCGGTTGCCCAGATCAATGTCCACACCAGCAGCGGCGTAGGCCTTTTGTTTCATGCGCGCGGACATTAACCGCCAAGAGGCGAAGCGCGCCAAGATTAAAATGCTTGGACCGCCATTGTCCAAGGCTGCAGGTCAGGATTGACAGCGCATGATTTTGGGCGACCCTGAACAACGCGGCTGCATGAGCATACCCATTCGCATCCTGCACGTGGACGGCGACAGTTTCTTCGCCAGTTGTGAGATTGCCCGCAATCCCAAATTGCAGGACCGCCCGGTCTGGGTCGGCGGCGGGCGACGCGGTGACGGCATCGTCATCGCCGCCAATCGCATGGCCAAGAAATTCGGCGTCAAGACCGGCATGGCGTGTTTCGAGGCGCAACGGCTTTGTCCGCGCGGCGTGCTGTGCAAACCACATTACGACGATTACCGGGAGCTTTCGCGGCAGATGTTCCGCATCCTCGAAGAATATTCACCCACGCTCGTGCCCATCTCGATTGACGAGGGCTTCCTGGATTTTACCACGATGGACCGTTACGTCTGGCGCGATACGACACCGGAAAAATACGTCGGCGAAATCCGCGAACGCATTTCGCGCGAAGTGAAACTGCCGGTCTCCGCCGGTCTGGCGAATTCATCGCGGTTGGCCAAGCTGGCGACGGACGCGGCCAAGCCCGGCTTTATCGAAATCAGGCCCGGCGACGAAAAGGAATTTTTGAAGGGCCGTTCCGTGCGCGAGCTTTCCGGCATCGGCAAAAACCGTCAGCGCTCGCTGGCGGCGCTGGGCGCGCAAACCTTCGGTCACGTGGCAAAATTGCCTTCGACCCTGCTCCGGAAAAAATTCGGCATCTGGGGCACGCAACTCTGGCTGTTTGCCAATGGCCTGTGGAGCGAGCCATTGCTGTTGCAGGTCAAGGACCGCACCACGATTTCCAGCAACACGACGCTGCCTTACGACGAGCCGGATTACGAGGGCGCGCTGACGTTCACGTTGAGCGAGGCGACGCGGCTGGTCGGCCAGTTGCGCCGCGAGCAAATGCAGGCGCGCGAATTGGGCCTGACCATCCGGTTCAACGATTTCAGCGAGGTCAGCGGCAGTCATCGGTTCCACGAACCGCAATTTCAAAATTCCGTCATGAACGCGGTGTTGGAAAATATTTTCCGCAAAATCATGAGCGGCCAGGCCAAACCGGTCCGGCAAATCCGCATCGGGTTCTGGAACCTGGCGCGGCTGGACACGCAGCCGACGTTGTGGGGCAAGACCGATGCGGAACGCTGGGGCGCGCTCGACGACGCGGCGCACAAGCTCAACGAGCGGTTCGGTTCGTCGGCGGTGATGACCGGTGCGCAATTCGCGTTGCGCGAAATGGAGGAGATTTACAAAAATCCCAAGGCCAAATGTCCGTTCGTGCCGCAACTGGAAATGGTCAAAAAACTGTGGGGCACGGACGCCGACCCGCTGGCGCACAAGGGCGAATGGGAAAAACGGTTGGCCAAAGTCAGCCGGAGCCATCACGGAAAAGAAGCTTGAACTTGTGGCAGCCGACGTGAGTCGGCGCACTTCTTCGAAAGCTCGGATGAAAATCAGAGCGGACTTACGTCCGCTGCTACCATTTCACAAACGGCAGCTCCACAATTTTTGCGGAGCTCTCACCCGCCGCCGTCTTCAGCGTCAGTTCGGTTCCAACCTGATTGGCTTCGCGGCGAATGTAACCGAGCGCGATGTTCCCGCCTTCGCTCTGAAGCTTCGGCGCGACAAGTGGGTCCAGCGTCGGCAATTTTACCGCGCTGGTGATGTAACCGATTTCCTTGTCATCACGAAACAGTTTATCGCCACGTTGCGGCAAGGTTTTCAAATCATCCGCAAGGTGCAGGCCGCGCAATTCCTTGGTGACGTGGCCAAAGCTGTGGATGCGGTTGATGACTTCCTGACCGATATAGCAGCCTTTGTGGTAACTCACGGCGCGGTTCTCGATACCGCATTCGAGCGGCAGGTTCGTTTCGTCCATGTCCACCCCGAACCGTGGAATACCCGCCTCGATACGCGCGGTCTCAAAGGCCCGCCAACCGGCCGCGCATCCGCCGACTTGCCTGGCTGCGGTGATGAGCCTGTCCGCCACTGCACCGAGGGAAGAATTGGGAACGAACAAATCGAAACCGGCGGAAATCAAATCACCCGTAGCAGCCGACGTGAGTCGGCTGTGACTTTCATGGAGCAATGCATGAGCGGACTCACGTCCACTGCTACCAGATAAAAAAAGCCGCGGTGGGTTCGTCAGATAAATTTCTCCTAACGTGGCATCCGAAATTTTCACCGAGTCGAATGGTTCGGCAGGGAGTTCCGCGTTCACGCGGTTCGGGTTTGCATTGACAGGGCCGCCTGAAGGCCGAACGCCAAACAACCACAGCGCACGGACGACGGCTTCCGCCTTTGGCCCTTGTACGCTCAGCAAACCGTAGTGCGGCGCCGCGTCCACGATTTGAATGTCGTCGGCGACGATGAATCTTTCCAGCCGCTGCAAGACTTTTTCAGTCAGGCCCGGTTCGAAGTCCAGCAGCAGTTCGTCCGCCAGACAGAAAATGTTCAGGTCGCTTTCCATCTTGCCCTTGGCCGTGACGAGCGCCGCATAACAGCCTTCGCCGACGCGGAGTTTTTTCACGTCGTTCGTGACCTGTCCGTGCAGGAAGCGGATGCGGTCCGCGCCGACCAGGCAGATTCGCCCGCGAAAACTCAAATCAAGCACGCCGGCGCTTTCGCGGAGCGCAGCGTATTCGGTCCGCCAATCGCCGTAATCGTTCACGACTTCCGCGCCGCCAACATCGGTGAATCGCGCGCCGAGGCGGTGATGAAATTCGTGCAGTTGTAGCGGTGTCACTTTAAAAAAATTGGCCGCGCCGTGGTCGAAGTTTACTTTCTTGACGGCGATTGTTTGCCCGGCTTGCGGCCTCGGGCGATTTCATCCTTGAATTTTTCGCGGCAACTGGGGCAGATGCTGTGCGAGAAGCTGGCGTCGGAGTGGGAATGGACGTATTGCTCGACAGTTTGCCAGTAGCCCTGGTCGTTGCGGACGCTTTTGCACCAGGCGCAAATCGGGATGAGGCCGGACAGGGTTTTCACCTCGGCCAGGGTCTGCTGAAGTTCGGCGATGAGTTTTTCGCGTTCGATTTCCATGCGCCGGCGGCGGGCCATTTCGCGGCTGGCCATGAAGTTGGCCAGCACGAGCAACCCGGCCGCCAGCACGCTGCCGACAATCAGCAGGCGTTCGGCGTTGTGATAGTCCGCCTGTTCGGCGGCGTCGCGCGCGTCCAATAATTTTTGTTCCTCGGCGGAAAACGTCTTCAAAATGTCGCGCGCGTGGCCGGTGACGGTCCGGCCTTCGCCAGTCTGCTCGGTTCGGAGCACCGCGACAGCGCCTTGCTGCTTGTAAATGTCAATCAAACGCGCGTCATAGCTGAAGACATCCTTCATCGCCACGGAAAGGGTCTTCAATCTTTGCTGCTGGGTGGGGTTGTCGCGCGTCAGGGTCACGAGTTGGTCATAAAGTTCCGGCTCATGCTGGATGCAGCGATGGCACAAGGCGAGCGCGGAAGCGTCGCCCATTGTGACGAAATCGCGCATGCCATTTTGGATGTTCATGAGGTTGTCCTCATACGATTGCGCGGCGAGAATTTCCTGGGAGCTATGCTGGCGCCAATAGATCGCACTCTTCAGCTTTGACATCGTTCGGGTCGCAATGACCGCGACCATCGCCATCAAGGCCACCGAGCCGAGGACGGGCAGCCAGCGGAGGAAATGAAGATTTTCCCGCCGCGTGGTTTGTTCCGGCACCTGATTCATGTGAAATCCGAACTGGCGCAAAATTAACACAAATTAAACGGCTGAAAAGCGCAACTTTTGGTGGTGGGTCATTAGATTGTTGCTTCTTCAATGAGTTTTTCGATTGTCCAAGGTTCTGTTGTCAAACCGATTCCGTGCGCGGGCGTTGTGCCGAGCGTAGTGTGAACTTTGCAAAAATTATACGCCGCAACGGCTTCTTTAACGCTCGGACACACAAAACAGTTTTCGCTGTCAACCATCACATGAACACCCGTGTTGCCTTTGGTCATGCTCCAATCAGACGCCGAGTCGAGCTTTTTAATCTGTTCTTCGATTTGCAAGCAACCGAAAAATCAGCCTCGCAACCCTGAAAGTCAACAATCCAAAGCCCCACGACCCAACTTTTCACGCCATTGGGATTCGCATTGCGCTCTCTCGCGCTTTTTGCAGAATGGGCGGATGAATTTGGATGCGCTTTATTCCGAATTGACGCT
>Ga0335078_10005580_pt1 | contig 18592 bp, 18 predicted proteins | sample Lox_Sample_32_FD_206711 | JGI IMG/M metagenome (GOLD analysis project Ga0335078, IMG submission 206711) | Soil microbial communities from Loxahatchee National Wildlife Refuge, Florida, United States - Lox_Sample_3.2 | ecosystem: Environmental > Terrestrial > Soil > Wetlands | place: USA... | reverse complement strand
AAGGGCCGATCGCGGATTAAGAGGTTGGCGAGGACGACATGAACAGACCGAGAGTTCCACCGTTCGCAATGGCCGTGCTGTTGACCGGCTGCGTTTCGAGTCCTTCGCCTGCTCAGCCGCGCAAGCCGCGAAACTTCGAAGGCCCGCCCCGGTTAACCCAGACCGGGCGGGTCAGACCGGCAGCCGTCATTCCATCGCAGACGCCCTGCGACCCCGGCACGGTCACCACCAAGGGGAACCTGGTTTCCGTAGAGATACATTACAAACTCGCCGATTTCACCATGTACAATCCCGACTCGGGCGTGGACGACCGTCTGATGCTGCGCTCCTACGGCGGCTGTAAGTCGGGTCCGCTCCTCGAACTGCACCCTGGCAACACGCTCCGCCTGCACCTCTTCAACGATCTCAGCGCGGACGATCCAAGCTGTTATCCCAATCCTCCCCTCGGCCTCGGACTGAGTGGAGGCGTTGGCCCGGGCTGCTTTAACACCATCAATCTTCACACTCACGGGCTCCACGTTTCGCCCGCCGGGAACAGCGACAATGTGCTTCTCAACATCGCGCCCCAGACCGAATTCACCTACGAGATCAATATTCCCGACGACCATCCCGCGGGAACTTTCTGGTACCACGCTCACCGGCACGGGTCCACGGCCATGCAGGTGGCGAGCGGCGCGTCCGGCGCTCTGATCGTGCGCGGCGATCGCCCCTACGACCCTGCGAATCCGGAGGCGCCGGCGGACATCGACACCATCCTCCACGACAAAGAGGGCAAGCCGTTCACCGAGCAGACTTTCCTGCTACAGCAGATCGGCTACGCCTGTTTCGACAACGATCCCACCGTGGCCGGGGGCAAATGGCAGCGGATCTGGACGAATGTCGGCCCTTTCCTCAGCCCGCCGCGGCAACTGGCGCCCGCGATCTTCGATGCCGCCTCGGCTAACTACAACAATCCGCCGAATGGACCACTCTCTCCCCCGGCATACTCGCCGTGGATCTGCCCGCCGCTGGTCAGCGATACCAGGAATGTAAGTGCCGGAGTGCTCGAGAACTTCAACTTGCAGCTCTTTTCCGCGACCATCTGGGATACCAACGGCCGGTTCACCAGCGTCAATGGCGTGGTGCAGCCCCACCTGGGGGCCGATCCTTCAACCGCGATCAAAGCCGGAGAAATTCAGCGCTGGCGGTTCATTCACGCCGGCATTCACGACACCGTCAATCTCGAGATTGTGAAAGCCCCGGCGGATTCGCCCATCGCAACTGCGGAGTTGACCGGGAATCGCCTGGCGCAGGTGAAAGACTTGAACCGCTTTTGCGGGGACGTCGCGAATCCGCAGAACCTGGTTCCGAGGCTGATTCCGCAATTCGAAATTGCCAGCGACGGATTGACACGCAGGACGATGCGCACCATCAACCAGGAGGCAGCCCCCGGGCCGCCCGAGGCAAATTATCTCCAGCCAGGGTACCGCAGCGACATCTTGGTAGTGTTCCCCAGCGAAGGCGACTACTGCCTGCTCGATCAGGCCGCGCCCAAGGGCATGAGGCCGATCAACGGAGGCGCCGGCGGAGGACAGGGACCGTCGGCCCCGCAGTTGCTTGCCTATGTACATGTTCAGGCCGGTCAAACTGTGCCCAAGGACAAGTTGGAGCAGTACGTCCGGCAGGCTCTCTACGACGACAACCCCTCGTTGCCGGCCGGCGTGCGCAATGAGCTGCGGCAGGGCAATATCAGTCCGTGGGCATTCGTTCCTTCCGGGTTGAAGAAAGACGCGAATCTCGACCCAGCTCCCGCCGGCAATGTGGAGACGGCTAACTTCGCCATCACAAATCTGGGACAGTTTCAAATCGACGGCGCTTCTTACAACCCGGATGTCGTCAACTATACCCGGCAGGTGAACACCACGGACGAATGGCTGCTAACTGCCGGGCCGCCCACGCCAACACCCGGCAATGAGCCCCATATCTTCCATATTCACGTCAACCCTTTTGAAGTTATCGATATTACGACGGCCGACAAGTTCGGCAGCCAGGCATCGATCTTCAATCCCGATGGAAGCTGCAAGGTTTTTCCCGATCCGCTGGGAATACCGCCGGATTCGCAGGGATTAGCCAACCAATATTGCGGGATGTGGCACACATTTCGGGACACGATCTTTGTGGAAAACGGCTACCAGATTCACGTACGCACCCGCTACGACCGGTATATCGGCGAGTACGTTCTGCATTGCCATATTCTCGATCACGAAGACGCCGGGATGATGGCGAACATCAAGATTGTGCCGGATCTGAAAGCTCCGGGCGGCGGTATCGGAATGCCCAATATGAAACACCCCCACTAACACCGGGAGGTCGCCCGATTCGGCCCTATCTTAATGGCCTGCTTTCGATCTGGCGCCGCGGGGTTTTGGGGGACTCTCCGGGGCTTTGCGTACGTCTTCGGTGTCCGCGCGGGGAGATGCACCAATCGTCCAAACTGCGGGGATACGGCGGCCGGGCTGACGATCGGCCCCGCAACCACCACGGACAGCGGGTGATTCGTTGCGCCATGGTGGTCTGGTCCACCAGAAAGGCACGGGCGATCTCAGCCACGGTCGGACCGCCGACCATGCGCAGGGTCGGTGCCAGACGGGCCTCCATCGAGAGTGCCGGGTGACAGCAGGTGAGAATCAGCGGGAGCCGCTTGTCTCACGCCGGATCCAGCCGATGGCTTTGCGCCTGGCGGTTGTGATCGGCCATGCGCGCGGAATTGGGGGGGCACGCCCCCGGCCGGCCCCTTCACGACCGCGGCCGCACACGCCTCAGCCGCGCCCACTCCTCGCGGTGAGCCTGCGAGATCGCTTTCCGTACGTCGATCACGCCGGGTCGGCCAGGAATGGCCGCACCTCGACCTTCCGGTTGCAGCTCTTCGACCCCTCGGCGGCGAACTTCAGCGCTACATCGAAGTCAGTCGCCTCGATGATCCAGAAACCGGCGAGGTACTCCTTCGTTTCCACGAACGGCCCGTCGGTGAATACCGCCTCGCCTCTGCGGTTGTCGATCACAGTGGCCGTGCTGGGCGACGCGAGGCCGCCGGCGAAGACCCAGTGGCCGCCGGCCTGGAGCCGCTCGTTGAACAGATCGATGGCAGCCATCTCGGCCGGGGTGGCGAGGCCGGCATTGTCGTGGATCACGGAAACCAGATATTTCATCTCGATTGACCAGGAGAGATCTCCCAGAAGGCGGACGGAAGAAAGCGGGAAAGGGGCACGACTAAGCCCTCTTCAGAATTCTCTTAGGCAGGAAGAAGTCGTCCTTTTTCAGGTTGCATTTCTTCGCCACGTATTTGCAGAAATCGAGACGGCCGGCTTTCTGATCGCGGGTATCCGAGCCGAACGTGAATTTCAGCCCATTCTCTTTTGCCATGTTGATGAATCTCTCATGCGGCGTATGGGCGAGATCGTTTATTTCGACCGCGAGATTTTTCCTTTTCAGGGCCGCGATAATCTTCTCCATCCTGTCGCCGGTCCACAGCACGTAATAGTCGCGCGCAATGCAGACCGGCAGGAAGAGCGGCCATCCGAAGATGTTCAGCGGTTCGTCGTTGTTGATGACCTCCAGGATGTGGGCCATGTACGTATCCATGAACTTCTGCGGATCATCCACATACGTATCGAAATTCCATATGCGCAGCGTCTCCCGATAGCCGTTGCCATTGGGAATGGTCTGGGCATCCATCAGAACGTAATCCAGTTGCTTCACGGTTTCCGGCGCAAAGCTCCTGGACCATCCCGGACTCATCGGCTGCAGGCCGCAGTAGACCGGGTAAGGCTTGAGCGATTCAATGAACCCTCTCAGCCCTGCGTCGTCGCTCACGCTGCCTCCGGGATTCACCATGATGCCGAACTGGACATTCGTCTTTTTGGAAATCTCCATCACCTGGTCGATGGTGAAATTTCCGGTGAGGTGAACGTGCAGGTCCATCAGCGGAAACTCGTCGCCGGCCGGCGCCGCGAAGCTTCGGGAGAGAGGCAGTGCGGTCAACAGTCCGCCTGCGATACCGGAGCCTTTGAGGAACGTTCTGCGTCTCATGTGGATCAGGTCCTATCGGTTGCCATCAATCCTCGTATAATCCTGAATTCTTCGGCGGGGCGATGATTCTACTCCTCAACCGTACGGTTGAACCAGCCGCATACGCCCGCCCGCAACGGCGCCGCGCGGACTTCTTTTGCGAGCGTCAAATTCCGAAGTTGCGCCAGGGCGACTTCTGATGCGCTTCAGCGCTCACGCCAGGCCGGCGGCGGGGTGTCTTGCGGGCGCCGGCGCGCTGGGCGTCGGCGAGTGCCTTGGTATCGGCGTAAGCGCGCACGTCGGCGGAGGTCAGCTCGTGCTCGCCCTCCCAGCCTCGTTCCAGGTCGGCAGTCAGTTTGTTTCCAGAAAGGATAGGACCTTCCTGAATGCCGACGCTATGGTTGCGGAAGACTGCAATATCCGCGGTGATCGAGACTTGTTTCGTCAGGCGTCCGTCAATGCGCACATCGAACCGATACACGCGGGAGTTCTGCCTCTGGTCAAAGCCGAGATACCGGATCTTCACGAGCTCCCCCTTCCCGGCGATCGAGGACCGCCTCAGTCTGTGATGGATAGGTCTGTTGCTGGGTCAGATGCCGCGGCGTCGGTTGCCTCCGCCTCGGGATTCGACTCAGTTACGATTCCGGCGGCCTTGCGCGCCTTGATTTCCTTGCGTTTGGCAGCCTTATCTCTTTGGCGTTCCAACCGCCGCATTTCCTTCTGCCGTTTCTTGAAGGTCTCCATGATGGTCTTCCTCTTCGCAATCCGGACTCTGAACGCCGCGGCCGCCGTGGATGAACGGCCGCTGCCCTGAAGGGTTGTTTACCAGCGCGGCTCGCGCCGTTGACGGCCAAAGCCGCCGCCGTTACCGCGACCGCCGCCGCTTCCCCGGCCGCCGCCACCCTGGACCTTGGGACGGGCTTCATTGACGTTCAGTGCGCGGCCTTCGAGATCCGCGCCGTTCAGGCCGGCGATAGCCCGATCGGCTTCCTCGGTGTTGCTCATTTCTACAAATGCAAAGCCGCGTGAGCGGCCGGTATCACGATCCGTAACCAGATTGACACGGTCGACTGTTCCGTACCGCTCGAACAGGGCACGAATAGACGAATCGGTGGCGGCAAAATCCAGATTGCCTACAAAAATGTTCTTCACTCTTACTCTAACTCTTTTCTGTCTTTCAATTGTGCGGGCGAGACGAGGCAGATCAGGACAGCCAAGCTCTGGCTAGACTTTCAAAAGGCATCCTAAGTGTACCACGAATCTGGAGTCCGAACCGGGAGTTCGGTGACGCTGAGACCGGCAAGATTGCGGCCCATTTGGCGAGGAATGCCCGGATCGCCGGTTTGCCGCGGCCGACTCCGTGCGTATCGCCGGCGGCCCGGACACGGCCGTTTCCAGATCGGCTCCAGTGAGGTATTTCACGAGTAGCCCGCGCACCGCAATCGCGTATCCACGAAACCGGAAAAAAAGAAAAATGTGCGATCCTCGCCAAATTCGGCTCCATTCGGCGCTAACAGAGGTAGGCGGCTGGTCAGCCGCTACTTTGGAGGAGAGCCGTCATGCGTCGCGTCGTCGTTCTGGCAGCGTTTTTCTATACGTGCAGTTATGCACAGACTGTCCCGTTCGCGGGAAACCCGATCGTTGTCGATTCCCTTAGCACTACGGGCACGTCCTTTGTGTTGCCGGGAGTACTGACCGGGAATTCCACCGTGTCGTTGAGCGTCAGCGGCACGCCATGCCTGCAAAACAGCGCCTATTGCACGAACGCGGCCGGTGTCGTCCTGGTTCCCGGTACGCTGGGGGTGGGTCAATCGTTTTCGTTTACCGGCGTGTTGGGTGGGGTCAACAATACCTGGACCGTCGGCGCGCTTCTGATGACGATATCCGGGGTCGGCACAGTCCAGATCTTCCCGACCAACAGCGCCAATGGCCTGTCGAGCGCGACGCCGCCTTCCTCCCTGGCCGTTTCCGGGGCGACACTGTCCTCGCTCGGCTTCGGGAATTTTGCCGCTACGAACCCCTCGATTACGTTCCTGTTTGCCGACAATTTATATCCGGACAACGAGGGCAGCTTTTCGGTATCGGGCTCGTTCGGGGGAGTTGCCACGAGCCCGGCGAGCGCTCCGGCGTTGTCGCCGGCAGCGATGGTCTCGGTTGCGCTTCTTCTGGCCGCGATCGCGGCGATACTGCTCCGGCGGAAACCCGGGGCGGCCGCACGCGGCTGAAGCAGGCCGGAATCGCGGCGTAAGCGGCCAAACGTGCGACCGATCCGATTGCGCGAGATCAGCGGATCGGCCACTCGTCTTCGGCGCAGGCGCCGGGAATGGGCTATTCTCTGCTTATGTCGTCGAATCTCCCGTACCGCTCTCGCGCCGTGCGCGGTTTGGTGCTGTTGCACGAGGAACATCTGCGCCGGTTCGTCCAGACGTGGCGGCTGTCCATTGCCGTCCCGGTGAGCCTCCCGCCGGCCGCCGATCCTAATTATGCCTCGCTGGGCGCATTGGGACGGCATGTGTTGAGCGCAGCGAGTGGATACCTGGTGTGGATCTGCGAGGTGCTGAAATTACCCGATCCCGAAGTTCGGCCGGCCCCGGACGCGGACGCCATGGTCGACGCTGCGGACAACTATCTGGAGCACGTGCTGGAGCGCTGGCGCTCCGAATCGCTGCGGGAAGTTTCCGACGGACAATTGGAAACCCCCGAATATCCATCGCGTTGGCGGACGCGCTATTCGATCGATTCGATGCTGGAGCACGCTGTCATGCATCCCATCCGCCACGCCTTTCAATTGGATGAATTGATCAGGAATCATTAGCTCTTGGAGAACGGCTTTGCGGTGGAATTGGCCCAACTGGCCGTTGTACGGAATCGATCTCCGCACGCCGAAACAACGAGTGCGGTAGAATCGCGGGATATCATGAAGCCATTTTTTCTCGTGCTGGCGGCCCTGGCCGCGGCGCATGCGGCCGACTACAAGCTTACGTCCTCGCCCGCGACGGTCGTGTGGGGCTATTATTGGGCCGGCGCCAAACCCGTCCTGCGCATCCGGTCCGGCGACCGCGTCGAAATCCTGACCATGAGCACCAGCAGTCCCGCGAACTTAGCGCGCGTGGGCGTGAAGGACGAGGATATTCAACCGGAGTGGAAGGACATTTATGCCCATCAGCCGCCGCGCGAGGAGCGCGGTCCGGGCGGCCATATTCTCACCGGTCCGATCTACATTGAAGGCGCCGAGCCGGGCGACGTGCTCGAGGTGCGCATTCAGAAAATCCAGATCGCCACGCCCTACGCGTACAACGGCTTCAGCCCGACCCGCGGCGTCCTGGTCAACGGCGAATTCGAAAAAGGCAAAAGCCGGCTGATTCCCCTCGATCTGGCGCGCAACGTGGCAAAATTCGCCGCCGGCATCGAAATCCCGCTCCATCCCTTCTTCGGCAGCATGGGGGTGGCGCCCGACCCGTCGAAGGGCAAGATCGACAGCGCGCCGCCCGGCGATCACGCGGGCAATCTCGACAACAAAGACCTGGTGGAGGGTACGACGCTCTACATTCCGGTGCATGCGCCCGGCGCGCTGTTCGAAGTGGGCGACGGGCACGCCGGGCAGGGAAACGGCGAAGTGGACATCACCGCCATGGAGACCTCGCTCATCGGCACGTTTCAATTCGTAGTGCGCAAGGACATGAAACTGGCGTGGCCGCGCGCCGAGACGCCGACGCACTGGATCGCCATGGGAATCGACAGAGACCTCAACCAGGCGCTGACGATCGCGGTCAAGGAGGCAATCGATTTCCTGGTGACGGAAAAACATATGACCCGCGAGGATGCTTACGCGCTGTGCAGCGTGGCGGTGGATTTCAACGTGACGCAGGCGGTGGATGGGACCAAGGGCATCCACGCCATGATTCCCAAGAGCATTTTCCAGTAACCTGGATTTTGTCGGCACGGGGTCCACGCGCAAGTCTTTTGCGTTTTCCTGGCGTTCAGTCCTTTTTGAGCGCCTGGCTTCCGAACGGCAGGCGCCATCGCAGGACCTGCTCGCGGGTGCGCTCCTCGTGGAGATTGCGCACGCGCGCCATCAGCAGGTCGTACAGCGAAACCATGCCGGCGAGCCGGCCATCCTCGACCACCGGCATCCGCGTGAAACCGGTTTCGGCCATGCGGAATACGACGGCCCGCAGAGGCTCATCCGGGCTGGCGACCACCGGCTGGCGGAGAACATCTCCCAACGACACGCTGGCATCATTCAGTGCCGTGAGTTTGCGCAATTCGCTGCGGGTAACGACGCCCTTGAGCCGGCGGTCGCCATCGACCACCGGGTAGAGATGCTGGCCGCGCCGCTGCGGCTCGCGAATGAGCGTGTCGCGCAGGCTCTCGACGGTGGCTTGCGCGGGCAATGCCACAATCTGGGTGCGCATCACCTCGTGCACGAAGAGAATCTCCAGCGGGTCGGTGGCATATTCGCGCGTCAGATGATACCCGCGCCGCGCAATCTTCTCGGTGAGGATGGAGCGCTTCAGCAGCAGTACCGTGATGCCGTAGGCGATCATCGACGCGATCAGCAAGGGCAACAGCATGTGGATGTCGTGCGTCAATTCGAGGGCGAACAGAACCGCCGTGAAGGGCGCCCCCATGGTGCCCGCCAGCATCGCGCCCATGCTGACCAGCGGCCAGAAGCCGACGCCTCCGGACGGCAGGAACGCGGCCTCGACCCCGCCCAGCGCCGCGCCCATCATGAGCAAGGGCGCCAGAACGCCCCCCGATGTTCCCGATCCTAACGAGATCACCCAGATTGTGGACTTGACGAGCAGGACGCCGGCGAACACCGTGCGCGGCACATCGCCCTGGAGCATGGAGCCGATGGTATCGTACCCGACACCGAGCGCCTGCGGGAAGATCAAACCGCCCAATCCGACCGCGATGCCGCCGATGGCGGGCCACCATTTCCAATGTATCGGGAGCTTGCGGAAGAGATCCTCCGTCGTGTACACCCCCTGGGTGACGACCGCGGCAAGGCATCCGGCCAAAAGGCCGGCGGCCACGCATCCCAGAAGTGCGTTCGGGCCGAGGAACACGGTGTGGGCCTGCACCGGGAACAGCGGCCCGAGCCCCAGGATGTACCGCCGCGCGGCGCATGCGGTGCCGCTCGCTAGAGCGACGGGAATGACGCTGCGCGGTTTCCATTCGAAAAGCAGGAGCTCGACCGCCAGGAGCACCGCCGCCACCGGCGTCGCGAAGGTGGCCGACATGCCGGCCGCCGCGCCCGCCACGAGCAACGTTTTACGCTCGGCCGCGGTGAGGCGGAAAAGCTGCGCCACTACCGAACCGATGGCGCCGCCCGTCACGATGATCGGCCCTTCGGCGCCGAATGGCCCTCCGGACCCGATGGAGATGGCAGCCGAAAGCGGCTTCAGGATTGCGAGGCGCGGCTCCACTTTGCTGCCGTTGATGAGGATGGATTCCAGCGCTTCGGGAATTCCGTGGCCGCGAATGCGTTCCGAGCCGTAATACGCCATGTACCCGACAATCAGCCCGCCCGCAGCCGGGACCAGTATCGCGAACCATCCGAGGTGGTTGCCCGCCGGCGAGACCAGGGCCGTGCCGGCATGGCCGTAGTAAAAGACATTCGTGAAGAAACCGATGAGGCGCAGCAGCGCCCAGGCCACATACGCGGCGACGAATCCGATCGCGATGGCGAGGAGCGAGATCGGAATCATGCGCGGAGTGGCGGTAAAATCGCCGAGCTCTTTCAGGGAGTTTTTCATTTGAGAATAGTTTTCAAGGCGGAGGCCAGTTCGGGACCGGTCCGTTCCAATTCGGTGCGATGCGCCAGGGCCAGCCGGCGCAGGGTGGCGCGCCCCGCCGGCGTGAGGCGGATCCAGACTTCGCGCTTGTCTATGGCGCCCGCCTGCCGCGCGATGGCGCCGGTCTGCTCGAGCCGGTTCACCAGCTCGACGGCGCTGTGATGCTGAATGAAGAGGCGCGACGCCACTTCACGAATGGTCGGCTTGACGCCCTCGGGAAGGCCGTGCACGGCGAGCAAAAGCTGATGCTGCTGCGGCTCGATGCCGTGGTCTTTGGCCGTGGTCTCGCTGAAATGCAGGAATTGCCGGATCTGGCGGCGGAATTCGGCGAGTTCGCGGTATTGTTCGAGGTTGAGGTCCTGGACGGCCGGCACAATTATATCGTACCACGATACAATTACTCCCGCGGCTGCGCTTCCGCCTCCAGCCCGCCGCGGTCGGCGATCTCAACCTGTTTTCCCTGGATCCGAATCAGCCCTTCGGCGCGGAAGCGCGCCAGGTTGCGTGAGACTACTTCGCGGACAGTCCCCAGCCTCGAAGCCAGTTCCTGGTGCGTGCCGGGCATGTCGAACCGGTCCGCGCCGGCGGCCCTGGCGGCATCGAGCAGCAATCGCGCCAGGCGCCCGGTGACGGAGCCGAACGTCATCGACTCCACCAGACCGACCAGGTGACGGAGGCGCCTGCCGACCACGGCCAGCACCTTCAGCGCGACATCGGGGTATTGCCGGCAGACCTGCTGAAAATCGTTCTTATTCACGAAGAGCGCGGCCACGGGCTCGACCGCGCGCGCCGACGCCGGGTACGGCCCGCCATCGAACAACGGCAATTCGGCCACGGTTGCCGGCGCGGATTCGATGGCCAGCATCACTTCGCGCCCGCCCGGCGAGGTGCGAAAAATCTTCACGCTTCCCGCGACGATGAGAAAGATGCCGGCGCAGGCTTCGCCTTCCCAGAAGAGCATGTCGCCCGCGGCGAACCGGCGCTCGACGGCGCGCTGTGCGAGACTCTGCATCTCGTTTTCGCTGAGGGCGGCAAACAGGGCGATTTCGGAAAGCGCGGCGAATTTGGGGGGCAAGAATCTATCGTAATATGAGCGCGAATGCGCCGGGCTGCCGGCGATCGGCCGGGCGGGCCGCTGCGTTTGACGCTACATGGCGAATCCCGCCACCAGCAGTACTCCAAACATCACCGCGTAGGCCAGTTCGCGCTTGCCGAGACGATGAATCGCGAGGGGTTCTCCGCTCGAGAGGAACCAGGCGAAGCCGCGAGCGAGGATAGGCGCGAAAGCCATGGCTGCGAGCCAGCCGAAAAATCGCGCGGCGCACGCCACCGCCAGCGCTATGACGAGTGCGCCTTGCGCCACCAGAAAGGCCCGACCCGCGGCCAGCCTCTCCGCGGCCGTTAAGGCGCGGGCGGAGCGGATGCGTAATTGCACAAATTGAATCTGGTTGGCGGCGAACGCCAGATTGGCCAACCAGAGAGCCCAGGCGACGCCGTCGATGTGACCCGTCACGACGTAATACGCCGCGGGCGCGGTGGCAGTCAGCCCGGCGGCGCCGATCATTTGCGCCGCGGTCCGGCCGCTCCGCCCGATCTGCTTCACCATGGCTTGCGCGCAGAACGCCGCGCCGGCAGCGGCGCCAATCCAGAGAAGCGACAGATGGCTGCCGCCCCCAAACAGCCAGGCCAGCGCCCCGGCGGCCACGGCCGTCAAGGCGAGTGCGGCCTTCCGCACCAAAGCCAATTCCCGCTCGTTCCGCGCCTTCACCGGCGCCGCCCCCATCCAGCTTTCCACCGGCGTACGCAGCCAGAACAGCGCCAGAACGGCGATAGTCAGCGGCGCGAGCGGCCATCCATTCCCGCCATCCACCAATCCAACCAACGCGCCGGTGATCAACGGGACCAGTAACATGCCCCACGCGCCATGCTCGCGCGGAAATACCAGAGATTTGCGCCGTACCTCGGTTGCCATGACTCCATGTTGTCGCCTTTCGCACATTGGGAGCGGTGACTTCAGTCACGCCGGCCCTCATCGGACCGGATTAGACTGAAAACTTCAGGGAGGAACATGGGGAATCGACGCCACGTCGCGCTGGGGACCATTTCGTTCACGGTTTGCTTCGCGGCATGGGGCCTGATCAGCGCCTTCGCTCCGCGATTCCGCGAGACCTTCCACCTCACGGCGTCGGAGACCGCGTTGCTGGTCGCGGTGCCGGTGCTGTTGGGTTCGCTGGCGCGAATCCTCATGGGCATACTGACCGACCGTTTTGGCGGCCGGGCCGTTTTCGCCGTGCTGATGGTAGCGGTCGCCGCGCCGGTGTGGATCGCGCCCCAGCAGGCTTCTTATTCCGCGCTGCTCGTGGTGGCGTTCTTCCTGGGGCTCGCGGGGTCGTCGTTTGCCATCGGCGTGGGGTACGTCTCGCGATGGACACCGGCCGAGCGTCAGGGCAGCGCGCTCGGGGTCTACGGACTGGGTAACATCGGACAATCCGCCGCGGTCTTCCTGGGGCCTGTGCTGGCGGCGGAAATCGGGATGGCCGCCGTGTTTCGCTGGGCCGCGGTACTGCTTTTGGTTTGGGCGATGGCGTTCTGGCTGCTCGCGCGCGACGCGCCCGCGGCGGCCGGGGTGCAACCGAAAGGCCTGGGCGCGATGCTCGAAGTGCTGGCACGCGAGCGGCTTTCGTGGCTGTTGGCGGCGTTCTACTTCGTCACCTTCGGCGGCTTTGTGGCGTTCTCCATTTATCTGCCTACGCTGCTCAAAGACGAATTCCATCTCGCCGCCGCCGACGCCGGCTTCCGCACCGCGGGCTTCGTAGTTCTCGCCACGCTCTTGCGGCCCCTGGGCGGGTGGCTTTCGGACCGCATTGGCGGCGCGCGCGTGTTGTCGGCCGTGTTGCTGGGGGTGGCGCCGTTCGCCATGCTGCTGGCGTGGCGGTCGATGATTCCCTTCACCGTCGGCGCGCTCGGATGCGCGGCCCTGCTCGGATTGGGAAACGGCGCGGTGTTCAAGCTCGTACCGCAATATTTCCCCGGCCAGACGGGCACGGTTACCGGGTTGGTGGGCGCCATGGGCGGCCTCGGCGGATTTTTCCCGCCGCTGCTCCTGGCCTTCTTCCGCAGCCGCGTAGGGGCCATTTGGCCGGGATTTTTATTGCTCTCCGCCACGTCGCTCGCGCTGTGGTATGCCAACCATCGCGTCTTTGTGCCGCGCCAGCGGGCTCACGAGACCGGCCTTCCGGCGGAACTCCGCCGCACGGCCGACCGCATCCGCGCGGGCGCATGGGCCACGCTGTGGACCGCGCTGCTCGTCGCCGCCATCGCGGTGGGCTCGCGCAATCTGGAGAATTTCGACCCCGCGCTGGTGATCTACACGTTCGCGGTGATCTTCGCCACGTGGGGCGTGGTGTACCACTACAATGTCTGGCTCGAAAAGCCGCCCACGCGCGTGTATTGGGATCGTGGATGGGAGCTCTTTCGCCGGCGCGGCGTGATCCGCAGCTTCGGACGGATTGCCTCGGTGGCGGCCACTCACCTGGCCGCGCAGCGCTTCATCGCTCATCGTTCGCGCCAGCGCTGGTGGATGCATCAACTGCTTTTCTGGGGCTGCCTGCTCGCCGTCGCCATCACGTTTCCGCTCGTCTTCGGCTGGATTCACTTCCGCACGCTGCCCAACGACCAGCTTACCTACGTCACTTTCCTGTTCGGCTTCCCGATGGGCAGCTTCCGACTCCACACCGTGACGGCGTTCCTGCTGTTTCACGGTCTGGATATTTCCGCGCTGCTGGTGCTCGCCGGCATCGCGCTCTCGCTCTGGCGCCGCATGACCGATAAGGGCGCGCGCACGCTCCAGCAGTTCGGCATGGATTTTCTGCCCATCATTCTGCTGTTTGCGATCTCCGTGACCGGCCTGGCGCTGACTGTATCGCAGGAGTGGCTGCGTGGCGCGTCGTATAGCTTCCTCGCTATCCTGCATGCCATCACGGTAATCGCGGCGCTGCTGTTTCTGCCGTTCGGGAAGTTCTTCCACATCTTCCAGCGACCCGCGCAATTGGGCGTGAAACTCTACCAGGACGCGGGCCTGGAGGATTCCGGCGCGCAGTGCGCGCGCTGCGGCGAGCGCTTCGCCTCGCGCATGCACATCGACGACCTGCGCGCCATCCTGCCGCAACTCGGGTTCGACTACGCCACGCCGGGACCGGCCGGCCACTGGCAGCAGCTCTGTCCCGCCTGCAAGCGCAAGACTCTCGCAGTAGCGCAAATGCGCATCGTCGATCAAACCAAATTCGAGGAGAACGCCCGTGGCTAAAGCTCCCGCTCCCGAAGAACTCGCCGCACAATTCGGCCCGCACCTGAATTACACGCCTGCCGGCGGATGGCAGGGCGAATCCAGCCGCGTTCCGGAGACGCTGGTGAAAACGCATTGTTGCTTCTGCGGGCAGCAGTGCGGCATTCAGCTCAAGGTGCGCGACAACCGCGTGGTGGGGTTCGAGCCCTGGGAGGACTTTCCGTTCAATCGCGGCATGCTGTGCCCGAAAGGCGTCAAGCGCTATTTGCAGGGCAATCATCCCGATCGCCTGCTCGATCCGCTGCTGCGCACCGATTCCGGATTTCGCAAGGCGACGTGGGACGAAGCGCTCGATTTCACCGCGCGGCGCCTGCGCGAATTGCAAACCAGGTATGGCCGCGATTCCGTCGCCGTCTATGGTGGCGCCTCGCTCACCACCGAGAAGGCGTACCTGATGGGCAAATTTGCGCGCATCGCGCTGGGCACCCGCCACATCGATTACAACGGCCGCCTCTGCATGGTGTCGGCCGGCGTGGCTTACAAATCGGTGCTGGGCGTGGATCGCGCGCCCAACCCCTGGGCCGATATCGTCTGCGCCGAAGTGCTCCTGGTGATCGGCGCGAACATCGGCGAGTGTGCGCCCATCACCACCGACTACATCTGGCGCGCGCGCGACAAGGGCGCGAAGCTCATCGTGGCCGACCCGCGTTTCACGCCCATCGCGCGCAATGCCGATCTGTACCTTCCCGTCCGCCCCGGCACGGACCTCGCGCTCCTCATGGGCATGCTCCACGTCATCGTTCGCGACGGACTCACCGACCGCGAGTTCATCGCCGCGCACACTACGGGATTCGAGAAGACGGCGGAATCCGTCGAGCCGTGGAATCCGCGGCGAGCCGCGGAGGTGTGCGGCGTGCCGCCGGAAGCCATCGAGCGGGCCGCGCATTGGGTGGCGGAATCGTGCCGCACCATGATCCTGCACGCGCGCGGGCTGGAGCACCAGTCGAAGGGCGTGGAGAATTGCGAGGCGGCGGTGGCCCTCGCGCTGGTCACCGGGAATATCGGGCGCGAAGGCGCGGGCCCGGTGATGATCACGGGCCAGGGGAACGGACAGGGCGGGCGCGAGCACGGGCAGAAGTGCGATCAGTTACCCGGCCAGAGAAGTCTCACCGATCCCGCGGCGCGAGCGCACGTCGCCGGCGTTTGGGGCATCGAGCCGGACGATCTGCCCGGCCCCGGCTATACCGCGGTGGAAATCATGAACGCCATCCACAGCGGCGAAATCAAGGGCCTCCTTTGCACATGCTTCAATCCCCTGGTTTCCCTGCCCGAAGCCAGTTTCACGCGCGAGGCGCTGGAACGGCTGGAATTTTTCGGCGTGATCGATTTCTTCCTTTCGGAGACCGCCGCGCATGCCGACGTAGTGCTCGCCGGCAGCCTGCAAGAGGAAGAAGAGGGCGTCACCGCCAGCACCGAAGCGCGCGTCATCCACATCCGCAAGGCGGTCGACCCGCCGGGCAACGCGCGGCGCGATTCTGAAATTGTCTGCGATCTGGCGGGCCGCCTGGGCAAAGCGAAGTACTTCCCCTATCGCGAGCCGCGCGAGATCTTCGAGGAACTGCGCCTGGCATCGCGCGGCGGCCTGGCGGATTACTACGGCATCACGTACGAAAAGATCGACGCGCAAAAGGGCGTTTTCTGGCCGTGCCCCACGCTCGATCACCCCGGTACGCCGCGCCTGTTCGAAGACGGCCGATTTTTTCATTCCGATGGCAAAGCTCACCTGATGAGTCTCGCCTGGCGCGACAGCGGCGACCCGGTGGACGCGGATTTTCCCGTCTATCTCACAACCGGCCGCGTGGTCAGCCAATATCTTTCCGGCACGCAGACCCGCCGCATCGGCGCGCTGGTGGATCAATATCCCGAACCAAAGGTGGAGATCCACCCGAAGCTCGCCGGATCGCTCGGCATCCAGAGCGGCGATTGGGTGACGGTGACTTCGCGGCGCAATTCCATCACCATGCAGTGCATGGTGGTGCGCACCATCCGGCCCGACACGGTCTTCATTCCCTATCATTGGCCGGGCGGCCGGAGCGCCAATCGCCTGACGCACCGCACGCTCGACCCGCGCAGCAAGATCCCGGAATTCAAAGTGTCGGCCTGCCGCATCGCGAAAGCCGCGGCTCCCGGAGGGCGCGCGTACGCTCCCGGAGGGGGCTCCTAAATGTTCGGCATGGAATTCTACGTCGACCCCTCGCGCTGCATCGGCTGCCAATCGTGCCTCAAGGCGTGCGAAGAGTGCGACACGCACCGCGGCCAGTCGATGATCAATTTCGATTTCGTGGACCGCGGCGAGACCATCGCTACCGCCGCCTATGTTTGCTGGCACTGCGACAATCCGACGTGCGCGCAGGTCTGCCCGGCCGACGCCATCAAGAAATACGAGGACGGAATCGTCGGATCGTCGCTCAAGCCGCGCTGTATCGGCTGCTCGAATTGCGTGCTGGCGTGCCCGTTCGGGATTCCCAAGCTCATTCCCGAGAACGAGCAGATGATGAAGTGCGACATGTGCTACGACCGCACGTCGGTGGGCAAGCGGCCCATGTGCGCCACCGTCTGCCCCAGCCAGGCGCTGGCCTATGTGACCCCGGAAACCATCGCCGCCACGCGCCGCGAAAAGCCGGTGAACACGTTCTGGTTCGGCAACCAGAAAATCACCACGAAGGTTTTCATGATGGCGCCCGCGGACGCCGCGGAGATCGCCATCGACGTCGCCGATTACACTTGGGAGGGAGAGCATGAAGTGGTTCCGCAAGCCTTCTAGCGCGCCGCTCTGGCAGGACGAATTCCCGGTCTTCACCGCCGAGGAGCGCTATGTCAGCCGGCGCCAGTTCACCAAGTTCCTCACGCTCACCAGCCTCGCCATGTTCGTGGGCAACTTGTGGATTTTGGGGCGGTCGCTCCTCTATCGCGCGCCGGCCTACCCTCGGCAGGCGGTTGCCGGGACGGACGAAATCGCGGTGGGCGGCGTCAAAATTTTCGCGTACCCCACCGCCAACGATCCGTGCATCCTGGTGCGCACCGCGGCCGATTCTTACGTGGCTTACAGCCAGAAATGCACGCACCTTTCCTGCGCCGTCTACTACGAAAAGGAGACCGATCGCCTGGCCTGCCCGTGCCATCAGGGCTACTTTTCCATCGCCGACGGCTCGGTGCTCCAGGGACCGCCGCAGAGGCCGCTGCCGCGCGTGGCGCTGGAACGAAGCGGCGGACAACTGGTGGCCGTCCGGCTGGAAGGAGAAGGCGTATGAAGAAGGGCGGGCTCACGGCAATCGACGGCGCGATGGCGCTGATCGTGCTGCTGCTGATCGTGCAGATCTGGCTGCTCTCGGCGACGCTCGAATCGTTCCTCGCGGGGCACCGGGAAGCTGCGGTGCCGGGCGCGATTGTCTCGGGAATCCTCTTCGCGGCGTGCCTGGCGCTGTATCTATTTGTGGTGCGGATCGATTCCGAAATGCGGTGATCGCCTATCGCTCCGCCACTTTCGCCATGGACGGCGGATACCGATCCCCGGCCGCCATCGCGGCCAGGCCTTCCAACTCCGCCAAATCTTCCGCCGCGAGATGAACGTTCACTGCGCCGAGATTGTCGTCGAGATACTTGCGGCGCTTGGTGCCGGGGATCGGCACGGCGTCCGGCGCCTTGGCCAAAATCCAGGCGAGCGCGACCTGCGCCGGCGTGGCGCCATGCCGCTTCGCCACAGTCTTCACGATAGCGACCAGCTTCTGGTTCGCGGCCATGTTGGCATCTTCGAAGCGCGGCAGCCCGCGGCGAAAATCCTTGTCTCCGAAGGCCTCCCGCGATGCGAGCGCGCCGGTAAGATATCCGCGTCCCAGCGGGCTGAACGGCACCAGGCCCACGCCGAGCTCGCGCATGGCCGGCAGAATGGATTCCTCGATGCCGCGCTCCCACAGCGAATATTCGCTCTGCACGGCGCTGATGGGGTGCACCTTCGAGGCGCGGCGGATGGTCTCCGCGCCGACTTCCGAAAGGCCGAGGTAGCGGACCTTGCCGGCTTCGACGAGCTGCTTCATCGCCCCGACCGTTTCCTCGATGGGGACCGCCGGGTCTTTGCGATGCAGGTAATAGAGATCGATCACGTCCACGCCGAGGCGCCGCAGCGAGCCATCCGCCGCGCGCTGGCAATTCGCGGGCGAGCCATCGAGCTGGGAAGTGCCCGATCCGATGACGAACCCGAACTTGGTCGCCAGCACCACCCGGTCGCGCCGGCCGCGGATCGCTTTTCCGACCAGCTCTTCGTTGTTGTGCGGACCGTAGACTTCGGCGGTATCGAGAAGCGTCACGCCGCAATCGAGCGCGCGATGAATGACGGCGATCGATTCCGCTTCGTCCCCCGACCCATAGGCGTGCGTCATGCCCATACAGCCAAGCCCGATCG
>Ga0335078_10005578_pt1 | contig 18593 bp, 18 predicted proteins | sample Lox_Sample_32_FD_206711 | JGI IMG/M metagenome (GOLD analysis project Ga0335078, IMG submission 206711) | Soil microbial communities from Loxahatchee National Wildlife Refuge, Florida, United States - Lox_Sample_3.2 | ecosystem: Environmental > Terrestrial > Soil > Wetlands | place: USA... | reverse complement strand
TCCGCCGCCGAAATCCGAAACTCGCTGCGGATACGGGCGTACTGGTCCGCCGTTGCATCCGTGAATGGAAGAACCTCCACCTGAGGCAGACGGAAAAATTCTCTCGCGGCTGCGATCAGGTCCGGATCACCCGCCTTATAGGTTCCCGTCAGCACTTCTCCCACGGTGAATACGCTGGTGCAGAGCCGATCCTGGCGCTCCCGCATCTTCTTCAAAATCTGCCGCACGCGGCCGACGTGGGCCGGCTCATCTTCGAGCCAGTAAACAAACAGCATCGTGTCCCAATAAATGCGGCTCACGACTCCGGTTCCCGGTCATAGAAGCGCTCTCGCTGACGTCTGATGAAGGCTTCGCCGCCTCCAAGACGACGGAAAGCCTCTTTTGCGACCCCGCGAACCTTTTGGAACGCCGCCTCAATTTCGGACCATTCGTCAGGCGCTTCCCCGCCCAGCAAATGAAAAGTGTACGTTACGGTCGGGCTCTGCATCTTGGGCGGCCCTTCGGCGTTCTGCAGAACCAAGTGGTTCTCGGAGAGAAATTTCTTCGCTTTTAGCGCTGAACATACGGCGGGAGCCCGCGTCGATGCATACCCCAACCCGGCCAGCACCTCTTTGGCCACAATCTTGACTTCGGTATGGCCTCGGCGTCGTGCCGGTTTAATGTAGTGCTCCAGCGCGTATTTTCGGATTTCGTGAGAAGGCCGTTCCGGCACGAAGATAGAATAGCATAGAATATTAAAAGAACTCTATTCTCTTCTATTATCGTCTCGTCTCGCGAGCGCCACCACCAGCCGGATCTGCTCGTAGGTAATCTCCGTCGGCAGCGCCTCGCGCAGAGGCTTGAGCCATTGCGATCCCAATCGCCCGATCGCTTCCTCAATGGTTCGCTGTGCTTCCTCTCCGACCCACTCGGCACGATAGTCGAGCCGGCCTTTCTCAATGAGGTCAGCCACCATGTGCACCACCGTGGAAAGCTGGCGGCCGCGAAGCTGCGCGATCTCTTCGAAGCTCTTGCCTTCGCCGAGCAGCCGGATGGTTTCTTCCGCCGGCGAAACCTGCGTGACTTCCCGTGCCGCGGCGCGCGCTCCTTTATCAAACGCTTCGAACGCGGCGAAGATTTCGGCTCCGTACAACTCCGCCTTCCGTTCGCCGATTCCGAACACGCCGAGCAATTCCCGCAAATTGGTAGGCCGCTTGCGGCACAGGTCTTCGAGTGAGGCGTCGCTTAAGACGACGTATGCCGGAACCTGCGCGCGTTGCGCTGTCTTCCGCCTCCAATCCTTGAAGAACTCGATCAGAGCGGCATCAGGGGTAAGTGCGGCCGCCTCGACCGACACAGGTTTGGCGGCCTCTTTTTTCGGAGTTTTCTTGCGCGCGAAGACCAGCTTCTCTTCCGCCGGGGCCGTCAGCCAGTCGGGCGCGTTCCCGCAGACATCGCACATCTCGCAGCGTTGCCACTTCGGCACCTGCCCGAAATGCGTGCAGATTTGCCAGTGCCGGCACCGGTCGCTCTCGACGAACCTTCGCACCGTGTGATAACGCTGCCAGGCACGTTCCTTTTCATCGCGATCGGTCAGCTTCTCGATGAAATACGCCAGCAGTCCCGCGTCTTTCGGCTGCCACAGCAGTACGCAGTCCGAAGGCAGCCCGTCGCGCCCTGCCCGCCCGGCCTCCTGGTAATACTGCTCGATCGATTTCGGCAGCGACGTGTGGATCACCGCGCGCACGGCCGCTTTGTTGATGCCCAAGCCGAACGCGATAGTTCCGACCAGCACCCGCACCTCGTCATTCATCCAGCGTTCCTGGTTCCGCCGCCGCCGTTCCGTTTCCATCTGACCGTGATAGGGAATCGCCGCGATTTTTCGATCCGCCAGGAAATCGACCGTCTCTTCCACGCTTGCGATGGTCGGCGCATACACAATCACGCTCTCTCCGCTGTAGGCGCGGAGGCCGGCCAGCAGCAAACGCCGGTGGTCCTGCTTCTCGCACTTGTGAACCACGTACCGCAGGTTGGCGCGATGGAAGCTGGCGATGTACTTGTGGGGCTCGCGAAGCTGCAGTTGCTCGAGAATGTCATGCCGCACGCGCCGCGTCGCGCTGGCGGTGAAAGCGGCAATCGGTTTGTCGGGAAATTGGTGGCGGAGCGCGCTGAGCTGGCGGTATTCCGGGCGGAACTCATGTCCCCATTCGGAAATGCAATGCGCCTCGTCGATGGCGAAACAGGCCACCGGCACCTTTGCCAGCCAGCCGGCGGTATCCGCCCGCGCCAGCCGTTCCGGCGAAAGATACAGCAATCGGAACGCGCCTTGCACCGCGGCGCGCATAACCGCGCGCTGTTCGTCCGGCGGCAGAGAACTGTTGAGCAGGGCGGCCGGGATGCCCATCTCCGCCAGTTGCGCCACCTGGTCCTGCATCAGCGCGATCAGCGGAGAGATCACCACCACCGTCTGCCCCAGCACCAGCGCCGGCAGTTGGTAGCACAGCGACTTGCCACCGCCTGTCGGCATGACCACCGCAACATCACTGCCCGCAAGCAAACTCTGAATGATGCGCTCTTGCAGCGGCCGGAAGGAATCGTAGCCCCAGAATCGTTTCAGGGCCTCGTGAATGTCCTGCACGGGAGAACTACGAGTGTATCAGGCGACCGGAATGGAACAGACGCGCTCGAACGGGCCTTGAGGGCCCTGAATCCTTTCCGATATCTGGATTTCCGAGCCGTCGTCGGAAACCGTCCAGCGGCGCTCGATGCGGACTTCATGTCCGCGAAACCGGTAGTGATCGTTTTCCACAAACGTCGTACCGTCCCAATTGTTGCGATTCTGCCACTGCATCTCCGGATTGCCGGCAGACGTTAACCCAGAAGGTGAATGGCGAGCCGCTGATTGCCACGCCTCGCTGGGGCGAAGGCTCATAGGTTACCGAGATCACGTCACAAGCGGCTTCCGCTCCATCGAACGGCAAGGCCTCGCGGCGCAGGAGTGTGGCATCCGCCACATGCTCGGATACGCGGTGAAACAGGAACGGAGTGCTGTTGGATGCAAAGGGGAATTCGGGATTAAACATTCCCGCCGTCTGATGCGGCAGGTGCACGGGGTGTTTGGAGTAACGCCGCGGACCGGCGAAGTAAACGTGCACGTCGCGTCCGTCGCTAACAATCGTCGTTCCGCGCTAGCCTTGCTCCAGGCGTACTCTATCCGGCCAGAGATAAGAGAACGTCACCGGCTGCTCGGTGCGGGTGAATCCATCGTCCCGGCTTTCCGTGATCGAAGTGGCGCGAGCTTCGAAACTCTTCAGGCTCCGGCAGGTTTCGGAGACCGCTTGCAGCACAGCTCGGGCGTCCATGCCTGGATTATCCCAGTTTCAAGTCCAACTTGCGGACGGATTGAGCCGGCGCCGCGTCCAACATCGCGCGGACAGTCTGATGCGTCACCGGATGCCGCAAGTCGGGCGCCAGCTCGGCCAGCGGCGTGAGCACGAAGCGCCGCTCGGCGAGACGCGGATGCGGAATCTCCAGCTTGGCGGTGCGAACCACGGCGCGCCCATAGAACAGAATGTCGATATCGAGCGTCCGCGGCCCGTTCTCGATCGTGCGCACTCGACCGGAGGCCAACTCGACCTTGCCAATCCGGGCCAAAAGCTGCATCGGAAACAGCTCGGTTTCGATCTCGGCCACCAGGTTCAGGAACCAGCGCTGGTCCGTGAATCCGACCGGCTCCGTTTCGTAGGTCGACGAGACGCGCGTCACGCGAAGGTCGCGCGCAGCGAGGTTTGCGAGCGCCGTTTCCAAGTGTTGTTCGCGGTTGCCCACGTTAGAGCCGAGCCCGAGGTACGCGGTTTTCATGGGGAGCTAGAACAGCGTGGTCTGCGCGCCATTCCGGGACTTCGGTTTCACCTTGAAATGTTCAAACGCCAGCGGCGTGGCCTCGCGTCCGCGCGGCGTGCGGTTCAGGAACCCAAGCTGAATCAAGTACGGCTCGTAGACCTCTTCGATGGTCTCCGGCTCTTCGGAAATCGACGCAGCAATAGTGTTCACCCCGACGGGGCCGCCGCGGTATTTTTCCAGAATCGTCATCATGATCTTCTGGTCGATTTCGTCCAGTCCGTAGCGGTCGACATCCAACAAGTTGAGCGCGGTCTGCGCGACCGGCGGCGTGATCCGTCCGTCCGCGCGCACCTGCGCATAATCGCGGACGCGCCGCAGCAGCCGGTTCGCGATGCGCGGCGTGCCCCGGCAGCGGCGGGCAATTTCTTCGGCCGCGGCGTCTTCGATCTCCGCATTCAGCAGCCGCGCCGACCGCTTGACGATCGACGTTAGCTCCGCCACGTTGTACGGATCGAGCCGCAGCACCAGCCCAAAACGCCCCCGCAACGGCGCGCTCACCAGTCCCTGGCGCGTAGTCGCGCCGATTCCGGTGAACTTCGGCAGGGGCAGGGAATGGGTGCGCGCCCCCGGGCCAGCGCCCACGAGGATGTCGACCCGAAAATCCTCGAGCGCGGAGTACAGCATCTCTTCGACATCCGGCAGCAGCCGGTGAATCTCGTCGATGAAGAACACCTGGTGTTGGCGGATGTTGCTGAGAATGCCGGTCAGGTCCAGCTTCTTCTGCAGCACCGGCCCCGATGTCGCCGAGAAACTCACCGCCAGTTCTTCCGCGATAATCGAAGCGAGCGTGGTCTTGCCCAATCCAGGGGGACCGTACAGCAGAACGTGATCCAAGGCCTCGCCTCGCAACTTGGCGGCCTCGATCGCGATCGACAGAATTTCCTTTGGCTTGCTTTGACCGGTGAAATCGGCCAGCCGGCGCGGCCGCAGCCCCGCTTCGAATTGAAGATCCTCCGGCTGAAGATCCCCGGAAATGACGTGCCGGTCAGGCATTGGCTATACCTTACCGTACCAGTTCGAGGGCCCGCCGAAACAGCGGCTCGAAATCCGTGGGCGCGCCGGCGCTCTTCGCTTTGCGTACCGCCGTCTCGGCCTGGGGGCGCGCGCATCCCAGGTTGAGGAGCGCCGATAGCACATCCTGTTCCACTGCCGAAAGCGTAGCCGCGGCCGGCGCCGGCGCTTCTCCGGAAGTCGCCGGCAGTTTGTCTCGCAGCTCCAGCACCATACGTTCCGCGGTCTTCTTCCCGATGCCCGGAATTCGCACCAGCCGTTCGACTTCGCCGCGGCTAATGGCCTGGATCAAATCCGGAGCGGCCAGCCCCGAAAGAATCGTCACCGCCAGCTTGGGCCCAATCCCGCTGACGCCGATTAATTTCTCAAACAGGCCTTTTTCGTCCTGCGTCAGAAAGCCGTAAAGCGCCAGTGCGTCTTCCCGCACATGCGTATGGATGCGCAGCCGCACCTCGGCGCCCGCGTCGGGCAGACGCGTGTACGTGGAAACCGGAATCGTGACGTCATACCCGACGCCGCCGGTCTCGACAATTGCCTGATTCGGATGTTTCTCCAGCAGCACGCCGCGGAGCTGAGCGATCATAAACTCGTATTGTAGATGGTGGGGCGGACCCTCGGTCCGCGCGGGTCCCCCGGCCCGCGTTTTCGCGTTACGGACTTTAGCCCATGGCCAGGCGACGATTCTTCGTGGATGCCGTGCACGCCGGCGCGGCCGAACTGCGCGGCGATGATGCGCGCCATCTTGCCCGTGTCCTGCGGGCCGAGCCCGGACAGAAGTACGAAATCGCCGACGGCCGCTCGGCCTGGCTGGCTGAGATCGCCGAGACCCGCCGCGACCGCGTGGTCTTTCGCGTTCTCGAACTCGTCGCCTCGCCCGAATTGCCCGTCCGCCTCACCTTGCTCGCCGCCCTGTTCAAGTTCGACCGCTTCGAATGGATGCTCGAGAAAGTCACCGAACTCGGCGTCGAGCGCATCCTGCCGGTCGAAACTCAGCGCTCCGAAAAAGGGCTGTTCGAAGCTTCCTGGAAACGTTCCGAGCGCTGGAGGCGGATCGCGCATGAGGCCGGCCAGCAAGCGCGCCGCCTGCGCGCTCCGGAAATTCTCCCGGCCGTGCGTTTCGAAGCCGCCTTGACCGAAGCGGCCGATTCTCGCTTCTTCTTCGATGAGGAAACCGCGCCGCCGCTCGTAGCTTCGCTTCCCGCTTTGCGCGTGCCCGGTAGCCGCGTGGCACTGCTGGTTGGTCCCGAAGGTGGATGGACCGATCCGGAGCGGCGTAAGGCTTGTGAACTCGGTTGGTCTTCCGTATCACTCGGTCCGACGGTACTGCGTGCGGAAACAGCCGCTATCGCTGCCCTGGCAGTACTACTGAACGCCTGGTGCTCCTGAAGCCTCCCTCTACAATAAAATTAGTGTCTGCGAATTCCACCCTGGCCCCCGTGCTGTTTCTCGCCCAGGCGTATCTCGTGATGCTCGTGCTCACCGAGTCCTACCGGCGGTGGGCGGGAGCGAAGCGTTTCGCCGTGTGCAGCGCCGTCCTTGGCTTCGAAGCGTTGATGCTCGCCGCCTACCTGAGCAGCTTCACCAGCCGGTTCTCGCTTCTTCACCGCCTCGGAATCCGTCCCGTATACGGAGTCGCGTCGATCGTCTACCTGATCACTTCAGCGGCTATGCTGGCCGTCTATCTGGTGGTGCGGCCGCTCTGGGCGCGGTGGAGTTCGGATGCCGACCCGGGCCGCCGCCGTGTGCTCGGCCTGGCCGGCAATGCGTTGCTGTGTTCGCCGGTGGCCGCTGTTGCATACGGCACCTTCATCCAGCGCACCGATTTCGAAGTGCGCGAACTCGATCTCCCGATTCCCGGTCTTCCTGCCGGCCTCGACGGCCTGCGCCTGCTGCAGATCAGCGACATCCACCTGAGTCCTTTCCTGAGAGAGAGAGAGTTGGCCCGCGTCATTGATGCCACCCTCGGTCTGCACCCCCATCTAGCTTTCATCACAGGAGACTTGATCTCGTCCTGGCGCGACCCTCTCGAAGCCTGCGTCTGCCAACTGGCGCGCGTCAAGGCCGACGCCGGCGTCTTTGGCTGCTTGGGCAACCACGAACACTTTGCTGGTGTGGAGCGCGAAGCCACGGAACTCTCGGCAAAATTTGGAATCCGCATGCTGCGCGGCGAATCGACGACGCTGCGTTTCGGAGATTCGGTATTGAATCTCGCGGGCGTTGACTATCAGCCCAGCTACTTCCGGAAGCATTACCTGCGCGGCTTCGAACACCTTGTTTCCTCCGGCGCGTTCAACCTCCTGCTTTCCCATAACCCGGACGTGTTTCCAGCGGCGGCCCGGCAGGGTTATGATCTGGTGTTGGCGGGACACACGCATGGCGGTCAGGTCAATATCGAAATCTTTGGCGAATCCATCAATCCCGCCCGTTTCTATACCCCCTATGTTTATGGGCTGTACCGGGAAGGCAAATCGGTCGAATACGTCACCAGAGGCATCGGCACCATCGGTGTCCCGGTGCGGCTGGGAGCGCCTCCCGAGGTTGCGCTTTTCCGTCTACGAAAGATCTAGGTCCCCTTACTCGTGCGCTATCTCATCCTGAGCGACCTTCACGCCAACTGGGAGGCTCTCGACGCCGTCGTGCGCCACGCCGGAACGGGTTTCGACCGCATTGTCTGCTGCGGCGATCTGATCGGCTACGGCGCCGATCCCAATGCGGTGGTCGAATGGGTCCGCGACCATTGCCAGGTGGTGGTCCGCGGCAACCACGACAAAGCCTGCACGGGCCAGGAGGATCTCGAGTGGTTCAACCCCATCGCGCGCGCCGGGGCGATTTGGACCTGCCAGCATCTGACTGCCGAAAATGCTGCGTACGTGCGTGACCTGTCGAAAGGCCCGGCTTTTCTCGACGGCATGCAGCTTCTGCACGGTTCTCCCTGGGACGAGGACGATTACATGATGGCCGCGGATGAGGCGGGCGACGCCTTCGGCTATCTCGAAAGCCGCCTGGCTTTTTTCGGCCATACGCATCTGCAGGGAGGGTTCATCTGGAATCACTCGCGCATTGAGACCATCCGCCAGGTCTCGGCGAAGCATTCGCAGGCCATCATGGAAGTTGATCCGGGTTGCGGCTATCTGATTAACCCCGGCTCGGTCGGCCAGCCGCGTGATGGCGATCCCCGGGCCGCCTACGCTACCTACGATTCGGACGCGCGCGCGGTGGTCTACCATCGCGTGACGTATGATGTTGCCGCCGCGCAGCAGAAGATTTATGACGCCGGTCTTCCGCCGTATCTGGGCGAGCGGCTGGCGCTTGGGCGCTGACGCCATGAACCGGCGGGTTTCGTTATTCGTCACCTGCATCGTGGACCAGCTTTTTCCGCAGATCGGCATGGCGATGGCGCGGGTTCTGGCAGGCCTCGGGTTTGAGGTCGAGTTTAATGAAGCCCAGACGTGTTGCGGCCAGCCCGCGTTCAATACGGGCTATCGCGCCGAAGCCTGCCGGGTGGCTCGCTATTTTCTGGATGTCTTCGAGAACGCCGAAGCCATCGTGGTCCCTTCCGGCTCCTGCACCGCGATGATCACGCATCATTTTGCCGAATTGTTCCACGATGATGCCGCTGCCCGGCAGCGCGTCGAACGCCTTTCGCATCGCATCTGGGAATTCTCCACGTTTCTCACCGACGTTGCCGGAGTCGAGGATGTGGGCGCCCGTCTGGAAACCGTCGCCACGTTTCACGACGGCTGTCACGCGCTCCGCGAACTCGGCATTCAGAGCGCGCCGCGGCGCCTCCTCAGTCGCGTTCGGGGCCTCGAATTGCGTGAGATGCAGCCGGCCGCCGAGTGCTGCGGCTTCGGCGGCACGTTTTCCGTCAAGTTCGCTGAACTCTCCGGCGCGATGGCGCGCGCCAAACTCGACGCCATCAAACAATCCGGCGCCGATACCGTCATTTCTCTCGACCCGAGCTGTTTGCTGCAGATCCAAGGTGCTGCGTCCCGTCGCGGCGTGCGGCTCCGGACCATGCATCTGGCGGAAGTCCTGGCGAGCCGCTAAGTTATGTCGCGCGAATTCCAGCAGCACATTCACGACGCCCTGGCGGATTCGCGCCTGCAGAACGCAGTTTACACAGCGACCGGCCGTCTGAAGGACGCCCGCCTCGCGGTGGTTTCCGACAATGTCCTGTCGGACTACCAGGAACTGCGCACCCAAGCCAATGCCTTAAAGCGGCACGCCATCGATCACCTGGATTATTACCTGGAGCAATTCCAGCGCAACGTCGAGACCCATGGCGGCCACGTCGTCTTTTGCCAGGACGCGACCGAAGTATCGGATTTCGTCCTCTCACTCGCGAAAGAACGCGGCGCGCGCCTGATCGTCAAATCGAAATCCATGACCACCGAGGAGATCGATCTCAACGAGCGCCTCGAACACCACGGCCTGGAATCGGTCGAGACCGATCTCGGCGAGTACCTGCTCCAACTGGCGCACGAGCGGCCGTACCACATCGTCGCGCCCGCGCTGCACAAGACCCGCTACGATGTCGCCGACATCTTGACCAAACGCTTGAATGTGCCTCGAGAGACCGTTCCCGAGAAGCAGACCGCGCTGGCGCGCTCCGTGCTGCGCGAAAAATTCCTGGCTGCGGATATCGGAATCAGCGGGGCCAATTTCCTGGTGGCCGATTCGGGCGCGGTTGTGCTGGTCGAAAACGAGGGCAATGCACGTCTGACCACCACGGCCCCAAAAATCCACATCGCCATCGCGGGCATCGAAAAAGTCATTCCGCGGGCGCAGGATCTGGCGGTCTTTCTGAAATTGCTGGCGCGCAGCGCCACCGGCCAGTTGCTGAGCGTCTACACGTCTGTTCTCAGCGGCCCGCGGCGCTCCGGCGAAATCGACGGCCCCGACGAGTTCTATGTGGTGTTACTCGACAACGGCCGCACGCGCCTCTTACCGAACGCCGAGCGTCGGCAATCGCTATACTGCATCCGCTGCGGCGCCTGCTTGAACGCCTGCCCGGTCTACCGCAAGATCGGAGGCCATAGCTTTCCCTGGGTCTATTCGGGTCCCATCGGCGCGATCCTCACGCCGCAATTTATGGGGATTGCGCGGGAACCGGAGTTGCCATTTGCGTCCAGCCTATGCGGCGCCTGTGCCGAGGTGTGCCCGGTCAAAATCGATATTCCCAAGCTGCTGCTGGATCTTCGTTCCGAAGCCCACTCACAGCGGAGCGGTTTCGAGAAGCTCACTTTTCGAGTATTCGCGTGGCTGGCGTGCCACCATCGCCTGTTCGCTCTAGCCGCTCGCATTGCTGCACGGCTCCGCTTCAAAGTGGGTCCAATTGGTGCCTGGCTGAGCCAACGTGACTTGCCACCGCCGCCTTCGCACCGCTTTCGTCAACTCTGGAGACAGCGGTGACTTCCCGCGAACAGATCCTGCAGCAGGTCCGCAGCGCGCTGCGGCGAAGTGAAGGCCAAACTCCACCGGAGCCCCCACCAGTTCGTCTGCATGTTCCAGAGATGACGTTAGAGTCCCGGATTGCTTCTATGACGACGCGATTGGAAGCTTTAGCTGGCGTCGTCCACCGTGTGAAATCACCACAGGCCGCGGGAGCCTGGATTGCCGAAACACTTGCAGGCCGGAGAGCCATTGCTTCCAATGCCGCATTTCTCCGCGATTGCGGGATTACGCAAATCCCGGGTGTTCGCTCTGGTATCACCGACCGCGAAGAGCTTCGGCAACTCTGCGCCACGGCAGACGTCGGGATTTCCAGCGCGGATTATGCACTTGCCGACACGGGCACGTTGGTTCTGCTCTCCAGTCTGGAAGCTAGGATGATTTCCTTACTTCCTCCGATCCACTTCGCCATACTCCCCGCGACACGGCTTCTCACGGGGCTGGACGAGCTTTTTACTTTAGTACCGAATCCCTCTCAGTTGACTAGGTCGGTGGTTTTGATCACCGGACCCAGCCGGACCGCGGATATCGAACAAATCCTGGTACGGGGTGTACACGGGCCGGGCTTGCTCACCGCCGTGCTGGTTGGTTAGTTTTCTTTGTATTTTCAATATGTTGGAGCTCCGCACGGCCGAATAGTCAGGTGAATGCATTATTAACCTAAGTAGTTGTTTGGGTATTGCATCTCGTAGACCCGAGTGCTACACTCGTCATGGTTGGCATAGTACTGACAAGCGGAGCTACTCCGGGCGAGCCATGATTGTAACCGTACTCATTCTGGCAATTTCGTTGGCACTTCTGGTTTATTGGTTTCGTTTCTGCTGTCTCGCGCTGTTGCGGTACCGCGCCGATCAGCCTCTGCTCATCCCCGAAAACCGTTTCAGCTTTCCAGCCGTACGGGAACGTCTTCTGACCGAAGCCGATCTGGACCCGCTGCATCAATGTCTCGACCGCGACTATCGAGTTGTGACCTATCTTTTGCAGCATGCCACGGGTCTTGGCGGCCAGTCGTTGGAGCAGCGTCTGCTCCGCGCCGATTACAAGCTGATGCAGGTTTACTACTTCCTGACCCGTGCGACCGCACCCGAGCAGGCCCGCAAGGCCCTTTCGGAGCGAGTCGCCATTCTCGGTTTTCTTGCCAACCGAATGGGTGAGCAGGCCGGCCTTCGCGTCGAGGCCTGATCCCGCACTCGAATCCTCCCGTACTGTTTCACAGAATCCAACCGGCAGCGTGCTCTACAATGAAGAACGTGGGAAACGAAGCTTCGCTGCAGCAAGCTGTGGAACGTCTGAACGCCGTTCGCCGGGAAATCGGCAAAGTGATTGTCGGCCAGGAAGACGTGGTGGTAGGGGTATTGATCTGCCTGCTGGCTTCCGGGCACGTTTTGCTCGAGGGCGTCCCCGGACTCGGTAAAACTACGCTGTTACGCACGCTGGCGCGGGCCCTGCAACTTAAATATTCGCGCATTCAGTTCACGCCGGATCTGATGCCCGCCGATATTGTCGGCAGCATGATCATGGAAAGCGACGACCGCGGGGCAAAGGCGCTGCGGTTTCAGCCCGGGCCGATCTTCGCCAACCTGGTGCTCGCCGACGAAATCAACCGCGCCACTCCCAAAACGCAATCGGCGCTGCTAGAAGCCATGCAGGAGCGAACCGTGACTAGCGGTACGTCGACTCATGAGCTGGATCAACCGTTCTTAGTCATGGCTACGCAAAATCCGATTGAGATGGAGGGCACCTATCCGCTGCCGGAGGCACAGCTAGACCGGTTCCTGATGAAAATTCTAGTGACGTATCCGACCCATGCCGAGCTGAACCGGATCGTCGAGCGCACCAGCCAGCCCACCACCGAGGTGCCGGTGGCAGTGATGGATCACGATTCCATCCTGGAAGTGCGTTCGGTGTGCCGGACGGTGTTGGTGGCCCCGCACGTTCAGGAATATGCGATCCAGCTGGTGATGGCGACACAACCGGAACAGAAAGAGGCGCACGAACTGGCGCGCAAGTACATCCGCTACGGCAGTTCGCCACGCGGCGCTCAAGCGCTGGTTGAGTGCGGCCGCGTACGGGCGCTGATGCGCGGCCGGTTTCACCTGGCGATGGATGACGTGCAGCATGTGGCGCCCGCGGTGCTGCGCCATCGCATCATCCTCAACTTCGATGCTCATGCGGATGGGCAGACTCCGGAAACGATTCTCGCCTCCATCATTAAAGGCGTAACCGCGCAGGCCGTCGTCGCATAGGGTTCCTTATGGCCGCCGAGCCTCTTTTGGATCGCGATTTTCTGGAGCGGCTGGAGCGGCTGACGATTCACTGGCAGAAGTCGTTTGCAGGGCTTGTCGGCGGGCATAACGCTTCGCGCTTCTCGGGGCCGGGCCAGGAGTTCCTCGACCACCGCAACTTCCATCATGGAGACGACCTGCGCGCCGTCAACTGGCGCGCGTATCTCCGGCTCGAGAAGCTCTTCCTCAAAATGTTCCAGGTGGAGCCGCGCGTGCCGGTGCGGATGCTGGTGGATCTCAGTGCGTCGATGAGCGCGCACGGCGGAGTGAAAGTCGACTATGCGCGCAGGCTGGCGGCAGCACTTTGCTATGTCGGCCTGGTCCGGCTAGACTCGATCGAGATTCACGGCGTGACCAATCGCCTGTCCCAGCGCATCCTTTCCACGGGAGGGCGTCATCGCATCCCCAGCGTGATGGACGCGCTGGCCGGGATGGAAGCGGGCGGGCGCACCGACTACCTGACGGTGGTCCGGGAATTCATCGGGATGTATTCGCAGCGCGGCGTAGTGATCCTCATTTCGGATTTTCTGGACGACTCGGGCTGCGAGAAGGCGCTGCAATACCTGGCGGATTTCGGGCACGAACTGATGCTGCTTCAACTTTGGGCCGAGGAAGACCGCACGCCGCCATGGCTCGGCGAACTGGATCTTCGCGACGCCGAGACCGGCGCCGCGCTCAAGCTGGATTTCGACGAGGACGCGAGGGCGCGGTACACACGAGCGTTCGACGAGTATGCGGACGATCTGCAGAAGCTCGCGCTGCGTAGCGGCGGCCGGTATGCCGGTATATCCACTTCGCAGCCGCTCGAAAGCGTGATTTTCGGAGATTTGATCCGGATGCGGGGGATCGCATGAGTGGGGCAGGCTGCCAGCCTGCGGCAGCCAGAACTGGCTGCCCTACAAGGGTGCCATGTATTTTCTGAACCTCTCGCTGGCGCAGTTCATCGCGATCTTCGGCTCCATCTCAGCGGTGGCGGTGGCCTTGTATTTGCTCGACCGATCGCGCCGCCGGCAGGTGGTCTCGACCTTGCGGTTCTGGGTGGCGGCCGAACAGCCGAGCGTCGTCGCGCGGCGCCGGCGGATCCAGCAGCCATGGTCGCTCTTGCTGCAACTGGTCAGCATGGCGCTGCTTCTGCTCGCGATCGCGCAGCTGCGGTTCGGCGCGCCGGAGGCCGCCGGCCGCGATCATATCCTCTTACTCGAAACCTCGGCCTGGATGGGCGCCCGCTCCGGAAATCGCACCCTGATGGACATTGCGCGAGACCGCGCGCGCCAGTATCTGCGTGCCTTGCCGGCGCGGGACCGCGTGATGCTGGTTCGCGCCGATGCGTTGGCGACGCCGGCGACCGCATTTGAACCGGACCGCCGTAAGCTGAACTCCGCAATTGAGGCGGCCACCCCCAGTTCGACGGCGCTGAACCTGCAGGAGGTGCTGAGCTTTGCCCGGCGGCTACAGACGCAAGGCGGGCGCCGGATCGGAGAGATTGCCTTCATCGGGGCCGGCCGGACATCCGATCTCGATCCCACTGCCGAACTGCCTCGCAATCTGCGCGTCATCGCCGTGCCGGATGCGATCGAAAATGCCGGTCTGCGCAAGATCGGCATGCGCCGCTCGAACGAGGAGGCCGATCTGTGGGAGGTCTACGTCTCGGCGCGGAACTACGGGACGCGGCCGCGAACCGTGAATCTGGCGCTCGACTATGGCCCTCCCGGCGACAAAGGACGCGTGCCAGTCACGTCGCGGCGCGTCACGCTGCTGCCCGGTGTCGACAGCGAACAGAGCTTTGAGTTCCGCACGCGCGCGGGCGTTGTGCTGGGAGTCACGCTCACTCCCCATGATGCCTTTCCCGATGATGATCGGGCCGTGCTGGAAGTGCCGGCTCAGCCGATACTGCCGGTGAGTGTCTATTCCGAGCAGCCGGAGTTGCTGCGGCCGTTGCTGGCGGCCACGCCGCGCGTGGTCGCTGTCTACAAGAAGCCCTCGGAATATGTGCCGGGCGACAAGGGGCTGGTTGTGCTGGATCGCTTTACGCCGCCGCAGCGGCCGCAGGCCGATTCGCTGTGGATCGATCCGCCGGCTGCCGGTTCGCCCGTTCCGGTGCAGACGACCGCCGAGCAGGTGCTGTTTTCGCGCTGGAACACCGCCTCGGCGATTGCCGCCGGCCTGCGCACGAAGGAATACAAGCTAGACAAGACATCCATATTCGACACAGCGCCGGGCGACGTCCGCATTGGAGAGGTGGAGGCCGGCCCGGTGATTGTGGCGCGGCCGGATAAGCCGCGAATTGTGGTCTTCGGCTTCCATCCCGCGCTCTCCGGCATGCGCTATGAGCTGGCCACGCCGCTGCTGTTTGCGAACCTGCTGCGGTGGTATGCGCCCGAGCTGTTCCGCCGGTCCGAATTGAGCGGCGGCAGCGTGGGTTCCGTCAAGCTCGCGCTCGACCAGGACACCGCTGCTTCCGACGTGCGCGTCCTGAGAGAAGATGGCACGCCGTTGCCGTTCGTGCTGCGCGATCGCGCGATTCACTTCTTCTCCGGCGCGCCGGGGGTGGTGCGGGTGCTGGCGGGCGATCGCGAGTACGTCAACTCGCTGACGCTGCCCGAGGTGGGCGAGACCAAGTGGGACCCGCCCGCCAGCGTACGGCGCGGGATTCCGCGGTCGCTGCCGCTGGTGACCTCGGCAGGGGATGCGTGGCCTTGGCTGGCTTTAGCGGGCGGCGCGGGCCTTCTTGCCGAGTGGCTGCTATTCGGCAGCTTCCGGCGCGGCCAGGCAGGAAAACCGAGGTCTGTGCGCGTGCGCGCGGCTGAACGCGAGGTGGTGCGGCAATGACCTTCGCTCATCCGTGGGCTTTGTTGCTGATCCTCCTCCCGCTGGCCTGGGCCGCGTGGGAATGGCGTTCCTCGGGCAGGCGTGTGGGACTGGTCCTGAAAGCCAGCGCTTTCGCGGCCATCTTCGCGGCACTCGCGGAGCCGAGCCTCACGGTTTATGACACGCGGGTTGCCCTGGCCATCCTAGCCGATACTTCGGCCAGTATCTCGTCCACGGATCTGCAGGAGGAATCGCAGTTCGCCACCGAAGCCGAGCGAGCGCGCGGCCGCAACTGGACGCGCGTGATTCCCTTCGCGCGCTCGACCCGCAACACCACGCCGCAGGAGAACCTGAAGGGCGGATGGCAACTGCGCTCCACGGCAGGGGCCGCCGGCCGTGGCACCAACCTGGAATCGGCGATCCGCGACGGCGCCGCCTCGGTGCCCGCGGGCATGGTGCCCCGTATTCTGCTTCTCTCGGATGGCAATGAAAACCTGGGAAGCGCCACGCGCGCCATCTGGCAGGCGCAACAACTCGGGATTCCGATCGATACGATGCCGGTGGGCGGGCGGCCGAAGCCCTTGCTGCGGCTGGAATCGGTGAGTATGCCGGGCCAGGTGTTCAGCGGGGAGCGGTTTCCGGTGGAGATCACGGTGGAATCGCCGCGCGCGGCATCGGCAACGGTGGAGCTGACCGCCGAAGGCAAATCGCTGGGGGTGAACCCGGTGGACCTGGCGAGCGGAGAGAACCGGGTCCGGCTGCATGCGAACGTCAACTCATCGGGCGCCATCGAACTGGCCGGGCGTGTAGCCGCGCCGGATCTCGGCGAAGCACGGTTCGAGGCCGCGGTCACGCTACGCCGCCCGAAAGCGCTGCTGGTTTCCAATGATCCGCCGGCGAGCCAGGAACACCTGGTGGGTACCCTGCAGGCCAACCAGTTCGACGTGCACCTCTCGTCATCGGGTGTTCCCGACAAGGTCGACGAGTATCAGCTCATCGTCATCAACAACTGGAACGCACAAAGTATTCCGGACGCGCGCAAGACGGCGCTCGAGAGTTTCGTGAAGAAAGGAGGCGGGCTGGTCTGGATCGGCGGCGAGCAGAACGTGTACGTGGATAAGAAGGGCGAAGAAGACGCGCTCGATCGGACGCTGCCCGCCAAACTGGCGCCGCCGCGCTCGCCGGACGGAACCGCCGTGGTGCTGATCATCGATAAGTCTTCTTCGATGGAAGGGCGCAAAATCGAGCTGGCCCGCCAGGCGGCGAGCGGCGTGGTCGATAACTTGCGGCCGATTGATTCGGTCGGCGTGCTCATCTTCGACAATACGTTTGAGTGGGCGGTGCCGATTCGCAAAGCCGATCAGCCGGCTGTAATCAAGCGGATGATTGCCGGCATCCAGCCCGATGGCGGCACGCAGATCGCGCCGGCGCTCAATGAAGCGTATCGCCGCATCAATCCCGAGAAGGCGATCTACAAGCACATCGTGCTGCTCACCGACGGAATTTCCGAGGAGGGCGACAGCATGGCGCTGGCTCGGGAAGCCCGCAACAACCGCGTGACAATTTCGACGGTCGGGCTGGGTCTCGACGTGAACCGCGCCTACCTGGAGCGCGTGGCCTCCGCCGCCGAAGGAAAATCGTATTTTCTGAACGACCCGGCGGGTCTGGAGCAGCTTCTGCTGCGCGACGTGGAAGAGCACACGGGCATGACCGCGGTCGAAAAACAAATTCGGCCGCACGTCGTCAAGCAAGCCGAGATATTGGACGGGGTGGACATCGAAAATGCGCCGCCGCTGCACGGGTACGTACGGTTCCAAGCGCGGCCGACGGCGGATACCATTCTTGATGCAGATCCGACGGACCCGCTGCTGGTGAGCTGGCAGTACGGGCTGGGCCGCGCGGCTGTGTTCACTTCGGATGCGAAGAACCGCTGGGCGGCGAACTGGGTGACGTGGCCGGGCTTCGACCGCCTGTGGGCGAATGTTTTCCGCGACTTGTTGCCGCACGCGCCGGCCAGCGAAGCGACGGCGGACTTCGATCGCGCGAGCAATGAGCTGGTGGTTGATTACCACCTCACCCCGAACGTGCCCGAGCCGGCTACAATCCCCGACATCTTCGCTCTCGGACCGAACGGGTTTCAGTCTCCGTTGAAGGTAAGCAAAGTGGCGGCCGGACATTACCGCGCCCAGCTCAATATCGGACAGAACCAGGGACTGTTCCGCGTGCGCCCGCTGGCGGATTCACCGGCCTTTCCGGAGGTCGGTTTCTATCGGCAGGAAGACGAGATGCTGGAGTGGGGCAGCAACGAACCTCTGCTGAAGGAAGTGGCCTCCGCCACGGGCGGCCATTTCCGCCCCGAGCCGCGGCAGCTCTTCGATCCTGGAGGCCGGAGCATTGCGTCTTCCATGCAGTTGTGGCCGGCGCTGCTGGGGCTAGCGCTGCTGCTGAACCTGGCGGAACTCGTTTTGCGGAAGTCGAAGGGATTGCTGGAGTCGCTCGGGCTGCGCGCGCGGCCGGCGGAAGCGTGAGTTGTCGGGGCAGGTCTCCGACCTGCCCCACGAACTTTCTGTTAAAACCGGCCGCCGAACCCAAACGCCATTCCCATCCCGCGGATCGGATAGGTCGTGCTTCCGATGGTCAAGGATGAGGCGTCTACTTCGGAGATCGTTCCCGCGGGTGAGCATTGCGGCGGGGCTTCGAGCGTGCCGGTCACCGAGACCGATGCTCCGACGGTCAGCGCAGCGGTTAGTGTCTTGCTCGGCGCTCCGATATCGACGAATACCTTCGCTCCCGACGTCGGGGTGAAGAGGAAGCCGTTGATCGAGCCGAGGTCGCCGTAATTCAGTTGAGTAATTGTTCCGGGAGTGGCCGGATAGGCTGCCGGTTTGGGGGGAGCCGCCGGCGGATACGTGATGCTGCCGTTGGTAAAGCTGGTGACGTGCACCACCTGTAACGCCGAACCGAGAGTCAGAGCCACTCCGCTGTAAGTGACGCTATTGCCGACTGCTCCCAGGCTGCCAATGCCGGCGCAAACCGGTTTTGGAAATTGAAGAAGAACATTCGTGCCGACCAGGAATCCGTCCACCACGGCTCCACTTTCGTTGTAATTGAGAGCGGTGATGGTGGCAGTCACGGGACCGACCGTGGCGGCGA
>Ga0335078_10005577_pt1 | contig 18596 bp, 19 predicted proteins | sample Lox_Sample_32_FD_206711 | JGI IMG/M metagenome (GOLD analysis project Ga0335078, IMG submission 206711) | Soil microbial communities from Loxahatchee National Wildlife Refuge, Florida, United States - Lox_Sample_3.2 | ecosystem: Environmental > Terrestrial > Soil > Wetlands | place: USA... | reverse complement strand
AAAGGCTACTTTCAGCAAGGATTTACGGAGCCCGGCGGCCGAAATCCAGCAAAAGGGCAGCTTGAAGCTGCCAGAGGCATTGAACTAACTGCCGAGCAGTTCGCGATGCGTCCTGAGCAGGAAGCTATCCGTCATTCCCGCGACGTAGTCGCAGACCACCGACGAGCGCTTTTGTTCCGATTCGATCGATGAGGCTTCTTCAGCGTAGAACGGCGGCATTTTTTCCGGGTGTTGCATGTAAAACCGGAACAGCTCAGCCAATGACTCCACGGAGCGATCTCTATCCTCGACGAGCGCCGCGTGGTTGTAGAGATTCTCGTATAGAAATGATTTCAACTCGCGATTCGCACGCGCGACTTCATCGCTGAACCCGGCAATCCGCGTAGGCGCGCGGCGGATATCTTCAAGTGAGTTCACGCCTGCGGCACGGACCCGCTCGCGGGTGGTTTCGATCAAGTCTGTCGCGAGGCGGTCGAGCACGCGCTTGTTCGCTTCGTTGAACTTCAATCGCTCGCGCGCATTTGGATTCTTGCGGTCGAGTTCATCGTAAAACGCCGCCAGCATCGGGTGCCCAGCGCGAATTTGATCGAGCGTCAGTAGGCCCGCTTCCAATCCGTCATCCAGATCGGCGGTATTGTAGGCAATCTCATCCACAGAATCTATCAATTGCGCTTCCAGGGGCGGGCGCTGATCGAGCAGATACTCCGCAAGCTCCGGATAATCGGCGGCAGCGTAATCGCGCGAATGCTTCACGATGCCTTCGCGGACTTCAAAAGTTAGATTCAGCCCCGGAAACGCGAGATAGCGCTGCTCGAACTGCTCGACGATGTGTAGTGCGTGCAAGTTGTGATCGAAGCGGCCGCCGTACGGACGCAGCAGCTCATCCAATTTGTGCTCGCCGGCATGGCCGAACGGCGGATGGCCGATGTCATGCACAAGCGCCAGCGCTTCGGCCAAATCCGTGTTCAGGCCAAGCGCCCCCGCGACCGTCCGCGCAATCTGCGCCACCTCCAGCGTGTGCGTAAGCCGATTGCGAAAGTGATCGGAGTATCGAGTGGTGAAAACCTGGGTCTTCGCTTCGAGGCGGCGGAAGGCGTGCGAGTGAATTACGCGGTCACGATCGCGCGCGTACGCGTTGCGATACGGATGTGGAGCTTCCGGGTAGCGCCGGCCGCGCGACTGGGCGACGTCCATGGCGTACGGGGCGGCCGAGCCGTAACTGGCCTGTGAAGTGGCAGGCACTTTACGATTCTATGTCAGGGAATGCCGCCGCCGCAAAATGCAGGGGAGTGCGTGCGTCGCGGCCTCAGCCTCAGGATTGGCCGGAAATCATTTGCAGCCGCTTGCTTGCTTCTTCTGCGGCGGATGAATCCGGGAACTCAGTCTTGATTTGGTTCAGCAGCTTCGTCGCCTCGGCTGGATTCGTCTGCGCGTATACGTTTGCGAGCGCCAGCATCACCACGGGTTTCGGCACCACGGGCGTGGGATTTGCCATCAACTGTTGATAAAGTTGAATGCCCTGGCTCTGCTTGCCGAGTTTCGCATACATATCCGCCAGTTGAAAATTTGCCAGTGCCTCGATTTCGGCGTTGCCGCTGCTTGCCGCGCTCATCAATTCCTTTTCCGCCTGATCGACGTGCCCGAGATGCATCTGGCAAAGTGCGTCGAAGTAGCGAGCTTCCTTACCGGGCGCTGTTCGGCCGTAGCTTTCCGCGATCGTCGTAAATTTCCTGGACGCATCCTGGTACTTGTTCTCGTCGCTGGTGTAGGTAATCTCTCCCGGCTGCGAGGGCGTTCCAGGCGCGACAACGCGGTCGTTGAACGTAGTCATCGCATCGCCAAGCGCCGCGGCGGCTTGCGAAGTCTGGCGTTGCGAGTAATATCGCCAGCCGAAGATAGCGATTACGATCACCGCCATGACCGAGGCGATTTCGCCCAACCCGCGCTTGTGCGTGACGACCGCTTCCGCGCCGTGAGAAAATGTCTCGCGAATTTCATCCTTCTTTAGTTCCTTGCGCGAAATGCGTGCCACAGTGCCAAACCTCCAGTTTTTTGGGGGGAATCCAATCCTACCACAAATAGAAAGGGCGCTGTCCGGAAGCGCCGGGCGGGGGCTGCTTTAGCGCGTGTCGGCTGCTCCTTGTTTGAGACGCCGATTGCTGGCGGGAGCAAAAATCCAGCGGAAGAATTTTTGTTACCGGAGCATGCGCTGCGGCGGTGGCTGTCTTGCTCTGGGTTATTTCTGTGCTTCCGTGCGCAGACGCTTGGCCATCACGATTTCCGCCCCGCCTTCTTGGGCGGCGTGGACTTCGAACTCATCCATAAATGAGCGCATCAGGAAAATTCCGCGGCCGGAGCTCTTCAGCAGATTCTCATCCGCAAGCGGATCGGGCACGTCTTCTACGCGGAAACCCTTACCCTGATCTCTCACGCAGATAATCAACTTGTCGGCGGTCAATTCGAAGGTGAGAAAGATCTTTTTTTCGCGCTGCTTCCGGCTGCCGTAGTTATATGCGTTGATGACGCCTTCGCGGACAGACATTCCGATCTTAAAGCAATCGTCATCTCCGAATCCCGCCGCGCCGGCAATACGCGTGCACATTTCTTCAGCGAGACCTACGCTGTCCAGCAGAGATTCGAGTGTGACTTCAATGCGCTGCGCGCTCACGTTGGTTCGGCCGCTGGAAACTGTGCTCAAGGCGGATGTCATGGGTAGCACAGCGATCTGCCTCAAGTCAATACGGTTGCTCCGGCTATCGCGCGACGCTATCCGGTTCATTTGACGCCTCCAGGGCGCTGACATAGTTTTGATGCTGCAGCGGAGGGAAAATGCGCAGTCCGAAGGGCATGGGAAGCTTGGATAAACTCTCGCTGGTCGAGCGCACCAACAAGTCCGGCGCGCCGGTCGCCCGGCTGATTGGGTTCGCCGTCAGCGAAGTCGCTGACGGGCGTGCCGTCGCGACTTTGAAAGCAGGCCCGCAGCACGCGAACCCCATGGGTACGCTGCACGGCGGCATCCTGTGCGACATCGCCGACGCGGCCATGGGCATGGCCTTTGCGAGCACGCTCGCGCCGGAGGAATCGTTCACGACGGTCGAGATAAACATGAATTTCTTCCGGCCGGTCTGGAAAGCGGCGATAAGAGCGGAAGCCAAAGTTGTTCGTCGCGGCAAGATGCTCGGCTACGTAGAATGCGAAATGAAGGACGAAAAGGGCCATCTGCTGGCCAAGGCCAGTTCAACCTGCTTGGTGCTGCGCGGAGAAAAGGCTGAAGGCCGCTAGCCGCAGTTTCCTTCCCGCGCTCATGCCCAATAAGAACGGTCCAGCGTCCTGTACTGAATGGCTTCGCTCAGGTGATTGCATTCGATATTTGGCGAAGCGGCAAGATCCGCGATAGTCCGTGAAACCTTCAGGATCCGATCGTGCGCTCGCGCGGAAAGCCCCAGCCGCGAAATTGCGGATTCAAGCAGCTTTTCGCCATCCGCGGAAATGCCGCAATACTTGCGAATCATACGTGGTGGCATCTGCGCATTGGCGTAGAGTTTTTCACCCTCGAACCGCTTCAGTTGGATCTTTTGCGCCGCGATCACGCGCTCGCGCACGGCGGCCGAGCCCTCAAGGTCTGTCTTGCTACGAAGCTCCTTGAATTTCACGGCGGGGATCTCGATGTGAATATCAATCCGGTCGAGCAGCGGCCCGGATATCTTGGAGACGTACCGCGCAATTTGCGGCGGCGTGCAACGGCACTGCCGCGTTGGATCGCCGAAAAATCCGCAGGGACACGGATTCATCGCCGCCGCGAGCATGAATCGCGATGGAAACGTTACGGACATGGAGGCGCGCGCAATTGTCACGTGACCTTCTTCGAGCGGCTGGCGCAGCACTTCGAGGACGTTGCGCTCGAACTCCGGCAATTCATCCAGAAAAAGCACTCCGTTGTGGCCCAAAGACACTTCACCGGGCCTTGGAACCGCGCCACCGCCGATCAATCCTGCATCGCTGATCGTGTGATGCGGAGCGCGAAACGGCCGCGTGCCGACCAGCCCGCGCGAATCTTCCAGAATTCCCGCGACGCTGTGAATGCGCGTCGTTTCAATGGCTTCTTCCAGCGACATCGGCGCCAGAATCGTCGGAATGCGCTTGGCGAGCATCGTCTTGCCCGCACCCGGCGGACCCAGCAGCAAGATGTTATGGCCGCCGCTGCAGGCGATTTCCAATGCGCGCTTGGCGGCGATCTGTCCGCGAACGTCGCGCAGGTCCACGGAATATTGCGCAGCCTGCCCCAGCAGTTCGCGTGCGTTGCATCGGACCGGCGAAAATGATTCCGGGGCGTTGATCAAGTCTACAGCCTGCGGAAGCGAGCGCACGGCAAACACGTCAATTCCTTCCACGACAGCCGCCTCGCTCGCATTCCTTTCCGGCACCACCAGATTGCGAATTCCTTTTTCGCGCGCCGCGATGGCCGCCGATAGCACGCCGCGCACCGGCCGCACGCTGCCGTCCAGCGAAAGCTCTCCGAGAAAAACAAGTTGATCGAGAGCCTTGCCGAAGAACGTACCCTGGCAGCCCAGAATCCCAAGCGCCATCGGCAGGTCAAACGAGGAACCTTCCTTGCGGATGTCCGCTGGCGCGAGATTCACCGTCACGCCCCACGGAGATGGGAAATCGAATCCGCAATTTTTCAGGGCTGCCTTGATCCGCTCGCGGCTTTCCTTCACGGCGTTGTCTGGCAGGCCCACGACGTTGAAATCGCCCGGCTTGCACGAACCGACGTCTACCTCGACCTCGACAAGGTACGCGTCGATGCCATAGATGGCGGCGCTGCGGCTTTTGAAGAGCATTGGCGAAGGGAGCAGAGACCGCCCAGGGCAGGGAAGAGCCGCTGGCGGACGTCGAAAGATAACTCAAAAGATAATAAAAAGATACTCTAACAATGGCGGTTAATTCGTTCGACAACGAACTCGTTACCCTCTTAAGCCTTCCACTCGCTTCTCCGCTAAAATTTCTTCGAAATCACGCAGACGCTCGAAGCAATGACAATCCCGGCCATCGAAACACAGGATCTGCACAAAAAATACCTCACGCTGAGGCGCAAAGAAGTGCCCGCGCTGAACGGCGTGACGCTGCGCGTCGAACGCGGCACAATCTTCGGTTTGCTCGGCCCGAACGGCGCCGGTAAGACGACTCTGCTGAAAATTTTGCTTGGTTTGTGCGACCTCACCAGCGGTTCCGCGAGCCTGCTTGGCAACAATCCCGGTGATACAGCCGCGCGGCGTCGCGTTGGCTATCTTCCGGAACAGATGCGCCTTCCCGATTACATCAAGGCGCCCGCGTTTCTGCGCTATATGGGTCGCTTGAACGGTGTTCACGGTGCGGAGCTGAAAAAGCGTATACCCGCGCTTTTGGAGCAAGTGGGTTTGGCCGGCGTGAAAAAGCCGGCGAAGGCCTATTCTAAAGGCATGCTGCAACGTCTTGGATTGGCGCAGGCGCTGCTGAACGATCCCGAATTGCTGATTCTGGATGAACCCACCGATGGGCTGGACCCGGTCGGCCGCAAACAGGTGCGGGATTTGCTGCAGGCCCTGCGCGCGGCCGGTAAAACGATTTTCCTGAACTCCCACATGCTGTCGGAAGTCGAGTTGGTCTGCGATCAGGTGGTGATTCTGCATCAAGGGTTGGTCGCGCGTCAGGCGACGCCTGACGAATTCACTCGCGGCACGGGCGAATGCATCATACGCGTCGCGCAAGTCACCGATGCGGTCCGCGCGGCGGCGGCATCGGTTGTTGCGAGGCCGGAATGGAAGGATTCCACTCTGCGTTTTGCTCCGCGCGACCGCGCCCAGTTAAATGCCTTGATTGATAAATTGCGGAGCGTTCCCGTAGAGATCGAATCCGTGGAACCTGTGAAAAATTCGCTCGAACAATTTTTCCTGCAAGTCGTGGCGGGAGGGCAGGCGTAATGCTCGCGGCTTACATCCATTCCATGCGCGAATCCGTGAATAAGCGAATGGCGCTGGTGTTGATTGGCATGGCTCTGCTTTTCACCGTTATTTTCTTTTTCATTTTCGCGATCACGCCGCTCCAGCCGAAGAATCTCTCAATAGTCATGATGGGCCACCGGATGCTCGGGCCTGCGACGCTTGCGGTCCCCGCTGCAATGGCCGCTGAAGTGCAAATCACCGGCGCGCTCTGGTTGATGCTGGCAATCTTCGGTTCCGTGCCGCTCCTGGTTTCCGCGCTCGAAAAAGGCTGGGTGGAGCTTACACTTACCAAGGGTGTGGCACGGTGGAAAATTTTGGTGGCTGCGTACTTCAGCGGGCTTTCACTCTATGCGCTCACATTGATCGTCGCTATGATGCCCACCGCAGTATGGATGTGGTTCAAGACCGGTGTGAGTTGCAAGCCATTGCTTGTCGCCATTCTCTTGGAAACCCTGGGATTCGCGGCGCTCATGTCCCTCGCCTCGCTTGCTTCGCTCACACGCACCGGCGCGGCGATTCCCATCATGATTGCCATATTTACGTTCATAATTTCGCCCGTCCTGGCGGATCGAAAGCAAAATCTCTTTGCACTGATCACTGCAAATTGGGCGCGTGGAATTTTCAATTGGGCCTATCGAATACTCCCCAAAACTTCGGAAATCGTCGGCGCGGCGTCAGGCTATCTCCAATTCGGCAAAATCAGCTCCTGGTTTCCCATCTGGACGACTGGGGCGTTCATCATCGGCGTCATGAGCCTGACCATCTGGCTGCTCCACCGCAAATCGTTCTAAATCCCTCGCATCGCTCCGCTGAATCTCACACAACCCGGCATTCGCTTTACACCACTCTTGCGGCGTCCTATAGTGGAATCGCGCGCAAGCTGAAATGCGCCGTGTGCGCCGGGAAGGGGATAAGTTCATGACCGTCTCACCCATCACGATTGTGCTCATCATCATCGCTGTCCTGGCCGCGATTGTGATCGCGATGTACAACAGCCTCGTCCGGTTGCGAGTTCAGTGCGATAACGCCTGGTCGGATATCGACGTTCAGCTGAAGCGCAGGTACGACCTGGTGCCGAATCTGGTGGAAACCGTGAAGGGTTATGCGGGCCACGAGAAAGGCACGCTCGAAGCGGTGATTCAGGCCCGCAATTCCGCGATGGCTGCGCAGGGCCCGCCCGCGAAGGCCGAAGCGGAAAATATGTTGACCGGAGCGCTCCGGCAATTGTTTGCTTTGTCAGAGTCCTACCCACAACTTCGCGCGGTGGAAAGTTTCACGCAGCTTCAAAACACCCTGAATAATCTGGAAGACATCATCCAGAACGCCCGCCGGTACTACAACGCGGTGGTGCGGGATTTGAATACAAAAATCCAGGAATTTCCGACAAACATCATCGCCGGCATGTTCAATTTCAAGCCGCGAGAATTCTTCGAAGTCAGTGCGCCGACCGAAAGGGAGACTCCCAAAGTCAGCTTCGGCACCCCCGCTGCATAGCGACGTGAAAGCGCGCACGATGCCCCGAAACCGAATCGGTTCTTTCCGAGCCTGTGCACGAACGCTGCTGGCGCTATGCCTGGCCTTGCTTGCGGTCGCCGCCGCTCCAGCGCGCACACTCACGATTCAAGCCTTCAAATCGCAGGTCACCATCACGCCGGATGGCGCAATCGATGTGATCGAAACGATTGAGGCGCAGTTCGCCGGCTCCTGGAACGGCATCTACCGGACGATCCCCGTCGACTACGAAACCGCACAGGGATTGAACTATTCGCTGATCATTGATCCCGTCAGCGCGACCGACGAAGCGGGCGACAATCTGAAATACGAAATCTCCACTACCAGTGGCAATTTGCAATTCAAGATTTACGTTCCGAACGCCGTCGATGCCACTCACACCATTCAATTGCATTACCGCGTGCGCAACGCGCTGCGATTCTTTCCGGATCACGACGAACTCTATTGGAACGTGACTGGAAGTGACTGGGACGTCCCGCTCGGAAACGTCTCGGCCGCAGTCGTTCTGCCGGCAGGTACGACCGGACTTCACGCTCTGGCTTTCACGGGGAGCTATGGCTCGAAATCACAGGACGCCACCGTAACCACCGAAGGCTCGCGCGTGGATGTGCAGATGACGCGACCCTTGGAATTCCGAGAAGGGCTCACGGTCGTCGTCGGCTGGGACAAAGGGTTTGTCAGCCCGCCCACGAACTCGCAGCTGATTTTTCAGCTCATACAGAGCAATTGGCCCATCGTCATTCCCATCCTGTCGTTCATTTTCATGTTTTGGCTGTGGTACAAGCGCGGGCGCGATCCGCGCAAGCGCTCGATCGCCGTGCAGTACGATCCACCCGACGGCCTTTCGCCCGGCGAAATGGGCACGCTCATCGATAGCTCCGCCGCCATGCGGGACATCACCGCCACGCTCGTCGATCTTGCCGTGCGCGGCTACATCGTGATCGAAGAAAAACAATCCGACCACATGCTTCACATGATTTCCCACAAGGGCTACACATTTCACCTGAAGAAAAACCAAAGCGAATGGAGCGATCTGAAAAAGCACGAACAGGATTTGCTTAGCTCGATGTTCGCCGCTGGCACACTGGATAGCGTGAGCCTTTCGGATTTGCAAAATCACTTCTACACAAACATTCCTGACATTCGAGACGATCTTTTCGATGAACTCCTGGACCGCGGTTATTACCTGCATCGCCCGGACTATGTGCGGATGACTTGGATCGCCATCGCCCTCCTGACGGGATTTCTGCTGTATCTCGCCGGAATGTCGTTGTCATTCGGCATGCGACAGGCCCCGCTGCCGCTCATCGTTTCTTGCATCCTCACCGCCCTCATCATTTGGTTCTTCGGCTGGCGAATTCCCGGTCACACCGCAAAGGGCCTCGCGGCGCTCGAAGGCACCATCGGCTTTGAAGATTTTCTTCAGCACGTGGAAGCTGACCGCATCTCGCGCATCGAAAAAACTCCCGAGACGTTTGAAAAATATCTGCCCTACGCGATGGCGCTGGGAGTTGAGAAAAAGTGGGTCGGCGCTTTCGGAGACGTCTACAAAGAGCCGCCTTCCTGGTATCAGGGCGGTGTCTATACCGGCGGTTTCTATCCGCTGTATTTTGTCGCCAGCCTCAATGCGATGAGCATGCAAACCGCGGCGATGATGACATCCGCTCCGCGCACGGTGGCATCCGGCTCGGGCTTCGGTGGTTTCGGCGGCGGAGGTTTTTCCGGTGGCGGATTTGGTGGCGGTGGCGGCGGCGGCTTCTGAATTGTCTTTCGTCTTAGACGTCAGTGCGATTCCGGCATCGCATGCGCGATAAAAAATTTCCAGATCACTTCATTAGCGTCCAAGTCCGTATTCGTTTTCCCGATGCGATTCGCCGGCACATACGGCGCCTCGCCTCCCGGCCAGAAATGGCCGCCGTCAACGATGCTGTAAAGCACCGCCTCGGCTCCCTGGTTGCAATCGGTGTAATCGTCGACCTTTGTTTCCAGGTTGCCGCTGGTCTTCGGTGGAATCGTATCGTGCTTTGGTTTGGTTCCGCATGTCGCGGTCTTGGCCCATTCTTTCACAGTGTCCTCCGCGCCGAGTGTCGGTTGCTGCGCAGAGCGCCCTTTGTAGGGCAGCACGGGATCTTCAGTGCCGTTGATCATCAACAGCGGCACGGGCCGCGCCACCCAGTTCCTGCACAGCTCTTCCTGTGACTTCGGCAGTTCCGCGCCGACCGGAGCGATCGCCGCGATGCGGTTCGACATGTTGCACGCGAGCTCGAAATCCATGAAGCCGCCATCGGAAAAGCCTGTGGCGTACACCCGCGCATCGTCCACCGGATATTCCGCCGCAATTTGATCCAGCAGCGCGTTGAAGAAAGCCAATTCATTGGCAGATTGTGCGCCGCGCCGACCGCCGCTCGGATAGCCTCCGCCACCGCCACCACCACCACCACCACCACCGCCTCTGCGCGGATATCCCCCTCCTCCGCCACCTCCGCCGGGGTAGCCGCCTCCGCCGCCCATTCCTCCTCGGCGTCCGCCATAACCGCCGCGATTTTGTTGACTGGATTCCTCGCTCGTCCAGCGCTGCCGCAGTCCGTTCGGATAAACGGCAATGATGTCGTGCAGGTCGGCTGTCTGATCGAAATGCGAAATGCGCGCCATGTCGGCCGCGTCATTTTCTTCTTCATGCAGCACCAGCACGACGGGATATTTCTTCGTTTTGTCGAAGTCCTTCGGCAGATGCACAAGGAAGGTGCGATTCGTGTCTTCCACTGTGATGGTTTCCTGCGTGTCCGGCCCGCCGGGTTTAGCTGGTCCTGGCGTCGCAGGCGATTGCGCAGCGGCCGGCGGATTTTGCTCTGACGATTGCTTTGTGGCCGTAGGCGATCCGGGAGGAATTTGCCCCGGCGGGGCTTGCGCTGAGCAAACCCCCATCGCGACCGTTCCAATAAAAATCAGACCCAACATGTGACGCGCGGCCGTGAAACCCACATTCATTCTGTGTTTCCCCCTACAAAAAGAGACGCCTGGCAATCGCTGACGGGTTGCCTGCCCATCAATTTCGCTTTTGTGGCGGCATCGGATGTTCTGAAAAGAATTTCCAAATCACGGAGGTCGCGTCCAAATCGGCGTCAGTTTTCCCGATCACGCGCTCCGGCATGTACTGCGTTCCCCCCGGCCAGGTGTGTCCGCCCTTCACCGTGCTATATAACACCACTTCCGAACTTTCGTTGCAGTCTGAATACGTTTCCACTCGCGTTTCCAATCCGCCGGCGGATTGCGGCGCAACCCTCGTCAACTGCGGCTTCTGGCCGCAGCCGTCAATTTTTGCCCAGGCTTTCGCGCTATCTTTCGCTGACAGTAAAAAATACCCCCTCCCGTACGAAAGCCTTCCGTTATACGCGACAAAGGGATCTTCAGTGCCGTCAATCATCAGCACGGGCACCGCGCGAAACGCCCAGTCCTTACAGCTCTCAGACATTTCCGTCGGAAATGTAGCCGCCACCGGAGCGATAGCCGCGATTCGACCTGCCAGCTCGCATCCCAGTTTGAAATCCATGCTGCCCCCTTCGGAAAGCCCCGTGGCGTATATACCATTCGGATCAACGGAATATTCCGATTCCAGTTGATCCAGCAGTGTATTGAAAAAGAAAATGTCTCCCACCGGTCTGCCGCCGACGACCATATCCTGTGCCGGCGCCGCATCGGGGAATCCTCCACGCCGCCGCCCGAATCCGCCGACCTGCCGCACATCTTGAATCTCCGACTCTGTCCAGTGGCCGTCCTTCGCGTTGGGATACACAGCGATAAATGAATTCTGGTCGGCCGCCGCATCGAAGCGCGTGATTTGTGCGATCGTCGCTGCGTTGCCCCCCACTTCGTGCAGCACCAATACGACGGGATAGCGCTTTGTTTTGTCGTAACTGCGCGGAAGGTGGACTACCATGGACCGCTCGAAGCCGTTCACCTTCACGACTTCGCCGCGATCCTGCGCCGAAGCTGCGCCGGTGCGCAGAAATCCCGTCAGGAAAAAAACGACTGTAAGGATTCGCCGGACGAGGGATAACCGCATGCCATCAATTTGAACATCAGCGCGGAAACGAAACAAGTGGCCCGCGAAAGGGCGCCGCTGAACTATTTCGCCGCAGAGGTTTTTGTGCCGCGCCCGCGGTAAGCGGCGAACCACCCGTGTTCACGTTCGGATTCGTTCCTCAAATGATGTTCCCACGCGGACATCACGCTGCCGCGGCTTATATATCCAACGAGTTTGTGCTCGTCCTTGCGGCTCACCACCGGCAATCTGCCGATGCTGTTCCGCAGCATGCGATCGAGCGCCTCGAAAACATTTTCATCCTCATATGCCACCACCAGCGAGCGCGTGCCGGCTTCCAGCACCGATTTCTCGCGCCCACCCTCCGCTTCAAGCATGCGCAGCAAGTCCGACTGCGTCACGAGTCCTTCCAGTTTACCCTTCGCGTTCACGATCGGCAGCGCACGGTGCTTCGTCAGTCGTGGATCGCGCTCCGCGATGCGATCCATCGCCTCGGCTACCGTCATATCAGGCACGATTGCCGGCACATTCGTATCCATCACCTCGCTGATCTTCACCTGTCGCATCACGTTCGCTTCAAAGTCTTGATGTGTGTCCAGCCCGCGCCGCGCAAGCTTTTCCGTCATGATCGAATTCGGCAAAAAGCGAATCGCGATCAGGTCAGCGATCACCGAGACTAGCATCAGCGGCAAAATCGAATTGAAATCGTGTGTAATCTCAAACGCAAACACGATAAACGCAAATGTCGCACGAGATGCCGCTCCAAACACCGCGCCCATCGCCACTAGCGCGAACGCCCCCGGCGAAAGGTTCGCTGCCGGATAAATATGATTCACGATGATCGCAAACGCTCCGCCCATCGCCGCGCTGGACATGAACGTCGGTGCCAGCAATCCACCGGACGTGCCCGAACCAAGCGAAATCACCATTGCCAGCATTTTGAAAACCAGCAGCAGGATCAATAGGTGTAGCGCGAGGTTATTATTCAAAATGTCCGAAATCGTGTCGTAGCCCACGCCCAGCACGCGCGGAATGAAAAATCCGATGATGCCCAGCGCAAGTGCGCCGATCGCGGGATGCCACAAATCATCGATAGGCAGGTGATCGAATAAATCTTCAATCCAATACAGAAACTTCGTCAGCCCAATCGCCGCGAGTCCACACAAGCCGCCAAGGACTAGGTAGTAGGGCAGTCCGCCGGGAATATCGAAATTTACGCCGGAAAAATGGAACATCGCGCCCGAGCCGAGCAGCAAAAACCGCACGCTCGTTGCCAGCGTCGTCGAAATCACCAGCGGAATGAACGATCGTGCCCGGAATTCCAGCAACAAAAGTTCAATCGCCAAAATCACTCCGGCCAGCGGGGTATTAAATGTCGCGGCCATGCCGGCGCCCGCGCCGCACGCGAGCAGCACTTTTCGCTCTGACGCCGTCGTCGAAATGAACTGTCCTATTAGGGATCCGAATGCGCCGCCGGTTTGAATGATAGGGCCTTCCGCGCCGAATGGTCCGCCGGTGCCGATCGCAATCGCGGCCGATAGAGGCTTTAGGATGGCAACCTTTGCTTCGATTCGGCTGCGCGTTGTGAGGACCGCCTCCATCGCTTCCGGAATTCCGTGTCCCTTGATCTTCGACGATCCATACTTCGCCATGAAGCCCACGATGATTCCGCCCGCTACCGGCAACAGAATCACCCACGCACCCAGATGGTTTTCTGCGGGACTTCGGAATCGCGTGGATGCTACGTGATAAAACGAAACGTTCGTGATAAATCCGATTAAGTTATAGAGGACGTAAGCGATCAAGCCCGCCAGCAAGCCGATTGTCGCGGCCAGCAGGCAAATGAACTCCAGCCGAAAGCCACCCGTCTTTCCACTTTTCTCCAACGTCGCTCCGCTGGGATTAATTTCGTTGCTCAACGTGCGCTTCCTCGCCGGTTTGTTCGCGAGATTCTCTTCGTAGCCGCAATTACCTTTCTCAATGATTCGATCAGGTGCGGCCCATCCGTTCTCAATTCCACCATTCGTTGCCGGGCCAGCCGCTCCAGCACTTTCCGCCCGCGCTCGGAAAGTTCAACTAGAACGATCCTGTGATCCGCCGGGCTTTGTGTCCGTTTGACAAGGCCCATCTGCGCCAGGCGATCCACGCGCTCCACGGCCGTGTTGTGATTCACGTAAAGCTGCCCCGCCAAAACGTGGATCGAAGCCTCTGTGGCCGGCGGCATTCCCCGAACGGCCAGCAAAAGCTGAAACTGCTCCGGTTCAAGTCCCGCTGACCGAGCCGCCTGCGCGCTCGTCGCAAGAAAATCGCGTATCCGATGCCGAAACTCTGCCAGCGTGCGATAGTCGGCATCGGTAACTGGCGGTTTGCCCATGATGCGATTATATCGTTAAACGATATTTAAGCCAAACGCACGATTCAATCAGTGGTGCCGATTAAGAAACAGCTGAGAGGGGAAGGGAGGCTGGCTAGAAGAGCTTTTCTGAATCCAGCAGAATCGTCACTGGCCCATCATTCACCAGTTCCACATTCATGTGCGTCTGGAAAATTCCTGTTTCCACGGTCACGCCAAGGCTGCGCAACACCCGCACATATTCTTGGTACAGCCGATTCGCCTCATCGGGCGCCGCGGCGCGCGTGAATCCCGGGCGCCTTTGCCCGCGCGCGTCTCCGAAGAGCGTGAATTGAGATACGACCAGCGCTTTTCCACCCACATCCAGCAGCGATCGATTCATTTTTCCTTCTGCATCCGCAAAGATCCGCAAGTGGGCCGTTTTTTCAGCCAGATACGCCGCCGCTTCGGCCGCATCCTCGCGTCCCACTCCGAGCAGCACGACCATTCCGTTTCCAATCTCTCCCGTCACACGACCGTCCACCGTCACGCTCGCTCGGCTCACCCGTTGGATCACCGCTCGCATTCAGATCGCTCCCCCTCGCGCCACATTCTACCTATTTTCTATCGCGCGATTTTGTGTTAGAACTTCGGCGTGCGTCGCGCACGGACTCGCCCATTGAAACTCGCGCTCATTGGTACTCATGGTGTCGGCAAGACCACTCTCGCCTTTGAAGTGTGCTCGCTCCTGAAAAAAGCTGATTACAACGTTGATCTCGTCACCGAAGTGGCTCGCCGTTCGCCGTTTCCGGTGAACGAAGGCACCACGCTCGATGGCCAGCTGTGGATTCTTCACGCGCAAATCGCCGCTGAACTCGAAGCCTCCGCACGCGCGCCACATATCATCTGCGATCGCTCGGCGCTGGATAATTACGCATATCTCGCGAATAAGTTCGGCCGCCAGCCGCAACTCGAACAGTGGCTCGCGTGGTGGATGGACACCTACTCGTTGTTGGTCGCAGTGCCTCCTCTTGCTGACGGAATTCCGCCGGACGGTTTCCGCTCTGAAAATCTGGAATTCCAGCAACGCATTCACGACCTGATCGGTCAGCTGCTGGAAGAACCGCCGTTTCAAAAACTCAGTGAACGCGTCCTCTGGCTCGACCGGCGTGACCGCCGCGTTTGGGCCGAACTGATTTTTGCTGCCGCCACGCCCCGCTTGCGCGTCGCCGAACAAGCCCACGGCGCCGCCGCCGATTAGCCCCGTTTCGTTTGGACTCGTTTCGATTGTGCTTTTGTTTTGCCCGCGCCACGCGTCGGCCGTTTCCTCGCTCTCGGGGCGCGTTGGCACTGCGGACAAAAGTAGCTGCTTCGACCCGCCACAATAATTCGCCGAATCGGTGTGCGGCATCGCGGACACGGTTTTCCCTCGCGGCCGTACGCCCGATGCCGGCTCTGGTAATCTCCGGGCAAGCCTTCCGCATCGAGGTAATCCGAGATCGAAGATCCGCGCAGCTTGATCGCCGCGGCAAGCACCCGCCGCAGCGCGCGATATAATTCTTTCAATTGTTCGCCGTTCAACCGCGCTGCCTCGTGCGCGGGATGAATTCGCGCGCGCCATAGGCTTTCATCGGTGTAGATATTGCCCATCCCGCGCAGCACGCTTTGATCCAGCAGCAGCGCCTTGATCCGCGCGTGCCGCTTGCCGATCAGCTCCGCAAACTCTGCTTCGCTGATATCGAGCGGCTCGCGGCCCAGTCGGCTGTGAAACTCTGCCTTCTTCTCGCTCGTAACCAGCAGCATCCTGCCGAATCGGCGAGCGTCGGTGTACCGCAGCTCCAGGTCTTCATCTAACTCCACGAACACGTGCGTGTGTTTCGCAACCGCGTCGCTGGCGCGCCGCGTCATCAATTGGCCCGTCATGCCCAGGTGAATCATGAATTGCACAGGCGTCCTTGCCGCATCCGTGGGCTCCAGAGCCAGCGAGATGAATTTGCCGTATCGCTCGACCCTCACAATCCGGCAGCCGGGCAGCGCTTCGCTCAGCGCGGCGGGATCATCAATGAAATCCGTTTTGCCGAATCGTACGCCGGCAATTCGCCGCCCAATCAGCGGCCCGCGCAGCCCGCGCACAACAGTTTCGACTTCCGGCAGCTCCGGCATTGGATCCCTCTCCGCAAATCACTATACCGCAGCCGCCTCGATCGCTCCCCAGCAACCCTCGACCCGCCGGCTGTGCTAGATTTGGGGCATGCGTCGCCGCCGAATCGCTATCGCGGTTGCCATTGCGTTCGGTTTTTTATTCTCTGTCCCGGCCTCCGATGCACAATCCCCGGCAGCGCCGGAAGCGAATCCCGCCGATATCGCGCAGGCGATCACACTCGTCTGTCCCGGACATGAAGTCACTCTAAGCGAAGACGGAATTGTAGACGGTTGCAAGTCTTGCCCTGATGGAACGGATCTCTATGAGAAGAGCGCAGAATCATGGTTGCTGCAACGAGCAATCTCTGGACGTTTCACGTCGAAGCAAGATGAGAACCTGCTACTTCAAGGCACCGGTTGCGATTCGCCCAACAATTCTGCGGGCGGCACCTTCGTGTTCGTCGCCAAAGCTGGTCAAATATCGCTTCTAAAATATGCCGAAGGTTTTTCAATCGAGGGGTGTGGCAAATTTTCCTATCTTGATGGTTCCAACGCTTTGGTATGCAGGCTGAAGTCGAGCAGCCAGGAATGGATAAGGGAGGTTGTGACAATCGTCAGATTTGACGCGACGGGCGCGTATTGCCCGCAATACCTGTTTCTGGCGCGGGACACTACAGGCGAGTGCGCGCAAAGACCAAGAGAACCCGTGGAAGAATCTCGAATTATTGACGTCCAATTCTCTCGATCGAGCTCTGGCGCTTTGAGTGGCTTGACGGTGACGGCGACCTATCGCAGCGTGAAATGTTCCCAACTCGCTTCGCAGAACAAGAATAGGACCTATAAAGTTCGATTCGTTTTTAACGGCAAGCGATTTAAAGTCGCTCTCAAGGGAAAGGAAGCATACGATCTTTTCTTCAGCCCCGTCGTAACGGTCGAGACTTCATAGGTCGGGCGACTGCACCAGCGCAAACACCCTGCACGGCCCACCTGATCCACCAGCCAACTTGATCGGCGCCACGATCAGCCACGCACCAGATTCCGGCAGCGCGCTCAAATCCGCAAGATTTTCTATTTGATAGAGATCCGCGCCCAACGCCAGATGGTGTACGGCATAATCTTTCGAATCCCCGGCGTCGACGCTCATCGCGTCCGCGCCAATTCCGTTCACCCGCCGTGAAATTAAATATTGCACGGCCTCCACCGAAAATCCCGGGAAGTGCATCGAGCCGTCCGCATCCATGCCGCGATATCGGTCCGCATCCGTCCACAGCGCCGCTCGGCCCGTTCTCAGCAGCACAATTGCGCCGGCTGGAACACTTCCGTTCTTCACTTCCCATTCGTGAATCCTCGAAGTTGGCAGCAAATAATCTCGCTCGCCCGCACCGCGCGGCCCCGCCTCGCGCGTTACATTCAGCACGACGGCCGGCCCCATCAGCCGCTCCACTGGAACCTGATCCACTGTCGTCTTTCCCGGTGGGAAATGCGCCGGCGCATCTAGATGAGTTCCGTAGTGCTCCAGCATCCAGAAGCTTCGCGTGAAATATCCATCGCGCTCGACATTCGCGTTAAGTTGCGCTTCGAATGACTTCACATCGCCCGGCCACGGCGGCAAATTTTCATTGATCGAATGCGTCAGATCAATCACGCGCGCTTGCACGCCAAAAAATTTCGAAAGCAAATTCATGGTGGGAAAAGAGGAACTGTCGCGCATGGGTCAGCCTGCGGACGCTGGACTTACGGAAGCGGCATTCCGGGTGACGACACAATCCCGGCCACGCGAAGCATCTCCTGGTATTCTTGGTCTGTCAGCGGAGAAATAATCAGCCGCACGTTTTTCAGGAATTTCACCTTGCGCAACGCAGGATTTTCGCGCATCTCTTCCAGGCGCACCTGCCGCGGCAGCCGTTCGAGCGCGCGCAAATCCGCCACCAGATTCTTCCCGGTCGGGTCGCCCGGATCCGGATACGGTGTCCGCGTCACTTCCGCAAGCGCGTACATCGACCGCTCCGGCGCCGAGTGATAGCACAGCACGCGATCGCCGCGATGAATTTGCTTCAGCTGGCGCTGTGCATCAGCTTTGTTCAGCGCGCCCCGCCACATCTCCTTGCCCTTCACGAAAAGCGTATCCCAGTGATAATGATGAGGATCGGCGGTAAACAGCCAATGGCGCCGCTGCGGCGCCGCTGGGGTCATCTTTTTGTCTTTAGCGGACTTAGATTCCAAGGTATGGCGGCAAAGCGCCGCATCGTCTTACAGGCCGCAGACTATACACAAAACTGATGGAGTTGTCGAAGATTTCTGCTGGAAATGTAAGAATATCTTGGCCTAAATGGGCTGGCCGAGATCCACAAACACATCATCTCCCCTGATTTCAAGGGGATAGCACTGCACGCCAATGGCTGGATTCATGTTCAGCTTGCCGGTCGTGACGTCGTATTGCCACCCATGCCAGGGGCAAGTGACTGTATTTCCAACCAGTTGCCCGGATCCGAGCGGCCCGCCGCGGTGCAGGCAGGTGTTATTGATCGCGTAGAATTTCCCGCCTACATTCGCCAGCGCGAGCGTCGTGCCTTCCACCTGGAATTCG
>Ga0335078_10005573_pt1 | contig 18598 bp, 24 predicted proteins | sample Lox_Sample_32_FD_206711 | JGI IMG/M metagenome (GOLD analysis project Ga0335078, IMG submission 206711) | Soil microbial communities from Loxahatchee National Wildlife Refuge, Florida, United States - Lox_Sample_3.2 | ecosystem: Environmental > Terrestrial > Soil > Wetlands | place: USA... | reverse complement strand
TCTCGCCAGGGCCCCGGTCAAGCGGGAAGAGCCAGGGAAAGAGCAGCGATTCGGCGGTGAAGTGCGGTTCAATTCTTCCACCCCAGCGGCAACCTGGTTCATGCTGGTGGTGTGAGTGCGCGGGTGAGGGCGTGGTTCGATGGCGCCGGCTGGTTCGTCGGCTTGGCCACCGCGCTGTTCGTGTTCGCGCTGCTGGCCGTGCTCCTGGAGCTGCAGTCACCGGAATCGGTCTTCTGGACCGGCCGGGAAGTCACCGGCACTGAGCAAGGTGGGATCATCACCTACCACTGGCAGGGCCAGACCTATTCACTCGACGGGCCTGGCTATGGCTCAGCGAAGTCGGTCAGTGTCTGGCTCAGCCCGGCGAATCTGTCGGATGGGCGGCTCCACAACCCCATTGACCGGATCATCTCGGCCTCCTTGGTGGGCGTGCCCGTCCTCGGCGGTGTGGGGTTGCTCATTGCCGGGTTCACCAGAAGGTACCGGTGGGAGCGACGGCAACTGCGCCAAGGGCTCCTCCCGATCGGGCTGGACCCGGAATTCGCTGACCGCCACCTCAGCCACCTCCGGCACCGCAACAGCAGCGGGCAGTAGGCCCCGGCAGGCCATTGCCCCGATACTCCCAGAAGGTCCTGGCCCGTGGCCCAGCCATATCCTACTGACGCGTGCATACCGGCGGCCGTGTGCGCCTGGTCACGGCGAGGGCCCCGCCCTCCGCGGCTTAGCGGCGGTCCGGTGGCTGTCGTGACCTGGCCGTATAGCTGACGTTGTAGGCGATGTTGATAGCCGTGATCGCGATCCAGACCACCAGCAGGCCCATGATCCCCGCCGGGTGCGTGCCGGCCGCGACGGCGATCGCGCTGATCGGGATGCCCAGGGTCATGGAGATGATCGCAAGCGCCATCGGGGAGCCAGGATGGGTGCGCCGGTCCCGCGCCGGCGGCTGTACCGCATGCTGCTGCGCGAGACGCGCGTCCACCCGGGCGTCGATCTCGCGGCCGACCTTGTCCAGGAACGACTCGATCACCGCGTCCCCGTAGGCGGGTCCGAGTTCATTATGGGTCTCTGCGGCAGCGCGGATCTCTTCGGGAGACAGCGAGGCACTCACGCGCACACGATATGCCGTTGCCGGGCTGCTGTCATCGCAGCAGGCCGGCGACACGGAGCCCGGCCGGGATCACCGGCTGACCCGCGCGGGCAGGCAAAGCAAGACGGATTACCTCTGACGCGGCAGGGCTTGCGTGAAGCCCTGCGGTCTGAAGAACGCGCTGGAGGACGGGCGCCACAGCAGCCACACAGCAAAAGCGCCGGCCAGCCAGGTCGCGACGAACGACGCGGCGCTGCCATAGCTGAGCATCGTCACGCCGACTGCTGGGTGGCTCAACGGCCGTGGGAAGGCGCCGCGCAGCTGCAGTGTCGCCAGAACGAACAGCACCGTGGACAGGACGCGCGCCCAGCGCCGGCCTTGGCGATTCGCCCGCGCCATCCACAGCCACAGGGCAATCACGACTACCCCGAAGACGATCCACACCGTGATGATGAGCGGCCTCATTTGCGGCGCGGTAAGGCTCTGGCCGAGGAACCGCCCGCGGGTGGCGGCCCTGATATCGGCGAGGATAAGGGCCAGCCCTATGATCAGCCCGACGACGCCCGCGATGGCGCCCGCGTACATGAGCTTGACCGCCGCCAGGACCGGTGCGGGAACAGGAAGCCGCGGCGGGCCGGCCGGGCCGCTGGACGGATAGGGCTGGTACATGGTGACCCCTGGGGGAGGAGCATGCCGAAGCGGTGCTCCTGCTCATAAGTTAACGCGTTAAGCAGGAGCGTGACAGCGCGGCCTTAACCCGCGATTAAGTGTCATTGCGTCATGTCCCGCTGCTCTCTTTCCCAGCGGACAGGCAACCCGTACCCGCAGGTGAGGAGTGGCCACGTGGTCCACCATGACGCGGGCGGGAAGCCGGGGTGACAGGTGCTGACTTCAGGCGGCACCGCTGTGGAATGATCATCCACGGTATTCGCCGTGGCCGTGACGCAGGACGGCCAGGATGCCAGAGGGGGATCGGGTATGTGGGCGCAGCTCATGAGCTTCAGGTTGAAGCCAGGTGCAGACACGGCCGGGCTTCGCGAGCCACCTGGCGGGGCTGCGGAGGCTTTCAAGCAGGCATCAGAAAAAAGACTTGTGCCCACATTTCACGATCGCGCCGTCCGGGGAGATCTCGATATTCCTTCACTATCCTGTACCCGGCTCGCATGCTGACCGTTCGCGGGGGAAAATGTAATGCTGAACTTGAATCCTCGGGGGGAAAGATTCCATGCCTGCTGGCCGCCATCTTGATCGTGTCTTGCCCCATCGGCTCTGGGGACGCCGTCGTGTGGACGGTCTGCGGCAGCCTGGCTCCACGCCTGGTATGAGCGCTCCGGCGGATGCGAGCGGCCCGCTACCGAAGCCTGAGGCTGCGGGCCGGCGGCGCCGCCAGCGCCGGCGCATCTTGATCGCGGCGCCCTTCGCGATCGTGCTGGCCTGGGCCGGTGTTTCGTATTCGGCCTGGATGCTGAAGCCGACGAGCATGACGTGGAGCGAGCGCAGCGCCGAGTGGGTCCGGCAAGACGTGCCCTTCGGCAACTCGGTGGTCGACGAGGGTGAACACTTCTACTACACCCTGAATGCCCCCAAAAAGGGCGGCCCTCAGCTGAAGAGCCTGCCGCCGATCGGGCTGCTTGGGCCGCCAACGCACAGCGTCCGGACGGCGCGGGCACATGATCACACCGCTGACTGGCCGCCGCCGATCAAGCCGGTCTTCCCGCATCCGCTGCCCGGCGAAGGGGTCTGGAAGCCGGTCGGCACGCCGATCCACGGTGGCCCACCGGTGCTGGTGACCACGTTCCGTACTGAGCGCGACTATCCGCGGCTCGTCGCCTACGTCGCCTGGTTCGACCATACCCGCACCCAGATCGCGTACTACCCGGGGCGCTACGAGCCGCCACACGCCGCCGTGCGCGGGCCGATGATGGTGCCGTACGACCAGCGCTGGCGGCTGCGTGCCACCTTCAATGGCGGCTTCACCTACGTGGACGGCAGTAATGGCTCGGCCGACAACGGCCGCACCAACGAGCCGCTGAAAGACGGCAACGCCACGCTCATCGGTTATCGCGACGGCCGGATCGCGATCGTGAAGTGGAGCGGCGGCCCGAACGTAGGGCCGGACGTCGCGTGGGCCCGCCAGAGCCTGGCGCCAATCGTCTGGAACGGGCGGCTGAATCCACAGCTCGACACCAACCCGAACAGTCCGCAGTGGGGGTACACGCTCGGCGGCGTCACCCGCGTCTGGCGCACCGGTGTCGGCATCGACAGTCGTGGCAACCTCATCTACGTCGCCGCAGACGACCAGACGGTGATCACCTTGGCGAAGATCCTCCAGCACGCGGGTGCGGTGCGGGCGATGGAGTTCGATATCAACCCCGAATGGCACACCTTGATCACCTACACCCGCGGCCGCCACGGCCTCGATCCGACAATGGTCGGGCCCAACCCGATGCAGCCGCCCAGACGGTACCTCGTGCCTGACGACCGTGATTTCTTTGCCGTCTACCAGCCTGTGCCCGGCCCGGTTGCCGTTCCCTTCAAGTAGGGAGCCGGGATGTCACCCGTGCGGTGCTACCAGCACTCCCGAGGATGTAAGGTGTGGCCTGACAGGCGTCAGGGTGAGCCTGACAGGTGACCCTCGCCGGGGAGACGCCATGAGCAACGAGACGCAGACCGCCACGACAGCGATCCAGGTGCGCTGTTCGTTTTGCGCCAAGCCGAGCTCGGAAGTCGGGAGGGTAATCGCCGGGCCTGGCGTGTATATCTGCAACGAGTGCGTCGGGCTGTGCAATGACATCCTCCAGGCAGAGCGGCAGAAGCCAGCCGAGCCGGGCACGCAGCTGCCTGCCTGGGAGGAATCGATGACCGACGGGCAGATCCTGGACCTGCTGCCCCGCATCGCCGCGGCCGGCGCCCAGACGGAGGCGAGCCTCCAGCGGCTGGTCACCATCTTGCGCGCCCGGAAGGTGACCTGGGCGCGCATCGGCGCCGCCCTCCGGGTCACCCGGCAGTCCGCCTGGGAGCGGTTCTCCGGCGAGGAATAGCCCCGCCGACGGCCAGCCCCGCGGCACGGGGGGAGGCACGATGAGCAGGGCTACGGGGACGAACACCCAGCCGCCTGCGCCGCACGCCGCCGACCGCCAGGATCTGATCCGGGTGCAGGCGCGCGGGTGAACAACCTCGAGGACGTCACCGTCGAGATCCCGAAGCGGCTGATCAACGAGACCTACAGCGCGTTCGCGCAGGGCTTCATGCCGACGCTGGCGCGGCACCTCGCGGCCTACGTCCGTACCTGACCGGGAGGACGCCACCCATGGGGCGAGCGCCTCAGGACCGGCCGGAGAGCAGGCTGAGCACGGCGCGTTCCGCGGCGCCCCGGGTGGCCAGCTCGCCGAACTCCGTTTCCTTGCCGAGGCTGGCCAGCACGGGCTCGATAGTCTTCCCGCGCTGGTACAGCTCGATGACCCGCGGGTCGATGTAAGAGGCGCGGGCCACGGCGGGAGTATTGCCCAGGTAGTCGGCTACTTCGCGGACGGCGCGGGCGATGGCGCGCTTGCGTGCGTGCTCGGTGCCCGCGGCGCGCTTCGACACCGCGAGGGCGACAGCGGCGAGCACAGTGGCATGCCAGGTGCGGAAGTCCTTCGCGGTGAAATCTCCGTCGGAGACGTCGCGCAGGTAGTCGTTGATATCCGCAGCCGTCACGTCGTGCCAGCGCGGGCCGCTGCGGTAGGCGAGCAGGCCATCACCACCGCCCTTGCGCCGTTTGAGGCTGCGTACGACGAGGCAGACGCGGTCGTCGGCGACAGCCTGCTCCCGGTGCTTGGCGGACTTGCTGATGTAGTCGAAGACGAGCTGGCCATGGGTGTAGGCGACGTGCTCGCGGCGGATGGTGGCCAGGCCGAAGGTGCCGTTTTCCGAGGCGTACTCCTCACCGCCCGGACGGAAGAAGCCCAGATCCACGAGCCGGATCGCGGCGGCGAGCACCCGCTCCCGGGGCAGCCCCCGCTCGGCCAGGTGGTGGTCGATCACCCGGCGGATCCGGGGCAGCGCCGCGCCGAACTCCAGCACCCGGTCATGCTTCGCCCGGTCGCGCTGCTCGCGCCACAGGTCGTGGTACCGGTACTGCCGCCGGCCCGCTGCGTCGGTGCCGACCGCCTGGATGTGCCCGCGTGGGTCGGTGCAGATCCAGACGTCCTCCCAGGCCGGCGGGATGACCAGGCCACGGACCCGGGCCAGCGCCTCCGGATCCCGCACCGGTTCCGCGCCGGGCCCGAGATACCGGAATCCCCGGCCACAGCGCCTGCGCCGGATGCCAGGAGCGGTCAGGTCGCTGCGCGTCAACTGCACGGTGTCCCGTTACCCACGGCGGACCACAGCATTCGCCAGCTCCGCTGGCCAGTGGCCAGGCGGCACCCCGGAACGGGTTAGCCAGGGGCGCACCGGGTAGCAGAAGCACCCGGCCAGCTCACCCGCCCGCCACGAAGCACGGAGGTAGTCATGACAGGACAGCAGCCCACCACGGCTGTCCGGCGGTCGTTTCGCGACGTCCGGCATTCGGCGCAAAACCCGACATGCATTTATCTGAACGACCACCTGGCCGGCGCGACTGCCGGCGTCGAGCTGGCCCGCCGCGTGGCGAATGCTGAGCAGGTCCCGGCGGCCCGTGACGCCCTGCAGGGTTTCGCCACCGAGGTGGCGGAGGACCGCCGGGCACTGCTGGGCATCATGGCCGACCTTGACGTCCCGGTTCGCAGCTACAAGGTGTACGCCGGGTGGATCGGGGAGAAGGCGGGCCGGCTCAAGTTCAACGGGCGGCTGCGTACCCGCTCGCCGCTGAGCAGTCTCGAAGAGCTCGAATTCCTCAACCTGGGTGTGCAGGGCAAGGCCGCGGGCTGGCGGACACTCCGGGCGCTGGCGGACCGCGACCACCGGCTCGAGCCCACCCGGCTCGATGAACTTCTGGACCGGGCCCGCCGCCAGGCTGACTTCCTGGAGGGGGCGCGCGTCCGCGCCGCCGAGCTGGCCATCACCGCCGGGCCGGCCGGGCCCGCCGGGGCGGCCGGATGACCGAGAACCGGTCTGTTCAGGGTGGGGTCATCTTCGACGTCGACGGCACCCTGCTGGACAACAACTAGCTGCACGTGACCGCCTGGTGGGAAGCGTTCAGGGAGCGCGGCTAGGAAGTGGCGTGCGCTGAGCAGAGCAAGCCGGCCCCGGACATCGTGCGGAAGGCGCTGCGGGAATCGGGCACGGACCCGGCACGGGCCGTCATGGTGGGGGACACCGTGTGGGATGTGCGGGCCGCCCAGCGGGCTGGGCTGCCCTGCATCGGCCTGCTGTCCGGCGGGATCAGCGAGGAGGAGCTACGCGCTGCGGGCGCGGCCGGGACGTACCGGGACCCAGCCGCCCTGCTGGCGGAGCTCATCATGAGCGCCATCGGCCAGCTGGCCGATCCCGTGCTGCCGGACGGCGAGCCGGCCGGCAAATCAGCGGATGGCACCAGATTATGAGGACGTGAGGTGTTCGACCGGCTGACGTCGCTGGGCCGCGACGCGGCTCAGCAATTCAACCAGCTGCCGCGCCCGCGCCAGCCCGGGGCCTAAGGCTCGCCGTCCGGTGCTGGCCGTGCCCCTTTATACGGGCAGGCTTCGTGCACCCAGTCGCCACTGGCCCGGCGCCGCACCGCATGGTCGCTGGTGATCCGGTCACCGCAGCGGCCACAGGTTTCCCCGGCGGCCTGGGCGGCATGTTCCCCGGTGGGCGGGCCGCCATGAGCTGCCTGGCCCGGGCCGGTCGCGGCGGTGCTGGGTGAGCCCGCCGGGAAACCGAGGCCACCCGGGCAGTACTGGCTCAGGTGCACCTCGCGTACCCGCTGGCCAATCCCCATCCAAACCTCCGGCTAACCTGCCCGCACCCGGCCAGAATCCCTCCCCGCCTAGGCTACTGTCGGCCTGTCGCAGTCCGGGAAGGGTGCATGATGCGCGCAATCGTGGTGAGCCAGCATGGCGGGGCCGATGTTCTCCAGCCTGCTGACGTGTCGGCCCTGCAACCCGGTCCCGGGCAGCTCCTGGTCGACCTGGCCGCGGCCGGGGTCAACTTCATGGACATCTACCAGCGGGAAGGCCGGCCTCCGTACGCCCGCAACCTGCCCTATGTCCCGGGCGGTGAGGGAGCCGGCACCGTGGTGGCGGTCGGCCCGGACGTGGCTGGCTTCGCCGTGGGCGACCGGGTGGCCTGGGGCAGCGCGCCCGGGTGCTATGCCGAGCAGGTCCTGGTGCCGGCCGCCGCGGCGGTGGCCGTGCCAGACGGCGTGGACCTGGCCGCCGCCGCCGCCGTGATGGTGCAGGGCATGACCGCGCACTACCTCTGCTACAGCACCTACCCGGTCGCCCATGACGACCCGGTGGTGGTGCACGCGGCGGCAGGCGGTGTCGGCCTGCTGCTGACGCAGATGGCGGTGATGCGCGGCGGCACGGTCATCGCCACCACGTCCACCGCCGCCAAGGCCGAACTGGCCCGCCAGGCGGGTGCCCACTACGTGGCCGGTTACCATGATTTCGGTGATGTGGTGCGGCAGGTCACCGGCGGCCGCGGCGCCGTGGCCGTGTACGACGGCGTCGGCCAGGCTACGTTCGAGGCCAGCCTGGGCACCCTCCGGCCGCGCGGCTACCTGGTGCTCTACGGTGCGGCCAGCGGCCCGGTGCCGCCCTTCGACCTGCAGCGCCTCAACCCCTTGGGCTCGCTGTTCGTCACCCGCCCGACGCTGGCGCACTACACCGCTACCCGGGAAGAACTTCTCTGGCGGGCCGGCGACGTGTTCCGCTGGATCAGCGAAGGCCGGCTCTCGGTGCACGTGGGCGGGACCTACCCCATCGACCAGGCCACCCAGGCCCACCAGGACCTCAGCGCCCGGCGGACCACGGGCAAGCTGCTGCTGATCCCGGGTGGCGGCGCGGCATGACGGTCGTCGCCGCCTGCCAGCTGAGCCTGGCCGTGGGGGATCCTGACGGGAACCTGGCTGCGGCGGCGGGCGCCATCGGCCAGGCGGCCGCCGCCGGGGCCGGGCTGGTGGTGCTGCCCGAACTGTGCGACAGCGGGTACGTGTTCGAATCCGCCGCCGAGGCCCGCACACTGGCCAGCCCGGCCAGCAGCAGCCCGGCCCTGCAGCAGTGGCACCGGCTGGCCCGGCAGCACGGCACGGTGATCGTCGGCGGGTTCTGCGAGCTTGGCCCGGATGGCCAGCTGTTCAACAGCGCGGCCCTGGTCGATGCCACCGGCACCCGGGCGGTGTACCGCAAGGCCCATCTGTGGGACACGGAGAAGCTGGTGTTCACCCCGGGCGACCAGCCACCGCCGCTCGTCAGCCTGCCGTTCGGCCAGGTCAGCGTCATGGTCTGCTACGACCTGGAGTTCCCGGAGTGGGTTCGTCTGGCCGCGCTGGCCGGCGCCGACCTGATCGCCGCGCCGGTGAACTGGCCCGCCGCGCCGCACCCGCCGGCCGAGCGGCCGTCCGAAGTAGTCAAGGTCCAGGCCGGGGCCGCGGTGAACGGCGTCTTCATCGCGGTGGCCGACCGGTGCGCGGACGAGCGCGGCGTGGCCTGGACCGGGGGCAGCCTGATCGCCGGCCCGGATGGCTACCCGCTCGCGGGGCCGGTGTGCGCGGATGAGCCCGCGGTGCTGACCGCCGGCTGTGACCTGGCCGCGGCCCGGAACAAGCGCATCACACTGCACAACGACCTGCTGGCCGACCGCCGCCCCGGGCTGTATCCGCCCGGCTGACCCTCACCTGGGACAGCGGGCCCGCGCACCCGCAACGCCAGCTTCAGATAGTATCTCGACGTCAAGGTATAGCCGTGGACTCAGCCTGGAGGGCTCATGATCCATCATGTCCAGCTGGCCTGCCCGCCGGGCAGCGATGACCGGCTGCGCGGTTTCTATCAGGGTGTGCTCGGGCTGGCCGAGATCCCCAAGCCAGCGGCGCTGGCCACCCGGGGCGGCTGCTGGTTCCGTGGCCACGGCATCGAGCTGCACCTGGGCGTGGAGCAGGACTTCCGGCCCGCGCGCCAGGCGCACCCCGGGCTGCTCGTGCGTGACCTGGATGACTGGGCGGACCGGCTGCGGGCAGCCGGGTTCCCGGTGCGGCCGGACGGCGACTTCCCCGGCATGCGCCGCTTCTACACCGAGGACGTGCTGGGCAACCGCCTGGAGTTCCTGGCGGAAGCGGACTGAGCCAGGAGATCCCAGGGACCTTCGTCCTCTGCCGGATGATCCACGCCCCTGGTTTACTGGTCCGGCAGCCCGCACCGGGCCGTGGGGGGAGGCGGCGATGCCGCGCTGGTCAGGTCAGGGGCCGTGACTCAGTGATCACTGCCCGCAGGGTAATACGGAGCCTGACGGCCGCCATGCCAGCCTGGCTCGTTCTTGTCTGCGGCGTCTGCCTGGCGATCCCGCTGGCCCGCCTGGCCGCGATGCTGCTGACCACCGGGCTGTGCCTGTGTCAGCCAGCCAGGGTCCGCCGCGCGGCCAGCGCCTGGAAGGGCGGTAAGTCGCACCGCGCTTGCGACGGGTTAGCGCTGCTCCCGGGGCTCGTCCAGCCGGTCCGGCACCAGCACGCTGAGCAGCCAGCCCACCACGCTCACGATGAGCGCGCCCCAGAACGCGGCCCAGAACCCGGTGATGTGGAAGGGCAGCGACAGCTTGCCCGCCACCCAGCTGGCCAGCCACAGCAGCAGGCCGTTGACCACCAGCGCGATGAGCCCCAGCGTCAGCACGTAGAACAGGCAGCCCACCAGCTTGACGATGGGCTTCAAGAACGCGTTGATCAGCCCGAAGATCACCGCCACCGCGAGCAGCGTGCCCACCTTGGAAGCCGTGCTGCCTGAGGTCAGCTCTATGCCAGGGACGAGCCAGGTGGCCACGGCTAGTGCGGCCGCGGTCATCACCGCCCGGATCAGCAGGTACATGGGCCAATCCTGCCACGCCCGGGTGGCCCTCCTGACCGGATAAACCGCCATACTTCAATACAGCTAAGCAAATTAGTAATTCAGAATGATTTCACAAATCGCGTTTCGGCTGGACATCCCGACGCGCTCCGTGCCACGATGACAAAGGCGCGGATGAGTGCGTGAAGCCATGGAGTGTGGCTCCGCTGCACCACCGCCAAGGGGGGACGAGGGGTTTCGCTGCCTTCATTCCAAAGGACCGTTCGGCCGCTTTAGGCGCGGCTTAAGAACGTATCCAAGCCAGTCCGAGCGATCGTGGCGAAGGGGGATATTACCGTGGGCTGTGTCTGGCATTCGGCGTGCCCTCCGGACGGGCGGTTCGCCGGTGCCCGGGTCCCGCAGCGGTTCGCGCCGCGACACCGTAAGCCCCCGCGCTGGATCAGGCTGGCCCGGGCCAGCACGCCAGCCGCGCTGCGGGCGCGGTCCCGGCTATTTCCAGCGGAAATGCACGAAGAGCCGGCCGAAGTTCTTTGAGTCTTTCTCCACCCGGTGGTAGAGGGCTTTGATCTCCTTCTGCTCCAGGAACCGCAGCACGTGCTTTTTCAGCTGACCCGAGCCTTTGCCCGGAATGATCTCGACCACCGGGGCTTTCTTCGCGACCGCCTCGTCGATGATCGCGCGCAGCGCCCGGTCGATGTCCTGGCCCCGGTTGTAGATGTCGTGCAGATCGAGTTTGAGCTTCATGGCACCATCCGGCCCGGCGCTGGCTGCAGCTGGTAATACGCCATGATGTCCCGGACTTCCTGCCCTGGCCGCGCGGAGGCCGGCAGGACCAGGACATCCTCGTCCGGCTGGGGCACCTCCACCGTGGCCAGCTGGCTGTCCAGCAGCGCGGCCGGGAAGAAATGATCGTGCCGGCCCCCCAGCCGGGCCGCCAGCACGCTGCGGCTGACCTCCAGGAACACGATGCGCACCCCAGGCCCCGCCGCCCGGAGCTCGCCACGGTAGGAGCGCTTCAGCGCCGAACAGGCCAGCACCGCCGGCTGACCGCTGGCCAGGTAGCCGTCCATCCACGCCACGACGCGGTCCAGCCAGGGCTTGCGGTCGGCATCGGTCAGCGGCTGACCCGCCCGCATCTTGGCGATGTTGGCCGCCGGGTGCAGCGCGTCGCCGTCGGTGAAGTGCCACCCCAGGGTCTTGGCCAGCAGCACGCCCACCGTCGTCTTGCCGCTGCCAGATACCCCAGCCACGACCACAATCATGGCCGCGAGCCTACCCGTGGCCGGCCGGGACCCCCACGCGCCGGCGCGGGTCTTCGCTCGCGGCGTGCCGTGCCCTGTTACTGTCGGTGCACCAGCGGGCTGGCGGTGGGCCGGCCCGGCCGTGCCACCAGGAGCTGGGGATGCGAGTGCGCCGCGCCCTGTCGATCGCCGTGGGCTCCGCCGCCACGGCCGCCGTGGCCGGAAGCGCCCCGCTGGCGGCCGCGGGCGGCACGGCCCAAGCCGGCCCGGCCCAAGCCAGCGCCGTGTCCATCGCCCCGGCCGCGGTGCATCTCCAGGGGGCCAGGTCGGCCCCGCCCAGCACCTCGTTCTGCGAGAAGCACTTCCAGATCGCCTGCTACGAGCCGTTCCAGGTGCAGCGGGCCTACAACCTGAAGCCCCTGCTGCGCAAGGGCATCACCGGCAAGGGCGCGACGATCGTCATCGTGGACTCCTACGGCTCGCCCACGGTGCGCCACGATCTCGCGGTGTTCGACAAGAAGTTCGGCCTGCCCAGCCCGCCCTCGCTGAAGATCATCCAGCCGGCCGGCCACGTCCCGCCGTACCGGCCGACCGGCAACCGGACCGGCTGGGCTGGTGAGACCGACCTCGACGTCGAGTACTCGCACGTGATGGCGCCCGGCGCGAACATCCTGCTGGTCGAGACGCCGACCTCGGAGAACGAGGGAACGACCGGCTTCCCGCAGATCGTCACGGCCGAGAAGCACGTGATCAACCATCACCTCGGCGACGTGATCAGCCAGAGCTTCAGCGCCACCGAGCAGACCTTCCCGAGCAGGAAATCCCTGGTCGACCTGCGCGGCGCGTACACCGACGCGGCGCGTAAGGGCGTCACCGTGCTGGCCGCCTCTGGGGACAGCGGCGCGGCCGACGTCAAGTTCAACGAGGTCACCTACTATCTGCACCGGGTGACGTCGTGGCCGGACAGCGACCCGCTGGTGACCGGCGTCGGCGGCACCCAGCTGCACCTGACCGGCACCGGCCGCACAATCTCGCCCGCGAGCGCGTGGAATGACACCTACAACAAGCCGACCAACCGGTACATCGTCGGTAACAAGGGCCCGAACCCGCTGGCCGGCGGCGGTGGGAAGTCCATCATGTTCGCCCGGCCCAGGTTCCAGAACGGCGTGGCCGGGGTGGTCGGCGCCCGCCGCGGCGTGCCGGACATCTCGATGAGCGGCGCCTGCAACGGCGCGGTCGACATGTACCAGAGCTTCCCGGGCCAGGCGGCCGGCTGGTACCCGACCTGCGGCACCAGCGAGGCGACCCCACTGTTCGCGGGCGTGGTCGCCCTGGCCGACCAGCTGGCCGGCCGGCCGCTGGGCCTGATCAACCCCGCGCTCTACCAGCTGGCCGCGGGCCACGCCCCCGGCATCGTGGACGTCACCAAGGGCAGCAACACGGTCTCGTTCGGGCAGGGTGGCAGGAAGCACACGGTCAAGGGGTTCAAGGCGGTGCCCGGCTACGATCTGGCCACCGGGGTGGGCACGGTGAACGCCGCCCTGTTCGTCCCGGCCCTCGTGCACGTGCTGAGCCACTGACCGCCAGTCAGCCCAAGCCCGCCACCACGTAACGAACGGCGCCCCCGACTGAACCGGCACGGTCCAAAGCGGCCCCGGCCGGTGCCGTGGCGGGCGGCTGCCCCCGCTTATCCCGCGTGGTCCAGGGCCGGGCCGGCCCGCGGGGTGGCAGTGCGCTCCCCGCTGACGCCGGCCGGCCCCAGACCGCGCCAGCCCGGGCCACGGCGGCGGTTTGCCATCCGCAGAGCCCCGCTACCAGGGCATTCGTGGCCCGCTCCAGGCGGAGCTGAATCGCTAGTCAACCCAGTATCAGAACCTTCAGGCTCAACCCCAGCAAACATTTGTCTCATTAATTCCCGTTTGCGTACTTCTGGCACCCTCCGTACGTTTGGTCGCTGCATCCCCGAACCGGACAAGGAGAGTCATGAAGGTACGAACCTGGGCAACTTGGATGGGCACCGCGATAGGGGCGGGCGGGCTGGCCATCGGCCTCGCCGGGCCGGCCTTCGCCAGCACCCACACCGTGCAGCCAGGCGACACGCTCAGCGGCATCGCCGCGGAGAACGGGGTCTCCCTGTCCTCCATCGAGTCCGCCAACCAGTGGATCAAGGACTTCAACCTCATCTACGTGGGCCAGCGGGTCACCGTGCCGGACGGCAAGTCCGGGGAGTCCGCGGTCAGCATCCCGGCGCCGGTGGCACCGTCCAGCCCCGCCCCGGCGGACGATTCGGGCGCGTCCTCAGCCAGCACCGGGACCTCCGCCGCGCCGGTCAGCAGCGGGCCCTCCGCCACCTCGGTCAGCAGCGGCGGCGGCTCCGCGCCGTCCTCCTTCCAGCAGTGCGTGGCCTTCCGTGAGTCGAGCAACAACCCCCGGGCCTCCTCGGCCGGCCTGTACGGCATCCTGCCCAGCACCTGGGCCAGCCTGGGCCTGTCGGGCACGGCCGGCTCGGCCTCGGTGGCCCAGCAGAACGCGGCGTTCCAGCAGCTGTACGCCAAGTACGGCACCTCGCCGTGGGCGCCATACGACGGCTGCTGACCCAGCCCGCCGCACAGGGCCCCGGTCCCGGGACGTCTGATCTTGGGGCGGGGGCCCTGTTGTGTCACTATGCACCGGGCGCGGCCCTCTACGCTGGAGTTATGAACACGGTGAGCGGTTCGCCGGGCGTGCGGCCGCCCGCGGGCCGGGGCCCGAGCGTTCTGGTGGTGGAGGATGACCCGAGCCTGGCCACCCAGCTGGTGCGCGGCCTCAGCCGGGGCGGGTACAGCGTTGATCATGTGATGACGGCCCGGGAGGCACTGAATTCCCCCGGACCGGATGTGGTGCTGCTCGACCTGGGCCTGCCCGATGGCGACGGGGTGACCGTGTGCCGGCGGCTGCGCGAGCGGTCGGACGTGGCCATCATCGTGGTGACGGCCCGCGGCGAGGAACCGGAACGCGTCCTGGCCCTGGACGCGGGGGCAGATGATTACCTGGTCAAGCCGTTCGGCCTGGCCGAGCTGCTGGCCCGGATGCGGGCCGTGCTGCGCCGGGTGCGGCCGGGCGGCGAGGTGCTCCGGCACGGCCCGCTCACCGTGGACCTGCGCACCCGTAAGGTCACCGTGCACGGCCGCGAGGTGGCGCTGACCCCGAAGGAGTTCGACATCCTGGAATGCCTGGCCAGCGACCCCGGCCGGGTGATGACCCGCCAGGAAATCCTGGAAAGCGCCTGGGACGCGCACTGGTACGGGCCGACCAAGGTGCTCGACGTGCACGTGGCGGCGCTGCGCCGCAAGCTCGACGTGCCCGGGCTCATCGAGACGGCCTACGGCAGAGGCTTCCGGCTCGGCGAGGTGTAGGGACACGCCCTGATGGCCCGCCGCATCGTCCTGACCATGCTCGCCCTCATCGGGGCGCTGCTGGTGACCGCGGTGGTGCCGCTGGGGCTGATCACCACCGGGCACGAGCGCAGCTCGTTCCGGCAGGACAGCAGGCTGTCCGCCCTGGCGCTGGCCGGGGTGGCCGAGGACCGGCTGGCCGACCGGCCGCCCACCGGGACGCTGTCTACCTCGCTGATCCAGGCGCGGCACTCCGGCGAGCAGGTCGCGGTGTACGACACCCAGCGCCAGGTGGTGGCCAGCACCGGCGGACCCGGCCTGGCCGCGCCCGCGGCCGCGCTGACCGCGGCGCTGGGTGGCCGCACCGTGGTGGACAGCCACGCCGACGACCGGCTGCAGGTGGTGGTGCCGGTCGAGGGCGACCGGAACAACGACGTCGTCGGGGTGGTGGTGCTGTCCCGGTCAGCCGAGGAACTGGAAGAACGGGTCGGCGTGCTGTGGACCTGGCTGGGCGCGGTGGCCCTGGCCGGGCTGGCCGCGGCCGCCGCCGCCGCGATCGCGCTGGCCCGCTGGGTCAGCCGCCCGCTGAGCGCGCTCGACGCCGCGGCCCAGCAGCTGGGCGGGGGCGCGCTGGACGCCAGGTCCGAGGCGGCCAGCGGGCCGCCGGAAGTCCGCCGGCTGGCGCGCAACTTCAACACGATGGCGGGCCGCCTGGAATCCCTGGTCCACGGCAACCGGGCCGCGATGGCCGACGTCTCGCACCAGCTGCGCACGCCGCTGGCCGCGCTGCGGCTCCGGCTGGACGTGCTGAGCCAGGACACCGACGCGGCCACGGCCGAGGAACTGGCTGGCGCCCAGCACGAGATCGCCCGGCTGTCGCACCTCGTGGACGGGCTGCTGGCGGTGGCCCGGGCGGAAAGCGTGCTGGTTGACCCGGTCACCGTCCGGGTGGACGAGGTGATCAGGGACCGCGCCGCGGCCTGGCACCCGGTGGCCGAGGAACGCGGGGTCGAGCTGCGACCGTCCTGCCCGGCGCCGGTCTCCGCCCGGGTCGGCCCCGGCCACCTGGAACAGGTCCTGGACAACCTGCTGGCCAACGCGCTCGACGCGGTCCCGGAGGGCGGCCACGTGGTGGTCAGCGCGGCTACGGCGGGGGACGGGGCCAAGATCGTGGTCGCCGACGACGGTCCCGGGATGACCGCCCGGCAGCAGGAGGCGGCGTTCCGCCGGTTCTTCAGCGCCGCACCGGGCGGTGCCGGGCTGGGCCTGGCCATCGTGCACCGCCTGGTGACCTCCAACGGAGGCTCGGCCGCGCTGTCCGACACGCCGGGCGGCGGGCTGACCGTGACCGTGCGCCTGCTGGCCGAGCCGGCCGACCGGGTCCGCCGCCCGGCCGGCGCCGCCGACCAGAATCAGGCCTGAGGCGGGGTCTTCCTTACTGGTCCTTAAGTAGTCCTGAACCACTTCCCAGCCAGCCACCCCGCAGGCTTGGTCGACGGAGCTGGAGGGAGTGGTCGGATGGACGGGGGCTCGCGCCGCACGATGGGCCCGTACTACGCGCGCGAAGAACCTGACCCGGCCCCCCGGGACGAGGCCGCCCGGGTGAGCCGCCGCCGGGCGGCCCGTAGCCGGGATCAGGCCGGCGGCGCGGCCGGGAACGAGCGGCTAACCGCCACGACCGGCGCGCTGCTGCTGGTGCTGTTCGCGGCCGAGGGCGTCACGATCTTGTCCATCCACCAGCTGATTACCCTGCACTTCTTCCTCGGCATGCTGCTCATCGGCCCGGTGGCGCTGAAGGTGGCAGCGGTCTGTTACCGCTTCGCGCGCTACTACACCGGGGCGGCCGAGTACCGGCGCAAGGGACCGCCCGCCCCGCTGCTGCGGCTGCTCGGGCCGGTCGTGCTGGGCACCTCGCTCGGCGTGCTGGGCACCGGGGTCCTGCTGGCGGTGGCCGGGACGGCGGTGGGCCCGTGGCTGTTCCTGCACAAGGCGTTTTTCGTGGCGTGGTTCGGGGCGATGACCATCCACGTGCTGGCCTATGTGTGGCGGCTGCCCCGGCTCATCGGGCCAGATTTGCGCCGGCCCGCCGCGGCCGGCCGGGCCCGCGCGGTGCTCGCGGGCCGCCCCGCGCGCTGGCTGCTGCTCACCGCGTCTGTGCTGGGCGGCCTGGTCATCGCGCTGCTGACCGTGCACCTGGCCGCCCCGTGGGCCGGCTCGGGCCCATTCGGCTGATCAGGCCTCGTAATCGAAGATCAGCGCCAGCGCGTCGTCCAGCTTGCGCATGGTCTCCTGGGCCAGCTGGCCGACCCGGTCCCCGGACAGCCTGCTGCGGCGCACCCGTACCGCGGAGTAGGACTCCAGGTGCCCCTCGACCGGGTCGAGATGGGTGAGCGCCACCACGTACGGGGTCTCGGTCAGGTCGGGGCGGTCGCTGACCTTGACCACCACGGGATGGCCGGTTATCGCGTTGAACCCGTCGTTACTGACGATCGCGACGTAGCCGGCCCTGGCCACTCCCTTGTACGCGTAGATGTCACCGCGGTTCACGCGGCGCCCTTGTCAGCGCCGGGCGGGAAGTCGCCAGCGTTGGCCTCCGTCCAATCGGCCCAGTCATGCCCGGTCATTTCGTCAGCCTCGGCAATGGCGCTCGCCGCGTCGCGCTGGATCTTCTCCCGGGCAGCCCGCGTCATCCAGGCGGACATGCTCAGCCCGGCCCGGTCGGCCTCGGCGCGAGCCTGCCGGTAGGCACGCTCTCCCATGCTGATGCTGAAGGTCTTCACGGACATGCTCACAACGCTAGCAATGCCATTCCTGTGGGTGCGGGTGAACGACTGATGACCCAGCTAGATGGGACGGCGCTACGCCGGGGACATGGTCACCGACGCTTCGCCGGTGTAGGCCAGGAACGTCATCGTCTCCTGGAAATACAGCTCCACGCTGGACGTGTCATGACTCAGGTAGCCGATCGACATGTCCTGGCCCAGGTGCAGGTCGAAGTCACCGCCCCGGGTGGTGAGCACGAACGCGCCGGTGATGGCCGGCGCCCAGACGATCTCCCCGCTGATCAGGCGCTTGATGTGCTCGTGCACCGGGTAGCCGTGGTCCCTGGTCTCGCTGACCGCGGTGTAGGCGTCCGCGCTGAGCACCACCGAGTACGGGCCGTTGACGCCGGCCTCCCGCAGGTGCCGCAGGGCCTCGGCGATCGCCTCCGGGTAGCTCAGCACGTCCGCGGGCAGGATCATCGCGGGGTTGCTGGACGACGCGCGGATGCCGCCGATCTGCGCCGCCTGGTAGCCCTCGAAGACGGCCCGGTCCTCGGCGAACGCGATCTGCCGCGCGGCGTCCTTGACCGGCTGCCAGTCCGAGTCCTGCGCGCCACGCTCCACGTCATCGATCGCGTCGCGGTCCACCCGGAACGGCACCCGTAGCTCGATGAGCGCGGCCACCCCGCGCTGCCGGGTCCGGATGCCCTGGTGCGGGGACTCGATGTCGCGCAGGTGACCGGTGCTTACGGCCGAGAACGCGCTGCCGTCCGGGCCGTGCACATCCACCACGCGGCGCCCGGCCAGGTGCCGCCGCAGCGTGCGTGACGCCTCTTCCTCGATCTCGGCCCAGGCCGCCCCGGAAATCGGGGCAAGCTCGCGGTGCAGGTTGTTCATGCTGCGATCCCTTGACGGTCTGTAGCGTTCTGGCCTGCGTAGACGGGCGGGGAAGGACGCCCCGCCGGCCCTCGGTGTTCAGTTCCCGCAGGCTCAAACTGTAGTCCGTGCCGATTTGACCGGTGCTCCGGGGGGACTTTAGGGGCTGGCCGGGTGGCGCGCCGCCCGGCCCCGTACCAATGTGCCCATAGCAATGTCCCCGTACCAATGTGCCCGGACCAGTGGGCCGGACCAATGTGAGAGAGCCGTCATGGATGTCGCGCTGCACGACGTGCACCAGGCCCTGGTCGAGCTCGGC
>Ga0335078_10005572_pt1 | contig 18602 bp, 16 predicted proteins | sample Lox_Sample_32_FD_206711 | JGI IMG/M metagenome (GOLD analysis project Ga0335078, IMG submission 206711) | Soil microbial communities from Loxahatchee National Wildlife Refuge, Florida, United States - Lox_Sample_3.2 | ecosystem: Environmental > Terrestrial > Soil > Wetlands | place: USA... | reverse complement strand
CGAGTGGGGCTTGTCGGCCAGCAATCGGCGCGCCCGTTTCTACAGGCTGACGTCCGACGGCCGCAAACATCTGATGGAGGAGACTGCTCGTTATCGGCAAGTCACCGGGGCGGTAGCCCGAATCATGGGTTTCGCCTGAACCGGACGGAGAGCGCATGGAAGCTGGGGTGTTCTGGAAACGTCTTCGACGCCGGTTGCGGTACTGGCTGAGCCACAGCGAAAGGAATCGGCTGCTGTGGGAGGAGATGGAATCCCACATCGAATCAATCATTGAGGAGCTGATCGCCGGAGGCATCCCGGAGCGGGAGGCACGCGCCCTGGCGCACAGGAGGTTTGGCAATATGACGTTGAAGTCGGAAGAAGCGCGATCCGCCTGGATCGTGCGCTGGATGAGCGATCTGTTGCAGGATGTGCGTCATGCGTTTCGTGGCATGCGCCGCGATGCCGGATTCACGGCGTTCGCGATTCTCATCGCCGGCCTCGGCATCGGCGCCAGTTCCACGGTCTTCAGCGTGATGGATGCGCTGCTGCTGCGCCCACTCCCGCTTCGCGATCCGGGGAGATTGGTATGGATTACCAACGGCGATGGCAATGCTACCCAGAGCGAACACTATGCCGACCTCCGCGAACTGAGCCGATCGTTTTCCGATATGGCCGGTTGGAGCGGCTTCTATTTTCCTGGCGATAAGGAACTGACCGGCGACGGCGAACCCGAGCGCCTGACGAGTGTCCCGGTAACCGGGAACCTGTTCGCGTTGCTCGGCGTGGAACCGGCAATCGGAAGATCCTTCACCGCTGAAGAGTGCCAGGGAAGGTATTCCGCTCCGTCCGCCATGCTCCTGAGCTACGGTTTTTGGCGGCGGCGGTTTAATTCAGACCCGGCGGTGGTGGGCCGCACTCTGACTTTGAACAATCATCCGGCGACGATTGTGGGTGTGATGCCCGCGTCCTTCGATTTCGCGAGCGTTTTCGCTCCAGCCACGCCCGTCGATATCTTCATCCCCTGGCCGCTGAACGACCCCCGGAAACCGAGCGGAAACACATTGAAGGTCATCGGACGCTTGAAGCCCGGCGCGGGGATCAGGTCTGCCCAGGCTGAACTTACGATGCTGGGAAAACAACTGACCAGCCAGCATCCGGAACGGAACCCGATCGTTCCGAGGCTGGTCTCGCTGGCGCAACACGTCAGCGGTCCGGTGAGTCCGGCGCTGTCCGTGCTGGGCTCCGCGGTCGGCGTGGTGATGTTGATTGTCTGCGCGAACCTTTCGAATCTGCAACTGGCCAGGTTAGCCACGCGGGAAAAGGAGATTGCGATGAGGGCGGCGCTGGGAGCCGGACGTTTCCGGTTGCTGCGGCAGATGCTCGCGGAAAGTGTGGCGCTCTCCTGTTGCGGTGCGGTTTTGGGCCTGGCCCTCGCGACGGCGGGCACGCGAGCGGTAGCGCATCTCCACGCCTTCAATCTTCCCTTGCTCGAAGGCGTCCGGATCGATGGCAGCGCACTGCTCTTCACGTTGCTGGCGGCGGCTGGTTGTGGGGTGCTTTTTGGCCTGCTGCCGGCATTGCGGGTCTCGACCTTCGCGCCGGGTAAAGCGCTGCAGGATGCCAGCCGGGGCTCGAGCGCCGGCAATGGACAAGGGTGGGTCCACGATGGACTGGTTGTTTCGGAAATCGCCTTCGCCTGCGTGCTGCTGATTGGCGCCGGCTTACTGATTCGGAGCTTCCTGCGCGTCCTGGACGTGAACCCGGGGTTTCAGCCGGAACGCGCGGCCGCCCTGAGAATTGACCCGAGTTTTCGGATCCTGAGCTTCGCCCAGCAGAACGCCTTCATCGACGATGTCCTGAACCGTACCCGCTCGGCGCCGGGGATTGTGGCGGCGGGGATAACAGACGCGCTGCCGTTGCGCGACGACCGGTCGTGGGCGGTCGCCGCGGCAGGACAGGTCTACGGGAGAACCCACCCGCCGCCGCAGCCGTTCATTCGCGTGGTCAGCGATGGGTATTTCGAGGCGGCCGGGATTCCGTTGCGGGCAGGCAGGGTTTTCACGGAAAGGGATCGCGCCTCGAGCGAAGGCGTGGTGGCGATCAATGAGACGCTGGCGCGAAGTTTGTGGCCCGGACAGAACCCGGTGGGGCAGATGATTGCGACGGATGGGGGACGGCGGGTAGTGGGTGTGGTTGCCGATGTCCGTCACGAAGCCCTGGAGAAGGCGGGTGGGCCGGAAATGTATTTGCCGATGCGGCAGACGGCGGACTATGCGGCCATGCAACTGGTGGTGCGTACCGCGCTTCCGCCCGACGCTCTTGCGGCGGAACTGCGAACGGCTTTGCGGCCGGTCGACCCGAACCTGCCGGTCAACGAATTCGTGACGCTTCAGGATCTGGTGGACAGATCCGTTTCGCCGAGGCGGTTTCTCGTTATGCTGCTGGCAGGATTCGCGGCATTCGCGCTGGTGCTCGCATCGTTGGGGATTTACGCGGTGATTTCTTTCTCGGTCAGCCAGAGAGCCCAGGAACTCGGAATTCGGATCGCTCTGGGGGCATCGGCGGCCGATCTGCAGAGCCGCATCGTCATGCGGACGCTCGCCCTGACGGCGGTGGGTCTTGGCCTGGGAGTGGCTGCCTCGCGAGCCTTGTCGAGTACGCTGGGGAGTCTCCTGTTCGGCGTAACGGCTGGAGATCCGGCGACTTTTGTTGCGATGGCGCTGGTGCTGATTGCCGTTGCGGCCATTGCCGGCTATGTTCCCGCCCGGAGGGCCTCGCGACTGGATCCAATGGTTACTCTGCGATCGAATTGAACCGAGGGGAAAGCAGCCGGAAGAATCTCAGCTCGATTCCTTCAGGAGGAGATCGAGTTCGTCGGCCACATCGGATTCGCCGACCGCGCCCACGAATACCTTGGCGACACGGCCCTGGCGATCGATGAGCAGGGTGGTGGGGAGGGAATCGATGTCGTTGGCGAGCCCGAAACTCGAATCGGGTACCAGCACCGGGTAAGGGATGCCGTACTCGCGGAGGAATGGCGGGACAGCCTTACGGGGATCGTCGTCCATGGTGATGCCGACCACCTCGACGCCGCGGGCCCGGTAATCGCGATATAGCCGCACCAGGCCGGGGGTCTCCTGACGGCAGGGCGGGCACCAGGTGGCCCAGAAGTTCACGACGACTACTTTGCCGCGGCGGTCGCTGAGCTGCCAGCGCGAGCCGGCCAGATCGGGCAGGCGGAAATCGAGCGTTTGGCGTTTGCCGGAAGCGGAGACGGCGGCTGGGGCCGGTTTCGGCCGCTCGTGAATAAACACTACGGCGAGAATTCCGATGGCCGCAAGCAGGATGAAGAGCTTCAGAGCCCTGACGACGTCGTTACTCAGAACAATCCTCTCTTACTACGATGCAACAGAAGGCGGGGGCGGCGCAGCGGTACGTTGCAGGACCTTATGAATGCGGGCGATTTCCGACGGGCCGAACTGCAGCCATCCCATGCGGACGGCGTCGAGGTCATTGCGGTCCCAGCTGGCGCGCATGATACCGCAGGGGGCGTGGGCCGGGCCCAGAAGCAGGTGCCCGAGCTCATGGGCCATGACATAGGCCAACAGCGGGGCCTCGTCAATGCCTTTGCGCGCGGCCAGGGTCAGGATTTCGTGGTAATAGACATCGGCGACGTAGCCGCCTTCATCGGAAAAGAACGCCTCGCCCAGGGTGTCGGCGGACGCGATTTCGGAGCGCACGGCGGGACCGTCGTCGCGCAGACGGACGGTGAACCAGTGCTGCTGGGTGGCGGCAACGCCGATAGGGGCGGCCTCGCAGTCGCGCCAGACGATTTCGACGCCCATTGCGGCAAAAAGCGCAGCAGCCTGGGTCCGAGCGGCGGCGACGTCTTTGGGATTGACCCGTCCCATCGGGCAGACGGAGACGTCCATCGTTTCCGCGGCCAACGCCAGCGGCGCGAGGAAGAGGACACAAACCCATTTCGGAACCCGCATCGGAGCCTCCCGGGCCGTTCGGAAGTGGGGCATTCCACCCGGTCCCGATGGTGGAGACGCTTTCCCGGCCGCGGGGTTCCCTTACGAGACCACTTTTAGCGGGACCAACATGACCAGTTCGGGCAACATGCGGGTACTGTCGGGGTACATTACGTTGGAAAGAAGCCACTTTGCCGGGGCCCGGCGGTAAAATAGGACGGTCCGATGTTTCGCCTCATCCTGTGGCTGATTTCCGCCGTGATCGCGATCACCTTCATTCGCAGCGTGATCGGCGTGCTCGCCCGGGGTTTTTCACTGCTTGTGAACCCTCAACAGAGCCCCCAGCGAGGGCCAACCTCCGCCAACGTGCCTTTAACGGGAGAACTCAAGCGCGACCCGGTATGCGGAACCTTCGTGTCCACGAACACGTCGGTCAAGCACGGCGCCGGGGCCGACGCGGTGCACTTCTGCTCGGCGGCCTGCCGCGATAAGTTTCTGGCTTCCGGGGCAGCTCGCCGATCCTGATCGCAAGGGACCGCACTATGGGTGCAGACTCCGCACCGACGGCTTTTTTGTTTGCCAGCCTGGGGCGAATAGCGCTGCAGGGGGATGATCCTGCTCCGCGCGGCGTTCTGTTGGGAATCTTTCTCAGACAAATCCTCCTCTTGTCAGATTGCGGGAATCGGCGTTAGAGTCATGTGAGCCGGAGGCGGCCGATGGCATCTCGTTTGGTGAACCTGCAGCGCCAGCTTCGCTGGAGCGATTTTGGAACCCCGCGACCGGGGCCCGATCCACCTCCCGGCGCCGTGGCCACAGCCGCTCAGACCAGGGCGACACACTCCCATTCCTACAATGCCGAAGCTGTGCCGGGCACGCATCCGCGGGAGTTTCGGCTGAAGGACGATGTCACGGTCACGGTACTTCTGCAGCATGCTCAGATTTTCGTGAACGCATGGGTCTTCCGGCGGCCGACCAGCTTCCAGGACGATTTGCTTCATCATGAGCAGGGCCACTACGACCTGGTGGCGTTATTCTGCCGCGACATGTTCATTGACATCATGGCGCTGAAGACACAGACGTTCGCGGCGCCGAATGACGTTTTCCATGCGGTAGACGGGGTGATGGGGCCCTACGACGCACTGATTGCGGCGGTCCACGCGCCGTACGACGTTGACGCGCAACATGGCCGGAATGCCGCGCAACAGCGCCGGTGGGACGGTTTCATTCAGGCGGCGTTTACACAGCCGCGGAATCCGGCGGTCAACGCACCGGATGGCACGCCCTACCGGCAAGCGCTGGCGGATGTGCTGCGAAGCGGCGGCGTATCGATTTGACTTGGCGTTATGGCTGGAGCGAGATTGTCGCCGCCAAAGGTGTATCGGCCGATGACGGACCCACCAGAATCCGGTACTCGCCGGGAACGAGCTCCCAGGCGTCCTTGTCCACGTCGAAGATGGAGAGGAACTCGGGATCGATGGTGAGCGTGACCTTCCTGGATTCGCCTGGGGCAAGTTGGACCTTCTCCCATCCGACCAGCCGCTTTGGAGGCTCGCCGGTGGAAGCCGGCAGAGCGGCGTAAACCTGGGCGATTTCGGCGCCTGCACGGGCGCCGGTGTTGCGGACGGTGAAACTAACCTCCGGCAGTTTACCCGGTTTCGCACTGAGGGCCGAGTAGGCGAACGTCGTGTACGACAACCCGAAGCCGAAGGGGAACAGCGGCTGCTTGTGCTCGGCTTCATACCACTTGTAGCCGACCTTCAGGCCTTCAGAATAATCGACCGAATAGGCGGAGGACGGCGCGCCGCCGGCGCCAGGCCGGTCTATGGCGGCTCGCGGCAGATCGTCCACGCTCCTCGGGAAGGACACGGGCAGTTTCGCCGATGGGTTCACGTCGCCAAAGAGGATTGCGGCGATGGCGTCGGCGCCTTTGATGCCCGGGTACCAGGATTCGAGAACGCCGCTGACTTTGTCGATCCAGGGCATCAGCACCGGGCCGCCGGTTTCGAGCACGACGATGGTATGCGGATTGGCCGCGGCCACGGCGTTCACGAGATCGTCCTGATTGCCCGGCGGCGTGAGCGAAAAATCGCGGCCTTCGCTGGTGGGCTGATTCACGAACACAATCGCCACGTCGGAGGCTTTCGCGAGCGCGGCGGCGGCCGCGGGATCGGCGCCATCGGTGTATTCGACCTTCGCGCGCGGGGCCAGCGCGCGGATGGCGTTGAGCGGGGAGGAGGGGTCCCAAACGACGGCATCCCAGCGCCGGGCGGTGGGCACCACGCTTCCGCCCGGTGGATCCACCTGAGCGGAGCCGCCGCCGGAGAGCACGCCAACGTCGGCATGCGATCCAATCACCGCAATGGATTTGAGAGCCGCCGCGCGAAGCGGGAGCTGCCGGTTGGCATTCTTCAGCAGCACGCTACCTTCTTCGGCCACATGCCGCGCCACGTCGAAGCCGCGAAACACATCCACCACCTGCGTTGGATAGCGATTGTCGAACAGGCCAACGGCGAACTCGGTGCGCAGGATGCGGTGGACCATATCGTTCAGGCGCGCCAGCGGAACCTCGCCGCCCTCGACCGCTTTCTTCAGGTCGTCGCCAAAATGCGGGCCCTTCGAGCTTCCGGGCATTTCCTGATCGAGGCCGGCGAGCGCCGCCTTCACGGTGCTGTGGGTGCCACCCCAGTCCGAGAGCACCCAGCCCGGGAAGCTCCAGTCCTTCTTCAGAACGTCGGTCAGCAAGTAGCTGTTCTCGCAGGCGTAGTCGCCGTTGACGCGGTTGTAGGAGCACATGACGCCGCCCGCGCCGGAATCGCGGATGGCAATTTCGAAAGCGAGCAGGTCGGTTTCACGCAGGGCGCGTTTGCCGACGATCGCGTTCACGATGTTGCGGCCGGTTTCCTGATCGTTCACGGCATAGTGCTTGATGTCGCCGATGACGCCCTGCGCCTGCAGGCCTTTCATGAGCTGGCCGTCCATTCTGCCGGCGAGGATTGGATCTTCGCCGTCGTATTCGAAGTTACGGCCATTGCGCGGCTCGCGGGTGATGTTCACGCCGCCGCCGAGCGACATATTGTAGCCCTGATCGCGCAGTTCCCGACCAATGAGTGAGCCGTATTCCCAGGCGGTTTTCAGATCCCAGGTGGCAGCGTCGGCGAGACACGAGGGTAGCGCGGTGGAATACCGGCTGGGTATCGCGCCGAGCGCGACGCCAACGGCGGAATCGGCCATCTGGATATCGGGAATTCCGAGACGTGCGATACCCGGCACAAAGCCCGCGCCGCCTCTCGACCGGATGGCCAGGGCGGGGTCAATCTGAGCATTGTGGAAGGGACCGGCGATGCCACTGCCATGGACCAGCTGAATCTTCTCATCGATGGTCATCTGCTCGATGAGCAGGTCGGCGCGCCGGTCGGGCGAGAGGGTCTTGTCCATCCACGGTTTTGCGCTGCTCTGGGCGAAGGCCGGCACGGCGAGGCCGGCGAGAACGGTCAGGGATATCCCGTAAGAACGCAACAACGACATCATGTGCTCCTGAGATGGGTAGTGAAAAGGCAACAATTTCAATTACGGCGAGCAGGCTATTTCAGTTCGACGAAGTTGCGCTGGTGGTAGAGCCTGGCCGTGCCGCCGGCGCCGGGAACCAGATGCAGGGGCGTGGGATGGGCGAGGCTCGCATCGCGCGGCGACTCGCATTCGGCCACCTTCGCGCCGGCCTGATCGTAGAGGAAGAACCTGCCGGGCTGGTCGGTCTCTCGCGGCGATGGGGCCCAGCCGAAACCGTAGCTGCCTACGCCAATCCTGTTGCCGCACACCGACAGGTCACCTTCGGTGATGATCATGCCGGCGTATTTCTCGATGATGTTCGAAGCGTAGCCGCTGGTGTCGAGAAGCGAGACGATGGCGCGTGCGCCACCGGGGGTGTGCACCATGACGGCATTGCGCTTCGCCGTGGGGATGGCGTTGCCTTCGAGATAGAAGTTCGTGGGGAGAGCGGAATCGAAGGCTTTGCCGGTGATGACTTCGAATTGTTTCTGCGCGTACGCGCTGCCGGAACCGAGGCCGATAACGATGATCGTCCCTGCTAACGAGGCGAGCCAGTGAGCTTTCATGATGGGTTTATTCTATCGCCGATGCAGGTATACTCAGGGCGGCAGTTCCGAAGGACGATGCCGGACGAATGCTGAACCTGAGGAAAGCGACGCTGATCGCAGGAATCGCACTCGCGATAGATGCCCTGGCCATGGCTGTGGCCGATCTCGCAGAGATCAGTCATCTTCATTCTTTGCAAGGAGGAATTGTCGCTTTGCTGAATCTGCTCTACCGGACGCTACCGCCGGTCCTTCTTCTGCTTTTGTATCGGAGTGGCCCGGTGCTTGCTGTTTCATCCGCTATGAAGCGACTGGCGATGCTGGCCGCTTTCATCACCGGGGCGGCGCTGGTACGCAGCCTCCCGAGGTTGTGGCGGACGCCGGCCTCCGCCTTGCTCTGGCATCTCGGCGCGATGGTGTCATCTCTGGCCGTCATTCTGTTCCTGGTTGCGCTGTTCCGGAACAAAAACACGGATGGAGGTGTGGCGGCCGGACGTTCCGGCGCGGTTCGAGCATTGGCCGCTCTCACTGTGGTTATGTGGTTGGGATCGATCCTTTGGGGAATCGGCATGCAGGTGTATATAGCGTGGGATCTCCAGAGGCAGGTAATTGCAGGCAACAGCCCATCTCGTGGAGCGGTCATCTGGCAGTACTTGTTCAACCCGGTGATTGCCTGGACATTGGCGGCATACGTCATTTACAGGAGCGCGAAGACCGGGGCGCCGGACATGCCGGCCGCGAACGCCGCCGCCGGCGTGGACGGTTCAAACCTGTACGTTTGACAGGCGCGGCGTCTTAATCGCGCTCAGCGCGTAATGCCGGATGGCGTAACGAAGCAAGGCTGGGAAACGCCGGCGGCCTGACGGCATCTCTCGGCGGGTCCCTGAAGGCGGCCAGGCGGCCGCTATGGCATAATCTCCCGATAGCTGCGTCGGGAGGAGTTCGATGTCCAGAAGACTACGGATCGCAAGGCAAGGAGAACCTCCACGCCTTGTGGAAACGATCCGCGATCAGGTTTACCTCGGACGGACACCGAGTAACGATATCATTCTGCCGGATGGGGGAGCAGTGGTATCCCGGCAGCATGCCCTGATCAGTTTCCATGCCGACGGCTCTGCCATCGTGCAGGATCTGAACTCGGCGAACGGGACTTTTCTGAACGACGTGCGGATCAAGGGGCCAACCGCCATGTCCGGCGTAGACATGCTGCGCATCGGACCCTATCAGATCGCGCTGGACGGGTTGCCGTCCGGCGAGGTTGCTCAGCCGCAGACGGACGCGGGAATCGCGGGATTTGCCGTTGAGCCCATGGACGTCGATCTGGAAAATCTGCAGAAGAAGGTTCAACTGGTGGACCCGGCGGACGCGCTGCGCGCCTCGGTAGAACTCGGGCATCTCGAGTTGCTGCATGAGGTGGGGGTCAGACTGGCGCGAACGACCACGGTGGCTGAGGTGACTCAATGCGCAATCGAGTTGTTATTCCGAATCGATGGCGTTAACCGCGCGACGCTGCTGCTGTGGAACGAAGACCGTGGCGAGTTGCACGGTTCGGATCTTTACGACCGCAAAGGCAAACGCCAGTTCGGCGAAAGCGGGCCGGAGGCTTTCGATGCGCGGCGTATCGTACTGAGCCGGACGATTCTCGACCGGGTGCGCAAGCTGAATCAACCTGTGCATGTCCGCGACACCAGCCGTGACGAGACGCTGCGAACGGCCAGGAGCATCATCGCGGCCGGCATCCGCGCCGCATTTTGCGCGCCTCTGACGTTTCAGGGCCGCTTCCTTGGCGTGTTGTACGCGGACAATCTGAGATTGCCGAACGCTTTTTCACCAACCGATTTTCGGACGTTCTCGACAATCGCCGCGCAGACGGGGCTGGCGCTTGCACACTCGCTGGCCCGCGAAGAGTTGATGGAACGGGAGGTGGAACGAGCCGCACTCCGCCGCTATCTTCCCGCGCAGGTGGTGGAAATGATCGAAAGCGAGGGCGGAACGCACCTTGGCGGCGTGCTGCAGCCGGTGGCGGTGTTGTTTGCGGACATTCGCGGCTTCACGAAACTTTCGGAACAGATGGACGCGCGCGACGTGGTGCAACTGTTGAACGAGCTGTTCACCGCGGTGACGGCGGAGGTGATGGAAGCGGGTGGAGTGCTGGACAAGTTCATCGGCGATTGCGTGATGGCGTTGTTCGGAGCGCCGATCTCAGCGAGCGACGACGTCCCGCGTACGCTGCGCGCCGCCGCCAATATACAGCGCGCCGCCGCGAAGCTGAGCGCGAGCCGGCGGGAGCGCGGGCTGGAAGGCATCGATGTCGGTGTGGGAGTCCATCATGGTATGGCGGTGGTGGGCAACATCGGGTCGGCCCAGCGCATGCAGTATACGGCCATTGGCGACACGGTTAACGTAGCGGCTCGGTTGGTGGGGCAGGCAGCCGGAGGCGAGATCATCGTCAGCGAAGCAGTCCGTTCGGCGGCGGGTCCGGACTTCGCCTTTGAATCGCGGGGCATGGTGGAACTCAAGGGGCGAAGCGAAAAGATCGGCATTGAAGCGCTGCAATGGTGCTAATCCCGGAAAGTGAAGGAAAGTGACGGACGACGGCAGGCTGGAGGTGACGTTTCGCGGCGTGCGCGGCTCAGTGCCCACGCCGGTCGCTGAGAACCTGGGTTATGGCGGCAATACGTCGTGCATCGAAGTCCGCTCCGGCGGGGGCCAAACCCTTCTGATCGATGGCGGCACAGGGGTCCGGACGGCCGGCGCGGCCTTGATCCGGGAGGCCGGCCAACCAAAGACGACCGTGCATTTGTTGTTCACGCATTTTCACTGGGACCATATCCAGGGCCTGCCCTTCTTCGCCCCACTTTATTCGGCAGAGAACGAGGTCCTGTTCTACTCGGGTCTGCGGCCCGGGGGGCTGCGGGAGGCGCTGGAAGTGCAGATGTCTTCCCCCTACTATCCGATTCCGCTGGAGCGGCTCGCAGCGAAACGCACCTTCGCCGAGGTGACGCGTGAATTCCAACTCGGGGAGGTATCGATTCACCCGTTCCCTCTCAATCACCCGCAGGGGGCGACCGGGTTCCGCATCGAATGCGGAGGCGCCGTGGTGGTCCATGCTTCGGACAACGAGCACGGCGACCCTCGCTTCGATTCGCTGCTGATCGATCACGCGCGCAATGCCGATGTGCTGATTTACGATGCCCAGTACACGCCCGAAGAGTACCCGTCAAAACGAGGATGGGGTCACAGCACCTGGAAAGAGGGCGCACGCGTGGCGCGCGAGGCCGCAGTCAAGCGCCTGGTCCTTTTTCACCACGATCCGCTGCGCAGCGATGCCGATCTTAGTGAGATTGTGACGCAAGCTCGCAGGGAGTTTGAAAACACCGACGCCGCCACGGAAGGCGTAACCGTGCGGGTTTGACGGGGCGCTGGGAAAGCCGGTTCGGGTCAGCGGGTGTGCCGTATCGCGAACCGGAGCAGTGGCGGCAGCCGGTGAAAGACAGCCATGGAAACGGCTCGGACCCGCGGCAGTGTAAGAACGAACGGCCGGATCATGGAGGACGTTCGAAAAACCGGAGTGAATCTCTGCCGGTAGCGCCTCCGATAGGCGCGGACGGCTTCGGACAGGGAGGTTGTGTTGGTAAGAACCCCGTGCAACGCGTCGGCGGCGAGTTCGCCGGTACGAAGCGCCAGCGAGATCCCATCGCCCGAGAACGGATCGACAAAGCCGGCTGCATCGCCGGCCAGCAGGACGTTCCCTTCGGTGGCACGCGGATCGCGGAAAATCAAAGGGGACGTGGTGACCTGATCCGTCACCTGCCTCCAAAGCACGCTTCGTTCTTTCAACAAGGGATGCCGGTCAAAGACCTCGCTCAGTGTGGAAGCAACGTCGGCTTGCACCATGGAACAAACATTGATTCGTCTTTCCCTTCGATTCCCTCGCATGGTCACGGGCGACACTCCGCAGTAGCCGCCGTCGAAAAAGTACAGATCGACGGAAGGCGAGGGCTCGGGATCCCAGAAATGAGCCTTCACTCCTAACCATCTCCGGCGCGATCGGGTCACCTCCTGCACGGAAGCGGTAAGGCTCGACCAGCGGCCCGAAGCGTTAATGACGGTCCGGCTCTCGAAGGTTGTGTCCCCGGAGATGACGATGAACGGGCCGTCGCCATTTACAGCCTTTACCGGTGTTTGTTCGCGGCAATCGACGCCGCTGTTCAGCGCGGCCTGCCACAACGCGGAGTCGAGATCGAAGCGCGCGATGCTGGCGGCCGGCGGATCAAGAGGGCAGGCGAGGGAGTATCCATCGGAAAAGCAGCGAAAGGACGGGATGCGGTCGGACTCGTCCAGCAGGTCTTTCGCCGTTGAATCGAGCAGCCATGCCAACAGCGTGAGCGACTCCGCGGAAACGAATTCTCCGCACACCTTGTTTCGCGGGAACTTTCCTTTTTCCAGAAGAAGCACACGGGACCCCGAACGGACGGCTCGAATTGCCGCCGATGCGCCCGCAGGTCCGGCTCCAATCACGATGAGGTCAAACATGGAGATCGATTGGCGCAGGCGGTTTCCGGAAAGCGGCAGACCGCGGATCGGCGTGCAGGCCAAGGGAGGGACGGTTCCAGACGATAGCCCCGACCCGATAGAAGTGGTTTCGGAATATCTCGACGCGGTCCGCTCCCGCCTCTCCCAGCATGTTGCGCAGCTCCTTTGCCGTATAGGCCTGGCGGACGGAAGCGGGCGCGTCATTCGCGGTCATGCGGCTCCGATAGATGAGACGGCCTGCATGGGCGGCTGCAAGATGAAAGGGATCCCGGATGAGGTCGTTGACCAGCACCGCAATCCGCGAACAGCGCAGGGACTCCTTAATAAAGCGCATCACGTCGGCAGGCGCCAACTGATGAACGAGCAGGCAACTGGTGACCAGGTCAAAACTGCCGTCGCGGAAGGGGAGAGAAACAGCGTCGCCGCCGACTCCTTTTATTCCAGGTTTGAAATGACCGACAAGCCGGTCGAGAGGGAGGAAGTGGACTGCGATGCCTTGTCTTTCCAGCCGGGCGCGAGTACATTCCGCGGTCTCTCCGGAACCCGCGGCGACATCCAGAACGGTGAACTCTGTTTTCCCGCTTAGGCGGGCGACTCGTCCGATCATGCGAACCGTGGTGGTGACGCCACCGAGATAGCGGTTCATGCGGTAGATATCCAGCAGATTGTCGGCAATCTCGGTGGCGGTGCCGGCATCGTCATCGAGCAGTTCGCGGCTGGGTATCCTCTTCATCGCTTAAAGTCGGGGAGATTCAGATGGCCTCGGGCAACATCGGAATGCGCTTCACTGCAGGCGAAGACTGGCCACCCAGGAAAGGCCGACGATCAGAGAAAGAAGTCCGCTGATCCACCAGTTTCCCGCGAGACTCCGCTTCGAACGAAAGATGGCGTAATTGGCGATCATCAGGATCAGCAGGAGCGCTCCCAGGGCAAGTCCTGGGCCCAGAATTCTCCAGTCGTTGCCAACGAGCGGCGCGGAGGCGGCGAACCCCAGAATCGAGACGGCGAACAAGCCCCAAACGAGGAGGACCGCCTGCCAGAGGGTGAGCCGATGGGTGAGCGCGCGCAGACCGAAAGCGGCGTCGGCCTCGCGATCGGGAAGAGTGTTGCTCATGTTCAGAGCAACGGAGAGAAGAGCGCCGAGGGGATAGGCAAGCAGCAGTCTTGGGTGGAGCCGCCCGGCCGCCGCAAAACCCCAGAGCGGCAGGGTCGGAATGCCGATCGCATAGGGTACCCAGCTCAGGAAGGATCTTTTGGCGCGGACGTCATACCATGCGCCGAGGGCGAGTATCAGCGCCGAAAAGCACGCCGTGAGCCAGTTAAGGGCAAGCGACAGAAGCAGGCTCAGGCCAGTGAGAATCAATGCCTGCCAGAGCGCGAACCGTGGAGTTACGAGCCCGCGGACAAGGGGCTTTCCGGGTTTGGACAGTTTGTCGAGTTCGTAATCGCAATAGTCGTTCAACGAGCCGACGGCGCCATAGACCGCAGTCACCGAAAGAAAAAGCAGGAGCCAGAGCCGGGGGTCGCCCGAAGGCGACGCCACCCACATGAAGAGCGTCGCTGGCAGCGCCTGGAGCAGGCACGTTGGAAACGGCTGAATGAGCTGAAACGCGCCGGACAGACGGCCGAGCAACGGGTGCTGGACCGCAACCGAATACTCCCGTGCGTGATTAGCAGCGCCGGCCATTCGCCCGAAAGGTCCAATCAGGATAACACGCCGGGCTGTCAGGTTAGCGGCGATATCAAAGCAGGTGTGTTCGAGGCCGCCGGTTAGAACTCCGTGCTCGAGACGGTTCCGGTGGCTTCGGCCAGATCGATACGCGCGTTGGCGCAGCCGAACAAGGCGGTGACCCGGTCGTACCGCGCGACCTCCAGACGAGTTCGGGCGTCCACGACCTCCAGGCCATTCGCCAGTCCGGCATCGAACCGCCGGTCGGCCCTGCCCACTTCATCCTGGGCGACCGCGATGGCCTGGTCCGCCACGTCCACCTGCTGCCGGGCCGAATCGAGCACGGCCAGTGCTTGTCTGACCTCCAGTTCCACCTCGCGCTCGATCTCCTTCCGGCGGATTTGTTCCTGGCGCATGACCGATTCCGTGCTCATCTTCTCGGATCGAATTCTGCCGCCATCGAAGAGAGGCACGCGGACACCGGCTCCCACGGTGTAGGTGGCGACGCCGGCGAGCACGCCGTAATCGGCGTAAGCGACAACCGAGGGCAGTCGCGCGCGCGCCGCTGCGCTGTGCTCGAGCTGTGCGCTCTCGATGCGCTCGTCCTGAACCTTGAAGGCCGCCCGCGATTTGAGCGCCAGGGCCACCAGTTCCGCCGCGGTTCTGGTTTCGGGACGAGGGCTGCTCAGGCTGCTGGTCAGATGCAGCGGCGTGTCCCAGTTTAGCTGCAGGATCTTAACAAGCTGGAGGGAGGAACGGGCGAGCTCGGTATCCGCTTCGATAAGGCGCTGTTTGTCCTGGGCGACGGTGAGGTTTGCACGGGAAACCTCGATGTCCGCGCTTTCGCCGGCTGCAGCGCGGTGAGCAGCAAGGTCGCGAGCCGCTTCCGCTTCCTTCAGGTTGAGCGCGGCGACTTCGCTTTGCTCTTCCGCCCGCAAGGCCGCCGAATATAGTCTGGCCACGGCTGCGGCAACCCGTTCCCGGACACTCTCGGTTTCAGACTTTGCCGCCTGCCAGCTCATCGCCGCGGCCTGGCGATGGCGAAGCGCACTCATGTCGAGCAGTTTTGCATTGAGCCGCAACCGCGCATCGAAGGTTGAGAACGGCCCAACGCTGTCGGGCACCGTGAAGGCGGGACTCTCAAAGCGCAGCCCGAGGGCTTTGGGGTTCACGGTCTGGTCCTGCTCGGCCATGGACCCTTCAAGCGCGGGCAGCAGGGTGGACCGTACCTCTGTGTAGTTGGCGGCGCTGGCGCGCTCGGCTTCCTGTGCCATTTGCACCGAGGTGTCGCCGGCGGCGGAGACGGCAATCTGGATTGCCTTGCTCAGGCTCAAATCCATGGCCGGCGCGTGCGGAGGCGCCGGCTGAGCGAGATTACTTGCCGTCGCGAGCAGCATTGAGCCTGCGATTCGGGCCGCGCGACACATCTCTCTGGGTTGCTTGATTGGTTGCAGGGTCCATGCGAACATGTTTAGTACTATAAGCGATAACTCGCACCGGAGGACTACCGTGCGCGTGGCGAAGTGGCTGCTTGCCCTCTTGATCGTGCTTGGCCTGGCGTCAGTTGTTTTCTTCCGTCTGGAGTTTCGGAGGCCGCTGACAGCCCTTGCTTCGCCCGCCCAACCCGACGGCGTTCAGCCGGGAGTCCGATCGAACGGAAACGTGGGCTGCCTCGGTTCGATCGAGCCCAGGGATGGCGTCACGCTTCTGAGCGCACCCTATGTTCAGGGCCGGGCGCAGCGCGTGCTGGAGCTTGAGGTCGCAGCGGGCGACCGGGTACGCCGCGGCCAGTTGCTGGCGATTCTGGATGGCCGGGACCAACTGGAATCGGCCGCCCGAGTTGCCAGTGCGCAGGTGGAACTGGCACGAGCGCGGTTCAACAAAGTGAAAGCCGGGGCCAGCGAAGCGGACATTGACGCGCAAAAGGCAGTGGTTGCCGAGATCCAGGCAGCGCTCGACGATGCGCGGTCGGCATATCATCGCTTTGAAGTTCTCCACCGCCAAACCGACGTATCCGCCGCCGAACTGGATGCCCGGCGCGTTGTTGTGGCCACCGACGAACAGAAGCTGAAGGCCGCGCAGGACCAGTTGAACGCCATCTCGGAAGTGCGGCCCGAAGATCTCGACGTTGCGCAGCGCGAACTCACGGTGGCGATGGCCGAGGACGAACGCGCGCGGCTGGATCTTTCCCAGGCGAAGGTGTATTCTCCCCTGGACGGCCAGGTTGTGAAGATTCAGGCCTATCCGGGGGAGGAGGCGGGCCCGCGCGGTCTTCTCGAGCTGGGCCGGACCGACCCGATGTACGTCGTGGCCGAGGTCTACGAATCCGATATCTCGCGGGTCCGGCAAGGCGAGAACGCGACTGTTACGAGCGACTTGTTTCCGGGGACACTCTCCGGCGCGGTGGACAACATCGGAACGACGATTTCGAAGGCCAGCATCCTGCCAGGCGATCCGGTGGCTTTCGCGGATGCGCGCGTGTTTCAGGTCCGGATCCGGCTGGATAACGGAGAACGCGTGGCGGGACTTATTCACGGCAAGGTCAATGTGGTAATCCGGCCGTGAGCTCGAAGGTCCCGCTCTCCTGGCTTCTTCTGAGCAAGCTCAAATCACGTTTCTTCGCGGCGATCGCCGGGATTGCTTTCGCGGTGATTCTGTCGATGATGGAGCTTGGCTTCCAGGAAGCGCTGTTCGCGGGGATCACCCAGCTGTTTTCGCACATGAACGCCGATCTGGTTTTGATTAGTCCCTTGTATCAGTGCCTTGTGGCGCGAGAGACGTTTCCAGAGCGGCGCCTGTACCAGACGCTCGCTGTCCCCCAGGTGAACTCGGTGTCATCGATTTACATGGATACGGCGCAGTGGACAAATCCGGTCAATCACCGGGACCGGTTCATTTTCGTGGTCGGATTCAAGCCTCGGCACGGTACGTTCGATTTTCCCGCCGTCGATAGTCATCTGGAACAGATCTCCAGGCCAGGCGCGATTTTGTTCGATGAAGTGTCCCGTTCGGAATTCGGACCGATAGCGAAGATCTTCGAGTCGAAAGGGAGCGTGGTCACGGAACTGTCGCGCAGGCAGGTGGAGGTTGTTGGTCTCTTCAAGATGGGCGCCAGTTTCGCCAACGCCGGCCACGTTATTACCAGCGATATGAACTTCCTTCGATTGAATCCAACGCGCCAGAGGGGCGACATCGACATCGGGCTGATCAAACTCGAGCCCGGCAGCGCGGTCAACGCGACAAAAGCGGAGCTGGCGGGGATGCTTCCCGACGACGTAACCGTGCTGACCAAGCAGGAGTTCCTCGATCGCGAGAAGGATTACTGGAGCAGGAATCTCCCGATCGGGTTCTTGTTTCGCGCCTCGCTGGTCATCGGGCTGATCGTGGGCGTGGTGATCGTCTATCAGATTCTTCACAGCGGAATCTCGGAACAGCTTGCGCAGTACGCGACTCTGAAGGCCATCGGATACTCCGACCTGCGGTTGTTCCGGGTCGTTCTGGAGGAAGCGCTGATTCTGTCCCTGCTTGGGTTCATCCCCGGTGTCCTGTTAACGCTCGGCTTATATGGCGTTGTACATTCGGTGACGGCGCTACCCCTGCGCATGCCGGTTTTCCGTATCCTTTTGGTTTACGTGATGACCGCGGCTATGTGCGCTTCCGCGGGCGCACTGGCCTATCGAAAACTGCGGGCCGCCGATCCCGCGGAGATTTTCTGATCGCCCCATGGAACCGGTCATCCGCATCCGCGACCTGAATCACTACTACGGCAGCGGTGCGCTTCGCCGCCAGATCCTGTTCGACGTCTCGGCGGACATTGTCGCGGGAGAGATTGTCATCATCAGCGGTCCTTCTGGGTCGGGCAAGACTACGTTACTTTCCCTCGCCGGCGCATTGCGCACCGTGGAGGAGGGAAGCCTGCGAATTCTCGGTCAGGAACTAAATAACGCCCGAAACGAGGATCTGGTGCGGGCCCGCGCCAACATCGGCTTCATCTTTCAGGCTCACAATCTTCTGGACGCCCTGAGCGCGCGGCAGAACGTGCAGATGTCGCTGGGGATAGACAGCGGCATTCCGGCAGGTGAAGCGCGGCGGCGCAGCGAGGCGGCGCTGGAATCGGTCGGGTTGGGGAACAAGTTCGACGCGGCTCCATCGAATCTGTCCGGAGGGCAAAGGCAGCGGGTGGCGATCGCGCGCGCTCTGGTGAGGAATCCCCGGGTGATTCTCGCCGATGAACCGACTGCGGCCCTCGACAAAAAGAGCGGACGGGAAATCGTCGAGCTGATTCAGCGGCTGGCCAAGCAGAACGGTTGCTCCATACTGCTGGTGACCCACGACAATCGTATTCTCGAC
>Ga0335078_10005571_pt1 | contig 18604 bp, 14 predicted proteins | sample Lox_Sample_32_FD_206711 | JGI IMG/M metagenome (GOLD analysis project Ga0335078, IMG submission 206711) | Soil microbial communities from Loxahatchee National Wildlife Refuge, Florida, United States - Lox_Sample_3.2 | ecosystem: Environmental > Terrestrial > Soil > Wetlands | place: USA... | reverse complement strand
TCCACGCGGAATCGGACCGGCTGAAACAAGACGACATCCTGCAACGCCTGCTGGATTGGAAGGGTGCGCCAAAAGAGTAACGGCAGCTTTCCAGGCTGAATGAAATGTTGCAGCGCTTCCTAGATCCGGCGACTCTGGCCTCGATCTCCGGCCTCGACCTGGTGGCCAAGACCGTCGTGGATGGCTTCATCGCGGGCTTGCACCGCTCTCCCGACTACGGCTTCAGCCAGGAGTTCGCCGAGTACCGCGCTTACACGCCGGGCGACGATCTGCGGCATGTGGACTGGAATGTCTTCGCGCGCAGCGAACGCGTGTATCTCAAGCGCTACCGCGGCGAGACCAATACGCAGTTGCTGATCCTGCTGGATGCCAGCGCGTCCATGGGCTTTGGTTCCCACACGGTCAACAAGCTGGATTACGCGCGCTACTTAGCGGCTTCGCTCTGCTACCTGGCGCACGCGCAACGCGACGCCGCCGGACTCATCGTCTTCGACGAGGACGTGCAGAATTATCTCGCGCCGGCCACCCGCCAGGGCCAGTTATTCCGCCTGCTGCACGCCATCGAAAAAGCGGAGCCGGGCACGCGCACGGACTTTGCCAAGCCGTTCACACACTTTCTGAACTTCATGCGGCGGCGCGGCCTGGTGGTGGTGATCTCCGATTACTACGAGCGCCCCGAAGTAATCGTCAAGACCATCGAGCCGCTGCGGTTCCGCGGCAATGAGGTCATCCTGTTCCACGTGCTGGACCCGCAGGAGATCGCGCCGCAATTTCGCGAGCCCGTGCTGCTCACCGACATGGAGACCAGCGGCACGTTGGAAGTCTCTCCCGAGTACGCGCGCAGCGAGTACCGGCGCAAGATCGATTCCCACGTGCAGGCATTGCGCGATCAAGCCAAGGGCGCCGGCCTGGACTACTTCTTGATGGACACCGCCCGTCCGCTCGACGAAGGCTTGCGCGAATATCTGAGCGTGCGCCAGGAGAGGATGTGACGTGGGATTCCTGGCGCCATGGGCATTGCTGGGAGTCGCGGCGGTGGGCCTGCCCGTCTGGCTGCACCTGCTCAAGAAACACAAAACTACGCCCGTGCCGTTCAGCTCGTTGATGTTCTTCGAGCGCCGCACCCAGAGTTCCATCAAGCACCGGCGCTTGCAATACCTGCTGCTGCTGGCGCTGCGCGTGGCGGTGCTCGCGTTGCTGGCGGTGGCGTTTGCGCGCCCATATTTGCAGGCGCACCTGGGCGCTTTGGTGAGCGGCCGTAAACTGACCGTGCTGGCCGTCGATCAATCCTTCAGTATGCGGGAGGGCGATCGGCTGGAGCGCGCCAAGCGCAGCGCCGCGGAAGCGGCCGCCAGGCTGAGTGAGGGGGAAAAGCTGCAAGTGCTGGCCTTCGGCTCCCAGGTGCGCGTGCTGGGTGATTCCGCCGCGGCCATCCAAACGATCGAGCCTTCCGACACGCGCAGCTCTTACGCGGAGCTTTCGCGGGCGCTGCGTTCGATCGCGCAGTCGGCGCAGATGCCCGTCGAAGCGCACCTGTTCTCCGACATGCAGAAATCGTCGCTGCCGGCCAACTTTGCGGATCTGCGCCTGGGCGATGGCGTCACGCTGCTGGCGCATCCGGTGGCGGACCGCCGCATGGGCAACTTCGCCGTCGAGAGCGTCCTCGCGCCGCGCCGCGTCTATGGAAACGGAAAGGCGCGCATACAGGCCACCGTCGCGGGATACGGAACCGAGCGCGCCACGCGGCATGTCTCGCTGTTTTTGAACGGCCGCGAGATCGCATCGAAGTCCGTGGACGTCCCCGCCGGGGGGCGCGCCGCGGCGGAGTTTCTTTCGGTGGACGTTCCCTTCGGCCTCAATCGGGGCGAAGGCCGCATCGATCGGGGCGATACCCTCGCGGCCGACGACCGGTTCTATTTTTCGGTGGAACGCGCCGAAGCCCGCCGCGTGCTGTTCGTACATGAAGCGCGAGCCGGCCGCGATGCCCTGTATTTTGGCGCCGCGCTGGCCGCCGGCGAAGAGACAGCTTTCGAATTGGAAACCGTGGCCCCCGGCCAAACAGCCGGCCTGACGCCGCAGAAATATGCGTTCGTGGTGCTCTCGGATGTCTCCTCGCTGCCCGCGAGTTTCGAAGCCGCGCTGCGCGGCTACGTGCGGGCAGGCGGATCGCTGCTGGTGGCGTTGGGGCGCGAATCGGCGCTGCGCCCGCGCGTGCCGGTGTTCGACGAAGCCGTAATCGAGGTCCGCTATTTCGCCCGCGACGCCGACCGTTTCCAGACCGCCGCGTGGCTGGATTCGGCGCATCCTTCCATCCACGACGCCCAGCACTGGGACGATGTGAAATTCTACCAGGCGGTGCGCATCAATCCAGGCCATGCGCGTGTGGCGGCGCGGCTCGGGGATCAGACGCCGCTGTTGGTCGAGAAGCAGATTGGCGAAGGGCGCGTCCTGGTCTTCACTTCCACCTTCGACAACGTTTCGAACGATTTCCCGCTGCATCCCTCGTTTGTGCCGTTCGTCGCGCACACCGCGAATTACCTGGCGCACGAGGAAGAGGGTCCGGCCAATTACATCGTGGGCGCATACCTGCGTCTGCGGCAGACCAGGGAACAGGGCGCGGCAGTGGAGGTGCTCGATCCGCGGGGCCAGCGCGCGCTCACGCTCGAAGGCGCTACGCACGCGGAAACCATGCCGCTCGCGATGGCCGGCTTTTACGACGTGAAGCGGCCCAATGGGCGGCACGAGCTGGTCGCGGTGAACGCGGACCGCCGCGAGTCCGACCTGGAGCCGATGCCGTCCGACACCTTGGCGTTATGGCAAAACACGGCCCAGGCGAAGGGCGGGGCAGCATCCGGGGAAGCAACCGCGGAGCGAAAGCCGGTGGAGTTTTGGTGGTACGCGCTGATCGCGGTTCTGGCGCTGGCGGTCGCCGAGTCGCTGCTGGGCAACCGGCATCTGACGTTGGATAGCCGGACCGGGCTAGAATCAGAAAAAGAGGCGGCATGAATCCGTTAACTGGGCTAAGCGAATATCTGGGCCGGGTGGAGCGGCGCCTGCGCGTCCTGACGTTGAGCAAAGGCGCCGCCATCGCGGCGGCCGCGGCGCTGGTTTTCACGGTGCTGGCGGTGCTGGCGGCGAATTTCTTCGCGTTCTCGGACCCGAGCGTGACCTGGGCGCGCGTGCTGCTCTTCGTAGCGCTGGCGCTCGCGCTGGGCATCGGGCTGGTCGTGCCCCTGCTCCGCCTCAACCGGCGGCACGCGGCGCGCGAGACCGAACGGAAATTCCCGGAGTTTGAAGAGCGCCTGCTCACTTTCACGGAACGCTCCGAGAGCAATCCGCAAGATCCGTTTCTGACGTTGCTGGCCGCCGATACTTTGGAAGTCACGCGCCGCGCGGAGCCCGCCCACATGGCGCGGCGCAATCGCATTCTCGCTTTCGTTTCGGCCGCGGCGGGCGCGCTGCTGGTTCTGATCTGGCTGGGCACATCCGGCCCGGGCTTTCTGGGCTACGGCGCCTCTCTGCTGTGGGGCGGACTGCCCAAGGGCGAACTGGCGCCGTATTACGACATCGTCGTGCAGCCCGGCAATCACACGGTGCGCCGCCGCGCGGATCAGATCATCGGCGCGCAGTTGAAGGGATTTCATGCGCAACGCGTGCGCGTGTTCGCCAAGTACGACAGCTCGTCGAAATGGGAACAGGCCGACATGCGGCCGCAGACCGGCGGGCCGGGATACGAGTTCCTGATCGCCGGCGTGCCCGAATCGCTTCAGTATTACGTCGAGGCCGGCGGGATGCGCTCGGCACAATACAAACTGCGAGTGGTGGATCTGCCCGGTATCCGGCGGCTCAAGGTCACCTATCATTTTCCAGGCTGGACCGGGATGAAGGACAAAGTCGAAGATCCCGGCGGCGATCTGCGCGCGGTGGAAGGCGCCGAGGCCGAGGTAGCCGTCGAGACCGACCGGCCGTTGCCCAACGGCGCCCTGCTGTTCGACGACGGAACCAAGCTGCTGCTGCGCTCCGGCGAAAACGGCATGCGCATCGCCAGCGTGCCGATACGCAAGGATGGCGCGTATCATATCGCGTCCGTCGAGCAGGGCGAGGATGTGCGGCTGAGCCCGGATTACTTTATCGAAGCGCAGAAGGACGAGCCGCCCACGGTGCGCATCACCCGGCCGGGCCGCGACGCGCGCGTCAATCCGATCGAGGAAGTGACCGTCGCGGTGGAAGGCCAGGACGATTTCGGCCTCCACGAGCTGAGCCTGCATTACTCCGTGAATGGCGATCCGGAGAAGACGCTTGCGCTGCTGAAGGGCAAGGGCCTCAAGACCGCGTCGGGCAGCACGACGATCGCGCTCGAGGATTTCAAACTCTCGCCGGGCGATCTCGTCAGCCTGTATGCCACTTCGCGCGATGCGCACTCCACCGCCCGCACCGATATGTTCTTCGTGCAGGCGGAGCCTTTTGAACGCAGCTACTCGCAATCGCAGGAATCCGGCGGCATGAGCGGCGGCCAGCAGGATGATAACCGGATTTCCGAGCGCGAGAAGGAGATCATCGCGGCCACCTGGAACCAACTCAAGGACGCCTCGGGCGACAAAGCCGCGGCGGCGGAAAACGCCGGCTTCCTCTCGGGAGTCCAATCGAAGTTGCGCGACCAGGCGCACTCGCTCGCCGAACGCATGAAAGCGCGTCAATTGGCGGGCGCCGGCGAGGAGTTCAAGACGTTCACCGCGGACATGGAGAAGGCCGTGGAGGCGATGGGTCCGGCGGCCGAAAAACTGCGCGGATCGCAATGGCAAAACGCGTTGGCGCCGGAGCAGAAAGCGCTGCAACACCTGCTGCGCGCCGAAGCCGTGATGCGGGACATCAAAGTGGCCTTCGGCAATCGCGGCGGAGGCGCCGGCGGAGGGAAGAGCGGCGCCGAGCGGGATTTGCAAAGCCTGTTCGACCTGGAGTTGGATACCGAAAAGAACCAGTATGAGAGCGGGCAACAATCCACCTCCGCCGATCAGCGGCAGAAGGCGATCGACGAGGCCATGCAGAAACTCGAGCAGCTCGCGCGGCGCCAGCAGGAATTGGCGGAGCAGCAGCGCCAGAACAAACAGGTTTCCCAGCAGCGCTGGCAACAGGAGATGTTGCGGCGCGAGGCCGAGGAGCTGCAGCGCCGCATGGAGCAGCTCTCCCGCAACGGCTCGCAGCAACAGCAGCAGCAGGGGCAGTCGTCCGGACAATCGTCTTCGGGACAGAGCAGCGGCAAGTCCGGCCAGAGCGCCCAGACGTCTGCGCAGCAGTTGGAGAGGGCCATCGAACAGTTGTCCCAGGCGCAGCGCGACATGCGGCAGTCGAGCGCGTCGCAGGGCGAAGCCGAGGCCCGGCGTGCGGCGGAACGCTTGAAGGAGGCGCGCGACTTACTGGCCGGTCTTCGCCGGCAGCACGCGGCGGGGAGCGTGGAGGATCTGTCGCGCACGGCCCAGGATCTGGCGCGGCGCCAGCAGGAGTTCGGCGACAAGATGCGGCGGGCGTTCGGCACACCCGGCCAGGAACCGGGTGAGGGCGCCTCCCGGCAGCAGGCCGAGGAACTGGCGCGCGAAAAAGAGCAGATGGCCAACGACTACCAGCGCCTCGAATCCGAGATGGGCAAGGCGGTGCGGGATACCGCGGCGGCCGATCCGCAACTCTCCGGCAAGCTGCGCGACGCGCTCGGCGCCGCGCAACAGACCGAGATCAACAATCGGATGCGGCTGGCCGCGGATTACCTGCGCCGCGGCCTGGGCGCAACGGCCAGAATGCGCGAAGCGGTCACCACGCAGGCGCTGAACAGCCTGCGTGACCAGTTGGGAGAAATCCAGAAATCGCTCGGAGACGGACCGCCGGGCGGCAAGGATCGCAAAGAGCTCGAACAGGCGCTGGCGCAGGTCGAGCGGCTGCGCCGGCAGATCGAAGAAGCGGGTAAGGGGCAGCCAGGTCAGGAACAGACAGGGCCGGGGCAGCCAGGCGCCTCGGGTACGCGCGCGAACGGACGCCAGGGCGGCGGCCGGCAGGCTGGTCCCGGCGCCACCTATGGCGATGCGGGGGCCTTCATCCAGAATTACTACCACACTCTCCGCGAGTTGGAAAGCAACCCGGCGATCGGCAAAGACATGCGGGACATGATCCGGGACATGCACCAGCTCGAGCCGCTGGCCCCCGGCAACGACGAAATGATGAAACGCATCGAAGCCCAGATGCTGGGAGGGGTCGAGCAGATCGAGCTCCGGTTGCGCCGCTTGCTCGATGACCAGCAAGGCGGCACGGTGCGCAGCGGTTCCACCGAACCCGTCCCTCCAGGTTACGCGGACGCGGTGGCCGAATACTTCCGGCGCTTGAGCAAAGAGAAGTAGGTCAGTGGCGCACGCGCTGAGCGCGCCGCGGCGAACTTCGGTCCGCCGCCCCAACTCTGCCCAGGGTTACGCCCCTCTTCCCACTCCCGCGGCGGGGCGCAGCCGGCTGCGGATCTGGTTCATCACATCCGAGGCCAGGAAGGGCTTGCGCAGCACGGGGAAATCGTGTTCCTCGCACAGGGCCTCCTCCTCGGCCGGCAGAATGGTGCCGGTCATGACGATCACCAGCATTTGCGGCTGGCTTTGCAGAAACTCCACGCCCAACTCCACGCCGTTGCCGTCGGGAAGCATGTAGTCGAGCAGCGCCGCGTTGGGCTTCTCGGCGGCCATGAGTTTCTTGGCCTCGGTGGCCGACTCGGCGGTGAGCAGCTTCCAGCCGGCATCCGCCATCAGCCGTTCCAGGAAATGCAGCAGGTCGCGGTTGTCGTCGACCAGCAGCACCGTGGGATGCGCCGGCGCGGCGGTCTCGTCGCCTTCGACGGAGCGTATGTTGAGTTTCTCGCCGGCATCGGCGACCTCCACGCGCACGCGCGCGCCGGGGCTCACCTGCCCGGTGGCCACCAGGGTCGCCAGCGGCTGCGTCAGATGCCGGTGAATCGTGCGGTTCAACTCGCGGGCGCCGTATTCCGGGCTCGTGCCTTTGCGCAGCAGGAATTGCCGCGACTCGAACGGCACCTCCAGGGCGAACGATCGCGCGCCCAGACGGGTGTTGACGTGGCTCTGCAAATCCAAGATCTGCTGATCGAGGATGGTGGACAACGACTCCGGCGTCAGCGGCTGGTAGGTGATGATGCAATCGATGCGATTGACGAACTCCGGCGAGAAGCGTTTGCGCACGGCCACCAGGGCGATATTCTGCAGCTTGCTGGTCAGATCGGACCGCTCGGCCTGCTGCACGGATTGGAAACCGAAATCGGGATGGATCTCACGCATCATTTCCCGCGCGCCGAGATTGCTGGTGAGGAACACCAGGCTCTTTTCGAAATTCACCGTGGAGTTGTCGCCCAGCCGCAGCAGGGCTTTGTCGAGCACGCCCAGCAGCAGGCGCGTCATGGAAGGGGCGGCCTTTTCGATCTCGTCGAACAGGACCAGCGACAGGCTGCACTTCTCACTGGTCACCGCGTTCAGCTTTTGCTGGGTGAGCATGGGCTGCGTTTCGCGATGCCCCAGATAGCCGGGCGGCGCGCCGATCAGCTTGGCGACCTCGTGCTCCATCTGGAACTCGCCGCAGTCGATCTTCAGGACGTTCTTCTCAGTGCCATGCAGGACTTCGGCCAGAGCTTCGACAGTTTTCGTCTTACCGGTGCCGGTCGGCCCGAGCAACAGAAAGATCCCCACCGGACGGCCCTCGGGGGCCAGCCCGGCCTGGAACATCTGGATATACGGAACGATCACGCGGGTGGCCGCCGGTTGTCCGACGACCTTTTGGGACAGAACCGCGATGAGGTTCTCGGCCGGATCGGCCGATTGCTTCCGCGACCTTCCGGATGGTTGCGTACTCTTGCTGCGCTCCACGGTACCCTCTGCCCTGATTATATCGGCGCGGCGGCCTTTTGCCCTCCTGGGGGGCCTTTCCCCCGGAATTGTAGGATCGTTCATGTTGTGACCTAATCGCCCTAAAAACAGCCGGTTGCGCCCATCAGTCCGCCTCGCGGAGGGAACTTTGCCGATGCTTGTGACCGGTTCTGAAACACCCCACAAGGAAGTGCCGGATACCTCCAACGTTTAGCATGGGCGAGCAGACGATGTATGTAATATAACGCACCGCCGCGCCGCCTGACAAAGGCAGGCCGGGACCAGGATGGCTATCGATAGTTCTATTAGTTACCTGTGCCGGAAGGTGATGCGGCCCTTGGTCAGGTCGTAGGGGGAGAGTTCCAGGGTGACTTTGTCGCCCGCCAGTACCCGGATGCGGTTGCGGCGCAGCCTGCCTGCCAAGTGAGCCAATACGACGCGGTCGTGGTCCAGTTGCACGCTGAACAGGCCGCTGGGGAACTTTTCTAAAATCGTGCCGGTGACTTCGATGTTGTCTTCCTTGCTCATAAACCTCCGCGTTGAATTCGTCTGCGGGAGGGCAGCCCGGCGGGGCGGCCCTGCCCACGCATCCTCCTAGGACATTGTGACGTTGGCCGCCTGCAGCCCTTTCGGACCGCGCGTTACCTCGAACTCCACACTGGCGCCCTCATCCAGGCTGCGGTAGCCCTGCGACTGGATCGCCGAGAAGTGCACGAACACGTCTTCTCCGTTCTCCCTCTGAATGAAGCCGTATCCTTTGGCTGCATTAAACCACTTCACTGTACCTTTTTCTTTCATCGATGTTTCCTTTTCTTTAGTGCAACTCGATCTCCGCCGCCCCCGCGCGCACAAACACAAAAGGGGGTTGCGGCCAACTCACGCAGCCCCCTTTGGACCTGTATCGGTGCGAAGACAAGAGTCAAAATGCCTTTCTATTATATCGCAGAGCGGGTAGAGCAAAGCTCGGGTTCGCGCGGCGTGGGGGACGCCTCCCTGCTAACCTGAATGCAGACGGTCATGGCGCGCGAGATCGAACACAAATACCTGGTCAGGAACGGCAGTTGGCGGCGGGCCGTCCAGGGTACGCCGTACCGGCAGGGATACCTTTCGCTCGATCCGGAGCGCAGCGTCCGGGTGCGCCTGGGCGGCGGAAAAGCCTTCCTCACTGTCAAGGGCAAATCCGAAGGGCCGGCGCGCGACGAATTCGAATACCCCATTCCCGTGGCGGATGCCGAACACATGCTCGAAGCCCTGTGCATCCAGCCGCTGATCGAGAAGACGCGCTACACGATCGCACACGGGACGCTCAAATGGGAGGTCGACGAATTTGCCGGCGAAAACGAGGGGCTGACGATCGCCGAGGTCGAAATCGAGCACGAAGGGCAGGAGATCGCCAAGCCGGGCTGGGTAGGCGAAGACGTCACGGCGATCAGCGGTATTTCAACGTCAACCTGGTGCGGCATCCTTATTCGGAATGGGCGGGGAGCCGGTAGGTGGCATACCGCTTGAAATCCGGCGAGCCGGTCCCGGCGGGCGTCGCGCGCGTGGTCTTGGAGGAGATCGAAGCGGCTGCCGGCCAATTGAGCGGCAGCGGGAAGGCCGGCCGCGACGAGCGCATCCATGAAGCGCGCAAGAGCCTCAAGAAGATCCGGGGCGTGCTGCGGCTGATGCGGCCGGAGTTGGACGATCTCTACGAGGCGGAGAATGCCCACATGCGGGACGTGGCCGGCGCGTTGTCGCAATTCCGCGACGCCGGCGCGATCATCCAGACCTTTGACGCGCTGGTGGAGAGATATCGCGGCGAGCTGGACGGTGGTGCGCTGGCATCCGTCCGCCGCGGCCTGATGGCGCGCAAAGAGCACGCCGAGAAGCAGGACGGCGTCGAGAAGGTGATGCGCCAGATGGCCGCCGCGATTGGCCGCGAAAGGGAAGCCGTGGAGGCCTGGCCGCTGGCGTCCACCGGATTTCCAGCGATCGCGCCGGGCTTGGAAAAAACCTACCGCCGCGGACGAAGGGCGATGGCCGCGGTGCGGCTTTCTCCGCGCGCCGCGAAATATCACGAGTGGCGCAAGCGCGTGAAGGATCACTGGTATCACGTGCGCCTTCTCGAGAGTCTCTGGAACGATGCGATGCGGGCGCACGAAAAGAGCCTGAAGGAGCTGGAGACTTGTTTGGGCGAGGATCACAACCTGACGATCCTGCGGGAGAAAGTGCTGGCCGATCCCGCGTCTTATGGCGCCGGCGCGGAGATTGGACTGCTCCTCAAGCTGATTCGCAGGCATCACAAAGAGCTGCGCGCGAACGCGCTCGCGTTGGGCGCGCGGATCTACGAAGAGAAGCCCCGCCAGTTCACCAGGCGCATGCAGCATCTCTGGGATGCCTGGCAGCCGCAGCCGAAACTCGTGGGGAGGCAGAAGCACCAGGCCGGCGCGGCGCACTGAGGATCGCGGTACAGTGGGGCGGCGACGCGGGGAGCGGCCATCCGTCCGGAAGTCCGGCGCCAGATCGGCCACCGCCGCCTCCACCCGCGCCGATTCAGGTTCAGGATGGCCTCACTGAACCCGCAGCGCGACCACAGGATCCACCCGCAGCGCGCGCCGCGCCGGCAGATAGCTCGCCAGAAACGCCACCGCGGTGAAGAGCACGGTCACGGAGCCGAACACCGCCGGATCGGCCGGCTTCACGTTGAACAGCAGGCTCGCCAAGAACCGCGTCAGCCCATAAGCCGCGGCCAGTCCTACCAGGATGCCCGCCCCGGCCAGCGTCATGGCTTGCCGCACGATCATGTTCCGCAGCGCCGGAAAATCCGCGCCCAGCGCCAAACGGATACCGAATTCGAGCGTCCGCTGCTCCACGGCATAAGCCATCAAGCCGTAGAGGCCGATCGACGCCAGCACGATGGCCATCGCCGCGAAGATTCCCAGCACCCACGTGTTGAATTGCTCGCGCGCCTTGGACCCGATGACGATCTGCTCCATGCTCCGGATGTGCGCCGCCGGCAAGTCCGCGGCATCCTGAAACGCCCGCTGGATCGGCGCGGATACCGAGAACGGCGCCACCTTCGTGCGCACGACCCAACTCAGCGGCATGAAGCGGTTGTTGAGCGCCATGTACGCGTCGCCCACTTGCGCGAGAGGAACGAAGGTGTCCGGTTGGGGATCGTTGTTCAGACCGGCGTCGCGCGCGTCCCCGGAAATGCCGACGATCTCCCGCGGCGGCTGCGCAAAATCGGGGCCCATCCCGGACCCGATGATCAGCCGGTGGCCAATCGCGTTTCCCTCTTTCCAGTACTTCTTCGCGAAAGCCTGATTGATCACCACTACCGGCGGACCAGCCGCGTCGTCCCGTTCGGTGAACCCGCGGCCCTGCACAATGGGAATCTTGAAGACCTCGAAGAAGCGCGCGGTTACGTAATTCCAGCCGGCGCCGCCGTGCTCCGGGCCATCGGTCAGCGGACGCCCTTCGATGATGAATCCCAATCCGAGACCGCCCTGCAGCGGCAGGTAGGAACTCGCGGCCGCGGCCTCCACGCCGGCGATGGCGTGAATGCGGTCGAGCGCCTGGCGCGTCATCACGGCGATCGCGGCGGTATGGTCGAAACGGCTCCCGGTGAGGGCCGTGTCCATCGTTAAAACGTTATGCGCATCGAAGCCCGGCGCCACCGTGTGCAACGCCGAAAAGGTCCGGATCAGCAGGCCTGCGCCGGTCAGCAACACGATCGCCAGCGCCATCTCCACGACTACCAGAACCCCGCGCGCCTTGTTCTGCCGCATGCCCGAGCCGCCACGCGCCCCCGTCTCCTTGAGCGTGACGTTGAGGTCGGCGTGCGAAGCGTGCATCGCGGGAACCAACCCGAACAGAATTCCAGTGACCAGCGACAGCAGCAGCGTAAAGCACATCACCGTCCAATCCAGAGTCACCGCCGCGCCTTGCGGACCGATGCGCGGAATATCGCCCGGGTTCAACGCCAGCAGCGCGCGCACCCCCAGCGCGCCGATCGCCAGACCCACGGCGCCGCCCGCGATCGACAGCAGCAAGCTTTCCGTAAGCAACTGGCGGACGATGCGTCCCCGCCCCGCGCCGATGGCCGAGCGAATGGCAATCTCGCGCGCGCGGCCGGTGGCTCGCGCCAGCAACAGGCTGGCCACGTTCGCACAGGCGATCAACAACACGCAGCCCACCGCTCCCAGCAGTACGAACAGCGCGGTTCGTACGTTGCGGACCATAAGCTGCTGCATAGGCTCGACCGTGAAACTCGTCTTGGGATCCATGCTCCCCGGATAGCGGCGCTTAAACTCCGCACCCCCCAACTTTAGCGCCGCTTTCGCGGCACTCAGTGTCACGCCCGGCTTGAGCCGCGCGGCAGACTGAAAGAAGTGGCCCTGGTTGGTGCTGTTGGGGTCCGCCTGAAACGGAAGGTAGACGTCCGGGGCCGGATCGAACGCGAAGCCCGCGGCCAGCACGCCAATCACGGTGTAGGACTCTCCGCCGAGGTTGAGCGCCTTGCCGATGATCCTGGGATCCGCCCCGAAACGCCGCTGCCACAGGCCGTTCGAGAGCACCACCGCCTTGCCGCCTCCCGGGCGGTCTTCGCCGGCTGTGAAGGTCCGCCCCACGGCGGCTTGCGCGCCGAACAAGTGGAAGAATTCGTACGAAACGTGGATGCCCTTAAGCTGCTCGGGGCGATCGCCTCCGCTCAGATTCAGCCCCGGTCCTCCCGTATCGAATGCGCTGACGTCTTCTATGACCTGCGTTTGCCGCCGCCACGTGTTGTACTTGGGAACCGAAGCGCCTGGAAAATCGCCCTGGGGAGTACTGGTCATCAGGGTGACGATGCGGTCCGCATCCGGGAAGGCGAGCGGCTTCAGCAGTACCGTGTTCACGACCGAAAAAATGGCCGTGTTCGCGCCAATCCCCAGCGCCAGTGCGCCGATGGCCGTCGCCGTGAAGCCGGGACTTTGCCGCAACAGCCGGGCCGCGTGCTTCAGATCCATCCAAAAGGTTTCCATGAGAAGCTTAGACGCTGCTCGGGGCCGGACGTTCCGTGCCGGCCGATCCCTCTTGACATTCTCGCGCTATCCGTTTCATACTTGCCATAGTCTAACTATGTCAGCGGCCTGTGGCATCGAGAGGTGAAGCATGAGTTGGATTGGAGAGCTGGCGCGGCGCGTGCAGTTCCTCGTTCACAAGAAGCAAAACGAGCAAGACCTGGCCGAGGAGATGCGTCTGCATCTGGAACTGCGGGCGGCAGACGCCGGGCGGCCGGCCGCGCGCCGGCAATTCGGCAACCTGACGCAACTTCACGAGTCGAGCCGCCGAGTTTGGATCGGGCCGTTGATGGAAACGCTTGCGCAGGACACCGGCTACGCCCTGCGGACGCTGCGCGCGAGTCCCGGCTTCGCGGCGACTGCCGTCTTATCGCTGGCGTTGGGCATCGGCGCCAACACCGCCATTTTCAGCATCCTCAACGCCGTGATGCTGCGCTCGCTGCCCGTGGAGGATCCGCAGCGCCTCGTGCAGGTCGACTCGCCGCAAGGCGGCGGCTATTTCACGAACCCGATCTGGGAGCATGTGCGCGATCACCAGCAGGCCTTCTCCGGAGCCTTGGCCTTCGGTACGGACCGCTTCGATTTAGCCGCGGGCGGCGAGAGCCACTTCGCCGAAGGACTATGGGCCAGCGGCGATTTTTTCCGGGTGCTCGGCGTGCCCGCCCTGCGCGGGCGGGTTCTCACGCCGGATGACGATCTCCACGGAGGCGGGCATGCGGGGCCGGTGGCGGTGATCAGCCACGGCTTTTGGAAGCGGCAATTTGCCGGCGATCCCGATATCGTCGGCAAGACCGTGCGGCTGAACCGCCATGTCTTTACGATCGTCGGCGTTACGCCCCCGTGGTTCACCGGTCTGGATGTCGATAAGGCGTACGATGTGGCGATCCCCATCGGGTGTGAGCCGATCCTGCACACCGACCGAAGCGCGTTGGCGGCCAGAAGCTGGTGGTGGCTGCGCATCCTGGGCCGGCTCGCGCCGGGCGAAACGCGCCAGCAGGCAGATGCCAAGATGAAGGCGCTGGCGCCGGAGCTCAACCGCGCCACTCTTCCCCTGAATTGGGATGCGGACGGCCAGCGGGAGTATCTGCAGCGGTCGTTCAGCCTGGTTCCCGCGGCCACGGGATTTTCCGCTACCGGCCACGAGTATCGCAAGGCGCTGTTCACCTTGATGGCGGTGGTGGGCCTGGTGCTGCTCATCGCCTGCGCCAATATCGCCAATCTGCTGCTGGCGCGCGCGGCGGCCCGCCAGCGGGAGATCTCGATCCGCATGGCGGTCGGAGCGGCGCGCCGCCGCGTCATGCGGCAACTGATGTCGGAAAGCCTGCTGCTCTCCGTATTGGGCGGGGCGGGAGGCTTGCTCTTTGCGATCTGGGGCAGCCGCCTGCTGGTGCGGTTCCTTTCGACGGCCGGAAATGAACTGCAGCTCGACACCGCGCCGGATCTCCGCGTGCTCGCTTTCACCATGGGAGTGGCGCTTCTGACCGGGCTCCTGTTCGGATTGGCGCCGGCCGTGCGCGCCACCAGCGTGTCCCCCAACCATGTCCTGAAGGAGCACGCGCGCAGCATGGTGGGCAGCCGCTTCGGTCTCGGCCGCGCCCTGGTCACCTTCCAGGTTGCGCTTTCGCTGGTGCTGCTGGTGGGCGCGGGTCTGTTTCTGGGCACGCTCCGCAATCTGCTGAGCACCGACCTGGGCTTCAGCCGCCACAATGTTCTTCTGGTCCGCGCCGCCATGATGCAGACCGCCGTTCCGCAGGCGCAGCGCCCCCGCGTGTACGGCGAAATTCTGGAACGGTTGCTCGCCATCCCCGGCGTGGCCTCGGCTGCCAGCTCATTGATCACACCCATTGGCAACTCGATGTGGAACGAGTTCGTGCAGCCGGAAGGTTATTCCTCCAAGACGAAAGACGATATGCTCGTTTACTTCAACCGGGTTTCGCCGGGATACTTCGCGACGATGCGCACGCCGTTGTTGCAGGGGCGCGATTTCTCCGCGCACGACGACGCCGGTGCCCCCAATGTGATGTTGATCGACGACTTTACGGCCGACCGCTTCTTTGGGCGCGCTAACGCCATCGGCAAAACCATCCGCGCGGAGAACCCGCCCGGCAAGCAGGTTGCCTATGAAGTGATCGGCGTGGTGAAAGCCGCCAAGTATTTCCGGATCGATGAGAAGCCGGTCCCGACCGCTTACCTGGCGAGCGCGCAGGATCCGGATCCCTGGCCGGAGGTGAGTTTCGAGGTCCGCTCCCAGCTCCCGGCCGAGGCTCTGATTCCCGCCGTCCGTGCAGCCATTGGCGCCGTGAATCGCGGCATTTCCATGGAGTTCCGCAATTTCGAGACGCAGGTGAACGATTCGCTGCTGCAAGCCAGGATGGTGGCGCTGCTGTCGGCGTTTTTCGGCGGGCTGGCGCTGTTGCTGGCCATGATCGGGCTCTACGGCGTAACCGCCTACGGCGTGGCGCGGCGGCAAGCGGAGATCGGCATCCGCATGGCGCTCGGGGCGCAACCGCGATCGGTGATCTGGCTGGTGCTGCGCGAAGTGGCCGCCATGCTGGCTCTTGGCACGCTGCTCGGGCTGGGCGCGTCGCTGGCCGCCGAGCGGCTCGTGACCAGCCTGCTCTATGGCCTGACGGCGTATGCCGCGGCGCCGCTCGCGATCGCGGCGCTGGTGTTGGGAATCGCGGCCGGAATCGCGGCGTATCTGCCCGCGCACCGCGCATCGCGCCTGGACCCGATGGCGGCGTTGCGCGAGGAGTAAGGGCTCAGGCGCCGAACTGCGCGAATACCACGATGTGGCCCCCAGGGTCCTTGACGCCGATCTCCTTTGCGCCGTAGAACGTGGTGCGCACCGGCAGGACCACGGGAACGCCCTCCATGGCCGCGATGGTGTCCTCCAGATTTTCCACCTCGACGTAGAGAAACGTGGGCCCTTTGCGGAACTCCTGCGCGATGCCGGCGTCCGCGGCTGCAAGGTCCTTCGCGATGCTGGCGTAGCTCTGGTACATGACTTCGATCCCGCCTTTTTGCAGAATGACAAAGCCGAGCCGGTCCCCGTCGGGAACCTCCGCGGTCTTATCGAAGCCGAGCCGCCCCGTCCAAAACTGCACGCAGGGTTCGACTTCCGGCACGCTCAACACGGGGGTGATCTTCTTGACAGCCGCCATCTTCAATTGCTCCTTGACAAGCATACTAGTCTAAACTAGACTAGTATGTCAAGGAGAATTTTCATGGCCCCTACGCAACGCCGCTTGCAGGACCTGGTTTCGGTCGGACCCGCCTTCCTCCGCGATTTCGAGATGCTGGGTATTCGCAACGTTTCGCAGCTCGCGCGCCGGAACCCGGCCCAGCTTTACGAAGATCTGTGCCGCGCGACCGGGCAGCGCCAGGACATCTGTTGTCTCGACGTTTTCTCGGCGGCGGTGGCGCAGGCGCGGAATCCGCTGCTGCCCGCCGAGCAATGCCAATGGTGGTACTGGAGCCGCCGGCGGAAGGCGCGCGATGCCCGCCGCTAAGGCGAGCCTGACCATTCCGGACCTGGTCCTGTTGAGCCTTTTGGCCGAACGGCCCAGGCACGGTTACGAGGCGAACCTGGAGCTGGAGCGCCGCGAGGTCCGCGACTGGGCAGGCATCTCGCGGCCCCAGGTGTATTACTCGATCGAAAAGCTGGCCGGCATGGGATTGATCCGCGCCGCAAAAAACGCGGAGCGCGCCGCGGGTCCGGAGCGTTACCTGTTTGGGACGACCGCGAATGGCTGCGCGGCTCTTGCGGACGCTCTCGAACGCGAAGACTGGACCACCCATCGCGAACGGCCGCCGTTTCTGACCTGGCTGGCTCTCTCCTGGCAGGCGCGGCCCGGCGTCTTCCAAAGGCAGATTGGCCGCCGGCGGAAGTTCCTGGAGGAAGAGCTGGCGCGGGAAGAGGCCACCTTACGAGCCGTTCGGAAGGAAGTCGGCCACCGTTTTCACGAGGCCGTGTGGATGGTCAGCCTGACGATGCAGCAGTTCCGGACGGAGCTGCGCTGGCTCGGCAAGCTCTCACGGGAGCTGCCCCGCCGCGCCCCCGCGCGGCACGCAAGGACTACTTAGCCGCAGTCTCCTGACTGAACTTACAAACCCACTTACCCTCGCGCTCGACCCATAGGGCGGAAACATAAACCGTGGCGGCAAAATCCCTGCCATGGCTGGCGCCCTTTTCGGTCAGCTTGTACGCGATCAGGCCGGCTGTCTCCGATATCGGGACGAACCGGACGTCCTCCATGGCGTACTCCAGGAGCCGGAAGCCCGCTGTGTGTTCGACCACCTCGGTTTTGCCGGCAGGGCCATGTATATCCACGAAGACCGCGTCGTCCGCCAGCAGGCCGGCGAATAACGCCAAATCGCCGGTCTTCAGGGAATTCAACTCCTCTCGTTCCTTCGCGGCGATGCGCTCTTGCAACGCGGGAGTTTGCCCGCGCGCGGAGGCCTGCCAAGCCACCAGCAGGAACAAGGCGGCGGCGGCGCGAAAAGCAACGCTGTTTCTCATATGCAACTCCTCATCTGGCGCACGAACTCGCGCGTCCCGGCGGGCGCCTACTTCACCATCAAAGTCTTGATATTCTGCTCCCTGGCCGCGCGCTCGACGGCCGGCAAGCCGGTGTGCTGCAGGTCCGACCAGCGCTGCAGGTATTGATCCACTTCCGCTTTCACTTTCGCGAACTGGTCTACGGCGGCCTGGGTCGGCGCAGAATCGGAATCGCCGCTCACATACGCGGCGAGTCCCGCCAGGCTGCCGTCCACGCCCAAGCCGTAATTGAGCGAGTCCTCATTGGCTTTGATCCTGGTATTCAGGAGCCGATCCTGCAACGCGCCCAGCTTCTCGTCCAGAGCTTGTGCTTCGGCCAGCTTGACGCGTTTCTCGAGATCCTGAAGCTGCGCGCGCAGATCGATAATCTGGTTGGCCGCGACGTAGACGCGTGTGAGTTGGCCGCGTATCTCCATCAGCATCGCGAACTGCTTTTCCAGGTCCGCAGGGGAGACGTGGATGCGCGGATCTGCCTTGAGCTCCAGCGGCGCGGCGAGTGTCTTCCCATCCACCGTAAGCTTCACTTGGTATTTGCCGGGCAGCGCGATGGGCCCCTTGGACCCGCCCTCGTACTCGAACAAATAATATCCGCCTACACGCGCCGCACCTTCGTAGCGCAAGTCCCAGACGAAGCGGTTCATGCCGGGCTTGATTTCAAGCTGGTACTTCGGCTTGTCGTCGTCCGGATCGAGAGGCTCTTCCAAGGGCTCCAGTTCAGTCGAGGAATACCGGCGCACGAGCTGGCCCGTGGCGTCCAGAATCTCGAGCGTGGCGGCCTTGGGCTTTTCCTTCACGTCGAAATAGACGACGGCGCCCGGCGGCGGATTCTGGCCGGAGGTGGGCATTTCCTTGGGGCTTTTCGCGGCATGCACACGATAAGCCGGCGCCGGGTCGTAGAGCCAGACATCGGCTTTGCGCGACGCATCGCCTGCCTGGCGCAGCGGGGAGATGTCGTCCAGGATCCAGAACGACCGGCCATGCGTGGCCAACACCAGGTCGTTGTCGTGAATCACGAGGTCGTGCACCGGGGTCACCGGCAGGTTTAGTTGCAGCGATTCCCAAGTCTGGCCTGCATTGTTTGAAACAAACACGCCCGA